>Ga0233417_10000215_pt1 | contig 16775 bp, 20 predicted proteins | sample Sed_MG_FD_189023 | JGI IMG/M metagenome (GOLD analysis project Ga0233417, IMG submission 189023) | Sediment microbial communities from Lake Towuti, South Sulawesi, Indonesia - Sediment_Towuti_2014_0.5_MG | ecosystem: Environmental > Aquatic > Freshwater > Lake > Sediment | place: Indonesia... | reverse complement strand
TGTCTTTTAGATTTAAATTATCCTTTTTACTAACGATTTTCATGTCTGAAGTACAACAAAATACACAACCACAAAGAGATGGACCCCGCGATTCTATATACATAGGCAAGAAACCTCTGATGGCATATGTGACATCCACACTCATTCAACTAGCAAATCAACCATCTGTAACCATAAAGGCCAGAGGCTTGAGCATTGGAAGAGCAGTCGATGTTTCACAAATAATCCTAAAGAGAATGGAAAATGCAGGGTATACAATTGGCGACGTCAGGATTGGATCAGAAACACTCCAAGCAGAAGACGGCAGAACAAGGAATGTCTCTACAATAGAAATTGAAGTAAAGAAAGCATAGGAGCTTTCTCCTTACTTTTTGTTATTATATTTCTTCAGCTTTCTAATTGGAAAAAATTGCAGCGCTTTATCTTGCCCATTTAAATCCAGTTACAAATTCCCATGAAAGAATAATTTCTCAACTAGCTAAAGATTATCATGTGTATGTTTTTCCTGTGGTTTTTCTAAAGCACGGTAGGGAAGTAAATACAAGAACTTTCCCATTTCGCTATGAATTGAGAAAAAAGATGCTACAAGGCTTGTTTAGTGATCAGGATAATATTGAAATCTTGCCTAATTACAAATTCATGTCTCCGTTCATAAAATATCTTCCACCAATTTTTTCACCATTTTCATGGTCTATTAGAAGTGGACTCTTGCGTGATATAGCAGAGGAACGATTCATTTCATATACTGGGGATAAGGCCGAAAGGATAGCTTTGCGATTCTATAATCTGCATCCTATAAAGGCAAAAAGGCTCGAAATATCTTCATCAGATGTGAAAGGATTGTTATATCAAGAAGCTTTAGAAAAATTGGGTATGGAAAACTCTACGACGAATTTAAAAAATGATACGAATAATTCGAATCATCCTGAATCCTTGGTAAAATCATGGCAAAATATGGTACCAAAAAATGTTGCAGATATAATTGTGGACAACTGGAAAATTATCGAAAAATATGCCCAATCTAAAGATAAGACTATCAAGATATTTGGAATGAAGTTCCCTGAAGAAGGTATCCTCTAAAATGTTCTCAATACACAATATTTGAATACTTTTATTATCCAATAATTGACTTGCCATTATGAAGGAAAAGGGTGTAGATTTTGTCTGGTTCGATGGACAACATCTTAAATGGGAGGAGGCTAAAGTTCCAATCTTTGTACATGCGCTTCATTATGGAACAGCAGTCTTTGAAGGCATCCGGGCATATTCGTCTGATGACAACTTGTATATATTTAGACTCAAAGAACACATGGAAAGACTTCATAAATCAGCTAATGTCTATTCCTTTACAACAAAATTTTCTGCTGATGAACTTTGCAAAGCTACTGTAGAATTAATTCAAAGGAACTCTATAAGACAGTCGTGTTATATACGGCCGTTAACATTTGTCGGTCTGCATGGAATTGATCTAAATGTAACCAAGAATTCACCAACACATACAACAATCATTATCTTCCCATTTGCAAAATATTTCAAGGGTGATGGAATCTCTGCATGTATTTCTTCTTGGAGAAGAATTGACGATGAATCCATTCCTCCAATGGCAAAGGCTTCTGGTAATTATCTTAATTCTGTATTAGCTACGCAAGAGTGCAGGCGAAATGGATATGACGAATCCATATTGCTTGACAGGAATGGAAATGTTAGTGAAGCATCTGGGGAGAATATTTTTGTAGTTAGAAATGGAAAACTTCACACCCCTCAGTTATCAGATTCGATACTGGAAGGAATTACAAGAAATACTGCCATAACGATAGCAAAGGAGTTGGGATACGAAGTTGTTGAACGTCCCATTTCCAGGACAGAATTGTATCTTGCTGACGAGATATTTCTTACAGGAACAGCTGCTGAAATAATTGGAATTACAAAGATGGACGGAAATGTAGTTGGAAATGGAAGAGAAGGTTCAATTACAAGAAGCATAAGAGAGAATTACGAAAATATCGTAACTGGAAAATCTGAAAAATTCATGGGATGGCTAACGTCAAGTTGGTAAAGAAAAAAGGCAGCGGGCTAAAAATTGGAGTAATTGGAGTCGGTGGTTGGGGAAAGAACCATGTTCGGGTTCTCCATAATATGGGAGTCCTTGGAGCTGTTTGTGATCTATCTTCAGAACGTGCAAAAGAAATAGGTGGAAAATATGATACAAAATTTTATTCTTCAATGAGCGATTTTTTTTCAAACGAACGTGAATTGGATGCCTGTCTGGTGTGTACACCTACCAAATCACATCTGTCAGTAGTAAAGGATGTAATTAGGAATGGCTGTCACGCATTTGTAGAAAAACCACTTTCATTTTCATCTAGAGAATGTGAGGAAATGACTGAACTGGCCGACAAAGCCAGTGTTGTCTTGACATGTGGCTATGTTGAAAGATTTAATCCTGCTGTTCAGGATTTGAAGAACATAATTCAAAAGCAGGAATATGGTGATCTCTTGATGATGGAATTCCATAGAGAAAATAGAATGCCCTTGCATATCAAGGATGTAGGTGTAATATATGACACATCAGTTCATGATATTGATACTGCGATGTTTCTTTTCGGTAAGGGACCGAAAATGGTTTTTGCCAGGGCTGGAAAAAAATTTCACTTGTTTGAAGATTTTGCTACAATAATGCTTGGTTTCGAGGATCAGAAGGTTGCCATAATTGCATCAAATTGGGTTACCCCAAAGAAGGTCAGAACATTTTCTGCTGTATGTACTGAAGGAACGGTGAATGGTGATTTTATTACCCAGGAAATTAGAATTGACCATGGTGATGCTACCATTATTCCCAGAAGACAACAGTTTCAGGAACCTCTTGTCCTAGAATTGCAGAGTTTTGTTGATGTTATAGATGGTAAGAGGAAACAACCTGTTGTTACTGCCACGGAAGCAACAAATGTGACAAAAGTAGCTGAGGCTGCACTTCTTTCTAGTGAAACAGGTTCGCCAATTTATTTAGAATTGAAATGAAATAATAAGATGTGCAAACCTAGAAATTATCATGAGACGATCGATGCTGGACGTCCTAGCGTGTCCTATAGATAAATACTATCCATTGGAATTGATTGAAATTGATACTGTGGAAGATAAAACAATTAATGAAACTGTGATTAAAGAAGGAGTTCTATTTTGCTCGCAGTGTTCAAGGTTTTATCCCATCATTGAAGAAATTCCAGTTATGTTACCAGATGAACTGCGAGATAAAGAAAAGGATATTCAGTTTTTACAAAAGTGGCATGAAAAAATTCCTAGCAAAATCATAGAAAATGGACATCCTTGGCATTTGTAGTGAAATATGAGAATTATGAAACAGTATGAATTGAATATAGATATAGTATGAGTTCAAACATAGTGAAGATGGGGTATGGAAAAACAAAATAATAACAATTTGACAAACTTTATTTCAGAAACTGCAAAAATAGGAAAGAATGTAAAAGTTTGGCATTTCAGCTACATTGGTAACAACACCGAGATAGGGGATAATGTTTCAATCGGTTCCCTTGTTCATATAGACTACGATGTAAAAATTGGTGACAATACTAGAATTGAGGGGTCAGTGTATATACCGCCGCTAACTACAATTGGAAGAAATGTATTCATAGGTCCTTGTGCAGCATTTACAAATGACCCTTATCCAATGAGCCCAAAAATGACTGGAGTTGTGGTAGAAGATGGAGCAATAATTGGAGGTAGAGCTGTATTTAAAGCCGGAGTAACTATAGGAAAAAATAGTGTAATAGCAATGGGGGCAGTTGTAACTAAGGATGTGCCTCCGAATGTTGTAGTAATGGGCCACCCAGCAACTATAAGATATTCAAGAGAGGAATATGATCTAAAGAAGAAAAAATGGAATTCCTAGTTTCATACACATATGATCAAATCAAAACTGTAATATGGAATTATTCAATATTCATTACTTCGGTCCAACATTCATTACAGAAATCTTCATCGTTTACTATTTTTCGTTGAAGATTTACTTCCTTTTCGTCATATGTTTTGAGACACATAACACAAATAGACATCATATATTATACGTGGTTTTCACATATTAACATTGTGTAAAAATTTTATGATACTTGTTTATTTTTTGATTTATTATTTATGTGACTATCGATGAAACATAATTTAGGAAATTATTTGTTTTGGATTTATATTTATAAAAATTTGTAATCAACATAATATGGTTCCCGACTTGCCACAATGGGGAATAGATCCAGTTCCTCCAAAACATAGAGTTCTTGGGGGTTTTCATTACTTTGTCCTGTGGTCCAGTCTTGGTGTTGGCTTGCTAGTTTTTTCTGCCGGATCGTTTTTGACTGATGCTCCCTTCTACCATGCGTTGCTTGCAATCATTATTGGTTCAATTGCAGGCTCCGTACTGTTATCGATGGCAGGAAAAATAGGGAGCGATAATGCAGTTCCGTCTATTATTGGAATACGGCCCGCTTTTGGTCTGTACGGATCATATTTAGCCGCTTTACTAAATATAATACAGCTTATTGGTTGGACTACATTTGAAATTTTGATACTCTCAAAGGCTGCGGAACAATTAACAAATACTAACGTTACTTTTGTTTGGAACATCTTGTTTGGGGTAGTTATTACTCTGTTTGGGATATTTGGACCTCTATTTGTAGTAAAACAGTGGTTATCAAAATTTGCGATATGGATAGTTTATGCCTCATCAGCAATTATTTTGATTATCTTACTACTTCAAAATCTTCCAAACGTGCTGTCTGAAGAAAGCAACAGTATGTCATTTTTTGTGGCATTAGATATTGTAATTGCTATGCCTATTTCTTGGATGCCTCTTGTTTCAGATTATAACAGGTTTGCAAAGTCAAGTAAGGGCGCCTTTGTGGGAACTTTGTTAGGATTTTCTATTACAAATATCATTTTTTATGTTGGAGGACTACTATTTGGAGTTGGAGATATTTCATCGATAATAATCTCCATTCAGGCAATCTTATTTGGCTTTATTCTCTTAGTTATGATTGTTGATGAAATAGATAACGCCTTTGCAGACATATACTCGGCAGCAGTATCTTCCCAAAATATCTCTCACAATCTAAATCAACGGCACCTGATTATTGGATTCTCAGTTGTAAGTACTGTTTTGGCTATTTTTGTATCGATTGAAGGATATGAACAATTTTTGTTTTTAATAGGGGCATTATTTATTCCTCTTTTTGGAGTACTTCTGACAGATTATTTTGTAATTAAGCATAGTAGATACCAGCGTGATATGATGTATGGTAAAAACATAGTCAAGATAGGCTATCCTGCCATAATGGCATGGTTTGCTGGTGCTGTGACATATTATTTACTTTCTCAACTTTCACCGATTTACTTGTCGCAATTACCAACAATAGGCTCTACGATTCCAAGTCTAATAGTTTCCTCCCTGCTATATCTGTTGATTACTAAACTTGCTCTAAAATTTAAGATAGCTAGAACAGCTTCATAATATCAACTATCATCTGATCATATACACTTTCCTTAAATCTAACTTTTCTTAATACTATATAGTTGTCTGCATGTCGCATTCACAAGAATTTTTTTGATGATAACTGTCCCGATTGTAAATTAGAATATGCAGAATTAAAGGGCTTGAATCAGACTAAATCTCTAGATAATGAGGAATCCACAAAATTAGCATATGAATCTAGTAAAAAAGCATATAAGGAATTTTCTGAAGAGAGGGCAAAAAAGCTCTATGAGGAGCTATTGATACAATATATGAGAACAAAATCACTCAATGAAGTTGAAGCTGCAAGAAGAGCAAGGCAGATCATAAGAAAGCAATGTGCTATTAGAGGAATTGAAGCTTGGAGCTGGATAAAAGCAGAATAATACAAGAACCAATTTGTGTAAATCTTTATTATTCATCAATATTTGACAATTATTTATTATTTGATTACGTTATTTGATTATTAATTCATAGTAAATATTTTATTTGTTCATTAGTTATCTATATCCATTTCAAATGCAATTAGAAATGATAATTGATGAACTGACCGAATTGGCCCATAGAGGTGTCCTTTATGTGTTGATGGGCACTTTTGGATTCTTGAGTGTCATTATCGTAAATGGAATAATCAGATCCGGCCGCAAAGGCAAAAGAGATATGAATAAAACATAATTACATATTCCATCGATGATATTAGATCTAACTAGAGAAATAAGGACTGACACCAAAGTCTTTCCTGGTTCACCTTTACCTAAATTTATTACCTGGAATAAAATGGATATTCATAATTATCACTCAGAAGTGATCTTTATGAGTACTCATACAGGTACACATATGGATGCTCCATCTCATTTTGTGACTGGTGTTTCATCAATCGACCAAATACCAGTCGACAGATTTATTTCAAGAGCTACACTCATAAGAATAGCAAAGTCATCAGATGGACTAATAACTGCTGCTGAAATAGAAGCATCCAAAGTAAGGATCCCGGAAGGAAATTCTGTTGTTTTTTCTACTACGTGGGAGAATGAAGTCGACAACGATTGTTATTTCAGCAATAGTCCGGGTCTTTCAGAAGATGCAGCTGAATATCTGTTAAATAAAAGAGTTAATGCTGTATGTATAGATTCACCCAGCATCGATAGGGGATCTGACAGTAATTTTCCTGTACATAAATTATTATTGAGTAAGGAAATCTTGATCGTGGAAAACCTTTGCAATTTGAGTAAAATTAATAATCAAAATTTTACTCTGATAATGATACCATTAAAATTATCGGGGGCTTCCGGTTCTCCTATAAGAGCTATCGCCACTGATGAGAATTTTTCAAGCAATTAGGAATAACGATTGCAGGTTATACAGGTAATATTTGCACGAAATTTACTCAAATTCGTGGTATGGAAAATGTGAATTCTATGTGAATTCTGCATCGAGTTTTAATACCCCTTAAAAGTATAATGTAATAGTATGCCAACAGCTTATGTTCTGATAAATTGTGATCTAGGCTCCGAAGAGGAAATATTACAAGAAATCAAAAAGCTCCCTGGAGTAAGCGAAGTAAGTGGAGTATATGGAGTATATGATATAATTGTCAAGATTTCTGCGGATACTATGGACAAACTCCGAGAAACTATAACATGGCATGTTAGAAGAATAGATAAGGTTAGATCTACTCTGACCATGATAGTAATTGAAGGTCAAGCAGGAAAGGAGAAAAAGAATCAGCCAAACATGTTTTGAATGTTCTTAATATTCCGAACAAGCGTGGATACTTCTTCAGAAGTGTTGAAGAAATGAGGAGACGCTCTTACTGCTTTTTTCTTTCCGCCTCCAACAATATCCCGCTCTGCGACAATTATTCCATTTTCTTCTAGTCTGGATACCATAACCTTTGGAAGCACTGAGTCTGTGCCAAAAGATACTATCGATGATCTAAGCTTCTCATCTTTAGGCCCAAATACCGAGACACCGGCAATTGTTCTTAATTGCTCAATCATTTCATTGGCTATTTTCATGTTCATTTTTCTAATCGTCTCAACACCCACGTGTTGAATGTACTTTAAAGAAGATGTAAGGCCAGCTATTCCAACATAGTTTCTAAAACCAGTTTGAAATTTTTGTGGTGAATCAGCATATATCAGTTTTTTTTCTTCAGTAATAATTGCTGATTCTCCTCCGATATACTTGGGAGTCAGTAGTGGCGCAGATTCTTTTTTACAATAAAATACACCTATCCCGGGCGGACCGCATAACCACTTGAATCCAGGAAAGGCCAGAAAGTCACATCCAATTTTTTTTACATCAACTTTAAGAGTACCAGCGGATTGTGCAGCGTCTATTGAATATAGCAAACTATGTTTCCTTGCAATCTTGCCAATTTCTCCAACGGGCATTATTGCTCCATTATTGTAAAGAACATGACTAAGAGTTATCAACCTTGAATTCTTGTTTTTTGCGATTTTTTCAATCTTGTCAAGATCGAAGAATCCATTTTTATCAATCTTTGTTTCTTCAAGTTTTATACCGTATTTTTTTGAAAGATTGAGCCACGGAAAGTAATTAGCATAGTGCTCGTGAAGACCGCCCCGGCAGATAATAATGTCAGATTTTTTCCATTCAATACCTGACGCAACATAATTTAATCCTTCAGTAGTACTTTGAGTGAAGATTATTTCTTCTGGTTCACAGTTAATGAAACGGCCAAGAATTTTACGAAGCTCATTCATAAGTGATGTAATATACTCCTGAACAGTGGTCGAGTCAGGTCCTTCTTCTGAGCATCTTACTAGAAAATCAGTGATTGATTTTATTGTAGATAATGGAGTTGGGGCAAACGATCCACAGTTCATATAGATCTTTTTTTTCGTAACTGGAAAGTCCCTACGTATTAATTCTATATCTTTTTCCTTTGCTTTATCATAATCCATTATAACCCCTTTTGGTAATTCATTATAATAAAATTATGATTACTGAAATACTGGGGAATAGAGGATTTAATACTCTAGTTTATGACGACGCCTATGCAAAAATATGCTTAATTGCATCAATTATATCAGAATTTCAGAATCAAAATGATAGATTAAATCGCAAAAAAATACTATACCTGGATCTTGATGCAGCATTCACTGCTTATGTTAAGGCGGGATTGATTCCTTCCATGGACATAAGTAAGGTGGACAATAACATATATCAGTCTGAATCAAACGCACTGAAAATATATCTTCCATCTGAGGATATGTTTGATAGTATCATAATTGATATAATAAAATCAATAAATGAATGTTCCCTAATTATTTTTGATTCTGTAAACTCATTTTACAATCTATTTTATGATAAGATCACAAACAACCCAAATAATATACTAAAAATTGGAAATCTTAACCAAATATTATACTTTATTCTAATGCTGCTCTTAAAGCATACATCAGAATGTGATATCCCATTTTTGGTAACCAGTATGGTTCGTTACAAAAGAAAGGAAGTAGTAACAACCAACAGACTTCTTAGTAAGAAAAGCACATTGAATTTTTATGTAAAGATTGAGAATTTTAATGATCTTTCAGTTACGGTACTCGATAATCTAAAAGAGAATCAGAAAACTTTCATTATGAAAGATAGGGTTCTAAGATGGACTTGAACCTACTACCCAGCTATCTTAATTTTAACTATACTAAAGCCTACAATCAATGCAATAGTTAGGACGGTAAATCCTCCAGTCAAAAACGCCCACTGACTCTTTGATGTAGCAGCTTTTCCTGAGTTATAGAGCAAATAAGCTCCGAGCATCCCCATAAATAGTATCATAACTATAACTATAGTTTCGCCTATAGTTTGAACTGATCTTGATGGAATAATAAATTCTCTTGAGCGTGCTCCTTCTATAATTGAATTAACCAATCCCGAAGCAAATGCGAAAAACGCAACTAGATATAGTACCGTCACAAGAGTGAGATATTTTGAAGTGCCAGTAAGCATTCAGTTACTAGTATAATGAATTATAATTAAGTTTATCGAAAATTCCTGTAAGCTCCCATAGGCTCACTATCTGATAAATTAATAATTTGAACTGAAAAAGGTAATTTTGGTTAGTTAGTTACTTAGTTATCCTCTTCTATACGTACTGTTATTATACTGTCTACCAGAGTGGTATCGACCCCTACTAACTCCTCTACTATACCCGAATCTTCTTCTAGTTTGGCCATTGTAGTTGGATGATCTTTGTCTATTGACTCTATTTCTATTAACATACAATGTGGGTACTTCAATTCCTATTTCATCATTAAGTCTCTTCACTGATAGCTCTGTTCGCTTGAGAATCCTTGCAAAATCTTCATATCTGCTGCTTGAAACTAATGAAATTGCTTTACCACTTGCACCTGCTCGCGCTGTTCTGCCAATTCTGTGGAAGTAAACTACAGGGTCTTCAGGAATATCATAATTAATAATATTTCCAACTGCCGGGACGTCTATTCCTCTTGCTGCAATGTCAGTAGCTACCAGTATATCATCGCTTCCGTTTTTGAATCTGTTCATAGAGTAATCTCTCTGTCTTTGAGACAAATCTCCATGAATTGTAATAACTCGGAAACCTTGTCTATTCAAATCATCAGCTATTCTCTGGGTTCTTTGTTTAGTCGCAACAAATACAATAGTTTGTTGTCCTTGTTCCCTGTTTTTAATAAAATTACAAAGATGCTTGAACTTTTCTCGCTCTTCAACAATTAGATAAGATTGATCGATAGTTTCTAAACTAATCTCGTCTTCATTGAGCCTTATTTGCTCTGGCTCTTTCATGTATTCCCTAGATAGCCTTAGAATTTCAATTGGCATTGTTGCTGAAAATAGACATGTCTGCCTTCTTTCATTTACATAAAAGAGAATGAATTTGATGTCATCAATAAATCCCATGTCAAGCATTCTATCAGCCTCATCTAACACCACAAAATTGACATCATCTAATTGAATCGTACCTTGTTTCAGGTGATCAATTAGTCTGCCCGGTGTCGCAACAATAACCTGGATTCCTCTTCTTAGCTGTTCTTTTTGTATGTTAATACTCTGCCCGCCGTAAACGGCAAGACTCCTTATTCCAATATATTTTGAGAATTTCCTAATTTCATTGTTAACTTGAATTGCTAATTCTCTAGTTGGGACAATAATTAAGGCTTGTATTGGTCCCCTTGTCTTTACTTTATTTAGTAGAGGAAGAGAAAACGCTGCCGTCTTGCCCGTACCTGTATGAGCCTGTCCTATCACATCTTTTCCTTTTAAAATAAGTGGAATACAATGTTCTTGTATAGGAAAAGGCTGCTCCATACCTATTTCTTTAACCGCCTTTACTATAGACGTATTTAGACCTAATTCTTCGAATGAAACCATTTTTTTAATTCACTTTTTTTTGTTTTGTATTTTACAAAAGTTACGGAAGATCTGGAAAGATTTTTGTTTGATAATACTTAACTTATCCGCCGTATCTTAAGTTAATTTAGTGAGCTTTCATCGGAGATATAAGTGTGATGATACAAAATTTTGGTCAGAATTGTGTTGAAACTAATCGCTCTCATAAATGACCAGTCTCTAGCGAGTGAGTGATTAGACAATATGTTAGACTTGATAACTTAAATTCAACACAAGTGATAATAAGAAAACATGATGGAGGATCAGGGTCAAAATCAAGACTTGCGAGAGAAGAAACTACGGGGTTCTGGTGGATATGTTTTAGCCCATATTACAGATGAAGAGCAAAAAAAGGGCAATTTAGGAGGACCGGAGTTATTCCTAGCCGGGATAGGAAGACTTCCTTCTGACAGGCTTGTCAAATATCATTGTAACAAATGCGATAAGGATTACGAAGGATCACCTAACATCAGTTTTGAAAATCCTAATGAAGATCTTGGTGAAGGCGTTACACTCTTTGAAAAGGGCGAATACAAATGCAATACTTGCAAAAGCATAATTGCACAATATCGAAAATTTGATGCTCCTGAAGAATCCGAACCTAGAGTAGAACCCAAATTAGCTGAAATATCAAGTACAGCTGAAATACCAGTTACCAAAAATACTGATAAGACTTCCAAAACGACAATCAATCCACCGTCATCATCTTCGATTTCACAAAATGAATTCATCTCTATTCAGTCCCTTGTTGGAATGCCCGCATATGATTGCGATGCTATGTTGATTGGTAATGTTCAAGAGATAGGTCTCAAGAAGACATCCAAAGGAAAAGTGGAAATAAGCCTAAAGATTCCTAAAAAGAGTAATAATCAAAGTGTCGAAGTTACTTGGAAAAATATATCTAAAATTGGAGATATAATTTTACTTGAAAATTCAGAGTCTTCTCAACCCAGTCAACAAGGCAAGTGTTCACATTGTGATTTCCAGAACGAAAACGATGCAGTGTTTTGTTCTGAATGCGGTAAGAAAATTAATGAAGAATAGGTCCTGTATTATCGGTAAAGGTTGATACTAAACTCTGATTGTTATGCAAGCCCGATTCTTACATCAACTGCAATTGCTCCTTTACCTTCCTCAAGTATCAATAGTGGATTCATGTCGAATTCTGTTATCTCAGGAAAATCTGTAACCAGTTGAGATAATCGTAGGAGGCATTCGACCAGTACTTTTATGTCAGATGGAGGCTGCCCCCTAATCCCTTTCAATATCTTGTACGTCTTGATTGATTCTATCATCTTCATTGCTTCTTGTTCATTAATAGGAGCCAGTCTGAATATCACATCCTTGAGAGCTTCTACATAGATTCCCCCAAGACCAAACATGATTAAAGGTCCAAAAAGCTTATCGTGTTTTGCTCCAAGAATTGTTTCTCTGGCAGATTCTATCATCTGTTGGACAAGTACTCCTTTAATATTTGCGTCTTTTTTGTAATTCTTTGCGTTAGTAATTATTTCACCGAAAGAAGAAGAAACCTGTTGCTTATTCTTGAGACCTACCTTTACTCCCCCGGCATCTGATTTGTGGATTATGTCTTGCGATACAATTTTCATAACGACTGGATAACCGATTTCTTCCGCTCTCTTTACACATTCTTCCTCATTTGTACAAAGGTAACTCTTTGGCCTCGGAAATCCATAGGCGTTAAGAACATTGTATCCCTCTTCTTCCAAAAGATTTTTTCTTCCATCCCTTCTTACAGTATCAAATATTTGTACTACCTTTTCCTTATCAACATTAAATTTTTTAATTTCAATTTCTTTTTCCGCAATCCAATTAGAAAAATCATACATTGCTTTAAGGGTCCTTATTGCTGGTTCAGCATATGGAAAGTACGGGATTCCGCCATCGGAAAGAATTTGCTTATTTTCTGTTCCTTCTGCAAGACCCATGAGTGCCGCAAGTGAAGTCCTTCCGGAATTCGCAGTGGTCTTTACTATGGTTCTTGCAAGATCATTATAATCTAAAGTAGCTGATGGAGTACACATAGTAACAATTGAACCTACGTTTGGATTAGAAACGACTTCATTGAGTACCTTTTCAAATCGATTAAAGTCAGCATCTCCCACAATGTCTACTGGGTTTCTCGTAGATCCGTGCGCCGGTATAACTTTGGCTATTTCCTCTCTCGAAGCACCAATATCAGCTAGTTTCATCCCATACTTTGAACAGGCATCTGTGGAAATTATTGCAGGCCCACCCGCATTTGATACAATCACCGTACCCTTGTCATTTTTTGGAATTGGTTGCTTTGAAAAGGCAGTAGCAAGGTCAAAGAGTTCTTGCATTGAATCCACTCTGATTACGCCACTTTGCAAAAACAGTGCATCATACACCTCGTCAGCTCCCATCAAAGCTCCTGTGTGAGACATAGCTGCCTTTGCACCCTCTGGAGTTCTACCAGATTTTATGACAACTATTGGCTTCTTGTATTCTTTGGTTGTTTTTCTTCCTATTTCCATGAACCTTCGACCATCGTGAATGTCTTCAAGGTACATGATAATTACAGAAGTCTCAGGATCATGACATAATAATTCTAAAACATCATTTTCATCAACATCTATCTTGTTTCCCATACTGATTACTTTTGAGAATCCTATACCCTGTCCCATAGCATCTTCAACTGTAGCAGCACAGATAGCCCCACTTTGTGAAACAAGAGCTATATTTCCATGCTTAGGCGTAATTTTCAGAAATGTAGAATTCATCATGTTTTCTTTTGACAAGCTCATTATACCCAAGCAATTTGGGCCAATAACTCTAGTACCGTATTTCTTACATATGACAGCAACCTCCTTCTCAAGAGCCGCTCCCTGCTCATTAACTTCTTTGAATCCTGCTGAAACAATTATGGAACCCTGAATTTTTTTCATTCCTACTTCTTCCATCACTTTTGGAACAATCTTGTTTGGGGTGGCAACAACGGCTAGATCAATATCTTCTGGTATGTCAAGCACACTTTTGTACGCCTTGATCCCAAATACATATTCATTAGTAGGACTTACCGGATAGATTTTGCCTTTATAACCATTTTTAATATTTGAAAAAATAGCCCTGCCTATTCCCGGCTTCTCGGAAGCGCCTATAATTGCAATTGACCTTGGTGATAGAAATACACTCCTGTTTGTAGATGACCCACTCGTCTCACCATCCGAATTCATACAAAAATAATTTTGCCTACATAGTTATAAATGCAGTGCTATAGTTTAATCATAACTTTTTTGCGATGGGAACACCAGTTACAACGAATATTCTTGCAATAATGGCATAGGTGAAAGTGGAAAAATAAAGTATCTCTCCCACTTTCATTAATCCTTTCTATTTATTAGTAATAATATCAATACTATTAAATAGTAAACTCGATGGATCTAAATGTTCATTTATCCCACTTAAATCTTAGCCATTAGACATAATTTCTTATCAACAATTCTGTATGACCTACTCGTTTAGAAGCAATTGCATTAATAGATCGGTTTACGTTGATTACCTGAGTAAGATGAGAGTAATTCGAATAAAGTCTTCTAATTTCTTCCGTATTAGAATTACTGAGTAAAACTTTACATCCTTTTCCTGTCAAATCATTGAATATAGTTGCAAGTTCTCTTTGGTCCTCAAGAGTAAAACCATTGTTAGTATAGCTGGTAAAATTTGCAGTATTACTGATTGGATGGAATGGTGGATCAAGATATACAAAATCATCCCTGTCCGCTTTTTCAACTAATATTTTCTTGTAGTCGCTGACTCCCAAATATGATCCAGACCGTTTCAATACGACGCTCATCTTACGCAAGTTATCGGCATCGCATATGAGTGGATTTTTGTATCTTCCAATTGGAACGTTGAATAAACCTTTTTTATTTACTCGGTACAGGCCATTATAGCATGTTTTATTTAGTGCTATAAATCGAGCAGCTTTATTTATTTTGTTCATAGCACTTGTTGAGTCTCTTAGATGATAATAGTATTTTTTTGGAGATTTGTTATATTCGTTTTGATGGTAAATTAGCACTGGAATGAGTTGTTCTACATGATTCTTTATGACCTTATATGCGTTAATTAATTCGTAATTGATATCCGAAAGGAAAGCATTCCCATCAGGAGAAGATAGTTGGAAGAATACAGCTCCTCCGCCAAGGAATGGTTCAAAATATCTGGCGAACCTAGGTGGGATGAGTCGAATTATCTGGGGTATTAATTGACCTTTGCCCCCTGCCCATTTTATAAATGGATGGCATACCGGTGTTTGATAGAGTGGTCCTTTTTCCTCTTCCATCTTCATAATGACATTCGATCTCAATTCCTAATTGTAAAATAATTTGCATATAAGCATTATAAAATTTCAAACATTTGACTCATGTCAGTTCATTTATTTTTTCGGTCCTCGGTATTCTTGTTTGACTTTGTCCTATGTCCTGCTCGTGTCAATTGGATGTCGCATTTTATGCAAATTTTTCCTACCCTTGTACTTATCATCGTGTCAGTCGGAGTCAATTGATGACACATGGCGCAGGCTGTTAGAGAACTATACAGATTCAATTCAATATCATTTCTAATACAACTTATGCTATTTATCTGTAAAAAATAGTTCACTTTGATTTACACTCAATATCGGTAAACGTTTTTGAGATCATATTGAGCGGAAAAAATAATGCTTAGAAGTTTCGGCGTATAGAAAGTTATTTTGATATTCCTAATAATTCCATTTGTCTGAGATATTATTCCACAAAGACCTATATTGCTTGGCGTCCTTACCAAGTTCATCTTTTATTCTAAATTCAATTGAATAAAACATATTCTCCATTGCATCAATTCCTCCATCCGCATGTAGCTCCTTACCAATTATAGATACCCTTTGTTTTTCAGATTCTAAATCTGGTGCATTTGGGTTCTCAATGCAGTAGGTAAGAATGTCATAAACCTCTTCTTCTAGATATGCATCCATCTTACTATTCGCCTATTCAAATCATGAATTAATCTTGATATAAATTCTACGGATTGAAAAAATCAAATTTTCAATGTCAATTTTGCCTATCTATAAAAACTATGACCAATTCAAATATGCTTGATTAAAGATTTATGATGGAATAGAGTAACATTAGATATGATCTGATGAACGGTTGATAGAATCTCAATTTCTATATCTGACAACTATTGGCTGGAGAACTGGTAGGCAACATAGGATTGAAATATGGTATGTAACCTATAATGAGAGATATTACATTATGTCAGAACGCGGAATCAATGCTCATTGGGTCAGGAACATCAGCCATAACTCAAGAATTTCATTTAGTATTGACAACTCGAATTATGAGGGTGAGGGTAGAATTATCGATTCTGCGAAGGAAAGTCAATTAACAGCTCAAGTTTCAGAAACTATGAACGCAAAATATGGTTGGGACCAAGGATTGATCGTGGAACTTAGACCATTAAATCTTCTTTAAGAACAGCTAGATTCCTGAGTTACTATTTTATGATAAATTGGTTGTTTATGTTACCTGATCTAATATCCATTCCTTAAATTTTCTAACTGCAAATTCTTCAGATTCCTTTATGAATATAGGATCCTTAAGTTTCCATTTATCCTGTGGGATAGAGTCAAAAAATTCTTGCATAAATAAAGTAAACCTAAACCGCAGGTTTCTTGGATTTTCATTTAGATTGTAGCGCTTTAGGATTATTGCTATTTTTCCAAATTAGGTATTATAGTCACTTTTAAATGGTGTAATTTTTTAGAGTCTCATTTAGTATTGAAGTTACAGAGTCAATATCTTTGTTGATTGTTATCAATGCCTACACATCATTA
>Ga0233417_10000214_pt1 | contig 16871 bp, 9 predicted proteins | sample Sed_MG_FD_189023 | JGI IMG/M metagenome (GOLD analysis project Ga0233417, IMG submission 189023) | Sediment microbial communities from Lake Towuti, South Sulawesi, Indonesia - Sediment_Towuti_2014_0.5_MG | ecosystem: Environmental > Aquatic > Freshwater > Lake > Sediment | place: Indonesia... | reverse complement strand
GGAGAAGTGGAAAAAAACGCTCATTGCCGATGCACCGTCGCCCATGAAATACAATGCGGGAAAGCCGAAAGAACTTCTTCAGGAGGACAAGCTGGTAGAGAACTGGCCTCTCAAGGTGCAAGCGGACGTCCAGGTAGTTGCGGCCGACACGGTGTTTGAGTGACGGAGCCGCGCGGTCCGGAGGTGGAGGGGCGCGAACAGGAGCTAACTCTTAAGGCGGTCGCACTCGGCCTGTTGCTGGCGTTCGTGTTCGGGGCAGCCAACGCTTACCTGGGCATGCGGGCAGGCACAACAGTTTCGGCGACCATTCCTTCAGCAGTGATCGCGATGGCGCTGTTCCGCCTGCCGCGGTTCCGCGGTGGCCCGTTGGAGCAGAACATCGCGCGAACAGCCTCCAGCGTTGGGGAGGCGCTGGTGGCAGGGGCGATCTTCACCATTCCGTCGTTCGTGCTGGCCGATGCGGGCGGCGTTCGCATCTGGGAGAACCTGCGCGAGCACTATTGGGAAGCGAGCCTGATTCTGCTCACCGGCGGCTTGATCGGCGTCTTCTTTATCATTCTGTTGCGCCGTCCCCTGTGTGTGGACGCGGGTCTACCGTGGCCGGAGAGCGTCGCTTGCATGGAGATCGTGAAGGCGGGGCAGGAGGCCGGCAAGGCGGCGCGCGCCATTTTCGCCGCGATGGCGTTCGGCGGGCTGATACAAATCCTGAAGAGCAGCCGCGGCTTCCAGATTTTTCGCGAGTACAGCGAAGGCTTCTGGCGGTTTCCCCAGTCGGTGATCCGGCATTTCAATTATGACCGCGAGATCATCGGCTCGGTGACGCACGGAGGTGGAATCCCGTGGAGCACTCCCGCGCTGTCGCCGGCGTTGTTTGGCATCGGCTATATCATTGGGCCGAAGTACTCCTCGATCAACGTGGCGGGCGGGCTGCTGGCATGGTGGCTGCTGATCCCTCTTCTGCTCTTCTTCGATCCGGACCTGGCCTCTCGGATGGGCGGGCCGGAAAAGACCTCCCCCGAGATGGCGGCGTACTCCTTGTGGTACAACGTCGTTCGGCCCATCGCCGTAGGAGCGATGCTTGTGGCCGCGGTGAACACACTGCTGCACATGAGGCGGTCAATGGCTGAGTCGCTGGCGAAGGCGTTGAAGCGGCATTCGGGCGCGGAGGCGCCGGAAGACCATCGAGAGAAGGACATTCCGGCGAGACTGGTGCTATTGGCCTCGGCTGCTCTGCTGTTGCCGATCACGGCCATCTATTATCACTTCACCAATGGCTGGGCGGCGGCCGTGGTTGCGGCGCTGCTGATGAGCGTGACGGGCTTTCTGCTGTCGGCGGTCGGCGGCTACCTGTGCGGGCTGGTGGGCGCCTCCAACCAGCCGCTGTCGGGACTGACCCTGACTGCTCTGGTGCTGACCGCTTTGCTGTTGCTGCAAATGGGTGTCACGGGCGCGGCGGGTGTGGCGGGGGTGCTGGGGGTGGCGGCGGTAGTCGCGTGTGCAACCAGCATCTCCGGGTCACTCGTTCAGGATTTGAAAGTCGGCCATCTGCTGGGCGGCACGCCGTGGAAAATGCAGTTAGTCGAGATCCTGGCGGTCGTGCTGCTGGCATTCTTCCTCATGGCGCCGATTATTGCTCTTCATGAGGCGAACCTGGATACGGGCGGCATCGGCGGGCGGGCGCTTCCAGCGCCTCAGGCCGGCCTGATGGCGCAGCTTGCCAAGGGGATTGTCGGCGGACAGATGGCGTGGGGTTTGCTGGCCATGGGAGCGGCGTTTGGTATCGCCCTGATCCTCTGCGGGGCGCGTGCGCCCATGTTGATCGCAGTCGGGATGTACTTGCCTTTCGACACATCGGCGGCCATTTTCGCCGGCGGCATGCTCAAATGGGTAGTCGAGCGATCGTTACCGGCAACAGACGACCAGGCCCGCAGGCGAGCGGATGAAAAAGGCTTGCTGCTGGCAAGCGGCCTCGTGGCGGGCGAAGCGATTGTGGGCATACTGCTGGCGGTGACGTTTATCGCCGGAGTGCCATCAATAACAAAGCTCCTGACGGGGCGCGATCAGCTTTCCTTTTTTGTGGAATGGGGAAGCTGGCTGTCGCTGGCCGGCTTTGCCTCGCTGGCATGGGTTCTGGTCCGCATTCCTTTGAGGCGGTGACGTGCGGGACTATCGGCAAGAATCGGAATGAAGCAGCTTGCTGCACTCCTCGGCAGTCAGCCGGCGGGTCACTTGAGCGCGGGCCTGCTTCAGCAGTTTTTCGGTGTCTGGCGCCCTTACCGATAGAAGCCGGACGGTCTTGTCGGCGCCCGCCGACGCGAGCCGGAATCCGTCGGGGCTGAACTCGGCCCACATCACCATTCCGCGGTGGCCTTCGAGGCTGATGACTTCAGCGCCGGAGGAAGCGTCCCAGAGTTTCACCAGCCCATCTCGGCCAGCCGTGGCGAGCCGAGTGCCATCGCTGTTGAACACAACACTATGCACCCAGTTGGTGTGCCCGACAAGGGCAAGGCGTCCCGCGCCGGAGGCGGCGTCCCAGACCCGGGCAATTCCATCTTCACTCGCGCTCGCAACACGGGCGCCGTCGGGACTGACGGAAGCGCAGAATGTCCGGCCCTTGTGCCCAGAGAAGCTCACGACAGATTGTCCGGTAGCGAGATCCCAGCTCCGGACGGTATGATCAAGCCCGGCGGTGATCAAGCGCTTGCCGTCCGGTGTAAAGGCTACGTCGTTGACTCCATCCGGGTGATCAAACTTCTTCAATAGTGCGCATGAGGAAGCGTCCCATAGGCTGGCGGTTCGGTCCCAGCTTGCAGTGGCCAACTGTGTACCGTCCGGGCTGAACGCCACGTCGAGAACTTGTCCGGACTGTTCAGGGGCCGAGCAGACCAAATCGCCCGTTGCAGCGTTCCAGATCTTAGCGCGGCGATCAAGACCTGAGGTGGCCAGCCGGGCGCCGGCGGGATGGAATGCAACACCTGTACAGGCCAGCTCGTGGGCCCGCCAATCGAGAAGTTGCTCTCCGGTGCGTGTTTCCCAAACTTTCACCGAGCCGTCCATGGCGCTGGCGGCCAGCCGCTGACCGTCCGGGCGAAAAGCAACCTTTGTGGCTTGATCGTTATGCGCGAAAACCGAAAGCAGGTCGGGGGACTGCATCTCCCAGACTTTGGCTGTTCGATCGTGGCTGGCAGTGGCCAGCCGCTTGCCATCGGGCGAGAAGGCAAGACTGCTCAGGAACCCTTTATGTCCTCGCAGCCGAAACAGCATCCTGGCTTCCTGCCCTGGGATGAGTTCCCAAACCGAGGCCGAGCCGTCCCAACCGCCGATGGCGAGGCGCGAAGAGCCATCGGTGCTGAAGGCGGCGTTTTGGACGGGATTAGCTTGCACCGGCAGTTCGAACGCAACCTCTCCCGAGGAGGCATCCCATACTTTGACAACATGATCCAGGCCGGCGGTCGCCAGCAGCCGGCCGTCCCGGTTGAAGGAAGCATCCAGCACCTGATCGGCATGGCTAACACGCAGGACAGGCGCCGGTTGCCGGGAGCCCCAGGCGGTTTCCCACACCTTGGCCTTGCCGTCGGCGCTAGCAGTGGCGAAGCGCTTGCCATCGGAACGGAAAGCGACACGCAGGATCGCACCTTCGTGGCCGGACATGGATCGCACTACGTTTCCATTGCCCGCATCGAGGAGTGAGACCGAACCGTTCCTGTGTCCGGTGAGCAGCAGTGTTCCGTCGGGGTGGAACGCGACCGCAACAGGGGTCGCTTGAGGCTCGAAATCGCGGCGCCAGATCTGACTTCCGGAACCGGCATCCCAGAGGCGCGTGTATCCATCCTCGGAAGTCGTGGCCAGGTGAGTTCCATCAGGGCTGAACGCGACGCCTGTCACGGCGCCGCCGTGGCCACGGATGATGAGCGCGCTGCGGCCCGATGCCGGCTCCCAGATCCTGACCGTCTTGTCCCTGGAGGCGGTTGCGAGCCTTGCTCCGTCGGGACCATAGGCAACCTGCTCAAGGGAATCGTCGTGACCGGACAATGTAAGGCGCACCCTGGAGGTTTGCGTGGCCTGAGTGAGCGCCTCGATGGCCTCCATCGTCGGTGGTTTTGTGATCGCCACCGCCTCCATGGCGAGTAAGACGCTAAGCTCGGGGTCCTCTTCAAGCAGGCGGAGGGCAGCGCCGGCCACTTCGCGAGACCTGGAAGCCTGCGCGCGGGCGCGCTCGATCCTGTAAAGCACGAAGACGGTTGCAGTAACGAGGAAGTAGATGCCGAGCCCGAGCGCAGCGAGCCGCCAGCGGCGCTTGGATCGGGCCTGGCGCGCCTTCTCGTACCTCGTACGCCAGTCCAGCACGGGCGCCGACAGAACGTCGTGCAAGATTTCGTACCGCTCCGGATTGTCGAGGCGATTCAGAATGCGGCGGGCGGTCAGGGCCTCCAGCAAAGACCTGACCTCGGATTCGCTCCGTTGCGCATAGCGGACCAGGTCGCCTGTGGCCTGGGCAATCTTTATGCCGGTGGGAGTCACCAGGTAGCGAAACATGGCCGCGCACATGACGCGCTGGCTTTCGCTGAGGCCATTCATGACATCGTCGAGGTGGGCCCGGACGATTGCAGCGGCCCCGCCGAGGCGCTGGAACGTGGCCAGCCGCAGTGTCTTTGAGTTGGAATCCTCATCCCACAGGCGAGTCATTACCAGTTGCAGAAACGGAGCTTCCACCCGGGTTTCGGCGTTAAGCGCTTCCGCGTGACCGGCGCCGGAGGATTCCAGCACGACACGCCCGCTTCGCACCTGGTCGAGCACTTCCTGCACGAGCTCGTTTTCAATGTGGACGGGCGCCGACTCGGGGTGCTTTGTGTTGTGAACCTCCAGCGGCTGCCGAATGGTCCGCTCGGCATCGGCCCGGTCAAGATGCCGGAGCTGAATCGTGGTCCGGAGCAGGTTTGGGATGCGCCCGCGGAATCGGTCGAGCTTCGACAGCCAGTCATCGCGGATCGAGATGAGGAAGCGGGCGCAAGGACTGTCGCTGTTGATGGCGCGCGCCAGTTCATTCTCAAACGGGTCATCGAGAGGCGGCGCGGGACGGTTGAGCAGGTATTCTTCGAACTGATCGAGAAGGATGAAGATCGGGCCGCCGAGGTGAAGCCGGGCTTGGATCAACAGCTCATCCAAAGCCAGCGTCGGAGGAACGGGCGCAGGCTTCCCTGCGGCGTTGGAAACGCTTTCCAGGCAGCGGGCCTTTAGCTCCGCGAAGAAGGCGGGGCTTTTCCAGTCGCGGAACACAACGACGGCTGCTGTGTTTCGGCGGCTCAGCCCGGGAGACACGCCCGCCATCAGCAGGGAACTCTTACCGACTCCACTAGACCCGTAAACGATGGTGAGACGTTCCGCGAAGAGATTGGAGATGATGATGTTGGCATCACGCTCGCGGCCGAAAAAGTAGTCCTGAAGGCTTTCGTCGTAAGGCCTAAGTCCGGCGTAAGGACGGTGAGGATCAGGAGGCGGCACGCTTGCTTTTGGTCTGTTGTTTCAGGCGGTCAACAAAAACATCCAGGTCCACGTCATAGATCTCGACGTTGCGCCGCTCCCACAGTTTTCTCTCCAGAGGCGAAGGGCTTCGCTGGATCGCCCACGACGGCTGCAATTCACCGAAATCTTCCCGCTTCTCTCTCAGGTTTCGCAGCACAACCCGGAGGTTCCAGTCGCGAAGACTGTACCCGAGAAAGAGAAAGTGCCGGTTGACCGAGTATTCGAAGAGCCTCGCGGGGACCGCATTCTGAAGGCGCGACAGAAACTCGATATAGTCCTCTTCGGCGATCACAAAGTTGTCCCATTTGGGCGCGAGTCCCACGACGCTTCCGTGCATCTTGTAGATGACCGTGGTTTTCGTCAGATCGATATCGAGCAGTGATGGATCAATCGGTTCGGGATCTTTCCTTTGCATCAGATCGTCATAACGCCACCAAAGCACGGAGTTGGCGAACTCCTTTTGATCCCGGGCGTAAATGATGAGGTCGAAAGGCCGTTTGACCCGCAGGAAAGCTTCTTCGAGCAGCAGGTCGTAGTTAGTCGAAACGTAGAGGCGACAGCCGGTAGCGCCGGCAAGAATCTGATGCAGGGGACCCGGAGGAAACGGGTGGTTCAATACGCGGAGAAGCTGCTTATGGAGTGCTTCCCGGCCGGCGGCAACGACATAGTAAGAGGACACCTTGGCGAGGTCCTCGAGATCGCGAGGGTCGTCTTCGGGAAAACTGGCTTTCCTGGCAAGCAGCGTCGAAAGTTCCCACCCGCTGGGAAGGCACGTGGGATTCTCGGGGTCCCACTTCTGGTCCTTCCTTCCGGCCATGGAGGCGCCGGCGCCGAGGAAGGGAATGACGTTGCCGTCGTTCAACTCGTCCCAGATGACGCCGTAAGGAGGCTCCATGCTAGCCCAGGACTTAATTCTATACTCTAGGCTAAGGCTTAAGCTGCGACGCATGAAGTGGCGGGGACTGCAACGAATCATTCCTGTGTTGGTTGTCCTGACGGCGGCGCCGCCTATCGACCGGCCGCCGGACGAGCCCGTAGCTCTGCTTCTGGAGGTCGGCGACAGCGCCACGGTCAGCCGCGGGACGAGAGAGACAGACTTCCCCGCGAAAGAGGGAGATCTGGTTCTGGCCGGGGGACGCTTATTGACCGGAGGACGTCCAGCCACCTTTCTTTACTACCCAAACGGCAAGTTCTATCGATTCGAGCCGGTGCGACGAGCCAGTTACCCGGCGCCGGCACCCATCGAGAACCGTAACCGGCAGTTTGAGGTGGCCTTCGTGGCGAGTGCCCGTGCCCCCGAGCACAACGGCAACCTGAGCGAGATCCCAAAGCAGTGGAAGGCCCCCCTGCTGCCGCCTGCCAGGAGCCGGAACTTCTTGTCTCAAACCGAGACGAAAGCACTCGATCAACAGCTTGCATTGGTTCAGAAGACGCTCGACACCGTCAAAGACAAGCACGACTTGCTCGCGCTGCGCCTCACTAAATCGGTCTTGCTGGAGCGAATGAACCGGGCCTCGCAAGCGCTCGCCGAATATCAGACTCTGGCACAAGCGTGGACCAGCACCCGCTGGCTACAGACCAAGGTGCGGAACCTGAACACGGAGATAAAGGTAGCGCAGGAAAAGGCAATGCTGGCTTCCCGAGCGCCGCGAACCTATGCAGTTGTGATCGGGGTTCCGAACACGCGTGAACTCGCCCAGGTGAAATCCGCCGGTGCGGACGCGAACGCGTTTGCCAGGTACTTGCAGGAGAAGTATGCAACCGCCCTGGAGGTCTTCCGATTTGTGGACAAGGAAGCCACCTGGGCGGCGATCCGCGAAACGATTCGCAGCGTGCTGGAGGACAAAGCCGGCCCGCGGGATACGGTGTACATCTTTATCTCCGGGCATGGCCTGGTTGAGCTGGTTGAAGGATCTCGGAAGGGATTCCTGCTGACCTCGGACGGCGATCCCGCCGAGAAGGGCGTCTCGGCATACGGAGTCGAAGAGCTGGCCAGGTTGATCAGAGCGAATCTGCCCCGGCTGGGCAAGCTGTACTTCTTTGCCGACGTCTGCCGTATCGCGAGTTATCGTGGCAACACGAACGAGATCAATGTTGCGATCAGGGAGAACCTCGGGAACATCGAAGGAAGGATGCTAGGAATCCTTTCCGGCACCGGCGTCGAGCCCTCCCAGAGAGATTCGGGGATGGCTGGCGGGGTTGGCGTGTTCACGCACCACCTGCTCGAAGGGTTGCGCGGAAGGGCGAGCTCGGATGGGGAGATCTTCCAGTACGTCTCGGCAAAGGTGAGAGAGGCGACGGGTCAGCGGCAGAATCCATCGCGCTTCGGTCAGGCGGCGGATCCGGCGGTGGCGCGGGACAGACTGGTAATGCTCGCATTCAGCGGCCGGCTGATGCCGGGACTGCTGGCCTTTGCCTCGCAGGCAGGGCAAGCGGCGGGTCTCCCTCAAGAGACCGTTCAAGCCGTGGCCCTGGAGGACCAGGGACAGCAAGTGATCGTCCGGTACTTGCGGGGTGAGCAGGAGCCGCAGAAGCAGGCAGACTTCGCAGAGGCGGCGGACCTTTTCCGTCGCGCCGAGGCGGCGAATCCGGCGCCTGAGCTGACGGCCCGCCGCCTGTTTTGCGAAGGGCACGCGTTGACGCTCGAGGAGGACAGGGCCGACTTTGGGCCGCCGGTCAGGCTGCTGGAGCAAGCGCTGGGGCTGGACCCGGATGCCGCCTACATTTACAATGCGCTGGGGATCGCACATCTTCGACAGGGAGAATTTCACAAAGCGGCATGGGCGTTCCGTGACGCGATTCGCCTGGCGCCGTCCTGGATTTATCCGCGTCACAACCTGGGTCTTACCTACGAGGAGAGAGGAGCCTACGAGGCGGCGCAGGAGGTCTTTCGGGGAGCGATCGCGCTGGCCCCCGATTACTCCTATTTGCACTACAGCCTGGGACGCCTGTTGCATGGGCTTGGAGAGCGCGGACCGGCGGAAAACGAGTATCGCAAAGCGCTGGCGCTTGACAGCCAGTTGGCGGAAGCGCACGTAGCGCTGGGCGTGCTGAGGGCTGCGGATGACAAGCCGCAGCAGGCCCAGCGCGAGTATGAGCAGGCAATCCGACTGGCGCCGGATTTGATGCCTGCCTGGCACAACCTTGGTCTGCTTCATCTGCGCCAGGGCCGGGTCAAGGATGCGATCAAGACCTGGCAGGATGGCCTGAAGCGGAAGCCCAACTACATACCGTCGCGGCTGAGCCTCGCCGCGGCATACCGCGCGGAAGGCGATTTCGAGTCCGCCATCGCGCAGTACGAGCAAGTGCTCAACATGAGACGCCAATACGCAGGCGCGGAAATGGCGCTCCATGAAACCCGGGGGGACCAGCTCACCGCCACGCGCGAAGCGCAACGGGCCGCGGAAGAATATCGCAAAGCGCTGGCCTTGGCCGCCGACGAGATTGACCAGCGCCGCTTGCGGAAGAAGCTTCAAAAGTAGAGTTTGACCTGAAGCTGGACGCGCCGGCTGGAAGGCACCAGGGGCGCCACTGCGGGAAAGGCCGCTTCCGCACCGGAGGGCCCGAAGAAGCTCTGTCCCACTTCATTGGGTGGGCTCAGGTTGGCGTGGTTGAACACGTTGAAGAAGTCAGCGCGAAACTGGAGGCGGCCCGCTTCACCAAATGCCTTCACGGCAAACGATTTAGCGAGCGATATATCAACGTTCCAGAACCCGGGCCCGCGAAAGCTGTTCCGTCCGATATTGCCTATTTCTCCCGGCGCAGGGTCACCCAACGAGTCCAAGTTCAGGAGCTGAAAACCGCCTCGGATGGGGATGGGTTCATCCAGTTCGGCCTTCACCTGAGGCTTCAAACTCCGCCGGTTGTTGATCAAGACTCCGCCGGATGGGGGCAGCCTGGCGTCCTCGGGATTGTTCACCGTGTACGGGAATCCGGTGCGAAAGCCCGCCAATTGGGCGAATTGCCAGCCCGCAAAGATTCGTCGTAGCAGCCCCTGACCGGCGGGAGAAGGAATGTACCAGATCGAGCCCACCACGAGGTTGTGGCGAAGATCGAAATCCGAGTTGCCACGATCCGCTCCGCTATCGAACTGGCGGGTGAAAGCGGCTGTGACCCGACTCACCCTCAGCTCCCTGCTATACAAATTGCTGTTGGCGGCATCGGGATTGGTGACATTGAGGTTGAACACATCCCCAAGCAGGGCGTCGCTCTGGTTGTCGATCGAATGGCCTAACGTGTAGGAAAGCTGCAACTGCCCCCGCCGGGAGGAGCGGTATGCCGCCGAAACGCCGAGAGCGGTATAGGTAGAGCTACCGGAGTTCGAACGATAAAGGATGTCGGGCAACGTCGCGTGAAAGCGTCCGGCATTGCTAGCGCCGGGGCGGCTCCAAACGCGATTGACATAGTCGCTCGTGAACAGTTTCCGGCCCTGCGATCCCATGTGGCTGATCTCCAGGTACAGAGTCCTCGTCACCTGCCGCTGGACGGCCGCAAACCAGCTCTGCACGTGAGGCGAACGGAGGTTTTCGTCCACCCAGAACAGCTCCGGGTGGTCGGAGCGGGCAATCCGTTGTTCGATGGTCCGCAGCACCTTGGGATTAAGGTTGAAGTTCGTCGGGAACACCGGGGATACCCTGGTGAGCCCCGGCAGCGCCAGGACCTCAGAGGTAGGCCGAAGGTAATTGAAAGGCTCCATGCTGCATCCCGATACGGTCGGATTCAGGCAGAGAGTACCGACCTCTATGTTGTTGCGAGGATTGATGACTAGGTTGTCGAAAGGGCGATCATAGAAGATGCCATAGGCGGACCGGAACACGGTCTTGCCGTCGCCCAACAGATCATAGGAAAAACCGAATCGCCCGGCCCAGTTGTTCCGGTCTGGCCGATAAGCAGAGCGGTGTTGACTGTTGTCGAAGACGAGGCTGGCGCCTGCAAGTCGTTCTTCAACGGATCCACCCGAGCCAAGGAGGATGTAGCCGTCCTGGACGCCGGTGTTTTTTAGCGCGCCGAAGGATTCATATCGCAGTCCGAAACTCAAGCCCAGGCGTCCGCTGACCTTGACGGAGTCCTGGAGAAAGCCGTAGAACTGCCGGTTCGCGTAGCTCCGGTCGAACGCCGGCTGCACGAACTTGCCCGAGCCCGCCTGCAATCGCTCGCGGCTGAGGGCGGCTTGAAAGTACTTGGGCTGCCCTAGAGCGAAGTTGAGAATGCTGTTTGCATTCGCAAATCCATTGTCGGACTCAAGCAGGTTTCGATCATTGAAATTGTACAACCCGTCGCGGAAGTAGGTGAAATTGGATTTCGGTCGCCGCACCAGAAAACCTCCGCCGGCGGTGAGGATGTGGCGGCCGCGGACGATAACCATGCTGTCGGCGACTTCCCAGGTATGACCCTTCAGAGTGAAATCGTACTCGACGGCGCTGCCTGGCATCGCGATGCTCCCGATGCCCTGCGGGAGCCGCAAGAAGAGCTGCAACATGGGGACATCCGAATGAGGACGCGTGCGCTCAATCTTGCCGCCGCGCCAGCCGAGCCTCAATTCGTTCGTCAGTCGACGTGAGAACAGGCGGACGTAGTTGACCGCGATGGCGTCCCCGTGGCGAGTCAGCGGGCTTCTGAGGCCTTCATAGGGACTGAAAACGAATTCCGGCTGCGTGACCCGCCCGATGGACGCGCGAGCCATCAACCTGTGAGTCCCGCCGGCCGGAAGGTAGTCGGAGCGGATCAACGCCAGGCTGCGGTCGACGGCAACTCGCCTCGTGGTGCTGTACTTTCCTAACATCGAGTCATAGCTGCACACCTGCGTGGCAAGCGGCTCCAGGGGGGGAGCCGGAAACCGGTCGAACAGACTCCGAGTGGTTGCCGCCATCGTCAGGCCCCGTGATTGCAGACAACGGTCAATTTGCTGCGGGATCAATAAATCGAATTCCTCCGGGTTCGATGTCCTGCTGCGGCTGCGGAACCGCTCGAAGGCGGTCGAGAAGTACCAGCGGTCCTTGATTATAGGGCCCCCGACCGAATAGCCCAGGTACAGTTGCTTGTACGGAGGCCGGGCCAGCAGGCGGGCGTTGTTAAGTGAAGAGTTCGCTGAGAGGATTTCATTGCCAAGATAGCTGTAGCCCAGACCGTGGAAGCTGTTTCCTCCGGACCTGGTGACCGCGTTCGCGATGAAGCCTGGCGCGCGGCCGAACTCGGCGGAGAAGTTGTTGGTGGAGACGCGATATTCTTGCATGCCTTCCGGCGCGACGGGCGAGAACGGTCCGGTGTTCAGGTCATCGTTGTACTCCAGTCCATCCAACAGGAAATTGGCCGCCGAGGAGCGCTGGCCGTTGACCGACAGGCCCAGCCCGCGGCCGGTGGCGCTTTCCGCGGTAACCCCTGGAAGCAGGACCATCATGGTGTAGACATTGCGAGTGGCCAGCGGCATCTCGCCGATCTGGTTCGGATCGACGACGTAGGACAATGCCGGCTGAAGAGTGTTGGCCTGCGTGGAAAGTAGTTGGAGAGGGGCGGAAAGACCCCGCTTGAGATCGGGCCCAAACTGCGGAAGTATCGCGCTTTGGCCAGGCTGAGAATCGCCGCCGAAGGTGCCCAGATCGAGCACCGCGTCGAGCGGGCGGAGGGGGAAATTCAATTCCAGGCGTGCGGCCACAGGGAGAGCGAGAACGCGGATTTCCCTAGCCTGGAAGCCGCCCTTTTCCGAACGAACGCGATAGAGGCCGGGAGACAGGAAGGGGAGAGCGTAGTGTCCGAGGGGATCGGTCCGAACGCCGCCGAACTCGTTTTTCGCCGCGATGTAATAGGTGACGAGCGCATCCGGAATCGGCTTGCCGGTTTGGGAATCGGTGACGCGGCCGCTGATGATGCCTTGGGTAGTCTGGGCGGACAGGAATGGCGCCAGCAGCACGCAACAGACAACCAGCAGAAACCGGCAAAAAACCAGCCTGCTCCCGGCGGCTATAAGCACCAAAGTAGCTCCTCCATCCCAGATAAGCCCCGCAGCGTACTCAAGAGTCTATATCATCTTGTCCCTTTGAGGGTGGAGGACACCGCAAGAATCGCTGAGCGGCGCCGGCCGCCTATTCGAACTGCTTGCGGAACTCGGCGAACCGGGCTTTCAGTTCTTCGATCTCCGTTTCCAATCGCTCGACGCGCGAGGCGAGCGGTTCCGGGTGGAGATGAGAAACGGTCCCCGCCTCCGGGACAACGGCGGGCTCCCCGCAGAGCAGATGAGCCCAACGAGGCTCGCGCATGCCCGGCTGGCGTTCGAGGCGCTTCACCAACGAGCCATGCTCTTCCGTGGCCATGCGGTTCAAGCACCCCTCGACCGACTCCATGTCGTCGAACTCGTGCATTCGCCCCGTGCGTTCCTTGAGTTCGGCGGCCGTCTGCGGCCCGCGCAGGAGGAGAACGCACAGAAGGCTGATCTCCCGCTTGCCGAGATTGAGCGTCTCGTAGGCGCGATGAGAGTACTTCGGCACGCGGTTATCGCCGCCGGTGATCCTGAGCGCCAGGCGCTTGTCGCGAAGCAGATCGATTGCAGCAAGGACTGTGGCGTCGTCGTAGTGGACGAAGGGCTCGCGGTTCGACTTCTGGTTGCAGGCGTTGACCAGGGCATTCAGGGAAAGGGGATAGTAATCGGGCGTGGTGAGCTCTTTTTCCATCAGCGATCCGAAAACCCGGGCTTCCACGTCGGAGAGGTGAACGGACATTCCTCTATCGTATGCGCCGCCGGGAGGTTGGGAGTAGCACGGAAAACTCCAGCTTCTTCTCCACCGCGTCGATCCGGTCCAGGCGCACGGCGACGCGGTCACCAATGGCGAATTCCTTTCGCGTGCGGCGTCCGACGATGCGCCGGGTATTCTCGCGGTACTCGAAGCGATCCCCCGGGATCCCGTCCAAGGCAACCAGGCCCTCCACGAAGTAGTCGTCCAGTTCGACAAAGAAGCCGTATTTCGTGGTGTTAATGATGAGCGCCGGGAACTCGTCGCCGACATGCTCGGCCATGAATTTCAGCTTCTTCCAGTCCACCAGTTCCTGTTCGGCCTCGGCGGCCACCCGCTCGCTGCCGGAGTTTCGGGCGGCAAGGTCCGCCAGGCCCGCACTGTCGTAAGGCGCGGGAGCATTGTCCAGCCAGGCGCCCAGCAAGCGGTGGGCCAGCAGGTCGGGATAGCGGCGGATAGGTGACGTGAAGTGAGTGTAGCTGTGGGTGGCGAGCGCGAAGTGGCCTCTGTTTTCCGCGCTGTAGCGGGCCTGTTTGAGGGAGCGCAGCATGAGGTAGTTGAGGATGCGCGCCTCCGGGCGGCCCTCCAGCTTCGCGACGAGCCGTTGGTAGTGCCGCGGGGTGATCTTGAAATCCTCCCGCGGCAGCGTGAGATGGCGCTGCACCTTGCGGCCGTCGCGCTTGCGGTCCGTCAAGGTGTAGCGGCGCACGGGCAGCCCGGCGCCCAGGCCGAGGTTGACGCCGAACTGCGCGGCGATCTCTTCGAATTCGAACACGCGCTTCGGATCCGGGGGCTCGTGAATGCGGTATATCATGGGCCCGCCGAGCGCCTCCAGGTGCGAGGCAACCGCTTCATTGGCGGCAAGCATGAACTCCTCGATGATCCGGTGCGCAAGATAGCGCGGCGATCGCGCGATGCCGATCATTTCACCAAACTCGTCGAACTCCAGCAGCGGCTCGGGAAGGTCGAAATCGATCGAACCGCGCCGCACGCGCCGGCGGTTGAGCACGAGCGCCAATTCCTTCATCAATTCGAAGCGTTCGACCAGCGGCGCGTAACGCGACCGCAGATGGGCGTCCCCTTCGAGGATCCCCTGGACCGCGGCGTACGTCATCCGCTCGGCGCTGCGGATCACGCCGCGGCAAAACTCCTGCGAGACGACTTCACCCTGATGGTCGATCTCCAGCAAAGCGGACATGACCAGCCGGTCGACCTGCGGCTTCAGCGAACAGGTTTCGGTGGACAACTCCAGGGGCAGCATGGGCACCGCACGGTCGGGGAAATAAACGCTGGTTCCACGGATCTGCGCCTCGCGATCGATGGCGGCGCCTGGACGGACGTAGTGCGAGACGTCGGCAATGTGGACGTGGAGCACGAAGTTGCCGCCGGGCGCGCGGTCCACCCACACGGCATCGTCGAAGTCACGGGCAGTTTCGCCGTCGATCGTCACGGCCTCCAGGCGCCGGAAATCGCGCCGGCCAGCCAGATCGCGCTCCGTGACCGCGGCCGGGACGGCGAGCGCCGCCTCGACCACTTCGGGCGGGAAGCGGTGGGGGATGTGAAACTTGCGGATGACGATTTCGACGTCGACGCCGAAGTCGTCCGGCGCGCCCAGAACCTCGATGACGCGACCGGCCGCGTGGCCGCCGCCGGCGGGATACTCGAGAATCTCCGCGTTGACGATCAGTCCGTCGAGCTCGGCCGGATCCGTGTAGACCACCTCCGGCATGCCGATGCGGTCCCGCGTGAGGCCCCCGGCAGGGAGGGCAAGTCCTTCAGGAATCAGGATCCAGTCCTGGATTCGCTTGTCATGGGGTTCCACGAAGTAACCACCCCGGCGGACACGGAAGACGCCGACGATCGTGGTGTGGGCTCGTTCGAGGATGCGGACGATCTCGCCTTCCGCCCGGCCATCGCGCCCGAAGCGTGTGATGCGGACGGCAACGCGGTCGCCGTTCATCGCCTTGGCGGCGGCGCCGGGTGGCAGAAAGATATCCCCCTGGATGGCTTCGATGGGGGTGTCCGGGATGACGAACCCGTAGCCCTCGCGGTGGACGCAAAGGCGGCCGGGAATCAGTTTAGGGATGGATTCGGCCAAGCAATCAGCTTATTATGCAGAGTCTCGCTTCGGCCATCACCGCGCAGGCAACGCCGTCCCAAATTCGCTTGGGACAGCGACCTGGGCTCCACCGTGGGGGTGGCCCGCCCGGGTCCGCGAATTTGACAGGATGCTTCCCGGTTCGCTACCTTAAGAGCTTAAGCATCTCGCAGGGAGATCGTCTGTCTATGAGCACCCCTTTCCCGTCGGCGAAGGAGATTGCGCGCTCTTGGCACGTGATCGATGCCGCCGGCGCCGTTCTTGGCCGGCTGGCATCCAAGGCCGCCAAGATCCTGATGGGCAAACACAAGGCCGGTTACACGCCGTTCCTGGATACCGGCGACCATGTCATCGTGGTGAACGCCGACAAGGTCCGCCTGACCGGGTCCAAGGAAACTCAAAAGATCTATAGGTCGCACAGCGGCTACCCGGGAGGCCTGAAGGAAACTTCCGCCCGGAAAATGCGCGCTGTCCGGCCTATTCGAATGGTCGAGCTCGCCGTATCCGGCATGCTGCCCAAGACCAAGCTCGGCAAACAGATGTACCGCAAACTGAAAGTGTATGCGGGGCCCAAGCACCCCCATCAGGCGCAAAAGCCGGTTCCTGTGGCCTAAGGGCGGCCATGTGGGATGTGCTCCAGTGAAGGATCCGGTTGTAGGAGAGTCTAACAAGTGGCTGCAACATTAGTGCAGAATCTCGGGACAGGCCGGCGCAAGACCGCCGTCGCCCGTGTCATCTTGCGTCCCGGCAAAGGCGAGATCACGATCAACGGCCGCAGCGTCGAAGACTACTTCAAATCCGAGACTTCGCGCGCCATGATCCGCCAGCCGCTGCTCGCCACCGAGACCGCCGACAAATTCACCGTCCTGGTGAACGCCGACGGCGGGGGCATCAACGGACAGGCCGGCGCCATCCGTCTCGGCATCGCACGCGCGCTGTGTGATTTCAACATCGAGCTGCGCGGCAAGCTGAAGAGTCTCGGCTTTCTAACCCGCGACCCGCGCGCCCATGAGCGGAAGAAGTACGGTCAAAAAGGTGCGCGCAAGCGGTTCCAGTTCTCCAAGCGTTAATGCGGCATTGTCGGCCCCCCGGCCCGCCGCCTGTAAATGCCCTGCGTGGCGCGCAAAACTCGTTTGGACCGCGCGCCATTCGCACACTCATGTCTCACAGCCGTAAGGAGGTAGTTTGCCCTCGATTTCGATGAAAGAATTGCTCGAAGCGGGCGTTCACTTCGGGCACCAGACCAAGCGCTGGAATCCAAAGATGAAGGAATACATCTTTGGTGAACGCAACGGGATCTACATCATTGACCTTCAAAAGACGCTGAAGCTGTTCAAGGACGCCATGCGATACGTCGCCGAAATGGCCGCGCAGGGTAAATCCGTGCTCTTCGTCGGCAACAAGCGGCAGGCTCAGGAGGCGGTCGCCGAAGAAGCCCAGCGCTGCGGAATGTTCTACGTGAACCAGCGCTGGCTTGGCGGGCTGCTGACCAACTTCACCACCGTGCAGCGCTCGATCCGGCGATT
>Ga0233417_10000213_pt1 | contig 16875 bp, 15 predicted proteins | sample Sed_MG_FD_189023 | JGI IMG/M metagenome (GOLD analysis project Ga0233417, IMG submission 189023) | Sediment microbial communities from Lake Towuti, South Sulawesi, Indonesia - Sediment_Towuti_2014_0.5_MG | ecosystem: Environmental > Aquatic > Freshwater > Lake > Sediment | place: Indonesia... | reverse complement strand
CACGCCGTCCTCACGCACGAGGACGTGCCTGGGCAGAAGACCTATGGGCTCGACTTCCCTGACCAGCCGGTGCTGGCGATCGACCGCGCCCGCTACTTCGGCGAGCCGGTCGCGATCGTCGCGGCCGAGGAGCCCGAGCAGGCGCGGCGCGCCGCGGCAGCCGTACGCGTCGAGTACGAGCCGCTCGAGCCGGTCGTCGACCCCGAGCGCGCCACGGAGATGGAGCCGCTCCACCCGGATCGCCCGACCATGGGGCACGGCAACCGCGACGACCCGCGGCCCAATGTCGTTCGCTCGCTCGTGATCCGGCGCGGCGACCCCGACACGGAAGGCGACGTGACGGTGACCGGGATCTACGAGCTCGGCCAGCAGGACCAGGCCTTCCTCGGCCCCGAGTCCGGTCTGGCGAGCCCGGACGGCGCCGGCGGCGTCGACATCCACGTCGCCACCCAGTGGCTGCACGTCGACCGCGACCAGGTGGCGCCGTGCCTCGACCTCCGGCCCGAGCAGGTCCGCATCCACCTCGCCGGCGTCGGAGGGGCGTTTGGAGGCCGCGAGGACCTCTCGATGCAGATCCACGCGGCGATGCTCGCGCTCCGGACCGGCCGGCCCGTGAAGATGGTCTACGGACGCGAGGAGTCGTTCGTCGGACACGTCCACCGCCATCCGGCCCGGATCTGGGCCGAGCACCGAGCGACGCGGGAGGGCCGCCTCGTCGCGGTGCGGATGCGGATCCTCCTCGACGGAGGCGCGTACGCCTCGAGCTCGAGCGCCGTAATCTCGAACGCCTGCTCGTTCGCGGTCGGTCCGTACGTGGTCGAGAACGTCTCCATCGAGGGGCTCGCCGTGTACACCAACAACCCGCCCTGCGGGGCCATGCGCGGGTTCGGCGCCGTCCAGACGTGCTTCGCGGCCGAGGCCCAGATGGACAAGCTCGCGACCGCGCTCGAGATCGACCCGGTCGAGCTCCGGCTCCTCAACGCCCTGGAGCCAGGCGGGCGCCTGCCGATCGGCCAGGTCGTCACCGGATCGCTGCCCACCCGCGAGGTGATCCGCCGCGCCGCCGCGCTCCCCGTGCCCGAGCCCGATGAGCTCCCGCGCGACGCGATCAGGCTCCCGGGCGGTGCGGGCAACACGACGCGCGGGGAGGGCGTCAGACGGGGAGTCGGCTTCGCGGTCGGCTTCAAGAACGTCTGCTACTCGGAGGGGTTCGACGACTACTGCGCCGCGCGGGTGCGGCTCCGGGCCGACGGGAGCGCGGAGATCCACTGCGCCGCCGCCGAGGTCGGGCAGGGGGTTTCGGACGTAATCCTCGAGGTCGCCCGCCGAGAGCTCGGCACCGACGACGTCGAGCTCGCGACGGGATCGACCGCGGAAGTCGGCTCGGCGGGCTCGACATCCGCGTCACGCATGACCTGGATGGCGGCCGGCGCCGTCCAGCTCGCGTGTCGGGCGGCCCTCGAGGAGCAGGAGAGGCGGCCGGGGGAGGACGTGGACGTCGAGCGCGTCTACAGGCACCCCCGTACGTTCCCGCTCGACCCCGAGACCGGCCAGGTCACCGACGGCCCTGCGCACGTCGCGCTCGCGGTCGCCGCGATGCGCGTCGTCGCCGAGGTCGACGTCGACCTGGGCCTCACCCGGGTCGTCTGGGTCGGCACCGCCCAGGACGTGGGGAACGCGCTGAGCCGCACGGCGGTCGAGGGGCAGATCGAGGGCGGGACGGCACAGGGCCTCGGCCTCGCACTGATGGAGGAGATCCAGACCTCGGGCGGCGAGATTGTCAACGCGAGCTTCACGGACTACCTGATCCCGACGTTCCTCGACATGCCGCCGGTCGTCTCCGAGCTGGTGGAAGTGCCCGAGCCGGACGCCCCCTACGGGGTGAAGGGAGTCGGCGAGCCGCCGACCGTGGTCTCCACCGCCGCCATCGTCGCCGCGTTGCGCGACGCGACCGGACGCGAGCTCGCGCGGGTTCCCGTCCGCCCGGACGACATCGTCGGGCTCTAGCGAGCCGGCGCTCTCGCCTACGTCGTCGCCATCGAGGGGATGGCGCCGAGCTGCTGCATGAGGCCGAACATGTCGGCCTCCACGCGGTGCTCGACGAGCTTGCCGTCGGCGAAGCGATCGATGGATATCTCGGTGACCGTGATCTTCTTGCCCGTTGGCGGCATGCCCATGAAGTCGCCCGTGTGCGTGCCGGAGAAGCTGCCGCGCATGACGACGAGATCGCCGACCTCGAAGATCTCGTCGATCGCGTGCCTTCCGTCGGGGAACGCGGCATAGAACATCTGGCCCATCCCTGCCCACTCCTCGACGCCCATCGGCGGATTGCCCCCGAGGATTGCACTGAACTCGGGCGCGAGGAGCTCGCGGATCGAGGCGAAGTCCTTCTCGTCCATGAGCGAGAAGATCCGGCGTAGCGTGTCACCGTTGGACATGGTCTTCGTTTCCTCCCTTGGTCGAGGGTGATGACCGCGCACCATAAACCGCCACCACGGTCCCCGCCTTGACATCACGCGGAGAAGGCACCCGACGTCGTGGATGACATGGCGGCGCGGGTCGTCTCGCTTCAGAAGATCGATCAGAGGGACCCGCGAGGCGCGAGCCAGCGGGTCGGCTGGCCCGTGATCTCGGCGATCACGTCGAAGTCCTCGTCGTAGTGCAGCACCGTCACGCCGGCCGAAGCCGCGGCAGCTGCGATCAGCAGGTCGGCCCGCTTCACGCGCCGATGGTGCATGCCACCCTGGTGCGCGAGCATCTCGTAGACGTCGAGTGCCCGCTGCCATTCGCGAGGACCAATTCGGCAGTGGGGGAGCAGACCGAGCCTCGTGCGAGTCTCGGAGAACTCGTGACCGTTCCTCGTCCCGTGCAGGAGCTCGAACACGACGGCGTCGCACGTTGCGATCTCTCCTGACGCGACCGACTCGTCGAAGCGCTGACGTAGCTCAACCTCTTGAGCCGATGCCGTCCAGGCGCTCGTGTCGGCGAGCTCCGTCACTCGTCCTCGCGGAACCAGTCGCGCCGGAGCTGCTCCAGCTCTTCGAGCGTGTAATCGGGGCGCCAGGTTGCAAGCTTGCGCAGCGCGTCGCGCCTGATGACGTCGTTGAGCGCGCGATGGATCGTCTCCGTCGTCGTGCGCGTCTCGAGGACGTCGCGTGCCTGGGCGACGAGGTCCAGATCGAGGTTCAGCGACGTTCGCTTGATCATCAGACGATACGCATCGAAGAGCGATCAAAAGCATACGAATTCGTCAAGACATATGCACGAGGGACGGGGCCTCTCGGCCCCGTCGTTTCTCGGATGGATAGGGGAGCAGAGCTCTAGCGGATCTGGGCGCGGAGCAGCGAGACCCGCAGGACGGCCGCCCGCTCGGCAGTCGCCCGCTGTGCGCTCGCCTTCTGGACGACCGCCCGCTGCGCCTGCGCGCGCTGCACCAGATGGATCTGCTGCTTCGCGACCTGGAGGCTCGAGACCTGTACGACGTTCGCGGCGCTTGCGACCGACGGCGCGACGCCGAGCGCTGCGGCGATTCCGACGATGACTGCTGTGCGCTTCATGGTGTGCCCCTTTCCCGTCCGATCCGTCATGGAACGAGCGTAGGTGGTCGCGGGCCCCGTGTCGTTCGCGGGCGTGACGCTGCGAGTGTCACGCTCGTGACACTTCTGGGCGGCGGTTCCGGACGTTGCACGCCGCGCGTGCGTGCCCGACACTTGCGTCGTGAGCAACGTCGCGGGCTCCACACTCCAGCCGGGAACGACCGTCGCCGGCTACCGGGTGGAAGCGCTCATCGGCCGTGGGGGGATGGGCGCGGTCTACCGCGCCGAGGAAGAAGGCCTCGGACGCAAGGTCGCGCTCAAGGTCATCGCGCCCGAGCTCGCCTCCGACGAGCGCTTCCGCGAGCGCTTCCTGCGCGAGTCGCGGATCGCCGCCTCGCTCGACCACCCGCACGTCATCCCCATCTACCAAGCGGGCGACGAGGACGGGCTGCTCTTCCTCGCCATGCGCTACGTCGAGGGCACCGACCTCGCCAAGCTCGTCGCCGAGGAGGGGGCGCTCGAGCCGAAGCGGGCCCTCGATCTGCTTTCCCAGGTGGCCGAGGCGCTCGACGCCGCGCACGAGAAGGGCCTCGTCCACAGAGACGTCAAGCCCTCGAACGTCCTCATCGCCGAGGCCGCCGGCCGCGAGCACTGCTACCTTGGCGACTTCGGCCTCACCAAGCGCACAGGCTCGCTCTCGGGGGTCTCGGTCGCGGGAGAGATCGTCGGCACCCTCGAGTACGTCGCTCCGGAGCAGATCACGGGCGACTCGCTGGACGAGCGCTCGGACGTCTACTCGCTCGGCTGCGTCCTCTACGAGTGCCTGACCGGGCAGGCGCCCTTCCCCAGGGCGACCGACGTCGCTCTCCTGTGGGCGCACGTCCACGAGGAGCCGACCCCTCCGAGCCAGGCGCGCCCAGAGCTTCCCCGCGAGCTCGATACGGTACTCGCACGCGCGCTCGCGAAGGAGCCCGGCCGCCGCTACCGGTCGGCAGGCGAGCTCGTGGCGGCGACGCGGTCGGCGCTCAAGCTCGTCGAGGCGCCGCCGGCGGAGCGCAGGAGCTCGCGCCGGCTGATCGCGCTGATCGCGGTCGCCGTGCTCGTTGTCGCCGCTGCGCTGCTCGCCTTCCTGCTGACCCGGGGGTCGGGCGGCATCTCGACGGTTGCGCCCAACTCCGTCGGCGTGATCGACCCGTCGTCCGACAGGGTGGTGGCCGAGGTGCCGGTCGGCATCGACCCGGGGCCCGTCACGGTCGGAGAAGGCGCAGTCTGGGCGGCGAACGTCGAGGACGAGACGGTCTCGCGGATCAACCCCTCGGACACGGCTGCCACTCCCAACACGATCCCGGTCGGCGGCTACCCGAGCGACGTCGCGCCCGGATCCGGCTCGATCTGGGTCGGTCTCGGCGCGCTCGCCGAGCTCGTCGCGATCAACCCCGAGCAGTTGAGCGCGGCCAGCCCGTCTTCGGCCCTCGGCGACGGAGCCCCGTGCGGCGCGCCCGGCGCCAGCATCACCATCGGCGCGGGGGCCATCTGGTTCGCGTGCGAAGCGGCGGAGCTGGGCCGGTTCGACCTCGAGTCGGGTATCGGCCGCCGGGTCGGGCTCGAGGCGGGCCTCGTCCTCTCGTCGAGCTCGGTGCTCCCCGTGTTCGAGGACGTCGCGTACGGCCTCGAGTCGCTCTGGATCGTCGACAGCGCGACCAACTCGGTGATCGAGGTCGACCCGATCACGATCCAGCGACTCCGCTCCTTGACGGTCGGCCAGGATCCCCGGGCGGTGGCCGTGAGCGAGGACTCGCTCTGGGTGGCGAACTTCGAGGACGACACGGTCACCCGCCTTCAGATCCCCGGGAAGGGGCAAACGCCGACGATCACGACGATCCCCGTCGGGGACGGCCCCGTCGACGTCGCCGCCGGCGAGGGAGGCGTCTGGGTGGCGAACCAGCTGGACGCGACCGTCACGCGCATCGACCCAGCGTCGGGCGACGTGGTCGCCACCATCGGCGTCGGCAACGAGCCGCAGGGGATCGCCGCGGGCGAAGGCCGCGTCTGGGTCACCGTGCGTGCCCCCGCTGACGAGGCAGTTGAGCCGTGAGCCGCGCCGCCTGTAGGCTTCCGCGCGCGGAAGATCGTGTAGAGGCGGGCGGTCAAAGAAGGTAGAGCTGTGATGAGACCAACGTCGCTCGCCCTCGCAGCGCTCACCGTGGCCGGCGTTCTTGCGGCTGCGCCCGCGGCCGGCTCTCCCGCGCAGACGCCGCAACGTGGTGGGACCGTACGCTTCGGGGTGCTCGCGGAGCCCGCCTGCCTCAACGTCCTTCTCGAGAGGTGCGGTGAGAGTGGACCAGCACTCTCGCTTCTCGCGGAGAAGATCCTCGAGCCCGCGTTCTACGTGGGCCCGGACTTCACGTGGCGGCCGAGGCTCGTCTCCAGCGTCACGTTCACGAAGAGGCCGCCGTTCACGCTCACGTACCGCATTCATCCCCGCGCCCGGTGGAGCGACGGAGTTCCGGTCACCGCTCGAGACTTCGTGTTCACGCTCCGCACGAGGATCGCCCGGAAGGATGAGATGCCGTTCGAAAGACCATACCTCGAGCAAGTTCGCAGCGTCCGCGCAGTCGATTCGAAGACGGTCCGGGTGGTTCTCCGCAGCCGCTTCGCGGGCTGGCGCGCGTTGTTCGGGAACATCCTGCCGAGGCATGCCCTCCAGGGCGAGAACGTCGCCACCGTGTGGACCGACGGAATCGTGAATCCCAAGACCGGGAGGCCGATCGGCAGCGGTCCGTTCCTCGTCGAGCGGTGGGATCGCGGCGGGCAGCTCACGCTCGTGCGCAACCCGCGCTACTGGGGAGCGCATCCCGCCTATCTGGACCGGGTCGTCCTGCGCGTTGGTCTCGGAAGCGACGATCCGGTCGAGTGGTTCGGACAGAACGAGGTCGACGTCGCGTGGGGGGGCCTCTTCCCGCCCGCCGTCGCGGCTCTCCTCCGCGAGCCCGGCATCCGCGTGCTCGCCGAGCCCACGCCGAGGTTCGAGCACTTGGCGATCAGAGTCGGCCCGGGGGGTCACCCCGCGCTCAGGAGCAAGCTCGTGCGTCGGGCACTTGCGTACGGGCTCGACCGCAACGCGATCGTCCGGGGGGTCTTCGGGGACTTCCCCCCCGACCTCCGCCCCCTACAGAGCCTCGTCCTCGGCGAGCCGAGCCCGCGCTATCGACACAACTGGAACGAATACCGCCGCCGTCCCGCCGAGGCGGTACGACTGCTTGAGCAGGCGGGCTGCCGGAGGGGCGCCGACGGCATCTACTCGTGCTCGGGACAACGCCTCTCACTGCGCTTCGTGACGAGCGCGGGCATCCCGCCTCGGGCGCAGACCATCTCGCTCGCGCAGGCGCAGCTGCGGCAGGTGGGCATCGAAGTCGTGCCCACCTTCGCGCCGCCTCCCGTGTTCCTCGGCCAGATCCTGCCGAAGGGTGACTTCGACGTCGCGCTCTTCGCCTGGCAGCACGATCCGAGCGGCACCGGGATGCACGAAGTCTTCGGCTGTGGAGGGGCCACTAACTACTACGGCTACTGCCAGCGGCTCGTGACGCGCGACCTCGACCAGGCCAACCGCATCCTCGACGCTCCTCGACAGGGGCGAGTGCTGAACCGAGCCGACAGGCAGATGGCACGGGACGTTCCTGCGATCCCGCTCTTTCAGATCCCGCTGCCCGCGGCGCACCGTACGACCGTCCGCGGATTCGTCCACTCCACCACCAATCCGCTCTGGAACGCGGAGGACTGGTGGCTCGACCGCTAGCGCTCGCGGCGGCGCTCGCCGCCTCGCTCCTCGCCGTCTCGGGAGCGGGCGGCGCCGCGACGCAGCAGACGCCGAAGCGCGGAGGCACGCTCGTCATCGGGACGGTGACGCTGGGCGAGTCGGCGTGTCTCAACGTGCTCGTCCCAACGTGCAATTTCCCGTGGCTGGTGGAGGAGATCCTCTCGGGCGCCTTCGAGGTCTGGCCCGACGCGACCTTGCGGCCGGACCTCGTCTCGGGCGCACGGATCGTCAGGAGGCAGCCCGTCACGATCGTCTACCGCATACGTCCGGAGGCTCGCTGGAGCGACGGGGTGCCGGTCACCGCCCGGGACTTCGTGTTCACGCACCAGATGCGCGTCGACCACCCCCGCGTGCTCGAGGATCATCTCAAGGTCCGTCGCGTGCGTGCCGTCGGCGCGAAGACGGTCGAGGTCGTGCTGCGCGCGCCCTGGGTCGACTGGCGGCTTCTCTTCGATATCGTCCTGCCGCGGCACGCGGTCGCCGGCCAGGAGTTCGAGAGTCTCTGGAAGGACGGGATCGAGAACCCGAGGACGAGAAGGCCGATCGGCAGCGGGCCCTTCCTCCTCGCGGGCTGGCAGCGCGGCAAGCAGCTGACGTTGGTCAGGAACCCGAGCTACTGGGGACCGCACAGCGCCTACCTCGATCGAGTCGAGTTCCGCTTCTTTCCCGCGCAGGACACGGCGGACCTGTTGCGCCGCGGGGAGATCGACATGATCGATCCCCATTGGCAGTCGCTGGTGGCCCAGGCGCTGGAGTTGCACCGGCAGCGGGCGCCGGGAATCAGATTCGACACCGTTCTCGGCGCACAATGGGAGCATTTCGCGATCCGCCTTGGCCCCGGAGGCCACCCCGCTCTCAAGAAGCGCCTCGTCCGGCAGGCGATCGCGTACGGGATCGACCGCGCCCGGATTGCGCGTGAGGCCGCAGCACTGACCCTCGCGAGCGCCGCGGCGAGCCAGCCGCTCGACAGCGTCGTCTTCATGGCGAACAGCCCGTACCACGAGCGGAACTGGAGCACCTATCGCCACCGGCCGGCTCGGGCGCGGCAGCTGCTCGAGCAGGCGGGCTGCCGCCGTGGAGCAGACGGCATCTACGTCTGCGACGGCGAGCGGCTCTCGCTCCGCTTCGCGGCGACTGCGGGCATCGAACGACGGGAGCTCACGGTGAGGCTCGCGCAGGCTCAGCTGGGGGAGGTGGGGATCGAGGTCGTCCCTGTCTTCGGGCCGTCCTCGGCGGTCGTCACGTCGGCGGACAGCCTCCTGCAGCAGGGGAACTTCGACATTCTCCTCTTCGCGTGGGTCCTGGGCGCGGGGACGGAAGGCCCAGCGGACATCTTCGGCTGCCAGCAGCCGCGGAACTACTACGGCTACTGCGACCGCCTGGTCACCCGCGACCTCGTCAACGCTGCGCGGACCCTCGACCTCACCAGGCGCGTGAAGCTCCTGAACAGGGTCGACGTGAGGCTGGCGAGGGCCGTGCCCGCGATCCCGCTCTTTCAGTACACGTACCTCACCGCCCGCAGGACGGCTGTTCGGGGCGTGGTTCAGAACGGCGTCGGCTCCGGGTTCTGGGACCTGGAGAACTGGTGGCTCGCGGAGTCGCGCTAGCCGCGGCGGTCGCCGTCTCGCTGCTCGCGGTCTCGGGAGCGGGCGGCGCGGCGACGCAGCAGACGCCGAAGCGCGGGGGCACCGTCGTCGTCAACGGCGCGGGAGAACAGCCGTGCCTGAACGTCCTCCTGGACGCCTGTCTGGCCGGGGCGTTCAACGACGTCGTCGAGCCCGTGCTTCGCGGCGCATACCGCCTGCTCCCTGACCTCTCGTTGCAGCCGTACCTCGCGAGAGCCGAGTTCACGACGCGGCTTCCCATCACGTTGACGTACCGCATCCGTGCCGAGGCTCGGTGGAGCGACGGCATCCCGGTCACCGCCCGAGACTTCGTCTTCACGCACGAGGCGTTCGTCGCGCTCGTCCCGGACAGCTTCCATGCCGCGCACGTCCGAAGCGTTCGCGCCGTCGACGCGAAGACCGTTCGCGTCGTGCTGAAGATGCGCTTCGCCGACTGGCGTGCGCTCTTCTCGCCCGTCCTTCCCTGGCATGCCCTTCGCGGCGAGGATCTGACGAAGGTGTGGATCGACCGCATCGACAATCCGAAGACCGGTCAGCCGATCGGCAACGGCCCGTTCCTCTTTCGAAGCTGGGATCGCGGCGAGCGGCTGACTCTCGGTCGAAACCCGAGGTACTGGGGGCGTCACGCCGCCTACCTCGACAGGCTCGTCGTTCGGTATCTCGCGACAGCGGACACTCCCGGTGAGCTCGCCGAGGCTCTACGGTCCGGTCAGTACGACGTCGGGGTCGGGACGGTCGACGGCGACCTCGTCCGAGCTCTGTCGGCCGTCTCCGGATCCGTCATCCGCTTTGCTCCGGGCCGCACATGGGAGCATCTCGAGCTCCGGATAGGAGCCCGTGGACATCCCGCGCTTCGCGTCAAGTCCGTACGCCAGGCGTTGGCCTACGGCATCGATCGCGATGCTCTGGTCCGGGAGCTCTTCGGATCGCTCGTGCCGTCGACGCGACCGTTCGACAGCGCGGTCGTCCTGAGCCAGAGCTCGAGCTACCGGCCGAACTGGGGCACGTATCGGCTCCGACGAGCGCGCGCCCGGCGGTTTCTCGAGACTGCTGGCTGCCGGACAGGCGTCGACGGGATCTACGAATGTGCGGACGAGCGGCTCTCGCTGCGCATGCTCACGACGGCTCAGTTCCCCAGGCGGACCCAGACGCTCGAGATCATCCAGCGCCAGCTCCGAGCCGTGGGGATCGAGACTCGCCTCGAGTACGCCCCCAGCCGCGTGCTCGGCCAGGTGCTCACGCGAGGCGACCTCGACGTCGTTCTCCTCAGCTGGCTGTACGGCGGCACGTTCGGTCCGGACGAGATCTTCAACTGCGGAGCGCAGTTCAACTTCACCGGCTACTGCCAGCGGCTGGTCACGCGCGATCTGAACGACGCGGACGCAATCCTCGACGCCGAACGCCGAGCGATCGCCCTGAACCGGGCCGACCGGCAGCTCGCGAGAGACGTCCCGGTCATCCCGCTCTTCCAGATCCCGATCTACGGAGTCGCGAGATCGACCGTCAAGGGCTTCGCGCCCTATCAGCAGGTGCGCACCTGGAACGCGGAGGACTGGTGGCTCGACGACTAGTCCTGGCGGCTGCGCTTGTGGCGGCGCTCCTACCCGTTGCGGGCGCGGGCGGAACGAACTCACAGACGCCGAAGCGCGGCGGCGCATTCGTGATTGGCGCAATCGGGGGAGGCGAGCCAGCGTGCCTGAACGTCCTCCTCGAACGGTGCCCCGCGACGGGCGTGTCCGAATCGATCCTTCATGTCGTCCTCGACGGCGCGTTCGAGGTCGGCCCCGACCTGACGTATCGTCCGCGGCTCGCTCGCGTCGACTTCACGACGACGGCTCCGTTCACTCTCACGTACCACGTCCGGCCGGAGGCTCGTTGGAGCGACGGCGTTCCGGTAACGGCACGCGACTTCGTGTTCACGCAGCGCGCGCTCGAGAGGTACCTGCCGGCCTTCGATCCCGAGAACCTCCACCTCACGCTCGTACGCTCGGTGCGCGCGACCGACGGCAGGACCGTACGGGTCGTCCTCCGCGAGAAGAACGCATCGTGGCGCTCGCTCTTCAAGTACGTCCTTCCGTCCCACGTGCTGCAGGGGAAGGACCTGTCGCAGGTCTGGATGGACGGCGTGGACGATCCCGACACCGGACGGCCGATCGGGACCGGCCCGTTCCTCGTCCAGAGCTGGCTGCGCGGGAGTCAGATCGTGCTCGTGCGCAATCCGCGGTACTGGGGTGCCCATGCCGCCTACCTCGATCGTCTCGTGTACCGCTTCTTCCCTGCTGACGCCGATCGCGAGGAGCTTTTCCGAACCGGTGCCGTCGATCAGCTGGGAGGGAGGGTCTCGTTCACGGGCGCGCGCGTCCTGTGGACTCCGACTCTCGCCTGGGAGCAGTTCTCGATCCGCATCGGTGGGGGCGGGCACCCGGCTCTCCGCAGCAAGCTCGTGCGACGGGCGCTTGCGTACGGAATCGAGCGCATCGGCATTCAGCGACGCCTCGAGGAGGAGATCGATCCGGTGCGACTGGTCAGCCAGAGCGTGATGTTTCCTCCGGCGAGCCCATATCTCGAGCCGCACTGGGCGAGGTACCGACGCCGGCCGGATCTGGCCCGCCGGCTTCTCGAGCAGGCAGAGTGCGAGCGCGGGACGGATGGGGTCTACTCCTGCGGTGGGAGGCGGCTCACTCTTCGCTTCGTCACGACCGGTGGGGTCGGCCGCCGTGAGGGGACGCTGAGGTTCGTCCAGCAACAGCTGCGCGAGATCGGGATCGAGGTCGTACCCGTATACGTGGCAGTGCCGATCCGCGACGTCCTCGACCGCGGAGACTTCGACGCGGCGCTGTTCTTCTACCTGCGTGACCCTCTCCTCGCGGGGCTCGACCAGGAGCTTGGGTGCGGCGGCGGCTTCAACTTCACGGGCTACTGTCAGCGACTCGTCACCGCCGATCTCGACCAGGCCGACCGCATCCTCGACGCCGACCGCCGGGCTGCCGTCCTCAATCGCGCCGATGCGCAGCTGGCGCGAGACGTTCCCGTCATCCCGCTCTGGTACGTGACAGGCCGCGTTTCGCTCAGGAAGACTGTCCACGGCTACACGATCTATCCCCTTCCGCTGCCCTGGCGCGCGGAGGACTGGTGGCTCGAGCGCTGAGACTCCGCGCAAGACCGGAGTCCCCTAGCGCGGATTCCGGCTGCGCACAGATCCCTAAAGGCGGCCGCTTCGCCGCTGCGGCCGTGTCAATCGCCGTCTCGCTGCTCGCGGTCTCGGGAGCGGGCGGCGCGGCGACGCAGCAGACGCCGAAGCGCGGCGGCACGGTCACGATCCCGGGCGTCTTCGCCGGCAACGTCGAGCCCGGATGCCTCAACCCGCTCCGCAGCTGCGGGCTCGAGGATGCGAGCTCCCACCTGACGCAGGTCCTCCTCGGCGCGTACGAGGTCGGTCCCGATCGCGTCCATCCTCGCCTCGTCAGCCGTGTCGACATCAGGAAGTCGCCTCCCTTCGCGCTCACGTACCACATTCGGCCCGAGGCCCGGTGGAGCGACGGGGCACCCGTCACCGCGCGAGACTTCGTGTTCACCCACCGCACCGTTCGCAGGTACACCCCGGACGACACGTCTCACGCGAACGTGCGCTCCGTCCGCGCGCTCGACGCCAAGACGGTGCGGGTCGTGCTGCGCTCCCGCTTCGCAGGCTGGCGCGGAGGTCTGTTCTTCCACGTACTTCCCGAGCACGCTCTCCGCGGCGAGGACTTCGGAAGCGTCTGGACGGACCGGATCGACAATCCGAAGACCGGCCAGGCGATCGGGAGCGGCCCGTTCCTCGTCGAGCGCTGGGAGCGCGGCAAGCAGCTCGTCCTCCGCAGAAACCCACACTATTGGGGGCCGCATCCCGCCTACATCGATCGGCTCGTCATCCGCTTCGGCTTCGGCGACCCTCTGGAGGCTCTGCGCGAGGGCGTACTCGACGTGTACGAGGCTCGGCTCGGCCTCGACCCGGAGGTCGCGCGCGACTTCCAGCGCATTCCGGGAGTGACGTACCGGTTCAGGCTCGCCGGGGCGCGCTGGGAGCACTTCGAGATCCGGATGGGCCCGGGCGGCCACCCTGCGCTTGGTACGAAGTTCGTTGGCGGCAAGCTCGTCCGCCGGGCGCTCGCCTACGGTATCGACCGCGCGGCCCTCGTGCGCGGCGTGTTCGGGCAGCTCGTCCCCCGGATCCAGCCGGTGCAGAGCGCCGTCTTCCTCCCCTCAGAGCCGTACTACGAGAAGAACTGGTTCGGGTACCGATACCGGCCGGACGAGGCCCGGCGGCTGCTCGAGCGGGCCGGGTGCCGGCGGGGGTCCGACGGCATCTACTCGTGCGCCGGTGAGCGCCTCTCGCTCCGCTTCGTCGCCAACTCGGGCGTCGTCAGCCGAAGCCGCGCGCTCGAGCTCGTCCAGACGCAGCTTCGGCGGATTGGAGTCGAGGTGCTGCCGAAGTTCGCGCCCGGCTCCGTGCTCACCGGCCAGATCATCCCGAGCGGCCAGTGGGACGTCTGGATCATCTCGTACTTCTACCTCCCCGAAGCGCCTCGCGACATCGCCTTCCGCTGTCAGGGCGAGGCGAACGTGTCGGGCTACTGCCAGCGTCTGGTGACGGCCGAGCTCGACCAGGCCAGCCGCATCCTCGACCCCGCGCAGTATGCCGCAGCGCTGAACCGGGCAGACGTCCAGATGGCTCGAGACGTGCCCGTGATCCCGCTCTGGAACGAGCCGAGCATCGCCGCCTTTCGCTCGACGCTCCGTGGCTTCACGCCGGCGGAGCCGCTCGTCGCCTGGAACGCCGAGAACTGGTGGCTCGAGCGCTAGCCGGGTGCGCGCGCTCGACCTGTCCTGCGACGGGAGGAACCCAGAGGGGCGCCCGGCCGACACTTCCCGTCGCCGTCTCGCTCCTCGCGTCTTCTTGACACATTCTCGTACAAGATGTTCATGTCTCGTACGACATTCCTGATACCGTGTGACAGGTGTCTGAGGCGATCGAGACCGAACGGCGAGAGTCGTCGTCTGCGCGCGTGCCGAGCGTGCCCCGCGGCAAGGCAATCGTCTACACCCGCTATGCCGAGGAGAAGAGCGTCGTCATGAATCCCGAGGACTTCCGTCGCCTGGTCGAGCTCGACGAGGCTCTTGGTCGCATGTCCGACGAGCGACCCTCGCTCTCCGATCTCGCGCGTGAGGCGCACGAGCTCGAGGACGCTCCCGGGGAGCCTCTCGAGGATCCGGCCGCGATCAAGGTCCTGCTCGGGCTGTGAGCTCTGTCGCTTCCGGCCGGCTGGCCGGCAGCGTTCGCTGGGCGGTCGTCCCCTACGCTCCCCGACCGCCGTTTCGGCTCTACGCCGGCGAGGGCCATCCGCCGATCGTCGTCGAGCGAGCCGAGACGATCATCGCCAGCGCTCGGCAAGCGGGGGGAGAGGCGGAGCTCACGTATCTCGTCCCTGCGAAGACGAGGCCCGTGCTGATCCTCAGCGAGACGCCGTCCGAGTACGGCGAAGTGGCGGCGCTTCGGCTCCTGCGTCTCTCGAAGCTGTCGGACGACAAGCAGGAACGCGTGCGGCGCCAGGAGGACGAGCTCCTCTTTCACCTCCCCCTGGATCGCTTCGACCTTCCGGAGGAGAGTGCCGTGATGGTCAGCGCACTGGTCCGGGTGCACGTGGACGTGGTCGATCCCGGTCCACCACTCGGGCTCATCGACGACACCGAGTCGCGAATTCTCGGCGACCGGATCATCCGGTTCTACCAGCTCGACGCGCGGCTCGTTGTCGAACGCCGGCTCCGTGAGCTGGCTCGCCGACGCACTGAGCGGTAACTCCGGTCTGCGCTGGCTCGAGGACTACTACCGGTCGGCGCTACTCACTCGAGCCGAAGCCGAGGCGGCGCAGCCAGGCGACGTAGTCGGCCAGGTACCCGGGCAGCTCCGCGACGAGGTCTTCAGCAGCCTGGTACATCCCGGACGCCCGTACGTCCGGATACTCGTGCTGGAGGTCGTTGCGTGCGTCGAGCGCAGCTCGCAGCTTCCGCCGCCGCTCGGCTCCGATCACGCCTTCGCGCTCGAGGAGCCGCAGGTTCGTCGGCCGGTCACCCGGCTCGATCCCGGCCTCGCGGAGGCCGAGCTCGCTCAGCTCCGCCACGTAGTTGCAAAGGATCTCGAAGCCCCGCTCGACCGGGTAGACGCTCCGCGCGAGGCGCACGGGGTCGCCGAGCCGGGCTGCCTCCGTGAACTCGTCGCGTGAGCTCTGCTCGAGCGAATGGACGAGGGCCTCGTAGTGGAGACGAACGTCGGCGAGCCTGATCTTTATCGCTCGCGGTAGCTGCCGGTCGCTCATCTCCGGGTGGCGACAAGCGATTCGATCTGCCAGGCCTCGCGCTCCAAGCGCTCGTCCTCTTTACGGGCCCGGCGATGGATCTCTCGACTGCGCCGCATGAGCCGCGGCCAGTCCCCGTCGCGGTCGACGAGCACGCGACCGTCCCGCAATGCGTCTCCGAGAAGGAGCGGCGACGACTCGGCCTGCTCGAGCGAGACGATCTCCGCTCGGCGGCCGCAGGCTTCCTCGAGGCGGTCGCGGAGCTCGGCGCGCACGAGATAGGTGTCGTCGCGCAATCGCACGAGGAGGTCGAGGTCGCTCTCCGGCCGGCCCTCGCCACGGGCGAGGCTTCCGTAGAGCACCGCGAGCCGGACGTTCGGCTGCGTCCGCATCGCTTCGACGAGCGAGCTCAGAAGCGGCCAGTGCTCCCGCACGTATACGCGCTCGGCGACCGGGACCACGACTCGCCGTGGGCTCGGGCGGCTGCAACGGATCGTGCCGCGCTCCATCGCGCGCCGGAGCGTGCGCCCACTCGTCCCCACGTCGGTCGCCAGCACGTCGAGCTCGGTCATGGTGTGTCCAATGTAACAGGATCGTGTGGCCAATGAGCTGGCGTGCTCGGGGACCCGGTAGGCGCGACCGCTCGCGTTTCCAGGTCATGAGTCGGAGGGCCCAACTCGGACGCTGATCGGACTCGCCGTGCTCTGAGGGTTAGCGGGCGGTCGCCGCGAGCACGCGGAGCCCCGGAGTGCGACGGAAGTACTCTGGGTCGCCGGTCGCCACCCCGAAGCCGTACGCGAGCGCGGTCGCGCCGATCCAGAGGTCGTGAGCTCCGACGACCACACCCCGTCGGCTGAGCGCCGCCCAGACCTCGGCGTGGACGCGAGCGACGGCTTCGGTGATCGGTATCGGATCGAGTCCCGAGGATGTGCTCGACGAACGCGTGACGGCGTGTACGAGTACCCCCTCTCGCTCGGTGTACTCCGTGCAGAAGCTCGCTCACGGTGACCACGCTGATGGCGCGTTCCTCGGCGCCGAGGAGCTCTTCGAGCGCGTCTGAACCTCCGCGCTCCCACGCCGCGAGGAGGCTCGTGTCGATCAGGACGGCCAGGGACTCTCCGCAGGACCGGCGTCCGCGCGGATGCGACGAAGGTCGGCTGCGAACTCCTCGTCGATCGGGGGCGCCGTTGCGAGGAGCTCATGGAAGCTCTCGGCCGAGAGCAGTCGGCGCCTGGGGGGACCGAGGAGGGCAACGGTAGACCCGTTGCGTACGATCTCGATCTCCTCGCCCGCCGCGACGCGGTTCAGCACATCCGAGAAGTTGCGCGCGGCTTCGGTCGCGGTGAGCTTGGCCATCGGCGCAGCGTAGTCAGATAATTTCAGATCTCGCGAATCGGCGGGCTCGTGGTGCGGGCCCGCTCGGCGTACTCGAGCGCTTTCGGAAGGTTCCCCGCCTGCGCGTGGTAGTGGGCGAGCCGCTCGAGATGCTCGTCGAGCGCGCCCGCGTAACGTGACTCGAAGGCCGAGGCGATCGCCTGGTAGAGCACGCGCTTCCGGGCGGAGGT
>Ga0233417_10000212_pt1 | contig 16893 bp, 19 predicted proteins | sample Sed_MG_FD_189023 | JGI IMG/M metagenome (GOLD analysis project Ga0233417, IMG submission 189023) | Sediment microbial communities from Lake Towuti, South Sulawesi, Indonesia - Sediment_Towuti_2014_0.5_MG | ecosystem: Environmental > Aquatic > Freshwater > Lake > Sediment | place: Indonesia... | reverse complement strand
AAGGTAACTATTTTGAAACCCAGTATTGTCGAAATACCTTATCTTTATTACAGTATTTTATTATGGGTTTTCGGCTTTTTATTTTCTTCAGTGTTCTATTAGTTATTCTGCTTTTTTTGACCTAATTACCAGAAATATTTGTATCCTTGTTTTGCGAATTATATCCAATGTGTTGTTCTCTGCAAAATTTTTGAAAGCCACCTGCTCATAAAGATTGGTTCAAAATTCAAATGGGGTATCGAAGTGGAAGGAAAGGGTCCAGGAACATGTAGCAATTACTCAACAACAACTTTGAACAATTTAGTCAACTTGGAATGTTCATACAACTTTTTCCAAATCAATAATCCCAAATATGCCGACACAAAGGAAACGGGCATCAAAATCGGTACAATGAATTTCAATAAAAGCTGTTCAAATATCAATACACTTTCAAAAGTTATTAGATCTATCCCAAAAAATGATTTGAACATATTAACAGTCCATGGAAAATACATCGTGACAAAGAAAAACGAAATGGCAACTGAAAATATGATGCGTTTATGATCATTAAATTTGGTCGACACATTTTTGGCATTCTGCGTAAATATCGAGATAACATCTAATGATATCGGTATGAGTATGTTCAAAAGATAAAGAGGTAATAGACTCGCAAAATAATTATTTGAAGTAATTGTTGCAAACGATTGGATAGTCATTACAGTCGCCGTTACGACAGTCATTCGGAAAGGAAATTGAATACTTTGAAGTGAATAAAAGATTACTGCGGTAAAAATTGATGGAAGAGTAGATCCCAATATTAGTGCTGCAGTTGGAGACGGATTGAAATCAAAATATTGACCATCTGAAAATGGAAGAGTAAACATGAATACAAAATTAATAGTAATCATCCACAAGATTCCATAACAAATCATTTCAGAAATTATCTTGAATTTTTTACGAGATTCAAACAAATGTGTTCCAATTAGCGCACCTATTATAGAAATCAACATTCCGCTAATTAGCATAAGATGTGGAGGACTAAGTAGACCATCAAATCCAAAATTTGTATGCCACCAATTATCAAATTGGCCAGAAAACACTTCAACTAGACATCCCAAGATAACTAGTTTTAGCGGATTTGGAATACTACGATATATTAAAACAGGGCACCTCAACGAGGTTTTTCCTCTTAGTGAAGCAACTATCCCTACAACAGTAGTGATTAAAGATAGGCCCACTCCTGAGTACAGCGCTGTATGAGGCGGAGTAAAGAATGATTCAACATTTACAACACCATGCCATATGATGTCCCAATTAGCAGCTCCCACTTGAAGTGCTACCCCTATTGCAACTAGAAAATAGATCCATAGTAGAGCAGATGAAGACGAAAGTGACGGCGACAACCCCCCATTCAAGTTCAAAATATAGATATGAACACCCTTGGACGAATTTATTCTTATCACACCAAACGCAGATTTGGGATAAGAAACCGTTATCTCATACGCTCTATTTGATGTACAAGGATATGGTGAACGCGTAGTGGATTTTTTTGAAATGGATAGGGTATTGGATGAATTGGCCCGCACATTTGCGGCCCCGAGTGCAACCACATGGTTCAAAGTTACAGAAAACAGGTCGCCGACAAGAGATGAATACAGACTCAAAGTAATTGAATTCATGAACTTGTTTCAAAATACCCTATCAACAAGTTTTCAAGATTATTCTAACTCTAAGGAATTATTGAATTTTGTAAAAAAGCGAGCAAAGGGCTATGTCGACGAAATACTGTCTGGCAAAAATAAAGATGTTGAAAAAAGGTACAAGCACTACGTGGAACATGGGTAGAGTTGGTGATGATGAATGTGATAAATGGATTTGGAATCCACTCCTTAAGTTATTTTGACATTTGAAAAGAAAAGTTACAAAGAACTACACTAATATCATATTACTAGAATAATTATTTTGAAATGAGAAAAAAACACACCTCAAAAAGAAAAATTACAGGTAAGGAACTATCTTTGCATGATGAAACAAATATCAAGCTCACTACCCTAATAGAATTACTCGAAATGAAGGGTCTTTTAAGTAAGGGTGAGTTTGAGAGGATGACAGCTATGAGGTTGCATGAGATTTCAAAGGCAAGAGCGTTTGAAGATCTGGATGAAGAGATTTGACGAGCAATGCGTTAAGATATAAAATTAATACTAATTGTTGGCATCAGATTTCTTGCAATATTGATTATTTGTGTGTTTATGTAACGCAGTAAATAATAAGACTACTTTAATATTATGTAAGACAAATAGAATCATTTACCTGTATGTATTAGACAGCTTTCATTCTTCTAAACGAAAAGATCCCTACTAGAGTAATAATTAATGTAAATAATAATAGTAAAGCAAGATCGTACTCGAAAGAGTACGTTCCTAAATGAAATATACTGTTTCTTAATGCATCTACTGAATAAGTCGCAGGATCAAAAAGAGTAATTGTCTTTAGCCAGGCAGGTAAATTGTCAATTGGGAAAAGCGCTCCACTTAGAAAGAATAAAGGAAATACTACAAAACTAACAATTAATTGAAATCCTTCCAAGCTCTCAATATAACTTCCAAATGTCAGTCCCAACGACGTAAGACAAAAAGAGAGAATCAACACAATTGACAAAATTTGGAGTAATGTAATGGCGTCATAATTTACCCCCAAAGCAATACCAACGACAAGTATAATTGCCACTTGAAAAAGTGATGTTGTCATTCCACCGAGGGTTTTCCCAACAAACACCGTAGTCCTGCTGGATGGGGCTACCATTACACTTTTTAGAAAATCAAATTTTCTATCCCAAATGATATATGAACCGAAAAAAACGGAAGTAAAAATTACGGACATACAGATGATACCAGGAAAAATGAATTTTTCATAATCTGTTCCTATTTGCAGATTTGTTGAACCTAATCCAGAACCTATGACAAATAACCATAATAATGGAGTGAATGTAGAAGCAACAAGCCTGCTTTTCTCACGTAGGAATACCTTTACCTCTCTAAGCCATAATGCATAGAGTTGTCCTAATACTATTCTTGAACTAAGATTTATCGTACTGAGCATATCTTTGCATGAACCCTCCTTCTGGACTATCTCCGGATAAGGAATCTCCCGATAGTTTCAAGAAGACATCATTTAATGTAGGTTTACTATACTCTATGGTCTGGACACCATCCAAATCCTTAATTAACATATGCAAGTTTGAATTTACTTCTTCCATGTAAATTATAACAGAATTTTCTTTCCGCTCAACCCTATGAACAAAATCAAATTTGGTAAAATCCTTCCCAGGATGGACTTTACCGCTGAATGTTATCTTAACAATATCCCCTCCAATTTCCTGTTTTAATTTTGACGGCGAATCTAGCGCAATTATTTTCCCGTTAGTAATGAAGCCAATTCTGTCACACAGCATATCAGCCTCCTCCATGTAGTGCGTCGTCAGAATAATGGTAACCTTTTCCTCTCGTACTATTTTCTTGATGTATTTCCACATGGATTCTCTACTTTTTGGATCTAAACCCAATGTGGGTTCATCCAAGAAGAAAACTTTCGGATGGTGCAAAAGTCCCCGTGCAATTTCTAGTCGCCTTCTCATCCCACCAGAGTATTTCTTTACCTGGTCGTCCTTTCTGTCTTCCAATCCAACTAATTGCAGTACTTCCGAAATTCTTTTTTCTCTTATCTTTCTAGGTATTCCATAGAGTAACGCATGTACTTTCAAATTTTCATACCCTGTAAGGATATCGTCACTGCTAGGAGCTTGAAAAACGACACCAATGCTTTGTCTTACTTTAATAGCATTGTGCAGAACATCGAAACCATTGACTACGGCGCCTCCCTCCGTCGGTTTTAGCAGAGTAGCCAGTATGTGTATTAGAGTGGTCTTGCCTGCCCCATTCGGCCCCAGAAGTCCAAAAATTTCATTTTCGTTAACTTCAAAACTCAGGCCATCTAACGCCTTGAAATCTGCATATTTCTTGACAAGATTCTTTACAACTATCAAGTAACTAAGTTGTTTGAAAGCCCATTAAAAAATCATTGGCAACAGCACTTGTTTTTTGGCTGGCAAACGTAATTATACTATTGTCCAATCGATTGCGAGCAAGCGTGAGTACTGAAACATGAATTCTTTCATGCTAATTTCGAATGTTTCCGGATACATTGGAAACATATTATTATTTCGCGTTAGAATTATGAGTAGGTGTTTCATGTAATTTGAATTAGTCGCACATTCAAACTGATTGACTCAAATTAAATTCTGATCATATGAAAAATTAATGTTACATTGCAAAGTATCATCATTTCTTCTAATTTCATGGAGTTGAAGTTTTTTATCTACATAAGATTAGCTTTGAATTCTCGTCGTAACCTAAGTTAACCATTAACAGTTAATTTTAATACCTGGAAATTGATGATTACTTTTGTGTTTTTTAAAAAGAAGAAGGATGCAGCCGAAGTAAAGAGAAAAATAATTTTGACAAAAGAGATCACAGACAGTATCATAACATATGCAAAATCATGGCACCCTAATGAGGGAATACTTATCGTGCAAGGCAAGAAGGAAAAAAATGTGATTAGAATAACTGGTCTAATAATTCCCCCATTTTCTTCGCATGGACCTTATTACTCTGGCTTTCCTGTTTATGAACTGCCATTTGATTTGTCATATATTGGCACAATACATTCCCATCCTAGTGGATCCAATCGTCCATCACTTGAAGATTTGAATCATTTTTTTGGATTGGTATCTTTAATAATTTGTTATCCATATGACGTTGAAAATATTGGAGCATTTGATCGAAATGGAATTAGGATGGAAGTGGAAACAGAGAATACTTTTTGATTCGTATTTGCATTCAAACAAGTTCTATTCAAACTTTTAACAAATCTATTTTTTAACATTCGACATAATTGAGTAAACCCCAGTGGGAACGTAGCCCACCAGAGAACGTTTAAAGATATCAGGTATTTTTATTATATGTAACAAAATATAAAAAAGTTAAAACTGGTGGGGGAGTTGATTGGTAGTGATAATTGTAGGCCCCACCAGGTTTGGAAGCAGCGTTGGTAGCTTTATAGACAACAAACTATAAAACGGTTCAAGTGTGTGCCAGAAGGTTCAACATTTGCTAACTCCATCAACCCTAATCATAGTACACTCATAATGGAGCAATATATTCAAAAATTAAAGGTGTTTTTTAACTTAATTATGGAGATGTTTTATATTACATTAAAAAAATATCGTAATAATGATGCTTGAAAAACTAAGGGACAAGGCTTTCTTTCAAAATACAATCGATGTTTGGATTGCATATTGTGAAGAAAGGGATATTGATTGGTATAGTGTAGAAGGATATCGGAATTTCATAAACTACTTGAATTTGAATGGACTTAAAATGCAAAAATTTCCACTTTGTATCAAAGAATCAGGTGGTATGTATGAGAGAGGCAAAGACAAGGCAAAATTTCTAGAAGAATTATCCCATTTCTCTGACAGCGACTCTTCTGCATATACTTTAAAATTGAGTGGAAACGCTATTGAGAAAATCCGTAGCTTTGAATCAAAACAGAAGGTATAATCACACAAACAAACTGTCAGAAAAAGTCCCATCATCCTAACATGAACCTGAAGTACATTGTTTAAAACAACTTTTTACCAACTATATAGAACACACTAATATGCAATATTCAATAGCCGATTCATATTCAGACTAGTAAGTTTTTAACTTGTCCGACTCGTAGAATGAAAGTAATCATTTTTGCACTCTAAAGTTTGCTTCTGTATTTGACGAAATATATCCTGGTGCAGTAGCATTTACCCTAACCACAAAATCTCCTGTTTTTGAGTTTTCCGGGATATTTAGTGACAATTCTAAAGTGTCATTGTCTCCTGAAAATTCTTTGATGATTTTTTCTGATGAGTCCAATATTTGACCCCTAATTGTAGCATTATTGATTCTATCATCAGAATTAGCATCAATTAGATCTATCTTAATGACTTGTTCTTCACCTCTAGAAACAGGATTCTTGTCTACAAGAGTTTGAATTATGAGATTTCTTAGTTCTGGGGATGTTTCAGTTTTACTTGTATTGCTTTCATTTTCCAATAGGCTTTCAGTCATCTCTTTCTCGCTGACAGCTTTATTGCCATCCCTAACATTGATGTTGACATCATCTGTTGAAGTTATTCCTTTATTGTCGGTAACAATTAGTTCGAAGGTTAAAGTAGTATCTGTTGAAACAAAGGGTGCAATAAATGACCATATCATTGTGTTTGCACCACCTACCGTAATACTGGGATTGGGAATTTGTTTCCATTCATACGACAGGATTACATTATTGTTACTCTTGCTGTTACTTCCATTCAGGATAACTGATGTGCCTTCGTATACTGTCTGATCTAATCCAGCATCAGCCATTACTCGAGTAGCATTAGAATCTGACAAGAATTTGTTTGAGTTTTGGTTTGATTCAATTTCTAGGATTGATGGAGGCGCTGCACTCGTTAGAGTTTTGTTATCTTGTAATGTGCTGTTTATGTTAGTTCTATTGATTCTTTCAAATTCATTGGTTATCGGATAATCATATTTTGTTTCATTTTCATTTGCATATGGTATTGCTAGTTCAAAGTTACTACTTGAGAAGACATCAGTATTTTTTTGTGTACCATTTTGGCGGGTGGTTGGAACCATATCTGAAAATTCTGATCCTGCGATATTTTTATCCAATTTTTCAAGACCATTGACATTTATTGAAGAAAGCATTGTTAGATTATCTGATTGTAAATTCACACATGTCAGAATTGCCGTAAGAGTGTTAGGACCTTCGATTATTTCGTGAGACTTTGGATCAAAGGTGAATTTCCACATTGAATAATTTTTCCCCTCGTTTATAATATTCACAGGATGTCGTAATGATTGTGAAATATTCCATGTAGTATAGACAGAACATGGTTGGCTTGAGTCAAATACTGCAGTTCCGGTAATTGTCAAATTGCCCGTTTGAACCTGACTGTTGTTTGAAGGAGAAATAATATTGATATTGTTATTTTCTGGAATGGCATCAGCATGACTCGATAATACCAGCAATAGTGTAGGTATAATGGATATTACCATAAGTTTGGGATACTCTGAATGAAACAATTCGTTATTTTCCTTCTCTTAAAATCTATAAAAGGGGAGGCTGTAATTCATATTAAGTATTAATTAAAAAACAGTAGACAACATTCCAGTTATGAAGCATGAGAACAAACGTCCTTGAAACAACAAATTTGATGTTGAGTTCTACTCAGACCTGAATTTTATTTTTGGTAAATACTTAACCAAATCTGAGTAATAGAACTTGAGTTCCTAATCCAAATAGGCGAATTTGATTTCAGATGTAGTATGCTATTAGGGATTACTAGTTTGTGAGATAGTGTGACCGTACTTTTTGCCATTTTGCTATCAAGGCATCCGGCCTTATGTGTATTGATTCTTTATCAATTCTCTTTTTAGCCAATGAGACGTACTCATTCATTAAATCTATCCCAATGTATCTTCTACCAAAATTATGTGCCACCTTAGTTGTTTGTCCACTGCCATTGAAAGGATCAAGCACTAAGTCATCTTCGTAAGAATAGAGCTTCATTAGACGATATGGAATCTCTTCTGGAAATGGGCATGGATGTTCGATATGTCCCGGAGGAACAGGCGCAATATGCCAAATGGAATTCGCTATCTCTTTTGTAAATTCTTCATGTTTTGCTGGAAGTATTTCATGTCTCTTTGTTCTTCCGCTACTTGCATCTCCCTTTCTCAAGACAAGTATGAATTCATGCATAATATTAGCTCTAAAATACTTGGGATAAGGATTAATTACAAAAGATCCATATCTATTGGTGCCTCCTGTAACCTTGTGCCATATAATTTCCTCATGAAGATTCCAATTTCCAAAGGGTTCCACTAATTTAGATAGTAGCATGTGTGGTAGCGGAATAATTGTTCCGTTTACAACTTCATTTCCTATTACTATACAACAGTAACCTCCGTCTTTAGTTACTCTGTATATGTGTTCATTAAAGATTTGGAACATTTCTTCAAGATATTCCCCCGTTTCTTTTTTCGTCTTTCCTCGATAATAGCCGCTTTTCTCGACATGTGCTTCATAATCAATGGCGTTTCTATATGGAGGAGAAGTTATTGTAAGTTGGACAAAATTTGAAGATAATTGTGATAGTACTTTTCTGCAATCCCCTTGTATAATGGAATTTTGAAGTTCAAGTAACATTGGAATTATGTTTTGTTCAATAATGAACCCATATCCCTCATACTTAAAAAAAATAAACTTGATGATAAATTAAATTGATTGAAATTATCCGGTAAAGTCGACAATCATTCATGGCGACATGTCTCAATAGATTAAGATCTTTTCCAAGCATATTTGAGAATAACAGCAATTGAAAATCATGTCTATCTAGGGCTCTCATATGGATAGAACTGATATGACAACCTACATGGCTTATACATCCGTCAGTTTATTGAGCAGTTAAAGATAATTGTTCCACATGAGGTGAAATAGATCACTCTATTACATCTCAATTAAACAAGTCTAGGAAATATGCTGACTGTGCATTGCATCGGACCATCCTGTCTTCATCATCAAATAGAGCAAGATTTAACACGATTGGAAATTTCTTGCCTGTTTTATTAGTACAAACGAAATATACTAAATTATTTTTCTAGGATAAACTCATCTACGGGCATACCAAAATGTCTGCCAGAAGATGATCTGGCATATGCCAAGACCTCATCTCCAACTTTTAGATCAGTTACAGATACAAGTTTGTCGTTCTTTGAAATTAATCTAATTGTTTCAGCATTTTGCAAAATTACGGTTCCATTTGAATCGCTTATCTGAGCCTTTATCAACTTCATTGGTCTGGATTCAATTTTGGATCTCCCAACAGTCGATTTTCTGCTCGCTCCATCTTTACTAACAACGAGAATTTCAACGCCGGCCTCAAGCTCGGATAAATATTTTGTAGTTCCATCAGACATGGCAGTATAACAGTAAACAGCTCCAGCATTTACCCTAAATGGCCTAGGTGAAGTAAATGATGAGCCTACTGATTCATTGTGTACTAGAAACATGAAATTGGATCTACTGCCAATAAGCATCCCTTCGCCCATGTTCATCATCGATACGGTATCCACACATACTCTCTCGCCCATTCCAACGTCCTTTAATTCCAGGATTTTTGCATATTCTAACTTGAAACTAGGATTATCAAGCAAGTCGTGAGAATTCTCAACTTGGTTTACATCATCTGTTTCCAAAATAACGCCATCAACACCAAGTTCTAAAACAGAGAACATTGTTCTAATTTCTTCAGAATTTCTTGTTGTAGTGTATATTTTTGTTCCAGTCTTCTGAAGTTTGGCGATAAGATTCTCAAGTGGAATTATCTTCCAGTCCGTGGCCTCAACAATGACGAAATCTGCGCCATATTTAGACGCAAGAACTATTTCATCTAGATCTTCGTTATTTGATATTTTTTTTATATAGCCTACACTTTTGTTTAGATTTTTTTTACTTTTACGGAGCAAGTCTAGCGTATTACATACAACAAAATCTGCATTATCAGATTGAAATATTGTTCTAAATTTCTTACTTGTAATAACAGAAGGGTCACCATAAATCAGTGATACATTCGAAACTCTGGATAAGAAATCATCGAGTTTTTCCTTTTCAACTAGGGGTTTTAGAATAAATTCTTTATTTTTTTGTACTGACAATGTTTCTTAGCGCCTCTCTTGGTTTTTCATTCTTAAATATGATTCTAGATAAAGCATGAAGTATGTTAGGTGGATTCTTATGTTGGAATATGTTTCGACCAAAGGTAACACCTATCGCTCCAGCTTGCATTGCACCATCACACATTCCCAAAATATCTTCATCCGTAGTCGCTTTTGGTCCTCCTGCAATCACCACAGGAACAGGACATGTCCTTACAACCTTCTTAAACGAATCCTTGTCGCCGGTATAGACCGTCTTAACAATATCCGCTCCTGCTTCAGCGCCGATCCTGGCCACGTGTGACACAATATCCATGTCATATGGATTCTTGATGTTTTCTCCTCGAGGATACATCATAGCTATCAATGGAATATTCCACTCATTACATTTGTCTGAAATTATCCCCAGTTTTTGAAGCATTTCGGGTTCCTCCTTGGCGCCTATATTTATGTGAACTGAAATCCCATCGGCACCTAATCTTATTGCATCTTCAACTCCACCCATCTGAACTTTCTTATTTGGTGAAACTCCAAGTGAAGTACTCGCAGACAAATGTGCAATTATCCCTACTTTTGGAGGTCTAGGTAATGACTTGATAATGCCTTTGTTTATAATAACACTTGTAACCCCAGAAGTTTCACAACGATAAATAAACTCATAAACATCCTCCAGTCCGGGAATAGGACCATTTGTTATCCCATGGTCCATCGGAATACAAAGCATTTTTCCATTATTCAAGATCCTTGAAAGTCTTATCTGTCTTCCAATAGCCATTAATATTTAGATATTTTTGTTATCTGACTTAAAAGTGATATGTTTAGATTATTTTTAGGTCATCCTACGAAGCTTGAACTTGAAAAAAATAAGATTGAAAGCAAATCTTAACCATTGTTGTTAAATTCATCATTGATAATGATCTTGAAAAAAATAAAAATCTCAAAATTATTTGGGAATAAGATTATTCGAGAGCCCCATTTCCTCTTTTTTGGGTTCCTATGTCAATTGCTTCAGCAACTGTCGATACAAAGATTTTTCCATCACCAGGAGAACCTGTGCTCACTGTATCCAAAATTGCCTTTACCACTTTATCAACTTCACCATCGTCTACAACAGTCGATAAACTTGCTCTAGCAGAAAATTCTGAAGTATATTTTCCCGTACCGCGTCCGGATTGCACTACAGGTTTTTCACCTTTCCCTCTACCTTTTCCATCAACTATTGTACACCCGCTAAGTCCAATCTTTTTTAGCTCTTCATTTAATTCCGGAATTTTTTCACTATGAACTATCGCTTCAATACGCTTCATGTTTTCACTTAAATATATAAAGAATATAAGGTTTTCAAATACCTTTATCCAGATTAAAAATATAACATAATATGTGATTATTATATAACTAGCATAATTTATTAATTTTAAAATAATATAACAATCATTGGTCGGACAAATTAAATTAAATGACTAGGGGTGAGCTAAAAAATGCAGTTTGGAAAAAATTGGACATGATATAATTTGAGCATATTTTCTATTTAAACAAATCTGTATCCAAAATGTTTTTCATTTTGTAAATCAAATTATCAAATGTATTGTGATCCCCTATTTTGGTAAAACTATTATTGTCAAAACTCTGCGCAATCGTAGAATTATAGATAGATTTTTGTAATGATTGCTTTATTTGGTCTACAGAATCACTAGTGCTTTGATTAGCCGGTGGCAACACATTACGAATGTTCTGGGTATTGTTGCTAGTGTTCTCAACTAGTTTTGTCTCGGCGGGAATGACCTGGTCGGTAGTTTGATTATTTTTTCCCAGAGTAAGGCTAGAAGGTATTTCTTGATCAAGGCTGCTTTTGTCAGGTGTTCCCTCAGGATTTGCAGAACTGCTTGATAACATATCCACAGTTTCTCCTATCATTCCATCAATTGAACCAGCTAACACTTCATTAACTGTCTCAGTTATGGATGATGAAGGAGTAGTTACCTCCGTTTGTTGGTTGGATACTACGATGTCGGAGGATGTTAGATTGAGTTGGGTGTTAGGAGATGTTAGATTGAGTTGAATGGGAGAAAAAGTGTCTGGGATAGTCAAGTTCGGTTGTGCGGTAATTAAACCATTTGTGGAAATAAGTACAAGACCAATGAGAGTGATGATGTAAACACAGTATAACATGAAATTTGTTGACACTTGAACAGGTCAAGAAAATTGCTAATAAATCATCAGGTTCATATGTTATGTCTTGATAGTAAATAATTGTGATCCCTGGGTATTGAAACGTCTGGTTTGTTAGAGCCCGATTTTTTTTCAATTTTCTGATAATGGCAAAATTATAGGAAAATATTTCATAAATTTATCTGGACTGTCACTATTGCAAAAATCTTTGCAAAATTGGTTAAATCTTAGATAAAAAGAGTCATAGTCTTGCGACGCGCACTTTACAATTATAATTTTTTTGTATCCGAACTTTATTTGCAAACAAGACACAAGAATAAGTTGTTGTTGCATACTGTAATATCAGAAATGGACAGATAATCTACGTTACTAATTATAAGGATGACAAATCCTAGAAAAAAGGAATGTTAGTTAAAAAAAAGGTAATTATTCGATTAGGTGCCTGACATCACCCTCCAAAATTCCAGATTCATTGTGAAGTCTATCAATATGTTTAGAAAGGCCCTCTTTTGTATCAAAAGGAGATCCACAGTAAGCACAGCTGAACTTCGCTTTACTAGAATCCTTTACATATTCAATTGACTTGGGATCAATAATACATACTGGTGTGCCATGAAGAACTTCATCAATGGATGAAAGTGCAATGGTTTCCATTTTCCTCGATATGTCCTCGCGTGATATTATTCCAAGAACAGCAGAGTAGGCATGAACCATTAATTGTCTTACATTCCGCTTATTCATAATTGTTAGAGCGTCTTTAATAGTATTTTGTGGATTTACTGCTAGAACAGGTGATGTCATTATTTCTCGCAGCTTAATTTTGGAGGGATTCTTTCCTTCAGATGTTACTTTATAAAGTATATCCGTCTTGCTTACCATTCCCACAACTTCTCCAAGGTGTGTCGCAAGGACACTGCGCTGGTTTCTTTCTTTCATCTTTATTATAGCTTCATCCAGTGTCTTATCGGCTTCAAGTATGATTGCATCATTATTCATTAAATTTCCTACAGGCCATGACAGGAGTGAAGAAATACTTTCGGAAACTAGGGCACTAGTCATGAATATATTATTGGGAGGATATATTTATATATATCCACAAAAATTGATCAAGATTTGGAGTTAGAAAAAAGTAAGGTGTAAAAATTTGCTGCTCAAGATATGCTTTAGGAATCTTACTTCGTGGTTTTTCTGACCCTTTTTTGTTTCACATTATCAGACTTTGAGGCTTGTTGACCGAAGAAGATCTTGAGCTGCTCAATGTTTTCTTCATATGCGGTTGTCCGATATGGATCAATTGGAACCTTATTCTTTCGTGCAATCCGAATATCCGTTACCCCTGATTGTACTAGTTCATTCCTAGAATAACCCCTCCCATGTCGTGAAATTTGTATTCCATTGGTTACAGTCTTTACTATTCCGCGCTTAATAGCATCCTTCATAGTCAACGAAAACTAAAGATCTAAATTAAAAGGTTTCTTGAATGTCTAACCTCTTTCTGAAGTATAACTATTTTCAAATCTTCGGAAATCTTGGTTTATGAATAAAGATGCCGTATCCAGTGAAAAATGCTTTGAATAAAATATATTATGTTTCAAAAAATCATTCTGCTCAAGGAGCTGAGCGCCGGGGTAGCTCAGCTTGGTCAGAGCGTTCGACTCATAATCGAAAGGCCGCGGGCTCAAGTCCCGCCTCCGGCATGTAATAAAAGAGCACCTTTAGAAAAATAAAGAGATATTTATGCCATTAATTTTCTAACTATTGATTGTCAATCACGTTCGAAATTCTAAAACCAGTTATAGATTTTGTAATCTCATTCATATCGGCCTTAGGATATCCAGGCATTTTTTTACTTAGTGTTTTAGAAAGTGCACTCATTCCAATCCCAAGCGAGATAATTATGCCATTTTCTGGTTTTCTGGTTAGCAATGGAACATTTGATCCTGTTAGTGTAGTGCTTGCTGGGACATTTGGAAACCTCGTAGGTTCAATCCTTACATATTTCTTGGGAATAAAGGTTGGAAGGGCTTTCATATTAAAATACGGAAAGTACATTTTGTTTAAGAAAAGTCATCTCGAATTTACCGAAGAATTGTTCCAAAAATATGGTGACAAGATTTCATTCTTTTGCAGATTATTACCGGCAATCCGAACATATATTTCCTTACCATGTGGCGTTGGTAAAACTAATTTTGTTAAATTTTCGATTTACACATTTCTAGGATCACTTGTCTGGAATACAATGTTAACATATGTTGGTATCATATTTGGACATAATTGGAAGAATATAGATAAATACGCAATATATCTCGATGTGATATCCGCATGCGTTATTTTGATATTCGTAATCTGGTTCATTATCAAAATTAGAAAACGATCCGGAACTAACCAGAAAAGAGAAATTCCTCATAGTGATTAGTGTAAATTCAGATGTATTTTTGAAAATTAGATTATTTCAAATAGATCCGTTTATTTGCAATAAATAACATCATCAATATCATTAATGAAGATAGGAATAATATCTGATACTCATGATGACCTCTTAAGTCTTAAGAGCGCCATAAAGATATTCAACGAAACAAAAGTCAAGTATGTAATTCATGCCGGCGATTATGTTTTCCCAGGAGTAGTAAAGGAATTCAAGCATCTCAATGCCAAACTAGTAGGTGTGCTTGGAAATAATGATGGCGAAAAAATAGGGCTATCAAGAAATTTTCAAGAAATTGGAGGAGAACTGCACGGAGAATTTTGTAACCTGGAATTAGAAAATCTCAAAATTGCAATATATCATGGAACTAGCAAAGAGATGACTGATGCCATTATTTCAAGTCAACTCTACAATTTGGTCATTCATGGACATACACACAAAAAGCGAGATGAAAAAATACGTGACGTTCTGGTGCTAAACCCAGGTTGTGCACATAGAGATTTTCCAAACGTAGATGGAGAAATTGAAACAGAACCCTCAGTCATATTATTTGATACTACAAAAATTTCTTACCAATTTATTAGATTATGACTTTAAGAAAGATATCTTAATTGGTAATTTTTTACTTTAATGTCGAATTACTTGTATTCTAGCTTTTTATTCTGATAATTTTTACTCTTTCAAGAACTTTCCAATATTCAACTTCAGCTCCTTGCACAATTTTTTCTCGTATTTCCTCTTCTGTAGAAGAAGTTTCAAACATTTCGAAAGTTTCTAGATCCATTACTTGGAAAGTTTGGCCGGCGATTGAGATTATTTGACCATTTCTCTTGTCTATTAGTGGAACATCCACGCTAGCAGAAACAGGTGAAACTAGACTGTGCTTTGACCCATCGAATACAGAGATTGCAGATACTCTCGCCTTTGCCGAACCATGTTTTCCAGGCTTACTATGATCGTATGACACAATCCTGCATGGTTCGTTGTCAATAATAATATAGGAACCTACTTTTAGGCTCCCCAAATCCATCGGTTTGCTCAATATTGGTCGAAAAAGTAGAAAATTGCTTCATATTTAACGGTTCTGATCGGTTCGATCTATCTTAATTTCTCTAAAATAGAGAAGCTTACAAGATTAATTAGAGGAATCCCTTTTCTTGCAACATCCTTTCTTGTTTTTTCGCAGTAATTCTGGTCACTTTGATGACTCTTCTTACCGTCAACTTCCAAAATTATGATATTGTCTGCATGTGGAAAAATAAATGGCAACTTCTCGTTATTCATAAATTTCAGATTTCCCAGATTAGCGCTCACGACCATATCTCTCCTCGCTAATATTCCAGCGATATCCCTCAATTCACGATTGTCTTGATCGTATCGTGTATAGTACATTGAGACATAACTAACATTCTCGTGAAATTTTTCAAATAATTCTGTTTCATTATTGAAGAGTAAAAGTGAACTATTCGGATTTTGATATTTTGAAATTCCTTCAGCAATATTATCAAGGCCAGCATACTTGACAAGAATATAATGATTTGAGTTATTTGGAAAATACGGCTTGCTTTCAAATGCGAATGTTGCCATAGCAAAATACAAATCACTTACAACATCGGAATTCTTCCAATACTCTATCAAATTTTGAGCATTGTTATCTCTTGGGTAGCATATGTATCCGCAAGGCGCAATTGAATTATCACTCAATTCTAGAATCCTAATTGAAGAGGAATATTTATACCATTTTTTATTATGATCATAAATCTCAGCATTCTAATGAAATATTAGAAATTCTAAGCGTTATTGTTATTCTCATTTTGTGCTTAGAGCAGTATGCCATAATGCTGAGTCGGTATTTTTGAGTCTCTTCATATAGAACGGAATCATAACATAGCAAATACAGGTACAAAGCGCATCTATTGGATGTCTTATTGCAACACTTAAGAATTCCATCAGGGCAATTTTCAATGAAAGCTTTTTTTCCGCGTCACATCCAAGTTCTTTTAGCTGATTATGACCATTCTGTGCCCTCACAACTTGTGACACAAAATCAACAAGTGTTTTTGCTGGTTTGAATTGAACTATTGCGTTAGGATTGAATACTACATCATATCCCATTTCCAATACTTTGTTTTGTAAGTAGAGATCGATAGCAATCACTCCTTCAGGAATAGATATTTTTTTAGCGATGTCAGATCGTATGGATAAACCTCGTCCCATAACAGTGTATTCAGATAGTTGCCTTTTCCTCACTGATTCCAACCATTTGCTGATAAATATCGTGCCATTAGCTGGAATTCCTGCATCTTCAATTGGCTGTGGATTTGATGCACAGATACCCACATTATTATTGATTTTCCCAACTAATTCCATTGTGCAGTTTTCGTCCGGTATTACATCGGCATCATATAGAATAATTACTTCGCCGATTGCGCGCTGTACTATGTTATTCCAGGCGTTTCCTGCCCCTCTTCTCTTGTCGTCATGAAGAAGGACAATTTTTTT
>Ga0233417_10000211_pt1 | contig 16988 bp, 23 predicted proteins | sample Sed_MG_FD_189023 | JGI IMG/M metagenome (GOLD analysis project Ga0233417, IMG submission 189023) | Sediment microbial communities from Lake Towuti, South Sulawesi, Indonesia - Sediment_Towuti_2014_0.5_MG | ecosystem: Environmental > Aquatic > Freshwater > Lake > Sediment | place: Indonesia... | reverse complement strand
AGAGATATCTGGACCAGAAAAAAGATCTGAACCAGAAGCAATATCTGAACTAGAGAAAAGAACTGGACAAGATCATATAACTGTGAAAAAATCAACTTACAATAAACTTATCATTGGAATAACTTCTGCACTAATTGTTGTAGCATTCTTTACTGGTTACACTCTTGGTAGTCAAACCGTAGAGCCACTTGTAATCCAACAGAGTCCACAACCCAATACCACACAACAGCCAACTCAGGCACCATCAACAGAAGAGACAAGAATTTTTGTTTCATTATCTGATGATCCAGTAAAGGGAAATCCAAATGCTCCGGTAACAATCGTAGAGTTTTCTGATTTCCAATGTCCATTCTGTGCTAGGTTCTTTGCTCAAACCCTGCCGCAAATACAACAAAATTATATAGATTCAGGCAAGGTAAAACTTGTCTTTAGAGATTTTCCAATAGAAAGCATTCATGCAAATGCAAGAGCAGCATCAATTGCTGCAGAATGCGCAGATGATCAGAACATGTTCTGGCAGTATCATGATAAATTATTTGAGGGTCAAACTCAGTGGGCACGTCTTAGTGCAAGTGATGCGGCAAACACATTCAAACAATATGCAACTGAATTGGGATTAAACTCTGAGAATTTCGACTCTTGCCTTACCTCTGCAAAATATTCGGATGAAATAAACGAAGATTTTCAGAATGGAGCCAATTATGGCGTCACTGGAACCCCTGCATTTTTCATAGGAAATGACAAGAATGGATATGTAATACTAATAGGAGCTAAACCATATTCTGCATTCCAACAAGTCATTGATAACGAACTATCATAAGTTCAGTATTAATTACTCTATACCATCTACAATTTTTTCATATCCTCTTTAGTGTTTTGCCAATACTTAAAAGAAAGGGAGAATTTGCACCTAAAATTAATAGGATATAATGTATAAAAACATGATCTGATTGAGTAGATGAATCTGGTTAGTTTGCTTAGGAACTCTTCAATTTATTTTTCAAAGCAAACTTTATCCTTTTACATATTACATTGTATGATACGGATTACAAGTCATTACACCAAAACATCATGAGAATAGATCCTAAAGTTAGATTTGCTACAATATTTGATGTGAATGGTATCATATTGTACAGTGCTCATCGTGAGGGCATAACTAACCTTCTTTCTCCAGAAGAAAATCAAAAGGCACTCGATCAAGCTATCAATGCATGGAAATCTAGAAACGAATATGCAAACAAGATTGGCAAAGGAAAATACGTTTTGGCAGTTTATGAAAAAATAAAACGAATTACCATGCCACTCGATGACGAACACTTTCTTTACATTACTACCGAAGCAAACGCAGACCATGACAAAATAATTGAAAAGGCACTAAAGCTAAAACAAGATGCATTACATGCGCCTGAAGGAATGCCATGATCTACAAGACGACGAATAGATATTTTGGAATTACTTTTTAATTAATTTTAAAATCTTAAAGGGAATCTTATTTAGATCAATTTGTCTTTCCGTAGTTACAAAAAGGACATTTGGATCCATTGGAAAGCTCATGAGAATTATCTTACCCCTATAGGAAAGTGAAAATTCAACTGGACCAAACTCCGCATCAAATTCGTGACGCATTCTCACCCTTAGTGAAAGCTCCATGAATAACATCTCATCTTTTTTAGAATCTTCAAGAGCTGTAAGACCTTTTCTCATTCCCCCTGCCACAAGTTTTCCTTTATTGTTTATTGCTCTGACAGACCGTATCTTATCATCTAGTTCGAAAACTTTTTCACATAATGTATCAAAATTATTCTGATTATCTTGCACTACATTAATGATTATTATTCTATAAGATTAACTTGTAGATCAGACTAGGTTCAAAAGGCTTATCATCTAAGAGTGACATGATATATAGCATGTCAAAGAAAAAACCTGAAGGCTGGGAAACACTCTGGCAAGAGTATGTTGAAGCACTTAACAAATGGAAACACGTCTATGAAATGTGGACAAAAGCTGGAAATGAAGCCATGGTAAAGTACAGTGAGGTTTGGCAAAAAACACTCGGGGCAGATGCTGAGTTGTTAAAAAAAATCACTGAAACTTGGCAAGAAGCTTGGAAACAAGCGGGCGTTGAACCAATAAAACAGCTTGGCGCAATGTGGGAAACCATGGTAAAGATGTCAGGAATGGAATCAATGGTAAAATTCAATGAAGACTGGATAAAAATGTGGCAAGGAACTGGCATGGAACCATTCAAGGCATATTCAGAAATGCTAAAAAAATATACAGAAACATGGGAAAGTATGTGGAAAAAATAATCTAATAGGCATACAAATTGTAAACATGTAGTTTAGTGAATTTTAAATAATCAGATTTTTTGCCTTTTATTTCCTTGACGAATGCGATTAAATTACATATACACACTCCTATGTAGTTACTTAAAATAAATAAAAAAGGAAAAAATCTTAGTTTTTAGTCCAAGTGGACAGCCATGAGTTAAAGATGTTGTGGTTTAACTCAGCAAATGCAGTTGCATTTTCGTTTATTGTCCTAAGATTTTGTTTTGTTGCATCAAGTGCAGTCTGTACAATTTTGTTTTGTACATCAAATGCTTTTATGATCTCGTCTGTTGAATCTTGTACGACTCTAGTGATTGGCTCTGTTGTGTTTGTGTTTATACCCATCTTGTTGGCATATTGCTGTTGGATGGCCAATGCAGAGTTGACAAAATTTGTCCATGTTCCAAAGTATTCTTGCTGTAGGTTAGAAAATGATTGAAGATACTGTGGAGTTACTTTTTCCACATGACCTTTGATCTTTTCAAAGCTACCTTTGTAGACATCAAAAATGTCCTTTGAATTTGGGCTTGTTGTTTTGCTCATGGGTTCCTATTATTGGTCTGGCTATATATAGCTATTGGTAATAGTTACCAGCCATTGGTTGCTAATGTCAAAACTTATATCTCTTGCAAACTCAGATAATGCATTGAAAATTCAAACAATTAATCCTGCAACCGAACAAGTCATTGGTGAATACGAAGCAATTTCAGAACATCAAGTAAACGAAGAAGTAAACCATTCTAGGATGATCTATGAAAAGATCTGGAAAAAATTTGACATTTCAGAGCGTGCTAAACTTTTACATAATCTATCAAGTGCGCTTTTGCACAAAAAGATGGAGTATGCCACTATGATTACAAACGAGATGGGAAAACCAATTTCAGAATCTCTCAAAGAAGTAGAAAAATGTAGCTGGGTTTGTAATTATTATGCAGATAATGGTAAAAAATTTCTAGAGCGTGAAAGTATACTAACTGATGCTAAAGAAAGCTATGTACAATTTGACCCTCTAGGTGTGATAGGATGTATAATGCCGTGGAACTTTCCATTTTGGCAAGTCCTGAGATTTTGTGTTCCTGCTTTGCTTGCAGGAAATACTGTAGTACTCAAACATTCTAGTGTTTGTATTGAAGCTGGAAATGCAATTCAACAAGCTTTAGAAGATGTTGGATTTCCAAAAGGCGTGTTAAAACATATAACCGGAAATTATCTTGCAGGTGAAGCTTTGGCAAAAGCAAATGTAGATGCTGTATCTATCACTGGCAGCACGAAAGCTGGAATTAGAGTGGCAGAACTTGCAAGCAAAAATTTACACAAATTTATTTTAGAACTAGGTGGGAGCGATCCATTTGTTGTATTAAAGGACGCAGATATTGAGTTGGCAGCTAAAATAGGTGTATCATCGAGATTTCTAAATAACGGTCAGAGTTGTATTGCAGCAAAAAGATTCATTGTTGAACAAAGCGTTGTTGAGGAGTTTACAAAAAAATACGTAGAAAATGTACAGGCACAAGTAATAGGCGACCCGCTAGACCCAAAAACTACAATAGGTCCCCTCGTAAGGGACGAATCACGAAACGTAATTGTAAGTCAAATAGGAAGATCCGTCCTTAAGGGAGCCAGGGTTTTGGTAGGTGGGGATGTACCAAATAGAACAGGATTCTTCTTTAACCCAACAGTAATATCAAACGTAACACCTGACATGGCAATTTCAAGAGAAGAAGTATTTGGTCCAGTTGCACCGATACTTTCAGCAAAGGATCACGTTGAAGCTATAAGATTTGCAAATGACACCGAGTTTGGTCTTGGTGCCAGTATATGGTCAGACAATTTTGCAAGAGAAAATAATCTTGCAAAAGACATTGAGGCTGGAATGGTATTTGTAAATTCGATGGTAATTTCAGATCCAAGAATGCCTTTTGGTGGAATCAAAAACTCTGGAATTGGAAGAGAGTTATCAGATTATGGTCTAAAAGAATTTGTTAACATAAAATCAGTAATCATAAACTGAGAAATAACATAATTAAAAGATACATACAAGACATTAAAGTGCAATTGAACCTTTTTGTTTACTGCCTATGTCTATGGCATCGTCTATTGTAGAAACAAAGATCTTACCGTCTCCCTTAGAACCCGTTCCAGCAGCATTAATTATTGCAACTATGAATGCATCAACGTTAGACTCATCAACTATGGTGACAATCGAGTCTACCTCATTGTATTCAGCAACATGTCTTGCTGTTCCGCGTGAACTCTCAACCATTGGTCTTTTTCCCTTGCCTTGGCCCCTTCCAGAAAATACCGTTAGACCTTTTGCACCCGCCTTTTTTATTGCATCAACAACTAAACTTGTTTTATCAGTCTGTACAAAGGCTTCAATTCTTTTCATTACATTTTAGAATTTGAAATATGATATAAGTAAAACGGTAAATTACCAATGTTGGTAATGATTTTACGAGTTCATGGACAAAATATTACAATTCCTTAAAAGGTTGACTTGTAACGTATAATCATGAGTGATTCTGAGCATGATTCTCAAATTGAAAAAATTGCATTATTGATTGTTAATGATAAAACCTCACTTGATGAGCAAAATCCAATGAAACTACAGAGATACTATGATTTTGTAAAAACCAATTTTAAGATCACAGGCGAATCAGCAGAACAGCTAGTAAATGAAGCTTTTTTGTATTTGAAATTAAAAAATACTGATTCCATTGATCCTTTGCAAGACGGTGATAAATTTGGTGCAGGGTTTAGCTAAAACTGAAAACTAGATTAAATCTTAATTATTATCTATATTGATGAAATCTTTAGCAATTCTGATTGGATTTTTTCTAATAATGACTGGAATTCATAACACACAAAGCGAAACTATTCTTATTTCCCACTGGATAAAAGACACAGCTAGATTGTGGTCAGAGCAAAAAATTGACGATACTAGGTTTATTCAATCGATTCAATATTTGATCAAGAGTGAAGTAATTCAAACACCATTGTCAGAGTCTTCAGAACACGTGTATTTCTTGCCAAAATATGGACAGCCATCATTTGTTACAATATATGGAATGACAAGTGACTTGGGGAAAACCAATAATGTCTTTTTAACAATAGTAAGACCAGATGGGAAAACTATCGAATCAAAAGCAGCGGTTCTTGAGAGTGGTGTCTATCAAACTACTTTAATTTTAGATCATGATTTCCCAATAGGAATGTACAAAGTTGCTGGTACATACAATGGTTATCCAATCCCAACATCATATTTTCATGTTAAAGAAAGTGCTTTAACAAAAATTCCTTTCTGGATTAAAAATAATGCAAAGTGGTGGGCAGATGACAAAATATCTAATAGTGATTTTGTGTTAGGACTACAATACTTGATTAGCAAAAAAATACTTCATATTGAATATGATTCAGAAATAGCAGATTCGCAAAAACTCCATGTAAATGTTGAAGGAAAATCCCAAGTTAGGCGTGGCACGATGCAAGATGTAATAATTACTGTTACAGATGGGCAAGAACCAATCCGTGACGTTATTGTATTAGTGCAAGTAGAGGATTACGGCGAAAAGATTCTCAAAGATTTCAAAGGAAATACAGATTCAAATGGTAAGTATGTCATTTCATGGGAGATTGATAAAAATGCAGAAGCAGAAACTCTATTGGTCTTTGTAGATGTAACAGATGGGTTTTCTTCTACAAGTTCAGTATTTTCATTTGAAGTTACATGTCATTGTGGGGAACAAAACTGTGAGTGTAGGTAAATTATATGTCCCAATCTCCACAAATTTTGGCATATGGTTTATACTTGATGAAATATAACAAATATTGAATTACAATTGCAAAGTCAAGCACTAAAACTTGTTTTTTCAAATAAACGATATGTCTTGTTATCCGTTGCAATATTTGTAGGACTATTAGTAATACTTTCTATTGTATCTGAATATGTTTTCCTCCAACCAATTGCCACTTTTTACGTTCCAAATGAAGACGTTATAGGTTTTGTACTAGTTGTTATAGTCTCTGCATTGACTGGACTGGTAGTTAGTATGAGCATTTTTAGAGTTAAAATATTACGTGAGAAACAGCTAAAGAGAAGCTTTGCAGGACCAATAATTGGTGCAAGTGCAGGTGTGTGTAGCTGTGGTCCTACTGGTTTTGCAATTATTTCTACATTTGGAACAATTGGAAGTACGGCAACTGCATTTTTGAACAATTATGAAATTCCACTCAGATTGGTTGGCATTGGAATTTTAGCATACACATATTTTGTCATTTCAAAAGGAATAACTACACAGTGTAAAATTCAATAGATCCAATCTTCAAAGTTCATTTTTACTGCTATTCTGAATCATATTCAATATGAAGTATTTTTTTGATATTATTAAGAACGCTTGATTTTTTCCATTTTGTTCTTGTAAAAAATGTTGTTATGACGAACCACTGTACAAGATCAAATATTCATCAGGGTTTTTTCTATCCTTTTTTGCTTTTAGTGCGTCTTGATACAGATCAAAATGTTCTATGAAATACAGCTTTTTCCCAAATACTTCAAAAGGGTCTATTCCAACCAGATTAAATCCCGATTCAGGAGTAAGCGCAAGTTTCTCTTGCTCTGTTATTTGAGAATTCATTACAAACATTTTAGACATCCCATATTATTTGCTACCGATTTAGATCTATCATTTTGTATCTAATACTAACAGTTTTTATGTGACTGAAAATGATCAAAAATCATGTCAGAAGACAGACAAATGCATCCTGCCACTTGTGCAGATTGCAAAAAAGAAACACAGGTTCCTTTTAAACCAACAGAAGGACGCCCAGTATACTGTCGTGAGTGTCTACCAAAACACCGCGGCGAACGAAGATTTTAAGCTGAAATACGTTTAAAATTATTTTTTCATTCAATCATGATTATAGAATAAATTCGAAACAATAAAATCAATAAAGATAAACATCATATTCTACAAGTAACAACAGGATTTAGAACAAAATGAAGGATATCAATGAGATTATGCCAAAGGTTCAAAACATGAGATGGGGTGCGTTATTGAATAAATTTCCTACAAATGAAAAAGTAAGACTGATGAATAAGATATTTCCTCACAACGGAAAATGGCATACTGTCTTTGAAGAAGATGAACAGGTCTTCGTTGATGGGGTTAGAGTCTGGAAAAAAGACGCCAAAGCATGGACATGACTTGAAATTGTGATTTTTTAATCCAAAACATTTTTGAATTCTATAATTATATTTGTATTGTATCAACAAGTTTTGGATTTTTCTGACTAATCATCTTTGATAGACCTCGCATGTAGTTTTGGGCAAATGTAGTAACAGGTTGCGATGAGTACCAAACACAGCCAAGTACTTCACAGTCATGACAGGTCTTAGTTATCTCCCACTGGGTGCACTCCATATGTCTGATATGCTTTTTTCAAGTAAACTATACGAGTTTTCAGGACTAGTATACTTCCAACACGGTACCATCACAGTACCATTTCCATTCACAAAGATGCTCTTCCAAACCCCGCACTCATCAAATATGCCTCTTCCATATTTGATTATTTGTTCAAAATATTGGGGAGGAATCATTATCTGAGGATTCTTACGACTCTTGATGTGTTCAAGAACGCTTTTGCAAACTTTGATTATCGTCGGTCTATCTGGTAACAATGAATAATTTACATCTGATCTGTCTTCAACAAAGGTTAGTGAAACAGAGTTTACTCCAAGTTTTCTTGCTCGCTCAAAATATTTTTTGTTGATAAATTCCTCCGTGTTGTGTTTTGTAATCACACTGTTAAAGTAATGTGGAATATTGTGCTTGTTTAACAATTCAAGATTTTCCATAACTCTGTGATACATTTGTGGAGTAACACCACGAATCTCACAATATGATTCTTCAAATACAGAATCTATGCTACAAGTGATAAACTGGATGTATTTCTTTAGTTCATCAAGATCAATTGTATGTAAAAGTGAACAATTTGTAATTAAGGTAATTGGAAGTTTTAAGCTATATAGATAGCGAACCAATTCCATGAAATCCGGCCTACTTGTTGGCTCGCCACCTTCTATGATTGACCAAACACAGTATTTTGAAACTTTGTCAAATATTATCTTCCATTGATCGGTTGTAAGATCATTTGTTTTTGTAATCTTTATCTGTCCATCTTTGTCAGAATCTCCAAAAGGACACATAGGACAAAAAAAATTACAATAATGTGTTATGCTAAAAACTGCAATTAATGGTCGTCTTCTTCCTATTGCTCTGTTTACAGACCATTTACCTATCTTGCCAATAGTCTGGATGACATCAACTGTCATTGTCTGTGATTACTGTTGAAAATCTAATAAGAATTGTTGGCAGTTTTAATTAATTTCATGTTGCCAAAATCAATCTTAGGATTATTGGAGTACACAGAAGAGTATTTTTGATAAATAAATTATAAATAATATATTAAAAATTGATTTAATGAAATTAATAATAAAAATAAAACAAAAACTGCCTTTTATATAAAAATTTTATATGATCATACCTTGTAGTATATTGTGTGCTAGTATTACACGATGGTTTTATTCAAAAATTGCAAAAGCATTTGGCTTCGGTGGGAATGGAAGCTGAACTTTTAGAACCAGGTACTATGGATTTTGAATATGATTATCCAAGAATCCAGCTTACAGGACCAACTGAAGGAATAGCAAGTATGGGCGCAATGCGGGTAAGGGATGGGCACATCACATATCTTGATGTACTAAAAAGAAAGATGCTAGAAGAAAGTGGATTTTCTCCAGGCAGTACATATGGTTTAGGATTGCATGAATATACAACGTGGAAGATCAGATTTTTTTTATCGCTTCCACCAACGATTAAAATTGGACCATTAAACATAGGAACAATAAGCAAAGTTCTAAAAGGCAAATTTCATTCTAAAATAGAAGATTTTGTCTGGAACGGATTTGGTAAGCTGACTACTCTCCCACCAGGACTTGTACACGACGATGTAATATCGGCCCTTGATTCTGATTCAAAACTAAAAGAATTGATGATGAAATCCCTTTTAAAAGAAAAAATAATCACAGTGTCACACTATGCTACAAAAAAATCAAAAGAACAAACAGGTGGACACCAATCATTTGCCAAAGTGTTGATTACATCTGACTGGAAACCGCAACATGATCTTTTAATTGATAACAATACTGTATCAACATATCAACAAATAGCAACCGATATCAAAAATGCAATAATTCGACTACGTTACGTATTGGAAAATAATTAAACAAGAAAAAACTTTCTTGTATGTGTTTGATCGTAAATATAATAGACTTTAATATTCTACGGTCATCAAGGTCAGAGTTGTTCGTACACCGGATATCTTTCGAATTTTCGTGATTGTTTCTCTTAGATTGTCAACAGTCGGCGTTTGTACCTCCACTATTAAGTCGTATGCACCAAAAACCCCATTTACATTTTTGACTCCTGTTATGGATTTTAGATCATCTATGACTGATTCTTCTGAGCCCATGTCGAAGTTTATTAGAGCATATGCTGTAGCCATAATTATATACCACATTCAAAATATTTCAAAGATTCTATTTCAGAAGAACTTGCTAGTTTATTGAGATTTCACCACAATTTAGTCGTATTATACTTTGATAATCTGGAGGTATTCTAGTCCAATCTTCAGTCATGTATTTGTTTGAATACAAGACTAACAATTCATTTAAAGAGCTAAATTTCTGTTATGAAAAACATGCCCCTGTAATTGAATTTAAATTATAGTTGGAAACACTTTCAACGTTTTATCAAAAAATTATTTTACAGAAGAAAGCATTTTCATTGCCTTTTCCCTTGTTAGTGCAATCATTGTTTCTGTTTCAGCAATATCAATACGACCAGCTTTTAAGAACCACTCAAAGAGCTTCTCCTCATTTGGTGCCTCTACAATCCATACTGCATCATATCTTCCCATTGTCCAGTAGGATGTTTTGACTTTGATGTATTTTGGAATATTTTTGAGAACCTTGCTTCCGTATTTAGCGACTTCATTTGCACTTTTTTTGAACTTCACTAAAACTATCGCAATCATAGTTTCAAATACAAAAGATTATGATAAAAACTATTCTGAAACTAATGATAATTTACTTCAACTAACAAATAACATATATTCACAATGTGTTTGTTACCAGATGATGAAGCAATTTTTCAAAGAACTATGTGAGAAAATAGTTGTACAAGATCCTTCAATACGTTTTGTTGGTATTGCAGATCAGGATGGCATACTTGAGGCTGATGCAGAAAGAAAGGGACTCGAAGCAATATTTTCGCCAGACCAACGGGCAGAATATGCAATAACTGCTGCAAACAGACAAGCAACAAGACTGCGTTGGGAGTATCTTTTAGGCAAAATTAGTTTTGCAACATCGCACTATGAAAAGTTGATTCGTGCCACCATCCCAATTGCAGATGAAAACAGGCGCCTTTCACACGTAGTCCTGGTTTCATTTGATCCACAAGCAAAAGCTGATGAAATCATCATGAAAAAGATAATTCCTTTGATTAGTCAAAACATGAAAAATTTCTAGACCATTAAAAATTCAAAATGTTTGATAATCATGATGTTATTTTGCTTTCTAATAGAACATTTTGAAATAAATATTCTAAAAACAACTGATCGATCAATTTTTTGTAGATAGATCTTAAATATTTGAGACGGCATTATAGTACCAATGACATTTGTTGTCAGAGTAATGGATTGAAGTAGCGTGACCCCGCAGAAATCGTGCGATAAATCTGGCGCAAAGGCGCTGATTTCTGGGTGGTAATCTCCCTACATTCTGTAAGAGGGTCACGCCATTATTTTAAAACCTATTTAGTGTAAACAAAAACAAATGGGCAAATATGAAGTTCCTCCATTAAATTACAAATATGATGCGCTTGAACCATACATTGATGCAAAAACAATGCAAATACATCACACAAAACATCACCAAGCCTATGCAGATGGTCTTAATATCGCACTTGAAAGCATAAACGCACTCACACACAAAAATTATGTCACATCAATCTTATCTAACTTGACCACTGTTCCAGAGAATGTACGAAACACAATAAATTTTCATGGCGGAGGATTTGATAATCATAGACTGTTTTGGGAGAGCATGAAGCCAAACGGAGGTGGAGAGCCTGGAGGAAGGCTTGCAGATGAAATAAAAATTTATTTTGGTAGTTTTAAAGAATTTAAAGAAAAGTTTTCCCAAGGAAGTTTGTCTATTCAAGGAAGTGGCTGGGGCTGGCTAGTATATAATCAAACCTATTCTAGATTGGAATTCAGGACAATGCCTGATCAAACAAGTCCTTGGACACTTCGATTAATACCAATTCTAGGTTTGGACGTTTGGGAACATGCATATTATTTGAAATATCAAAACAGACATGCAGACTATATTGAAGCATGGTGGAATACTGTTAACTGGACTGAAATAGAAGAGAGATTTTTACGTGTTGCGACATAATCAAATTTTATAAAATAATTAATCCTATGACAGATCAAATTCCTTGATCGCTTACCTTGTAGTAAGCATAACCTTATTACCCAAAAACGCATTCTCTAATTTGTAATGAAATTATATCTTGACTTTGAACCATGTGACGAATGTAAAACCCTGATAAAGGAGCTTAGTGAGAGCGACCCAACCTCAGATGAACAAACAAAAGAAGAAGAATCTACTAAATTCTTGAGGCATCTTACTTATAACCACACCGAGGTAGTCAAGGCTATAATAAAGGATGTACCAGTACAAAAAAGAAGACAAGAATTTGACTGGTTCAAATAGACGTCGTCTTATAGATTCTTTTTCATATTTCTGTTTGGACGGATTTTGACTATCGGTTCCTTTTTTATAAAATTGATTTTCAAGTCTGAAAAAAGTGAAACATAAGTGGTCGTTCCTTCATTGTTATTATGAGGAAGACTATTCGTTATTATCAAACCTTCCTTGATCAAGGAATTAATTTTTCTATATCCTGATGTTTTTGGTATATTGCAACTTCTTAAAACTTCATTGACTGGTTTTGGATTGTTTACCAATCTCATCAAAATATTCCTCTTATCATCGTCTGCAAGTGCACGTAAAATGTTTTTAGCACGAGTTTTGCTCTCTATTGTAATCCACCCAAATCTATTTTTAGATATTTTAATCTCTCTCCTTCTTTGCATGCAAACAACACATCTAACAAATATAACAATATTTCTAGTACTATTGCTACACAATATTTTTTAATTACATTTAGGAAGGATTCTTAAAATGAATCTAAAAGCAGCCTCTAGCATCTCTATCATGGTCTTGTTGCTTGGTGTTACAAGCTCAAGTTATCACACTGCGTCTGCATTAGGCACAAACAACTCCATTATTCTCAAGAAGGATTTGCGAGTAATAATGAATGATTACAAAGCCAGTATAGATAAAGCAAAAGCGGAACTGTTATTCTCGATTAAAAAGGCAAACGCTGATGCAAAACTAGCTGTGCAGGAGGGAGTGCTGCCTATGGATGAGATAAACGCAGCAACAAAAGCTACCATTGACAAGGCAAGAGCTGAACTGAAACTTGACATCCAAAAGGCAAAGGTAGAAGCAAAGGCTGCCTTATTGCAACTCAAGGCTGCTGTAGACAAAAACAATTCATCATAAATTTGAGCTATCTGAAATAATCATTTGCTTTGTTATGATATATGTCAATGAGAACAGTTGAGAAATTTCTACGAAGAAGCTATCTGTATTGGCTGCGCACTGTGTTTTGAAAGATCTTTGTGAATGGCAGCATGTGACTCTTGCTTAAAAGTCAAATTACATGTGTAACATTTCCACGCCGTCATACTCATACTTTCATTAAACAATTTTTTATATATAAAATCCGCGTAGAAATTATTCTTTTCACTTGCGGACTTCATTGTCTACGGCATCTGCCATCAAATCAAGCTCATCAAAACTTCCAAACTTTTGATAAGTTAATCTTTCCAAAGTTTGTAGTACGCTTTTTACAGCACGATATTGTGGTATTTGTGGATCATTTATCTCACCATACAATCCAATGCCTTGTATATCGTTTGATTTTGCAAATCCTAAAATCAAACCATTAAATCCGGTTATCAGTGACTGTTGTGGAGTTATATCTACTCCAAGTTTGCTTACTTGATCAGTGAGTTCAGGTGAGGTTGTTGTAACAAACGTTCTTGGATTTTTTCCCAAAACGTGGTTTGTATGAAATGCACCTAATGTGTAGACTAGTCTAACTTCATATCTTTTAGCAATATCTATGACATCTTGACAGAGTTTGTAAAGATCCTCGTTGTTTTCTGGCTGGCCTCTGCCTCCTCCAAATACTATGATATCCTTACCATATCGGTACTCCCATTTTTCTTGGTAATAATCAATGTACCCACCTTTATCGACAACATAGGGAGGATATGATGATGAAACATAACGAAATTGACGAGTGCCTAAGTTACCATTGATAAGGTCAATTGCTGTACTGCCTACATTTCCCATATCTTGCATAGCAGCTATCACTATTGGTTTTTTCAGATCTGGCTCTTCTACATTAACAAATTCCATGTTATTATTTTACATCTGATATAATTAATACTTGGGGTATATCACAAATTATTTTCGTGTTACTTCATACACTGCACCATATTCTTGTTTGTCTGATTCACTAGTTACTAATCGGTAACTGTATGAATCAAAAGATTTTACTATCTCATACAATGCCTCGCCTATGACTAATCCATTTGGTGGTGCAAGTCGGTTAATCTTGGCACATTTGTTTACAGTAGAACCAAAAATGTCATCAATTGCAGAGGTAGCGATTTTTGCTACTCTAACAGAACCATATGTTGCACTAATTCTATAATCAAATGGTGGCAGTCCTTCCTGCTGCATTTTTTTACTAATGTGTGTATTTAGCTCACCAATTTTTAAGCAGCCTTCTAATGCATCTTTAATGGCATCTTTGTCACGTGTGTTTGTTTTTGGAAAGTAAAACAATAACGCATCGCCTATATTTTTAACAACAATTCCACCCTGGTCACCAATCCAGATGGCCATGGAATTAAGAAAGATGCTGTAGAATTTGCTTGATTCCAAATCCGTCAAGTTGGCAGTAAGTTTTGTAGATCCTATCACATCAAGAAAACAAACAAAGTAGTTTTCACTTTGGTCAGAAAATTGTAACAGTACGTCCTGCTGTTGTTTTATAATGTCCTCTCTTTGTCTAATAGCAATTAATGATTCTTGTATTTTTTTTGCCATTGTATCAAAAGATAAGGAGAGTTGTCCTATCTCGTCATCTCTTTTTATGTTGGTTCTTATCTCAAAGTTTCCATTTGCTATCTCATTTGCCGCATCTCGTAGCTTTATTATCGGTTTTGAAAGCCGCTTTGACAAGATATATGCAAGTATGACCATTATTATTACTATTACAACTCCTGCCAGAAAGATCTTGTTTTGGAGAATTAAAACAGGTTCAAATATTTCAGATTCATCTTTTTCTGCAAGGAGGACAAATCCCAAGTCTTTTGCACAATACGAGTGGCTATAGATTGGGATTCCTCTATAATCATTGTATACTCCTCCCATGCTATCGCCTAGATCAAAACAGGTTGATACTGGTAGAGTATTTACAATTTGATGAAATGCAGCATCTTTTACAAATCGTGATTCTGAAATCATCACACGATCTTTATTTACGAGATATACCTCGCCTGTGTTACCTAGTCCACTTCTGGTTAACAGAATAGTATCAAGTTCTACAGTACTTGTATTTGCGATCAAAACTCCGATCGGTTCTTTGCCTTCTATTCCAAAAATAGGCGTAACTATAACCATCACTCGCTCACCTTGAGAAGTTGGTTCTAATTCTACAAAAGGCTGAGTTAGTCCGCGAACAAATCGAGTGTCCTTTGATAAATTAGGATTTTCAATTCTGCCTAAAGAAAAATAAATAGTTCCATCATTGCCGATAATTTTCAGGTCTACTAAACCGATTGAATAACCAACTAATTCACGAAACGCTTTTACCTCACTAAAAAAATCAAGTTTTTTTTCTTTAATATTTAAATCAAAATTAGGATCATCATGTAAATTGTTTAACTCATTAACTAGTTCATGTATCATGGGCGAAGTAGCTAAGATTTGCGCATCTTTGATTCTTGTATAAAATAATGTTCTGACTGCTTCTCCTCTTATCTTTGATTCTCCTACTAGTTGATTTTCTACTCCTTCTTTGAGAGTATTTTGTGCAAAGTTGAAGCTTAATACTGCAATGGTGATAAGAGTAATAGCTGATACTATCATCACTAAAGAAATTAGTTTTTTATCTAAACTAAATGATAGCCTGCTTGGCAATAAATCTGCTGAACTCCCATACTTACTTTAATGTTATTCTACTTATCACTATTGAGACAAACTCTATGAAAGAATTCTCAATCTAGTTTTGTATCTTTGACCCAACTTATATTGGGTATCTTCATCTTTTGGTTATGTGAAGTCTGAATGGCTATTGAATCACATTTTATTCAAACAATAATCGGTGTAGGAATTTTGCTTTTTGCAGCCAAGCTTATGGCTGAACTTTTTCATAGATTAAAACTTCCAATTGTATTGGGTGAACTCTTGGCAGGTATGATAGTGGGTCCATTTGCTCTGGGTTCACTTTTCCTTTTTGATGGTCAGCCACTGATAAAAATAGATGGAGAACTACGAATCTTGGGAGAAATTGGCGCAATTGTAATTCTCTTCATAGCCGGACTTGAAGTTACCCCAAAAGAATTTCTTCGTGGTGGTAAAGCATCGTTTGTAGTTGCAACCTTTGGTGTGATTATACCATTTTTTGTGGGATTTTTTGTTTTTGAACTATTTGGATTTGGGGCATATCAATCAATGCTTATAGCTACTGCTCTTACTGCAACAAGCATAGCTGTTTCAGTTCAAGTATTGCGTGAATTTGGCAAACTGCAAACTCCAGAAGCACGTCTAATAATAGGCGCTGCAATAATAGATGACATACTTGCTATAGCAGTGTTGTCGGTAGTTAGTTCACTTGGTACAGCAACAGGTGATATTGCACAGATAGACCCTGTACACATAGTTATTGTAATAGTACAAGTGCTTGGTTTCTTCGCAGTACTACTGATTGGTTCGTTGATAATAATACCAAGAATAGTAGCAAGAAAAATGTGGAAAGCGGAAGGAAGTGTTGAAGCAATAGCTACTGCGTTATTTTTTGGCGCCGCCGCATTAGCTGGTATGATAGGATTATCTCCTATTGTTGGTGCATTTGCAGTGGGGATGGCTTTGTCTTCAAGTAAGGTATTTGAGAAAATTGAACACTATATTGGCAAACTAGGTCTTATCTTTGCCCCATTATTTTTTGCATTTATTGGAGCACAAGTTGACTTTAGAGGAGTTAATGCTGAGGTCTTGATGTTAAGTGGTATAATCATAGCAGTCGCTGTAGCTACAAAATTCTTTGGGTGTGGATTACCTGCTATGCTGTTTCTCAAAGACAAAAGAAAGTCAATGCAGGTTGGAATAGGAATGATCTCAAGAGGGGAAGTAGGGTTAATTGTGGCATGAATAGGTGTAGCGTCAGG
>Ga0233417_10000210_pt1 | contig 16991 bp, 17 predicted proteins | sample Sed_MG_FD_189023 | JGI IMG/M metagenome (GOLD analysis project Ga0233417, IMG submission 189023) | Sediment microbial communities from Lake Towuti, South Sulawesi, Indonesia - Sediment_Towuti_2014_0.5_MG | ecosystem: Environmental > Aquatic > Freshwater > Lake > Sediment | place: Indonesia... | reverse complement strand
TTGATTTTCCCAACTAATTCCATTGTGCAGTTTTCGTCCGGTATTACATCGGCATCATATAGAATAATTACTTCGCCGATTGCGCGCTGTACTATGTTATTCCAGGCGTTTCCTGCCCCTCTTCTCATGTCGTCATGAAGAAGGATAATTTTTTTTGAATGATCTTGCATGAATTGTTTAACTATCTCTGGAGTATCATCTGTTGAATCATCAGCGACAATAATTTCTACAAGATCAATTGAGTTTAGATTAGAAAGTATCACCCTTTCCAAAATTGTCTTAATATTTGATTCTTCGTTGTATGATGGAATTCCAACAGATACAGTAGTCAAACTCTTCTAATTTACAATGTAGTATATTTTACTCTTCACATATTCTCATATGCGATAGGCATTGATTTCTCACTAGTATTTGATTAAAATATGAAGATATTCATAAAAAATCATAAGTTAAGAATTGACATCTAATAACATCTGGCATGATTCACCGCTTAAAGCGCGAAGTTTGATTACCCCCATCATTATCGGAAAATATGAGGGCAGTCGTAGCAGCATTCTTCATGTTATGTCGCATAGAAATCTTACAGAAAGGCTCGAAAAAATACTAGATCTCCACATGGATAAGATTATCATTTTTGGAACTCCAAGGGTGCATGATTCTACAGGATCTGAGGCATGGGACAGTAAAGGAATTGTACAAAACACAATAAAAAATATAAAAAGCAATTTTGAAAAGAAATTGGAAGTTATTGCTGACGTCTGTATTTGTCAATATAATTTATCAGGGCATTGTGGAATAATAAATCATCAAGAAAATCAAGTTGACAATGACAAGACCCTTAATGTAATGTCAAAAATAGCCCTTAGCTATACAGAATCTGGCGCAGACACGGTTGCACCATCTTCTATGATGGATGGATTAGTACTGTCCATTAGGAACAATCTTGATGAAAATGGATTTAGAGACAGAAAAATAATGTCATTTTCAAAACAGCATTCCTGCCTATATTCTCCTTTTCGTTTGACAGCGTTTAAGAAATTCTCAAAAATAGACAAGTCTGCTTATCAGATAGGATACTCAAATCCCAGAGAGATGTTGAGAAAATTAGAATTGGATTACTTGGAGGGAGCTGATATTCTTACGATAAAACCCTCAATGTCTAATCTTGATCTGATAAGCAGAATTGTTGACAGAGTCAATTGTAAAATTGCTGTTCAACATGTCTCCGGGGAATTTGCCATGCTTAAAGCTGCAACACGAAATAAGCTCATTGAAGAACCTGAATGGTTAATAGGTTATTTTTCATCTATGATAAGGGCTGGTGCTAACCACATAATATCATATGGTGCTGAAGACGTAGCTTCCTTGATCTAGATCATCGTTGGCAAGATATTACATTTAGAAGGATTCAAAACGAGTATTATATCAAAAATAATTATTTCTTTAGCTGCACAGCGTTAATAACGCCCACCTGGCCTGGTCTTGAGATTACCCTTGCTAGTCCTAGTTCTGTTTCTATTACTGTGCCTTTTGTAATTACTCCTCTTCTTTCATAATCCTTGTTAGCAGTGTTTTCTATGACTCTTAGTATTTTTGACTTGGTAGTCTTATTCTCTTCCACATTTGAAACATTTGCGAATTCAGCAGTTTTCAAGGCAGTCTTACTGTTATCTCCACGTACTCTTCTTATCACTTGTACATCGTTTCCAATCAGCGCTTCATTTGGGTATCTGTCTATTTCAAATTTGCGTCTGCTTCTCATCGCAATTTTTCTGCCACCTGTGTACTTTCGACCGTATAGATTCTCTATCGATTTCTTCATAATTGCATGATAATTGCAATTGAACCATATTATGAGGTTTTCTATTGGTTAGTCAAGGTGGAAATTGAGCTATTTTAGAATCATCGTGTTTTTGAGCGTGTTGAGATCATTTATCCCAAAATATTCCTGAAATTTTCTGCTTGTTCTATAGATTTTCATTCTTCCCAATCGTTCCGATTCAATAAATGCATGTGCCCTTAACTCTTTTAGATGTGTGTAAACCTGACTTCCTCGAATTTGGACAAGTCTTCTTGATGTAATTGGTTGTTCATAGGCAATAAACGATAAAGTCTTCAGAGCACCAACAGGAATTAGTGGCTGCTGAGCGAATCGTCTAATTAGAGGCATGTAAACTGGTTTTACTTGAAACACAAATTTTTCATCATCAAGTTGTGCAATTTCAAGTGCTGTCAACACATTTTGAGTTTTTCTTATGAGTTCATGCAGTAGTTTAACAACCTTTTCTTTAGAACTAATTCCAGCCGCCCTCATCAAATCATTAATGGTTAGTGGCCTACCGGCAGCATAAAGAGCTGCTTCAATTCTAGCTGTAATTTCGGCGTCAGGAAGTGATTGAGGCACCTGTGTGTACCAAAGTTATCAAGTTTTATTATTCAATGTTTTCGTTCAAGGAAATCAATATTTCATCGTCTTTTTGCTCAACATGTATCTTTCTCTTCATGGCAAGGTATAACATTGCAATAAAGCATCTTACTATCTCGATTGAATTCATCTTTATAGTCAGATTCTTAAATATAACATATTTGTCGGCAGCTACAATGTCAAAAATCATATCCTCGTAGGATTGTAGAATCTTTTCGAACTTTACCAAGTACTCATCAAAGTTGAATGTCTCTACAGATTCCAGATTGAGCTGATTTCGTCTGGGCTTTGGATTTGCCAGTCCGTTTATCATGTTTTCAAGGACATGCAGTAATTCTTCCAGTGTGACAGGGTAAGTGGGCTCTATCCTAAATGGAATTTCAAGAGGTTTCAGATTTGGAATAGGTTGAATATCAACGAATTCAACGCCTTTCTTAATTTTGGAAATCTTCTCTAACCTCAAAATGCTCTCTACCTTCAAGCGATAAATTAGCGAGGAAGACAAAGCAGCAATGCCGCACATTCGAAGATCCTTTTTCCCACTATTGTTGAGTAGTTTCAACAACATTTCCAATAACAATGAAAGATCAATATCCCAGACATCTTTCTTTGATAGAACAGCTGGATTGAATAGTAAGTCTAATGGCGGTTGAGATATGCTTTTATTTGTAGTTATGCCAGGCTCCGACATCCATGGTTAGAGTAGGAGCAGATATTATTAATTGGTATTGTCTAATATTTTTCAGATTTGCTATAAAATTGTGTTAGGATGATTGGAAAAACATTCAAAAGTCACTGTTTTGTAAGATAAAAAAAGTGGAGAGTGTTTACATCAATGGCATCAAAGAAAGAGATAAGGGACAAGGAAAATCAAGAAAGACTTGCAAATGCGATCAGCACTTTGGAAAGTATTGCGAGGAACAACAATATTCAAAAAAATATTCGAAATATTGTAAGGGAGATCTTGACAGGAATAAAGGATGAAAAAAATGGATCGATTTCTGTCAGAGCGGCAAATACTATAAGTATGTTAGATAATGTGACTCAAAATCCGCAAATGCAATCTCACATACGCACGTTATTGTGGCAAGTCGTTTCAACTTTAGAGAGCATAAGAGAATAGAATACAAAAGAATAGAATAGAAATACTTCCTCAATTCAAGAAGAATCAACATTCTTGGCTTGTTTTAATTGAGGTGGAAGTTTTTCAAGTTTATGAGTTGGATTCGCAAGATAATGTCTGGATGCACCTTCCCCACTAAGTACAATATTACAATTAATACACTTGTATCTTATAGCCAATTACAATTATAGTTGTACGCACATATCTAAAAAGATACTGAACGAGTTATCCATTTTTAGTTGCTTCTAGTCCTTATAAGTTGCTTCTTTCCAGTATTTTTGATATGACTTGATTACTATTAGCTACACGAGCTAAGCATTAAATCTGTAATCTATGTTTGTCTATTTAAGTCCAAATTTGTCAAATTCCCCAGACCTTTACTGAATTGCAACTTAGTCTAGAAATCTGCCTCAATGAATTTGGAAATATGAGATTATCCAAAGGAGTACATGTCTAAGAGTAAGTTTACCAATGTTAGGACTATAAATATCAGATCGTTTAATCCAAAGTATCTATCTCAGGTTATTCCAGTTAAAAGCTTGAAATCAACAAAAATACTATTATCTTAGCTTGATAATTTCTCTACTGTCAGGAACAATAGATCCTATTTTGAATCTTGAAAAAATATTGCTTGCCACATTTTCTGATTTGGATTTTTCACCATGATTCACCAGAACCCTTTTTGGTTTTATTCTTGCAGTGAAATTCATTATCTGGTTAAAATCACTATGACCGCTAAAGCCATCAATTTTTTGACTGGCACATCTAATGGGAATAACTTTGACCTTACCTTTTTCATCGAGCATGCTTATTTCCATTAGACCGCCGTCTATGACACGTCGTCCTAAAGTTCCATTTATTTGATATGAAACAAAGATAATGTTATTTTTCTTGTCCGGAGCGATTTTCTTAAAGTATTCTACAGATGGGCCTCCCTCCAACATTCCGGAAGTAGCCATGATAACACTTGGATTATCATCATTGAAAACATCCTCTCTTCTTTCGTGTCCGTTAACTACTGTGAAGTATTCTGATTGAAATGGATTTATGCCATTTGATACTGATTTTCTTACATCAAATCCAAGATAATGTGCATATGCCATATGTATTGCACTAGCCTCAGATATCATTCCTTCAATAAATACTGGTGCCTCCATAAGACGCCCCTCTCGCATTTCCTTGTCTAGGACCAACATTATTTCTTGGGCTCTTCCCACCGCAGGGACTGGAATCAACACTTTTCCACCAGATGATAACGTCTTGTTAATAGTGTCTGTAAATGTTTTGTATACTACAGATTGATCTGGCATTATATCGACTGAATTACCGTATGTGCTTTCAGTTATCAAAGTCTCTACTCTAGGATAAACAGATACGGCGCTATCCAATAATTGAGTCCGCGCATATTTGTAATCTCCAGAATAAAGAATGTTATGAGTTCCAAATACGTTAATATGTACTGTAGCACTTCCCATTATATGACCAGCGTTGTTAAAGGTTATGGTGACATCAGGTGAAATATCTGTAGGTTTCCCATATGGTAACGTTATACAGTGTTTGATTACTTCATTAACATCTCTTGCTTCATATGGCAAGAATGTTCCGTTGTTCTTTGAAATTTTTACAGAATCGTACTGTAGCAGGGTCATTAAAGGTAACGTGGGTTCGGTGCAATACACTGGCCCCTTGTAGCCAAATTTGAATAAAGTAGGCAAAAACCCCTGATGATCTATATGCGCGTGACTTATTATTACTGCATCTAATTCGTCTAAATCGAAATTGAACCAGTCTAGTCGTGGATAGGCAGAAATGCCTAGTGGTTCACCAGGATTTATCCCGCAGTCAAGCATGATCTTGCTTTCAGATGTTACAACAATAAAACACGATCTTCCAACTTGTTTGACGCCACCCAGACAAAAAAGAGCTATTTCTTCCTTATTCCTTATCTTAGATTTTAGTCCATTGATTTCAGATCTCTTTTCGCTTGATTGATTAACGAAATTCAAATTAGAATCATTGCTTTCCAAAACTAAAGGCGGTCTGAAAACTCTTTTCCCAAGTGACTGTAAGAAAAGATTTCTTTCCTTTGCAGAACTCTTCTGAGTAGAATGAATCATGTTCATACTGCTTGACTGAATATGGGGGGACCTCAAAGTATGGGCTATCCAGCCTGTCGCCTGCGCAATTTCGATTACCATATTTGCATCTATAGATTCTGGACGATTTACTTCAAGAACAACTTCCCCAGTAGCATCATCGCAAAATACAGCAGATATAGTCACCTCGCTTGGTAACATCTTAATTACCGTAGTTCTTGTCTCATCTTCTGACAACCTAATCGTGGGATCGGTTCTTACCACGAACCTTTTTTTAACATTTTTTGAAAGCGAAGAAAGATAATATGTTAATTCAGTCAATGAGAATTTAGGATTTAATGTGTAAAGAGCGACATATGGTCCTTCAAATCTTATGTTTGTGATTTGAGATTCTCTTGGAATTGATTTCAGTATTATATCTTTAAAGAAATCTTCATCAACTTTTTTTGCATGTTGAATTTGATTTGAATACACTGGATCAGCAGATTGCTTAACTTTACCACTGTTCTCTAGTGTAGAAATACTCTTGTCTACAGAATTATCGCTTAAATTTCCTTTGCTCACTTTAGCATTCTTCTAGGTACTCGGGCTGATTTCTATTATCCTTACTTTAATAGTGATAATCGATTATTATCACAAAGTGGTATAGCAAGGCCATTAAAGTTCTTACCGGTTGTACCCACAGAGAAATTGAACACCTCTCTTAATATATATTTTGGAATTTTCGGCGATCAGAAGGGAAGGTATGGAAGAAGCAGGGACATGGCCACAATAAGAATAGTTATGGTGGATACCGCAGATGAGATTTGATTGAGACGATTCTTATCCATTTTGGATCTACTTGCTATGAGTGAACTGTATAATTGACCCCCATCCAAAATTGATATCGGTAGGGAGTTAAATAATCCCAGATTAAAATTGATGAAAAATAACCAATAGAATGTATTTGCAACAATGGGAAATGATTCACCAAACAAATTAGATTCATATTTTGGTGCCATAGAGTCTGAAAAAGGCATTGATTTTTCAAGTGTTGGCATCTGCAACAAAAGAAGCGGGTGCTGCTTGTATATCTCCAATACGGTGGTGGGGTCTATCGAAGCAGCTGTAACACCAAGAATCGGTTTATCAGGAGCGGCATTGGCAGGAATTGAAAAAGTATCAGATCTTTGAACCCCATTCTTATCTAACCATACTATCGGAATTTGATTGCCGATATTTGACCTTAAAACTTGTGTTAAATCTCCTTGGCTTTGTATCTCAGAGTTCCCAATTGAAATAATCCTAGATCCTTCTGTGAGACCGATTTTCTCTGCAAGTGATCCCTTTGCAACAGTTATTAGTTCTATGCCATTAGAGGTAACTGTTGAGGCAATCGGTGTTAATGAAGATAAAGTTGCGAATAATACTGCGAATGAGATCCCAGCAAGTATCATATTATTCAATGGGCCTGCAGTAAGCACAGCACTTTTTTGCTTTAGTGTTGCCTTTGTTAGTTCATCCCTGTCAAGATTAACAAATGCGCCGACTGGTAGAAAAAGAACAAAAGCAATACCAGTTGATTCTACCTTTATTCCATAGACTCTAGCAACAATTCCATGCCCGGCCTCATGAATGAAGACGCTTATTATCAATGCAACCAGGGTATAGGTAAGAGGCAGAAATGGATTAATAACTGGGATTAAGAGATTTGCCCTAGGTCCTATTTCCCTAATCCCCTCTCGGGCAGAAACATTTGATATCAGGTTTGCGATTGAAAGAATGATGAAAAACAGCATAATCGCTGTTATGACTGGCATTAGGTACGTATTTGCCCTGGCATAAGCTTTAGCGGGCCTGGTCTTTGCCACATAGTCAAAGAATTTTAGCCCAAACGGAGTATGTAGTAATATTAGAGGAAATGGACGAAATATATCGACGTGAACTCTTTGTTGTTTTTGTTTTTCCAGATCTACAAGTACAATAATTTACATATTTAAATTAACTCATCCGAATTGAACTACAAAAAGTATCAAAAGAAATTACAGGAATTTAGCTCACAGGTTGAAATATTATATTAAATTTTTTGCTTATATCATATTATTATAAATCGTTACCAGTATCAATCTTTTTCCACAAATCCACTGAAGATTTTAATGATTTTGGAAACTTAGTATTGTGTTGTAATTGTTCTTCTAGATTTTTTTTCCTTGCAACATGGTCAGATTCGTTAATGTGATTTTCCATCCTCAGTGCTTCAATAGATTTCTCACAGATGTTGCAAAAATATTCTTCCATCTGCTATTAATGAGAAATAGCCAAATTTAATTCATGACAATCTGGAAGGGTACAAGATCTTCCTCAACTTATCACTAGGAGTTTACAAATAATTTAATAACTTACCTTAATTGTATAAAAATTATAGGTATTTGATTTGGAAGAGTTTTTCTTTTTTCCTTTTTTTGTAATAATTGGTTTGATTGCCGGCATCTTAGGTTCCATGATTGGAGTTGGAGGTGGGATCATAATTTCTCCGGCCCTAACTCTTCTCGGTTTGACACCTCCTCAGGTAGCAAGTACAAGCCTCTTTGCAGTTTCTTCCACTAGTGTCTCTTCAACCATAGCATATGCCAGATCAAACAAGATTAAGTATATGCTGGGTATTAAGATGGCTCTCGTATCAATTCCAGGAGCAATAATAGGTTCCTATCTTTCGACAAGTATTGACCCAAGTTATTTCAAAGTATTACTTGCAATCATCCTGATTGCAACAGGCATCTATCTGATGTTTAGAAAATCAATAATCAATGGAAATTCGTTTTCATTAGAGTCCACATGGGTAAAGATCCTCTTTTTTTCCGCTACCTTTGTTGCGGGAATCATATCGAGTTTGTTTGGAATTGGAGGGGGAGTCATATTTGTTCCCTTAATGATAATGATTGTAGGATTGACGATGTGTTTGGCTGCACCTACATCGCAATTCGTTCTGATGATTACATCAGTAGTAGGATTAACCACTCATATAATACTAGGTAATCCTGAATACCTTATCGCAATCTTATTGTCAGTTGGGGCTTTTGGTGGAGCTCAAATAGGCTCAAGATTGTCTACTAAATTGAGTGAACAAAAATTGAGACTTTTATTAGGATTTACATTTGTAGCAATTTCACTCAGATTAATACTAGACTTTTATCAATCAGTGTAATCCCCCAAGAGTGAAATTCCGTGAGACTTTGCTCCAGGGATTACTTTAGACAGAGTCAGATCGAGAATATATCGATGAGGACAAACTATATGAAGAACTTGGAACATCATAAAAAACCTACTTCATGATAAAAGTAATAAAGTGGATATAGAAATATCTATCAGACTGCAGATTATTGTCCATACAAACTACAGTAAAAAAAATACAAGTTCATGGGAACAAGATTCGTTATCTTGATTATGATAATTTCAGTTCAAAGAAAAAAGAGACCTTGGTACTCTTGCATGGCATAGGAGCGTCTGCTGAACGATGGTTAAAGGTGATTCCTTTTTTTTGCGACCATTTCAGAGTAATCGTACCTGATATAATCGGATTTGGCCATAGTGATAAACCAACTGTAGAGTATAACATGCCATTCTTTGTAAAATTTCTTGAAGATTTCCTCAATAGTCTGGGTGTCAAAAAAACAAACATCGGAGGCTCCTCGTTTGGAGGATTAGTTGCAGCAGAGTTTGCAATCAAAAATACTGGCATGGTAGACAAGCTAATCTTGGTTTCTCCAGCTGGGACCATGAAGACTTCGACTAGATCACTAGAGGAATATATCTTGGCATCATTGTATCCAACACACGATAATGTCTGGAGGGCATTTATGAACATGGCTTTTGATCCCCGTACCGTTACAGAACAAACAATTGAGGAATTTATAGACAGGATGAAACTTCCAAATGCAAAGTATGCATTCATGTCCACCATGCTAGGAATAAGAAACACTACAAATCTCTCCTCTAGACTTGGCAAAATACGCTCACCAACAATTATTGTTTGGGGAGAACAAGATGAAATGATTCCAGTCAAATATGCCGAAGACTACAGGAATATTCCTAATTCTAATTTGCAAATAATTCGGAAATGCGGTCATACACCTTTTACTGAAAAACCAGAAGCATTTTCAAAAATCGCTATCGATTTCTTAAGGTTCAATAATATTAAATAAACACCCCTTCAAAATTAAATGTATGGCCGATAATCCAGAAACAAATGAAGATATGGAATCGTACAAGAAGGCAATAGACAGCACAACTCAGGCGCAGCAAGATTTCTTAAAGAAATTTTCGAATCTGCAAGTGGATGCGATGCAGAACTTTTTCTCAATGCTGCAGGGTCTGACTTTTAATCATGCAATGTTCAAGACTACTATTCAAAGCGGTGGAAGAATATCAATACCAGAAGCAGAAAGACAGGCTTTGAAAATTGAAGACGGAGATCTAGTTCAAGTCATAATAATTCCAATTGAGAGAAAACACAGGAATAATTCTACCAAGTAATTTAAGTTATGATATTAGTTCCATTTCAGATGAGTCAAGCAAGAGCAATTAGATTGACTGCTTCTAGATCGAACGTGTCTTGAGCCACTGTCCTACTTTTGGTAATACGTTATTCTGTGAATAGCTGCTGGCAATTAAACCTACGTGACCTGTGTGGAAACGAATTAGCCTTTTATCCACACTGGAGACTACTTCATTAAGGGGAACGCTGCATTCAGGAGAAACAAGATGATCCTCTTCGGCAACAATATTTAGAAGGGGAACATTAATTTTCTTAAGATCAACTGTGGCTTTACCTAACTTAAATTTGTTCTTAAATAACATATTATTTTTGTAGATATCATTTATCCACTGCTTTATTGTTTCACCTGCTATGGGGGGAGTATCGTACAACCATTTTTCTATACGCAAAAAATTCTGCACAAACGATTCATTTTCTATATTTTCAACCAGGTTAAAGTATTTGTTAACACCTTGCTTGAATGGCTTCAATATTGAGTAACATTCATAAAGTTTTTCCGGAGGCAAGAGTCCGATTGTAGATACCAGTTTATCAATATCCATTTCCCGGGATATGTTGGCGATAACTGTTGTATCTTTGCTTGTGTCTATTACAGGAGCAATTGTTACTAAATTCTTAATTTTTTCTTCGTGTAATGCAGTATACATTGCAGACATTGAGGATCCCATACAATATCCGTGAAGAGTTATTTCATCAGCAGAAGAATTATTCTGAACTATTTCAACACAATCATCAATGTAGGAATTGACATAATCGTCAAATGAGACAAATTTGTCCACCCTTGTCGGCGATTTCCAATCAAGTAGATAGATATCAAAACCTTGTGTTAAGAGATTACGAATCCAGCTTTTGTTTGGCTGTAAGTCTAATACGTATGATCTATTGATCAATGCATAAACAACTAGAATAGGAGTTGGAGAAACTTTTTTTACTAAGCTACGGTAATGTAAAAGTCTGAATAGTCTTGTTTCATAAACAACATCATTTGGGGTGTCTCCAACAGAAATGTGATTACCCCTAGATAGTAACTCAACTGTCTTGGCTATCTTGGAGTAATCGATTTGATTCCGATTTTGAGTATTTTTATCCTGGACTATCATTTATGCCAAACCAATAGCTTATTTTCTTAAAGGTTTTTCATAACCGTTTTTTATGTTTCTTAAAGTCTTTTTCATTTCTTGCAGATCTTTTAAAACCTCATCTAATTCTGACCTAGTCGGGATATTTAATAAATTGAGGTTTTTTTCAACTATTTTATTAATGTAATTTACAAAATCCAACTGTTTTGAATATACTTCATTATATGCCACAGCAAATTCTTTTGATGAAAAAAGGGCGCTGTAAGCCTCTTCAAACGCATCAATTACCAGCAGCCTAAATCTTTCCGAATCAGGACTATTCGATTTAGGATCAGATCTAGATTTCAAAAGGACGTTGCCAATTGCTTGAAATTGGGTTCTTGACATTTGCAGCCAGTAATTTGACATGTATTTTTGGAGATCCACCAAGATTTGATTTAACTGTAACAAGTCTTGCGAATATTCGTTGTAATCCTTTGTCAATGCACTAAACATACCTAGTGTTGGAAAATTTTGTAATTTCTTCCATTTTTCAAAAATATCATACTCCGTGAAATCGTTCAAAGTATTATTTTCAGCTTTCAATATCTTTTTACCCATTTAGTAATTTGATTATTTAGTATATTTACTTTAAATAAAAATCACACTAAATATTCTCTATTTATTTGCCAAATTAGTGAGGCGTTAACAAGTTTTCACATTTTGTGAGACTATGTGATCATAAAGGGAGAATAACGGTTACTTCAGGACGCGATGGTTAGCTGGTTATTTAGGAGAGGGTTAAATGTACGTTAATAAGGTCTTCTGACATTATACTGAATATGGGATTTACAGACGTATTTAGGAAGTGGGGACCCAAAGGAAAGATGTACAGTCTTAGGTGCAATCAATGTGGAAAGGGTTTTCTGTCAAGTTATGCACTTGAAGCTCCCGTATGTGGCAAATGTATGCAGAAGATAAAGTCTTCTGATTCTACGATTGATTATGATAAGAAATGTATTACGTGTGGAAACCTGGGAGTCATACATGCGAAATCTCAATGCCATTCTTGCTATTTTGGACTCAAGAACAATAAGACGGAGTAGATAAAAATTGCATCAGTAACGACAAGATTTAGTTCTAAATTTTTTCCATCAGGGTAAATTCATCACAATACCTTATTTAGCCAATTCGGAGTGTATGTTGGAACTACCTAGTAAGATGTGACTGGGGCACTAACTTCATTTTTCTGCCAAACCAAAGATATGAGACCCCATTGTAGCATTTCATCTGTAATAACTTCATACCAGTGATTTTTTCTATTTTTGTCAATCCCGACAAGTCAATGCAATAATTCTTCGCCTCAACAACGATAAACTCTAGGTTTTCTTCTCTCACAGCAACATGATTATACTTTAGCAAATCGCTTGACACGACTGTATGTAGTATCCAGTAAACACATTCGTCAATTTCTATTTGCATTGATTTATCTAATATGATACGATTTTGATTTCTTTTAAGAAATTAGATAATATTATTTAGAAAAATTAGTACTAAAAATCACTTGAAAGAACTATCTAAAAGAATGTATAAAGACATAACAAAATTACAATACAAGATAAAGTGTGCACAATAAGTGTAGTTGATTATCTTTTCTTTGAACGCTTTTTCATCTTATTCAGTTTCCATACTATGATTCCCGCTATACCCCAAAGGATTGAGGAGAAGAGGTAATGATGGAAAAACCAAGTAATCCCACCTCCCACAGCAAAACAAGCTCCCAAAATACCAAGTATCTGTTTTTGTTTCATCATAAAGTCAGCCTTCTTTCAAGTCCTGTTTCAATAAATACAGGTGATCTTCTAATTAAAGAATTGTATGAAACACATTTCATTGCTAATCTTCCCGTGTATTTTGTCAAATCTCAAATATATCTATCACAAGTTAAGAGTACGTGACCTTTCTTCCTCTCACCTCTCGCGCAATATGGAAGATCAGCATGTACTATCAACATGTTCAGATTGATAGTAGAAAATGTACATAACGCAATGAGTGCCTATATCGAAATAGTTGATAAGACGCTACCCATAGCTTTTGTATGTACATAACGATATTTGAGCCAAACTCAAATCATCGTATATTCTCAAGTCATTAACATGATTCACAGAACAAATAGGAATGTAATCAGAAATTTGAATCTGCAAGCGACAGCATTTTGTGTCCTGGCATGCGTATATTCAGATCCAGCATGTTACACAAGTGTTGCATTATAACCTGAGAGCAGCAATTTTTATCTCATAGTGAGATAGAATACTCCTTTATATCAATGACAGTTATTGACACGCATTAAGATTCGTTGTCTGTTTCCGGATTCGGTATGAGAACACCTCATAAAGAGCAATGGTTATGTTACTATATTCAATAAATCATTTGCGCATATATTAAATATGCAGTAGAGTGGAAATAGAGGGGTTCCAATCGTTAGTAAGATTCTTACATAAACATCGTTCCTTTAACCTTCCTAGCTTCAGTTGATGAGAATGCATTTCATCATTTTCTTATTTGGTGTGTACTATCTTAATGAACCAGTATCAATGTAAAATTTGGCAAATTCATATCTATCTCATAGCTTTCATTTTAATCTGTTATCTTCTTAGATGATCGTTGTCCAGTAATTTAATCAACATGGTTGAGTAGTAGTAATTTCTATGATTACTTTCTTAATTATTGATGGATAGTTGAGGAAAAAACTGGCTTGAATAAATAAGAAATTGATTTTTTGTTTTATCCATTTAGAATAACGTGGGCCTTATTTAACATCTATGGTAGATCAATCAAAGATCAGCACTTGAATTCAAGTTTGGAGAGCAAGAAAAATTTCATGTCGACATCATAACAAAACATTTTGTCCAATTCGCATAGTTTGTTACTTTTCTGTTACGGCCGAGTATCAATACTACTTGGATATTTCTCATGCAAACATGAAATATTATTTCAAATGTTACCCTTTATAAAAACTAGGCTAGGATCTAGGACCCTCCCCCCTCTAATGGTGATATATGAATTTTATAATCCGCTCTATGGATAATCCTTGAACAAAAGAAACTGATGGGCAAAGGTTGTCTTATTATCCAATCACGCCCACTCCTCCCATCAGTTTTCTTTTCGATATTGAAATATTTCTTCTATTCTATTGATGCCACAAAGAGCCATTTCTAGGAAATCTATTGTATTATTTACTTAGGCATGGAGCGACAATCCACTTTACAAAAGTTCTTTTAACCATGTAGTTGATACTGTAATATTGGCAAAACGCCTAGCTATAACAATAATCCTAGCAGTCGTATTTGCGGGCCTAGGACATATTTACCTAGGGTATAAGAAAAGGGGAATGATAATCTTAGTAGCGCGGGTCGCAATTTGGCTTGCAGTAATATGGTTTCTGCCATTTCCTATTGATTGGATAGTTGGACCGATAGCTGGCGGCGGATTTTGGATCTGGCAATTAATAGACGTAGTCAGATTGTACAATAGAACTAGATCTACAAATATACATGGCCAATCACAAATTGAACTTAGAAAAGATTAACCTGTAACTTTGTTTTTCTTTTTTCGAATAACATAGGAATTTTCATGGGGATTAATTAATTCTAAAATGTAGTCGAGTTTTTTTTGATTTCAATTCAATACCTCAAAGAGGACTATAATCATGAATTAAACAAAAAACATCCAAACATTATCTATATATTATACATCTAGAGGTTCAATTGTCTTATTCTTTAGAAGAAATCAGAAAGTTAATTTTATTCTAGTAAGTATCTTTATCCCGTCAATTCTAATTAGCTTTTTAATATTTGTCTGTATTCAAGAATTAGAAATTCATTTCAATTCATATGCACAATTAATATCCGACAATGTAACAGATGACAAGATAGTAACTCTAAATTTCGATGATGGTCCAGGACACAATTTACCCATTCAAAACCTATTCTTGACAAGTATGGATTCTAAATATAAAGATCCATAAAACAACTACCATTTTAGCGAGATAAACACGGATTTGATTCTTAATTCAATACTATTTCTCCTCCAAATATCAATTTATATCCCAAGTGCCAAATATTCTCCTACAATCACAATTTACATCATACCAGAAATTAGAAGCATTTTGAGTGTTTTTAAGCAATGTTCTCCTAGCGGTTATTGTTTATTATGAGAAGGGATGTAGAAGTTATGTCAAAGTCAAAATCTACCAAGAACGGTCAGCAGCGTGTCGTTACAGACAGAGATAATTTAAAGCACTTGCAATATTTCAACAATGGTCAGTGGCGACATAGCGAAAAATGTAGAGGATTCACAAAGAAGGACTGTAAAATAAAGAGATCTAACAGTTAATAACAATATGCGATAACATCAAAAAACACTTCAAATAGATGTCATAGTTCAAAAAAAGCCGGATTCCTGGCGATTTCACTGCTCCTAAAAGACATTCTATTGATAAATAATCTGCCGTATCTAGTGCATTATGGCTAATATATCTGACAGATATCTGATTTACTGATATTTAGAAAAATTTTATAATGCAGAAATAAATTAGGAGAGTAAGAGTTTATACTCCTATCTCTCTTGCCAGTTTCACTAGTTTTTTTCCGTCTTCTGTCAGGTTATTGTATACTTTGTTCTTAACGCTTTTTCGGGCCACTAGTCCACGTTTTTGCGCCTTAAGTAGCTGTTTATGTCCATATCCATATGCACCCAACTTGGTGAGCAGTTCTCTAGTTGGATATCCTTTTCCGGTACCTAATGTCTTCAACAACCTTACCAGAGACTTTTCTTCGATGAGTATTTTTAATAATTTTGCTTCTTTCATCGCATATTACTATATATCACTAATTATATAACAGTTACTGAATATTAGATACAAATCCCTTTTAGAATACCTCTGAAATGATGCTCTGAAAGAGATTTAATCTATTTACAATAACATTTTGTAATAAAAAAATTCCCTATTTTAACCATTCATAGCCAACGCTTCTGAATTCGTTGGAATCTGGTATGAATTCGCCTTCCAAAATACAGATCAATCCGTTTATCCATTTCAGGTTATCGGAATTAGTAAAATAGGTTCGAAGAACAACAAATTTATTATTTTTACTCATATCACGACCTTTAAATAATAATTTATCTCCGTCAGTTGTTGTAAAAAGTCCCTCCCAATGTGATATTGTAACTCCATTTTTGCCTTGTACCGATTTACCTGATCCTGCCTTTTTTCCATCTGGAAATCCGTTAAACCCTTGCAGGTCTCCAGTCCAACCTGCCTCTATTTCTATTGATTCTGAATTTTTTGAAATGATTTTCATTCCGGTGGGCCTATCAATCTCCTCAAATAGTTTTACTCCCCCTATGGTGACCATCCGAATACGCAATATTATCTGTTACTACTCTGATATATTTCAAACTCAAGCTTTATAGCAAAATGTGGAACTAATCATTGGTTAAATACAAAATGGTATTCTGTTTTTAGCTATACTGAAAATCGATTTATGCCCAAATTTATACACTCAGGCGATTACATCGATTTTTTGTGGGTATTTATGGTAGTTGTCTATTGAAAATAGCACCTACGATAGGAAATGCTTTTTCATATCAATCACCATTGTATGTTTGTCAATTGATAGTTAACTAAGATAACTTTACAAAATTAAGTAAATATCTTATAGATTTGGCCCCATTTTAGAACCGAATGTTCATG
>Ga0233417_10000209_pt1 | contig 17009 bp, 12 predicted proteins | sample Sed_MG_FD_189023 | JGI IMG/M metagenome (GOLD analysis project Ga0233417, IMG submission 189023) | Sediment microbial communities from Lake Towuti, South Sulawesi, Indonesia - Sediment_Towuti_2014_0.5_MG | ecosystem: Environmental > Aquatic > Freshwater > Lake > Sediment | place: Indonesia... | reverse complement strand
CGTCTTGCTCAAACAGAAATGGTCAATATCTTCCCAGGATCGACGTTTGATCTTGGGAACTGCTTTGGCAGCCTTTTTGGCCTTGGTTCATTATCCTGTCCCAACTTATGTCTGAACTTCAGTTTTAAGTTTCCTTCATATATCCAGTGGTTGGCAGAGTGAATTTGAAAATACTGCCCGTCTGGGGTGGATCTTGTGATTCCACCCAGATGCGCCCTCCATGGGCTTCAATAGCCATACGGCAGAAAGTCAGCCCCAGCCCAGAGCCACGCCGGCGTCCACGCGTTCCGGGCACTTGAGTGAAGCGCTCAAAGATTTTGTCCCGGTACTCCTCGGGTATCCCCTGACCAGTATCACTGACCATGAAGCAGATTTCGTTATATCTGTTTACTTCAGCTGATAAAATAACCTGGCCTCCTGCAGGAGTAAATTTTAAACCGTTATCAAGCAGGTTAGCAATGACCCTGGTGATTTTCGAGGAATCAGCGAAGGTCAAAGGCAAATCAGCGGGGACTTCATCCCGCAAGATGATGCCATACTCATTAGCCTGGGGTGTATATTCTGCTACCACTCCTGCTGTTATCGTGGCTAAATTGATCGCTGCCAGGTTCATTTCCATTTTACCGGACTGCATACGGGCGATATCGAGCAGGCTGTCGACCAGCCCTAAGACACGGTTCGATCCGCTGCGCGCTACCTGCAAAGCCTGTCCGATGACATGATCTTTTTGCTCCTCGGGCAGCACACTTTCCACAATATCCACTGCACTTAACACAGCACTAACTGGTGAGCGCAGATCGTGTACCAGGGTGCCTGTGATGAGTTCACGGGCCTCCGCTATTTGATGTTCCTCAGTTACGTCGCGAAGAATAATCAACCAGCCAATAATCATACCTGTCTGGTTTAATACCGGGAAGGTGACCCTTTCTAACACTCGCTCAGATTTGGCATCGTGAATTCTAATAATTGTTTTCGTCTCGGTAATCGCTTTCGATTCCTCCAGAGTGCGAACTAATACTTCGGCACTGTGATGGGTATAGCCCAGGGCTTGTAAAGCTGATTCTGGCAGGTTTGGTAGCCACCTGTTTACAATTTGGTCGTTAGGGAGGTTCGTTATCGTTTCGATAAAGTTATTGGCGAGCATAATAACGCCATTTGTTTCCAGCATCAGAATCCCTTCTCCTGCTGAGTTGAGCACGGCAGCCAGGCGGTCACGAGTCCGGCTGATGTCTTGGTAGAGCAGAGCATTCTGGATAGAGATTGATACTTGAGCGACGATTGCCCTCAGGAGTTGTAGTTCCTCCTCCAGCACCACTTGGTTCTTGGGAATATGGATTAGAACCATCCCAAGACGTTGTTTGCTTGCGACCAAAGGGAAGACCAACGCTTGGCAGTTGGTACACTCGCCAATTAATCCTAGACCACGCTTTGTGGTGATGCGTAGTGGACCTGTTTTTACCAGTGCGGGATGCAATTCTTCCAGGTCAGCATACAAGAATACAGAGGGCAGGTTGCAATCATGCTGAGAGGGTGGTTGTAAATAAAAACGGGAACGGTAAGTTGTGGTGGATTCATCCCACAGATATATCCCTACCGATGAGGTTCGTAGGGACGATTCCATAGCCCTAGCCACCGTCTGCATTACCATAGCCAATTCAGGATTAACTACCAGGCGTGTGCTAATCAGGTGAAGCATAGACAATTCTTTTAAACGCCTCTGTGCTTCCCGATACAACTCAGCATTTATCACCGCCACCGCGGCTTGCCGGGCAAGTTGATTGATAAAGGATTGATCACTTTCGGAGTATGCGTTCTCTTCAGCGCTCAGCAACGAAAGCGCGCCCAGCACCCGATCTTCGTGAATGAGTGGGACACAGATTTGGGAGCAGGCGGCTCCATTGGTTAGATCGATATACTCGTCTTCTGTTTTTACATTCCCCGTATTAATAGTTTGCCGAGTGCGGATCGCGCGGCCTGCTAAACCTTCATCAATTGTGAACCGAGTTCTACTCACCGGATATCCTCGCGCAGCCTTAACATCTAATGTCCGGTTTTGAGGATTATAGATACTCAACTCTCCCCAGGTTGAGTGCGTGAAATTTAAGGCATAATCCACGATCAATTCGAAAAGACGTTCCGAGCTAATGGCAGCGGAAAGCTCGCGCCCAACTGCCTCTAGGATCGATAGCTGGTCAGCTCGTCGTGACAGTGCCATATCCACACGGGCATAAAGCCGGGAGTTTGCCACAGCCAGGGCAGCTTGCGATGCAAATGTCTGGATTAACTTCAATTCATCCGCCTGGAGCGTATGGGGGGAATCAAAATAAACGCACAAGATGCCGATATGCCCATCAGAGGTGGTGAGGGGGAACTCCCCATATGCCTGGATGCCCTCCATATGCAAAGAACCGATATATTCTGCGTCGAGAGTGGTCGTGCTGATGGTTGGGGCGAGTACCGGATTTCCTGTGCGTAAACAGCGCATCCGTTCACTCTGGTTCGCTGAGAAGGTCTTATTCACCCGTGAAAATTGCGCGGACAACCCATAGGCATATGCCAGGAAAAGATTGCCTTTTTCTGGATCTAATAAGAATATGGCACTGTGATCGCCTCCGCCCACCTGGGTCACTGATCGACAGACCTGTTCGAGAACTTCATGCTGATTAAGGCTTCCTGTGATCAGCCGGGTGATTTGATTCAAGGTTTCAAGCTGGTTCGCCCGGCGATTGACTTGGTCATAGAGCAGGGCATTATCAATCGCAATCCCAATTTCACCCGATAAAATGGACAGCAAATTGAGATCTGACGGGGAGAACTCCTTCCCAGCTGATATTGAGAATGTTGCCAAGCATCCGATAGTCCTTTCGGGAGTCACCAGTGGAACTCCCATCCAGGAGTAAGGACTGTCCTCGCTGGGAGGCAACCCTACTTCGCCTAGGCTATCCTGATTGCGGGGGCCTAAGAGGAGTGGCTTTTTATCGTTGATCACTCGATCTGTCAACCTGTCGTTAGTGATTTGACGTGGTGACCAGGTTTGGCGCTTTCCATGTTTAACCGCTAAGGGATACCATATTTTTCCCTCACCAGGCTCAAATAACGCCACATAGAAGTTATCGACTTCCATCAATTGGGTCACGCGTTCCTGGATGGTGGTAAGGAGCATCTCGAGGTCGAGGTTTGAACGCAAGACTTCACTTACTTGGCTCAGGATAGATAATTCTTGGGAGCTGCGCAATGAAGCCGTACGGAATACGTTAATCCTGTGAATGATAGATGCCATGAGGATTGCCAGGCAAGCCAGCACCATGAGCACCCAGTCTCCCATCTGGGGATAAGCTCCGATCATGCTCAATACGACAGGAATTGAGGCTACCTCAGCCAATAAAACAGAGGGGAGATCGCTCTTGAGCAGGGTCTCGGGATTATCCGTGGTTAATATCAGGTCGGCTGACATCAAGAGGGCGTGGAGAAGCAAGAACATCAAGGTTTGCACCTGGATGGCTGACCAACTCAATCCCTTTATATCGTGTATACTTGCGATCCCGGTCGATTGACCGAATATTGTGGTGGATAGAATGAGGGGAAGTATTTGTTGACCGATTACCAGCCCTGCTTCGGAAAGACCTGATCGGAAACTTTGGTACAGACTCGCATGGCGAGAATTCCAGAATACCCGAACAAAATATCCAAAAATGACACCGAATACCACTCCCCAGCCTGCCACAACCGGTCCGTACAGCAGCCCGCTTGTAAGGGTGACAATCTGTACCAGGCTAACCCAGCTGGAGCGAATATAGAGGGGGAAGTTATACAGCACTGCTACCGAAAATGCTATAGGAATCCACAGCCAGATATTTGGAGTGGGATATTGGAAGCTGCTGATCACCAGCAGAAGCAACGAGGCTATGGTTACAAATAGTCTATAGATGATTATGGGTGGTCTTTGGGGAGATTTCATTTCTATCGTGTTTCGTCAACCTGGTGGGATTACAGTGAATGGTGTCACTCTGATTGCCCGAGGATGTCTCTACTAATTATAATATTTATTGGATTGCTACTGCCTGGATGTGGACGTAGGGCGCGGTGTAGGAGAACCCGTTGGCTTTGGGGTTTGTGTCTGGGTAATTGTTGGTTTCGGTGTAAAGGTCAGCGTGGTTGTTGGGGTCTGTGTGGCAGTGAGTTTCCGTAAATGTTCTTCTGCAATAGATAGCCACTCATTGGGCAATTTGGCTTTGGACAATTTTAATAGGGCTTGCCAATCTTCGGTTGCAGCCAATCGATCTCCAAGTGCTTCTTGGGTCATTGCTCGCCAGAAGAGCATTCTTGCCATCTGATTATCTGTCCCTACCAGCGAGTCCGAGTGTTGGAATTGTTTGATGGCATCTTCAGGGCGATCTGCAACCAACAGAGCATGGCCAAGTTCTAAGCTTATATCGAAGGAATATGGGTCCAACCTGATGGCTTGATCGAATTCATTAACTGCTTTTTGACCTTCTTCCTGACCCAGGTATGCCAGTCCGCGGTAGTAGTAAACATCTTCCAATTTATCATCTAGCTTGAGTGCTTCGTCCAGGTCCAATAGGGCAGTGTCAAAATCTTCCTCAGCCAAATGAGCCTGGGCAAGCGCTAGCCACCCCAAAGGATCGTCTTTCGCGTAAACAAGATAAGTGTTCAAAGGTCCAAGCGCCTGGGTGGAATCCCCATTTGCCAGATATGCCTGACCGAGAGTAAGATAAGCGGGTAGTAAGGTGCGGTCCATCTCATGTGCCTGGACAGCATTCTCTAGGGCAGTTTCGTTCTCACCTAAAGCCAATTGAGCGCGTGCTAGATTGAGATAGAGCAATGGGGATTCGGGGGCAAGCTCTTCGGCGACCTCAAGATCCTTCAGGGCAGCCTGCGGGTCGCCACCATCCAACAGATATCCTGCTCGTAGCAAGTATGCCTCAGCTAGGCCTGGATCCAGATCGATTGCTTGTTGGAAATCTTGGGCAATATCCGCCTTCGGATTAACGATCTCCAGGGCTTGGGCTCGCCCCATATACGCTGGCGCAAAGGCAGAATTGACTTCAATGGCCAGGTTATATGCATCCAGAGCACTCTCATAGTCTCCTAACAGGCGATAAGCCTCGCCTACATAATAGTGGGTATCTGGAGATTCAGGGTCGTTGACGGCTGCCTGACGCATGAAGCTCAGCATGCTCTCATAGTCCCTTTGAGTATAGGATCTCAGCCCGGCGCTATAGGCCTCACTAATCGGGTGGGGTGTATTGACGTAAAGAGGGCCTGGAGTATATGTGGCCTCTAACAACATCCAGAGGGGCGTTGGTCTGGCAAAGGTTGGGGTGGGCGAGCGTACCAGGGGTGTTTTGGTCGGTGAGGGAGTGGGCGTGATTGTAAACGTCGGCCTGGGAGTGATCGATACCCTCACGATTGCTATTGGAGCCTCTGTAGCCTTGCGAGTTCCATATATACCCAGGAAAACGAGGGTCACGATAATAATGCCAGCAAGTATGAATATGCCAAACCGCAGTATAGGATTTCTCCATATTCGTTGGAAGCCAGATGCAGGAGGTTCCTGGATTTCGGTTTCGGTAACGCTCCATTTACGCCGGACTGGCGGAACAGGTTTTACATCACCTTCAGGATTGCGTGCCCCCAGAAGGATTAAGCCACGCAAGGCAGTCGGGTTAGTTGGATCATGCCGTAATCCATTCTCCAGGCAGTAGATTCGTTCAGCGCGAGTATCTACTGTAGCGCTCATCCAAATCCAGTATTCAGGATTTTTTTGGTTAGCGCGCAGCAGGCGGGTGAGAAGATCACGAGCGCGCAGGCGTTGCCCTTGTGAAATCGCCTCTATTGCCTGCTGGAGCATGACATCCTGAGCCATAAGACCTTGTTCAAAGAGAGTTTAACATAGCCTGGTTTTACCGGCAAGTTGTGTGTTCTTATCTGACTCTCGTACTATAACGGTTTCAGTGAGAAAAGTGCTTTACAGATTTGTCAGAAGCCGCCCACATTCCACAATTGGTGACATACCTTCACCATTTAACCGAGAAAGTTTGGATTGGGTATAATCTGGACATGCAAATAGCCCTAACTTCGAGGCGAATATTACTCCCAGTCTCCATGCTGTTATTCATAATGGTAGTCGTGGCTTGTGGACAACCAAGCCCTCAAGTAACTCCAACCGTTACATCTCCTCTCAGGGTGACCCTCTACCAATCTCCTACACCTACACTAACACAGACAGAAGTTACTAAGCTGGAGACGATGACGCCAACCCCCTTGCCTACAGCCACCCCTTTCACTCACACCATTGTTAAAGGGGAAACGATGTCTGGGATTGCTTTGAAATATAGAGTAAGCCTAGAGGACCTAAAAGAAGCCAATCCTGAAGTAGATCCTAATTACCTGGTTGTTGGAAAATCGTTGATCATCCCCCTCACGGGAGTAAACCCGATTACTATCCCATCTCTGACACCTATCCCTTTCCCATGGGAACAACCTTATTGCTATTCTGTAACGAGCGGGGGATATGTATGTTATCTGGTTGTCACGAACAACCGCCAGCGTGTTCTCGAGAATCTTTCTGGCTGGATCGGTCTGTACTTTCCAGACGGAAAGAATATTGCTGGGCAACCAGCGGTTGCCCCCCTGAATATACTTCCTCCTGGGCATTCGATGCCTCTGGTAGCGTTCTTCCCCGAGTCCTTGGGAGCGAAAGTAACCCCACGTGGGGAAATCTTGACCGCGGTGAGAGTCCCACCGGGAGACTCTCGTTATCTGGAAGCAGAATTGGCGGATGAGAACATCAATATCGACAATGAGGGAAAATTTGCCGATGTCCGTGGCGAAGTCAGTTTGCTTGGGGATAAATCTACCCCGGGCTTGATCTGGGTGGTGGCTGTTGCCTATGGGGAAGGTGGTCGAGTTGTGGGGACACGAAAGTGGGAAGCCGATTCCCAATGCCTGGGAATACCCCTAACGGGAACTCCTGGAACTGATAATTCTCTGCTCCCAACCCAGGCAATAGGAAATGAATGCCTTAAGTTTACAATGACTGTATATAGCCTTGGCCCCAAAATAGCTAAGGTAGATCTCCTCATTGAGGCGAGGCCATAGACGAGATTTAGATATTGTTATCCACCGATGGCGCGCAGAGGGACGGGAGTGAATACTAGGATGAAGATGACCATATTCACGAGTGCTAGGATTTTTCGTTTGGTATCCAGTGGAGTAATCTGATCCAGAGGCTCAGCATAGCTACGCCCTAGGAAGAATATAAGAATAGCCCATAACCACCAACCAGGCCAGGCTAGTCCAAGAAGAATCAACACTGTCAGAATAATCGGGCGAATGGAGGCGGCACGTTCGCCGAATAGACCATGGAGAATATGTCCACCGTCGAGTTGACCTACTGGTATCAGGTTCAGTGCAGTGACCAGTAGCCCTGCCCACGCTGCCATAGCAACGGGATGTAACATAACATCTTTTCCACCCAAAGGTGTCGGTAGGCCGGTGAAGAAATAAATTACCCAATAGAGGAGTGGAGGTAGATTGCCAAAATTGGCCGGAGTGGGCAGCCATTGATGGAAAACGGCATATTTCAAAAGCAAGTATAGAATTGAATTACCCTCCAAGCTCAAACCTTCGTTAGCATGGAGGAAGGTTGGTAACCTGTCCACTTGTGATAGTGATAGGCCTATGATTAGAACGGGTATTGCAACGATTAATCCAGCGAGCGGACCTGCCATGCCAATATCCAGTAAAATACGCTTGTTCTTGTGCGATTCCTTTTGGAAAATTACCGCGCCCATGGTCCCAAAAGTTCCGGGAACTGGCATAGGGATGAAATATGGCAAGGTGGCTGCAGTATGATGGTAACGCGATGCCAGGTAATGACCGAATTCATGGGCGAGGAGAATTGACAACAGACTCACTGCAAATGGCCAACCTTGCCAGATATTCGCAAGGGAAACCATGTATAAGCCAGAGAGACTGGTTATGGGGGGGCCATTGTATACATAAGCAGCCCCGACCAGGAATGTGCTGAAGACCGTTAGGATGAAAAAAATAAGGTTCACCCATATCTTAGACGGTTTTGGGTAAACAACACCTGGTGTTAAGAGAATTGTCTGCATCCCGTTTTCTATGCGGAAAAGAGGGGTGATATCGAGAGGGCGTAGTTCACGCGTCAGGCGATCATAGCTGGCTGTTGAATCTTCGCTAATTAAAGATCCCTGATAGCGAGCAAGATATTTGTGTTTTGGGTCTCCACGTGTGAACGACTCAATTTTGAAGACATGTGCCACGATGTCAGTCAATTGATCAATATTCGATTGAAAAAGCAGGTCAGGGGGATTGGACATAATTTCAAAAATAGTATCAATATGCATTAATGATAGGCGGGAGTGGATGGGAGACGAACCCACCGCGGCCCGCAACGCGACCCGCCACCGGTTTTGAAGACCGGGGAGCCCACCGGGACTCAACCACTCCCGCTTTATCTAGACGACAAGCCCTGACATTATACTCTCAGCCAAAGTGAGTGTAAAGGAAGAGCTAAATTCACTCTTGCTAACCAAAATGTTGACGGAATGCCTCTGATTTGCTAGAATCGGTCGCATTCATCAAGGATAGTAATGAAATAGTGGAGGTTTATTATGGACCATAAACAGATTCTTGAGCGTGTGGAGGAAGATGAGGTTTTATTCATCTCCCTTCAATTCACTGATGTGACTGGGGCAGTTAAGAGCGTCGACATTCCCCGCCATCGCTTGCCTTCTGCACTGAAAGATGGCGTATGGTTTGATGGCTCCTCAGTAGAAGGATTTGCCCGAATTCAAGAAAGTGACATGCTTCTGAGGTTGGATCCCGACACCTACGCTGTCTTGCCGTGGAGTCACCCAGAGGTTCGTCGAGCGCGAATTTTTTGTGACATCTACCAGCCAGATGGGAATCCCTTTCCTGGGGATCCTCGCGGTGGGTTAAAACATCTGTTAGAAAAGATAAAACAACGCGGCTGGATATTTAACGTTGGGCCAGAACCCGAGTTTTTCCTTTTCAAGAAGAATGGCCCATCCACAATCCACCCGGTGCCACATGATATAGGAAGTTACTTCGATTTTTCTGCCAGTGACGAGGCCGAGCGCGTGCGTACTGAACTTATGAAGGCGTTGGCTTCTATGGGGCTCGAGGTAGAGATGGGTCATCACGAGGTCGCCTTGGGGCAACACGAGATCGACTTCCGCTTTGCCGATGCGTTACGTACCGCAGACAATGTCTTGACTTTGAAGTACACTGTTAAAGCCATTGCGGCCCAGTACGACCTGGTGGCTTCTTTCATGCCGAAACCCATTTTCGGTATAAATGGTTCAGGAATGCACTGCCACCAATCGCTCTTCGATTTCCAAGGGAATAATTTATTCTTCAATGATCAAGACGAATACAATCTCTCACAGCTTGGCTATGGTTTTATTGCTGGGCAGTTAGCTCATGCCCGTGCCATGGCCGCAGTAGTGGCTCCAACTGTGAACTCGTACAAGCGACTCGTCCCAGGATATGAGGCACCGGTTTATGTAGGCTGGGCGCAAATCAATCGCTCGGCTCTCATCCGTATCCCCCGCCATACCGCTGGTCAAGAAAAATCAACGCGGGCTGAACTACGCTTCCCAGATCCTTCCGCTAATCCCTACCTGGCCTTCACTGTTATGTTGGTGGCCGCTTTGGATGGTATTGACCAACACACCCCATGTCCAAAACCTCTGAATAACATCAATGTATATCATCTTACGCAAGAGGAACGGAAAACCTTGAATATCGCTGAGCTGCCCGCATCTTTGGCTGAGGCATTGCGAGATTTGGATACAGATCCGGTCATTAAAGATGGACTTGGTCCCCAGATTTACGAAGCTTTTGTCAGAGCAAAATGGGCTGAAATCGAGGAATATCGGATGAAAGTGACCGATTGGGAAGTTGAGCGTTATCTGGAAGTGGCATGAAAGTTTATATTGAGTAATAAAAATAAACCAGCCCGTTCTAAGGGCTGGTTTTTTTATTTTGGCTTATGAGAGGGCTAAAGGATTGAAGTTTGTGTCCCGGTCGTAATAATCTTCGTTTTCCACGCGCTTCAGGTACCTGACGACGATATAGGTGAGAGGAGTTGCCAGGATTTCGAATGCAACTTTGAATAACCATTGTGAGAGGATCGCATTTCCGAGGCTCATGCCTGGGGTCCCCCAGAACGCAATCGTGATAAATACAGTCGAGTCAGCTCCTTGCCCTACCAGGGTGGATGTGATCGTCCTGAGCCAGAGAAAACGGCCTCCTGTTTTTACTTTGAGTCTGGCAAGTACGAATGAGTTCAGGAACTCACCTACCAAATAGGCGATGAACGATGCCAGGAGCAGGCGTGGGGTAAAACCCAGGATTGCCTGGTATGCCTTCTCGGCTTCCATGGGAGAAGCGTATGTCCCTGCGGTCCAGAAGGGGGCGGCAGGAAGCTTCCCGCCGATCCATATAGCAACCACCGCTAGCAAATTGCAGGTAAATCCTATCCAGATCACCTGCCTGGCGCGTGCGTAACCGTAAACCTCTGTGAGAATATCCCCGAAGATATAGGCAATCGGGAAGAGAACTACAGCAGCCGGTAGGTATAGAATAGATATTTGAACCAGTTTGACGGCGATAATGTTTGAAATGATCAAGGTTGTTACGAATATCGCCGTTACAAAAGGGAACCACCGGTAGTTTTTTTGCCCCATCGGCCTATTCTCCTGATGGCTTGGTGTTACTTGTCAGGCTGGACAGCCAGAATTGGCGTGCTTGCGGGGTCTTTACTTCTTCTGCCTCGACAGTTATTCCGATCCCACCACGGATGTTGAATATCCCCGTCACTTTACACCAGTGTGGCTCCAATATTTGAACCAGATCGTTCAAGATTTTATTGACCACGTGTTCGTGGAAAGTGCCTTCGTTGCGGTAAGACCAGAGATATAGCTTGAGAGACTTAGATTCGACCACTTTTTGGTCGGGTATGTATTGAATTTTGATCGTTGCAAAATCGGGTTGACCGGTCATGGGACACAAGCAAGTAAACTCGCTGGTTTCCAGAGTCACCAGATAGAAGCGCTCTGGCGATCGGTTTGGGAAAGCCTCCAATTTTTTACTGGGCTCGGCCTTACGCCCTAATAAAGTCAGTCCATCTAAGTCGGATGATTCAGTTGTCACAGTTCGACCCTTTCATTAGATATCTCAGTCACTTTTGCCATCATCCTACAAAAGGTACACTCGCCTGGGGAGGAGGTAGGCTGACCACAGGATGGGCATGTATGTAAATTAACCTTGTCCTCATCGATTTGTGGAGAAAGGAGACCGGCTTCCTTTGCCTGTAAGAATGACAGGTAAAAGGTGAGCTTCAAACCTGGGCGGTCAGCTTCCAACCGGTTGAGTATATCTTTATAGTATATGGACTTAGCGCCTTCAGCAAAGGGACATTCTTCATAGATGTATCCGATGTTCCTCAACAATGCATAGGCAGCCATCTCACGCTCGTAAAAACGGCAGAGGGGCTTAGCTTTGCGCACTAGGCCTGGAAGGGTTGCTTCCAGGATAGGCCCCTGGCGCAGGAGAAAACCGGTTGACCAGGTCAACGTATTCCCAAATAGAACGGCAGCTTCGTCATCCAAGTTATGTCCGGTCGCCAGTACATCATATCCTTGCTGGCGGGCCACACGATTCATGATATGCCGCTTGGATATTCCGCAAACTGAGCATGGCTTGTCTCTTCCACGCAGGGTGCTATTAGCGATTACCGGGATTGTCTCGCCATACTCCTCTGCCACATCGACGATGTGTAGTTTCAATCCGCGCTCTAAGGCAAACTTCTTTGTCAGCCGTTGTGACTCTTTTGAATATTGTATGCCTTCGTCGATTCCCAATCCAATATAAAGCCCATCGCAGTAGTAGCCCAGCTTCCACAGGATATCCCACAGGGAAAGCGAGTCCTTTCCACCAGAAACTGCCACCAGAACCCGGTCATCATGGGAGAACATGTGATATTTTTGGATAAAGCGCTCGGTTTGCTCATGCATCCACCCAATAAAGTGATCCTGGCATAAGGCCAGTTTATGCTGGCGCATGTTGATGACGGCTTTCGAGCTACATTTTCGGCAGTGCATGAATCTGCTCCGGAAACTTTGAAAGGGCTAAAGGGGAAAGCGCGCCATATCGTAACTGCAATAAACAACTCATCAGCCGCCAGATATTACCGCGACCAGTCTGATGACGTCCTCTTCTTTGAGTACCTCGTCATCTGTAAGTAGTTGCCCCTGGCGGGTAACCAGAACCGACTCGCTGGAGATGCCAAGTTTCTCAAGGGCGTGCCGGATGGTCATGCCGGCTTTCACTTCATACTCTTTGTCCCTAAGAATTAACTTTGCAGACAACTTTGCCTCCATGGGGGCTTACATTCTATCCTGAGTTGGAGTTGCGGTCAATCAGGTATTTCTGCCTGAAAACGAGCAAGCATGAATTCAAGGATTATCTGGCTGACATCTGATGGCCGGCTGATATGAGGTTGGTGACCACAATCTGATAGAGGATAACCCGACGCGTTTGGCATTAAATCAAGCAGCCTGCTGAAAGAGCTGGGTTCCAGAGTGCGGTCTTTTTCTCCCCAAATAACCAGGGCGGGCTGTGGAATTTCTTGTACTTTATATGTTAGGTCGAGAAGGCTTCTGGGTATATAGAGGACATGAGGAGAGGCGCGTTTGTAATCTACGGCGATTTGCCGCCTGGTTTCTTTTGGGAAAGTGATGGCGTCGATCAAGTCAAAATGGACTGCCAGGTGGATTAACCAAAGGGGCGCGTATCGCAGGGCTTTTTCCCCCAGGTCCGGCCTCCTGTTGAGGAAACGCAGGGCTGGCATGAGCTGGTCAGGGCTGTAAAAGGGATCAACCAAGACCAGACCGGCAATGCCTCCTGCGTCCTCCAAGGCATACCTGAGGCTGATATATCCGCCCAGTGAATGACCGACCAGTAAGGGTGGATCAGCCAAACTTAATTCCTTCACCCATCTGGCGAAATGGCCATACAGGTTTTCTGCATTGTAATTTTCAGGCTCATCCGGTTTGCGACTCTCGCCATGACCAAGCAAGTCTAATGCGTATGCTCGGAAACCAGCCTCAGCCAATGCTGGCATCAGGTTAGCCCAATCATAGAGAGACGCTGCTAACCCGTGCACCAGCACCACAGGATATCCATCGCCCATGGCGATATAATTAACCTGGTTTTTTGTTGCATCAGCAGACAAAGAATTGTCATCTCCTGGCGCTTGACTATGAATTTCCCTTTATTTCACGCCGGCTTTCCTCGAAACGCCTGGCCAGCTCGCGCCGCAAGACCTTGCCGATAAAAGTGCGAGGAAAATCATCCACAAAGATCACCAGGCGGGGTACAAGTTCCGGTGGAAGGCGCCGCTTGCAATAGGCGATGAGCGCATCTGCTCCGGGTCGTTCCCGTCTGGCGATGACAAATGCAATCGGTTGCCCAGCGATGGCAACAACAACGGCCTCCTTGACCTGGGGTATCTCAAAGAGGACCTCCTCAACATCACGCGGAAAAGCCGGCTGTCCGGGCTTGGTGGGATACCACATATCTGCTTTGCGCGCGACAATTCGAAAATAACCTTCCTCATCCACCTGAGCAACATCTCCTGTCAACAGCCAACCGTCATTGGTCAGAACCCGAGCCGTCTCTTTAGGATTATGCCAGTAACCCACCATCACCTGTGGGCCGCGCACAGCCAGTTCACCGATCTGGCCTACGGGCACCTCCTTCTCGCCTTTTACCAGGTCTACGATCCTGGCATCTGTCGAAGGCAAAGGTATACCGATGCTCCCAACCTTGCGTACTCCGTTCATCGGATTGGCATGGGTGACCGGGGAAGCCTCAGTCAAGCCATAACCTTCCACCAGGCGACCGCGCGTCAGCTTTTCAAAGGCTTCCTGTACTTCAACAGGCAATGGAGCTGAACCACTGATACAGGCTTTGATGGATTGTATCCCGTACTTGCGCACTCCAGGATAGTCATTAATTGCAACGTACATCGAGGGAACCCCCGGGAAAATGGTTGGCTTGAATTTCTTGATCGTTTTGAGGATGTCCCCGACTTCAAAGCCGGCTTTCAAGATCAATGATGCTCCAAGGATGATCGGTACAATGAGTGCGGTGGTCAGCCCGTAGCTATGGGAAAAAGGCAAGACACTGAGGAAGATCTCACGCCCTTCCTGGCTTTCTGGCATCCAATGGCGGGTTTGCAGGGCATTTGCGACCAGGTTGAGGTGGGAAAGCATGACCCCCTTGGGGGCGGCTGTCGTGCCACCCGTATACTGGATTGTGGCAATGTCATCTGGTGGAATACCAATTTCTGGTGGAATGTCGCTTTGCATCGCTATCGTTCTCTTGAACAGAAACATCCCGGCTTCGAGTGGAATATCCAGACGATACTTCTCACGTGAGGTAGGGGAAAGAGATAGTAGCACGCGCTTGTGGAGGGGCAAATATTCACCGGGATGTGCAAATATAATACTTTCTAGTTGTCCACCTCTGTCTTTAGAAATAGCCTGTTTGACACTCATAGCCAGACTGCTGAAGTTTGTCAGGGTGACGAGTATACGCGCGCCAGAATCTTGCATTTGCCGAATCAACTCATCCGGCTCAGTCATCGGAAAGGTAAAAACTGCAATTGCTCCAGCTTTGAGGATGCCAAAATAAGCGATCACCATTTGGGGCACGTTAGGGAGCAAGAGCATAATCCTGTCCCCTTTTCCGACTCCCAATAAAATCAAGGCATTGGCAAAGCGGCTCGACTCCTGGTCAAGATGGCGGTAGCTGAGCTTTTTCCCCTCATAGATCAGGGCAGTTCGGTGTGGGAACCTGCGTGTTGCTGAACGCAGCAGGTATTGTACAAGAGTACGAGGGAAAGCTATTGTGTTTGGAACACCAGCATCGTATTTAGATAACCAGGGGCGAGTGCGTAAGAAGACGGCTCTGCTTGAAATGCCTTTGTCTTGATCGGTATCGCGCCAGGTGCGGATGGTTTGTTCCAAGAAGCGTTCCATGACGCGATTCACTGCCTCGCGGCGTTCCAGCATGACCATGTGTGCAGAAGCGCCTACATTGACTTCTTCTGCAGCAGGAATGGCCCGGGTGACTTCTTCGAAGAGTGGTTTCGTGAAAACCCGATCCGAATGGCCGCGGATGACCAGCACCGGGAGAGCCAAGCTGCGAAAGAGACTCCAGCCATTCCATTTGGAGAGATTGTTGGCATACCAGGCCTGCAGGACATGAGGCGGCGCTCCCAATTGCCCTTTTAGAATCGGTGCCAGGATGCGGATCAGCGGCAATGGCAGTCGTAAGCCAAGCCGGTATAATGGGTTGAGCTTGAATTCTCCCGCTGTGGCGATAAGAATTAAACGCTCCACCTTTTCCGGATTGGTGAAAGCAAACTCCACCGCGATAGCCCCGCCAAAAGAATGCCCAACCAGGATAAATTTATCTGTCACCCCCAATTTATCCAGGGCAGCCTTGAGATCGCCCAGGATTTGTTTCATATCGTAAGATCCCGGGGGGCTGTCTGACCGCCCGTGACCTCGTAAGTCCAGGGCAATTACCCGGTTGTCAATTGAAAAGCTCCGCAATTGGTATTGCCACTGTAATGCCTGCCCCCCAAAACCATGCAAGAACACGATGGTCCGTTGGGGTTGCTCAGGCGCAATATCGATAATTGAAAGGCGGACCAATGGTTGCTGGGATACAGCGATTTCCTTACGATAAAGATCAAGGTCGATATCCATGAATACTACCTCAATGGATCATTATAGGTGAAAACGAATCGACAGTTCGTACTCTTGGTAGAATGTATCTGATTATATCGTCTATCCACAATATTTCATTGAGGTTGAGAATGCCAGTCCAGTCCCGAACTATCCAGCTTTCTATGCGTGGTAACACAGACATCCATGACATTACCGAGCAGGTTGCCCAGGCGATCTCACAATCTGGCTTGAAGAATGGTATAGTCACCATTTTTTGCCCATCTTCGACCAGTGCAGTGACCACCGTCGAATATGAACCCGGATGCTTGAGTGACCTCCGCCGTCTTTTCGATGAAATCATCCGTCCGGATCGGCCTTATGCCCATGATGCAGCCTGGGGAGATGGCAATGGGCATAGCCATGTCCGAGCTGCGTTGTTAAAGGCATCGTTAACTGTGCCATTTGTCAACAGCAAAATGACCTTGGGTACCTGGCAGCAGGTCATCTACGTAGATTTTGACAATCGCCCACGCCGGCGAGAGTTAATCGTACAGATAATTGGAGATTAAGGTAATTCCGCTGGTGATGGTTGGGAGCGCTCGCCCAATTGCCAGCGTAGCGTCAGTAGAATAGGCACCAGGGAGACCGAGGCTCCGATCACCCCCATGGCATTGTAACCGACAGAGGCAAAGATGAGTCCACTCCCCAGGCTTCCAATTGCGGCAGCGAGACCAACGAATAAATCATTAACCCCTTGGGTTTGAGCGCGTTCTTGAGGTGAGAGTTGGTCTGACAGAAGTGATGACCCCCCGACGTAACAGAAGTTCCATCCCAGGCCTAAGAGAAATAAGGCGATGGATAAAGGGATGAGCGCAGGCGAAAAAGTTGCTGCCAGGCAAGCCACGAACAGCGTCCCTGCACCAAATAAGATGATTGGACCTCTTCCCAATCGGTCAGCCAATCTACCCGAAATGAGTGAAAATGCAAACATCCCGACAGTATGGGAGGAAACGACAAGTGCGATGTCACTCAGGTTGTGTTGGTGGTTCTTCATGTGTAGGGAGGTGATTGTCATAACCATTACCATCACCATTTGAGCAAGGACCATTGAGGTGACAGCCACTATCGAGGCGGGTTGCCGGAAGATCTCCCGTACGGGTCGCCGCTCTTTTTTACTTGGAAGCGATTCCG
>Ga0233417_10000208_pt1 | contig 17036 bp, 19 predicted proteins | sample Sed_MG_FD_189023 | JGI IMG/M metagenome (GOLD analysis project Ga0233417, IMG submission 189023) | Sediment microbial communities from Lake Towuti, South Sulawesi, Indonesia - Sediment_Towuti_2014_0.5_MG | ecosystem: Environmental > Aquatic > Freshwater > Lake > Sediment | place: Indonesia... | reverse complement strand
GGAGGGGTCCCGCGGACCCGCGAGCCCCTGGCGCGCCGATCTCGTGTCCATGCCTGCCGTCTCCTACCGCATGGCTCCCGGGCTAATGCTGGCCGGGCTCCTCGCGGCTGCGGGACTGCTCGCGGTGACCGGCGTCGCGCTGGCCTACGCGGCCAGGCCCCGGCGCGCTCCCGTCGTCGAGCCCGAGCCGGAGCCCGAGCCGGAGCCCGTGCTCGGCCCGCTCGAGCTGGCGCTGGCGCTCCTCGAGGACCCCGTGCGCGCGAACGGCGCCGCCGACCAGCGGCGGGCGCTGGAGCTCGTGGCGGAGGAGCTCGAGGAGCGAGGGGAGCGGGAGATCGCTCGGACGGCTCGCACGCTGGCCTGGTCCGAGGACGTTCCCCCCGTCACGGAGACGACCGGGCTCGCGGCGCGGGTCCGTGAGGCGATCGAGGTGCCGGAGGAAGAGGACGAGGCCGTGGCCGTGGTCGAAGGGGAGGGCGATGCGCTGGAGTAGACGCAAGCCCGCGATCGCCTCGAGCGACGTTCGCGCCCTCGCTTTCGTGGGTCGTAGGACCCGTCTCGTCCGGGTGGTGCTCGTCATCGCGGCGTGCGGCCTCCTCGCGGCGGGCGTCGCCTCGTCGCGCAACCTCGAGACGAGGCCCGGCGGCCTCCTGCCCGGCGACTCGACGGGTGTCGTCGTTCTCGACCTCTCGCTCTCCATCAGCGGGGAGGACTACACGGACATGCGACGCGCGCTGCGCCGCCTCATCGACGAGGGCACGCCGGTCGGGCTCGTCGTCTTCTCCGACGTCCCCTACGAGCTGCTTCCGCCCGGGACGCCGGCCTCGGAGCTCGAGCCGCTGCTTCGCCTCCTCGTCACCGGGCGCTACGCGCCACCCGTGAATCCGTGGGTGCAGGTGTTCCGCGCGGGCACCAGGATCTCCACCGCGCTCGAGCTGGCCCGCGACATGCTCGTGCGGGACGAGATCGAGAACGGGTCGATCATCCTCGTCAGCGACCTCGAGACCGCGCCCGACGACGTGCCGCCGCTCGCGAACACGGTCCAGCGGCTGCGCGCGGAGGGAATCCGGCTGCGGGTCGTCGGGCTTGCGCCCTCGACTGACGCGCAGGTCATCTTCCGCGGCCTCGTCGGCGACGACGCGTTCGCCGCCAAGGGCGCGGAGCCCTCGCAGCCGAAGCCTCGAGACGCGACCGACGTCGTCCCGCTCGGCCTGGCGGTCTTCGGACTCCTTCTGTTCCTCGCGCTCGCAGTCCACGAACGCCTGGCCGCCAGGCTCGGCCTGGGTCCCGCCTCGCGGCCACGGGAGGGTGAAGCGTGACGCTCCCGGCTTGGTCGAAACGCGCGGCGCTCCTCGTCGGGGCCGTCGCCTGCCTCGTCTCGGCTGCGCTGCTGGCCGTCCTTGCCGCCGACGTCGCGGCCTGGCGCACGGCCCTGCCGGCGGACGACGTCCGCTACCGGATCGACCCGGAGCAGGAGGGGCTCTGGGCGCCCGAGCTCAGGGCGCCCTGGCTCCGGGCCGGCACGTTGCTCGGGGTGCGGGACGACGTGGTGTTCCGTGGCGCCGTCCAGGCGCTCCGGCTCGCACGGCTCGACGACCCGATCGTGTCCGACCCGGAGACCGCCGTCCTCCGGAACGTGGCGCACGTGCTGCTGCAGGGGGTCGCGACCGACGACGACGATCCTTCCCGGGCCTCGAGGGCGGCGGGCCTCGTGGGCGTGCTCGGGCTCGCCCGCCTGGTGACGGAGACGCAAGACCGCGAGGTCCTCCTGGGCTCGACGATCGCGAACCTGCGGGCTGCCCTGGAGCTCGACCCCTCGAACGACGAGGCGAAGTACAACCTCGAGCTGGCGCTCCAGCGGGCGCGGGGGCTCGACGTCCCGGAGGCGGCAGGTGGGAGGAACGCGGCTCCCGGAGGGCAGGGCGTGAAGGGAGCCGGCGCCGGCGACCCGGGCGGAGGCTACTAGGTCGACGTGGACGCTTCCCTGACGTTCCTGACCCCGCTCGGCGCGCTCGTGGCCCTCGGTGTGCTCGTTCCGCTTGCTGCGCTGATCCTCATGCGGCGGCGCGCCCGGAGCTTGCGGGCCGCTCTCTCGCTCGGCGAGTGGGGGCGGTGGGGCGTGCTCGCGGCGCTCGCCGCGCTCCTCGCCGTGGCCGCGCTGCTCGGCCTCGCCGCGACGCAGCCGATCCTCGAGCGGACGCATCCGCGCGAGGTACGAACCGATGCCCAGGCGTTCGTGGTGATCGACGTCTCGCGCTCGATGCTCGCCCAGTCGAGCCCGGACGCGGCCCCGCGGATCGAGCGGGCGAAGGCCGTCGCCCGCCTCGTCCGGGCGTCGCTCGGCGACGTCCCGGTCGGCATCGCGTCGCTCACCGACCGCGTGCTGCCGCACGTCTTCCCGACCGCCGACGACGCGGCCTTCGAGTCGACGCTCGACCGGTCAGTGGGCGTCGACCGGCCGCCTCCGCGGGGGAGCTTTCTGACGACCGCGACCAAGCTGGACGCGCTCGGAGCGACGAGGAGCCTGCGGTTCTTCTCGCCGGCCGCGGAGCGGCGCCTCCTCGTCGTGCTGACCGACGGGGAGACCCTCCCCGTGGCCGACCAACGCCTGCGGCAGCTCCTGCGGGCGGACCCGCCGATCGAGACCGTGTTCGTCCAGTTCTGGCGCGAGGACGAGCGGGTCTACTCGAACGGGGAGCCCGAGCGCCAGTACAAGCCGGACCCGACGGCTCCCGACGTGCTGACCCGGATCGCCTCGACGGTGGACGGGGAGGTGTACGACGAAGACCGCGCCGCCGCGGCGGCCGAGAAGGCGAGCCTGCTCATGGGCGGCGGGCCGACGATCGTGGAGGGCACGAGGCGCAGCCGCTTCGCGCTGGCGCCGTACCTCTCCTTCGCAGCCTTTGTCCCGCTCCTGCTCCTCCTCAGGCGCCGCGACCGCTAGCGCGCCGTCGTCGAGCGGAGCTCATCTGAGCCAGGGCTCGATCGTCTCGGGAAAGCCGCTCTCGTCCATGAACGAGATCGCGCGGCTCGCGATCCAGGCGACGGCCTCCGGGCTCGCCTGGGCGAGCGCCAGCCGGACCGCCTCGTCGCCGTGCTCGATGCCGCCCCTGAGGCCCGCGTGCGCCCGCCGCAGCCGGCACAGGCCGTACGCCGCGCGGTCGACCTCGGTTCCCCCGGTCATGTACCAGGAGACGCCGAGGGCGCGTTCCAGCAGCGGAACGACCTCGTCGGCCAGCTGCCCCGCGTCCTCGGAGGCGATCACGAAGTCGCTCTCCTTCTTCCCGCTGCCTCTTCTCGGAACCAGCATCTCGGCCTCCTAACGAAATGGGATCGCGTACGTCACAAACTATGATCCTGCACTTGACCATGGCGCTGGAGGCACTGGGATCGGATTCTCGGCGGGCGCAGGCCCTTGACGGCCGCCTCGATTCGATTCGCTGCCGCCACCGCCTGGTCCGGTGTGACCAGGATGGAACTCGGATGGAGGGAGTACATGCGTAAGCGTTCACTCTTGCTCGTGGCCGTCGCCGCTGCGGTGGTCGCGAGCCTCGTAGTCGGCCCGGCCGCGACGGCGAAGCCGCAGGCCGCGTCGGCAGGGACGGTCGTCTTCGGAGCCGACCAGGAGCCGAACACGCTCAACTTCATGACGGACTCCATGTACTGGATGTCCATCATTACGAACAAGATCATCGCCGCGGGCGAGATCTACAACAACAAGGCGGAGCTCGTCCCGTACCTCCTGGCGGGCAAGCCGAAGCTCATCAAGGCGAAGCCGTTCACGACGCAGCACACGTACAAGTCGGGGCTGGTCTGGAGCGACGGCAAGCCGCTCACCGGCGCGGACTACGTCTACCGGTTCCAGGCGATGATGAACCCGGCGAACAACGTGGTCAGCCGGGAAGGCTGGGACCAGATGACGAAGGTCACGTCCAAGGGCCAGACGGTCACGGTCGTCTGGAAGGGCCCCTACGCCGCATGGGAGGACTACAACGGGGCGTCGCCGCTTCCGCGGCACGCGTTCCAGGGCCAGGACTTCAACAAGATGTGGCTGAACAGCATCGAGCCGGCGAGCGGCCCCTTCAAGTTCGTGAGCTGGGTCAAGGGCCAGCAGCTCACGATCGCGAAGAACACGTCCTACAAGGCCGGCGCTCAGTCGAAGCTCGACCGGATCGTGTTCCGGTTCATCCCGAACACCGCCACGCAGTTCCAGGCGCTCCGCTCGGGTGAGGTGCAGATGACCGAGCCGCAGTTCCAGCTGCAGATCAAGGACTTCCTGAACGATCCCAAGATCACCGTGCAGTCCGGCGGCGGCTTCTTCTACGAGCACATCGACTTCCAGTTCGGCCCGAAGGGCGCTTCCGCCCTGAAGCAGCCGTACGTCCGCCAGGCGATCATGATGGGCATCAATCGGCGGCAGATCAGCCAGGCGATCTACGGGGCGGTTCTGCCGAACCCGCTGCCCGTGCTGAACAGTGTCCACTTCATGCCGTTCGAAGCTGCGTACAAGCCGAACTTCGCGAAGTGGGCCTTCGGCCAGCAGAAGGTGATCAACCTCCTGAAGGCGAAGGGCTGCACCGGCGGTCCCGCCAAGCCCACGCCGCGGAACTCCGACATCTTCTCGTGCCCGAACGTCGGCAAGCTGTCGTTCCGCTTCACGACGACGGCCGGCAACCAGGTTCGGCAGCTGACGTTCGAGATCGTCCAGGCGCAGCTCAAGAGCGTCGGCATCGACCTCGTGCCACGGTTCGGCCCGGCCTCGGTCGTGTTCGGCACCACGCTGCCGTCCCGCGACTGGGACCTGATCATGTTCACGTGGCTGAGCGACCCGACCCACTCGTACAGCGCAGGTGACCTGTACGGCTGCGGCGGCGGCCAGAACGACCTCGTGTACTGCAACCGCGCGTACACGAAGCTGATGGACCAGGCGAAGTTCACCGCGGACGTCCCCAAGCGCAACGCGCTGGTCAACCAGGCCGAGGCGATCATGACGAACGACGTCCCGACCATCCCGCTGTACAACCGGCCGCGGTTCCAGCTCTTCTACAAGACCATCAAGGGCCCGGCCAACAACCCGACCCAGGAGGGCGTGACCTGGAACGCGGAGACCTGGACAAACTCGCAGTAGGCGAGGATCCATCCGCGTGCTAGGTTCAGGCCCAGCACATCGAAGTCCCGCCTCCGCCCCCGAGCGGGGGCGGGACTTCCTCCCTAGAGCCGAGGATCGCCATGCTGACCTACGTCGTTCGAAGATTCCTCTATAGCATCGTCGTCCTCATCGCGGCGAGCTTCATCATCTTCACGTTCGTCTCGATGGCCGGCGACCCCCTCACGTTCCTCAAGATGACGCCGAACGTCTCGGAGAGCACGATCAAGAACCTGGAGGAGAAGAAGCACCTGGACAAGCCCATTCCGGTGCAGTACCTGTACTGGGTGAAGGACGCGCTCTTCCACAAGTTCGGTACCACCACCTACCCGGAGAAACCGATCCTCCCCGATCTCTGGCGGGTGATGAAGAACACGCTCCAGCTCGTCTTCGTGGCCGAGCTGCTCGCGGTCCTGATCGCGGTCGGAGTCGGGGTCTACTCGGCGTTACGCCAGTACTCGGCCTTCGACTACAGCGCGACGACCTTCAGCTTCATCGGCCTCGCCATGCCCGTGTTCTGGCTCGCCCTCATGCTGCAGGTGCTCGTCGTCCAGTTCCAAGGCTGGACCGGCCACCTGCTGTTCCCGACCTCGCTTCTGAACGACGTCGACCCGGGAAGCGGGATCAGCTTCGCCATCGACCGCGCCCACCATCTCGTCCTGCCGGTGATGGTGCTCATGGTCGCGAGCATCGCCGCGTACTCGCGGTACATGCGCGCGTCGATGCTCGAAGTCGTGAACTCCGATTACGTGCGCACGGCCCGCGCCAAGGGCCTGAACGAGCGGCAGGTGACGATGAAGCACGCGTTCCGGAACGCGCTCATCCCGCTCGTGACCGTCGTCGCGCTGAACTTCGGGGCGCTGATCGGCGGGGTGGTGGTGACGGAGACGGTCTTCGGCCTCGACGGGATGGGCTTCTACTACGTGCGGGCCCTCGGCGTCGCCGACCCGTACCCGGTCATGGCCTGGCTCATGGTCACGGCCACCTTCGTCATCGTCTTCAACCTCGTCGCGGACATCGCGTACGGATATCTCGACCCGCGGGTGCGCTATGACTGACGGCCAGCCACGAGGGGACGTCCTTCCAGAAGACCGGGAGACCATCAGCCTCGCGGCCAGCGGGACCTCCGCGACTGCCGCCGCCACGGGGGTGCACACACTCCCGGAGGAGCCGGGCCGCGCCCACCACGACGTCGCGGTCGACTACGAGGCCGGGGTCGAGCTCGAGGCGCGGAGCCAGTGGGCGTATGTCCGCATGCGCTTCTTCCGGCACCGGCTCGCCGTCGCGAGCATCGTCGTCCTCATTGCCCTCACCCTCGTCGCGCTCCTCGCGAGTCGGATCGCTCCCTACCGCTACGACGAGCTCGACCTCACGAAGATCTCCTCGCCGCCGACGCTCGAGGGCCACCACTGGTTCGGCACCGACCTGCTCGGCCGCGACTACCTGAGCCGCGTGATCTACGGGACCCGAACGTCGCTCTTGATCGCGTTCCTCGTCGCGTTCGTGTCGACGGCGATCGGCACGGCCCTCGGATCGGTCGCCGGCTACTACGGCGGCCACGTCGACAACTTACTCATGCGCTTCACCGACCTCATCCTGACGCTGCCCATCCTCGCCGTCCTGCTCGCCACGGCCGCGTTCCTGGGCGCGGGCGACCTCAAGATCGGGCCGTTCACGTTCCCGCAGCCCGTCAAGATCGGGCTCATCATCGCCCTCCTGGTCTGGACCAGTGTCGCACGGATCGTCCGTGGCCTCTTCCTCTCGCTCCGGGAGAAGGAGTTCGTCGAGGCGGCGAAGGCCGCAGGCGCGAGCGACCTGCGGATCATCTTGCGCCACATCCTTCCCAACTGCGTGGGTCCGATCGTCGTCTTCATGACGCTCATCACCGTGGTCGCCATCCTGCTCGAGGCCGCGCTCTCCTTCCTCGGCTTCGGCATCCAGCCGCCCTTCCCGGCGCTCGGAAAGCTCATCGCCGAGGGGCAGGCCGAGGGATTCGAGTCCTGGTGGCTCGTCACCTTCCCGGGCCTGGTGATCGTGCTCATCTGTCTTGCGATCAACTTCATCGGAGACGGGCTCCGCGACGCCCTCGACCCGACGCAGCGGAGGGTGCGTGCCTGAGCCCGTTCTCTCGATCCGCGACCTGACCGTCGAGTTCGACACCGAGGACGGCGTCGTGCGCGCCGTCACCGGCGTGAGCTACGAGCTGTTCCCGGGGGAGGTGCTCGGCGTCGTCGGGGAGTCGGGCTCCGGCAAGAGCGTGTCCGTGCTCTCGGTCCTCGGGCTCATTCCCCAGCCGCCGGGTCGCATCCCCTTCGGTGAGGCCGTCTTCAAGGGGCGGGACCTGCTCAAGCTGTCCAGGAGCGAGCTCCAGGACATTCGCGGCGGTGAGGTGGCGATGATCTTCCAGGATCCCATGACCTCGCTGAATCCGGTGCTCACGATCGGCGAGCAGATCACCGAGGCGCTCAAGGCGCACAACCAGGGGATGAGCGACTCGGCGGCCGAGGCGCGCACCGTCGAGCTCCTCGAAGTGGTGGGCGTTCCCTTCGCCGAGCGGCGCGTGCACCAGTACCCGCACGAGTTCTCGGGAGGGATGCGGCAGCGGGCGATGATCGCGATGGCGATCGCGAACGACCCGACCGTCCTCGTGGCCGACGAGCCCACCACGGCGCTCGACGTGACGATCCAGGCGCAGATCGTCGAGGTGCTCAAGGCGGCGCAGCGCGAGACGCACGCGGCGATCATCCTCATCACCCACGACCTCGGCCTCATCGCCGAGCTGGCCGATCGCGTGGTCGTCATGTACGCGAGTCGGGTCGTCGAGCTCGGCGACGTCTTCACCATCTTCAGCCGGCCGCGGCACCCCTACACGGTCGGCCTGATGAACAGCCTCGCGCGGCTGGATTCCGAGAAGGAGTGGCTGGAGCCGATCCCCGGTCAGCCTCCCAGCCTGATCACGCCTCCCCCTGGGTGCGCGTTCCATCCCCGCTGCGCGCAGTCGCAGGGCCGCGCGCTCTGCAGGTCCGACATCCCGGTGCTCCGCGACTTCGGCGAGGGCGCGGAGCATCTCTCCGCGTGCCACTTCGCGGAGGAGCTGGCCGCCCGCGAGGTTCGCACCGGAGCAGCAGCGGAGGGCTCGTGAGCGAGGCGCAGGCGATGCACGCGGCCGAGATTCCGGCGGCCTCGACCGACGACATCCTCCGGATCGAGGGCCTGGTCAAGCACTTCCCGATCAAGGCCGGAGTCTTCAAGCACACGGTCGGACAGGTGCGGGCCGTGGACGGGGTCGACCTCGTGGTTCGCCGTGGCGAGACGCTCGGCGTCGTCGGCGAGTCCGGATGCGGGAAGACGACGCTCGGGCGGACGATCATCAAGCTGATCGAGCCGACCGAGGGCAAGATCGTCTTCGACGGCCAGGACATCACGAGGTTCAAGCGCAAGCAGATGCGCCCGGTCCGTCGCGACATCCAGATCGTCTTCCAGGACCCGTACGCGTCGCTGAACCCGCGGATGACGGTGCGGGAGATCGTCGGCGAGCCGCTGCGGATCCACGGCCTGTACACGCGGGGCGAAGGTGCTCGTCGGGTGGAGGAGCTCCTGCGCACGGTCGGCCTCAGCCCGGAGCACGCGAACCGCTTCCCGCACGAGTTCTCCGGCGGGCAGCGTCAGCGCATCGGCGTCGCGCGCGCGCTCGCGCTCAACCCGAGGATGATGGTCCTCGACGAGCCGGTCTCGGCGCTCGACGTCTCGATCCAGGCTCAGGTCGTGAACCTGCTCGCGCAGCTGCAGCGCGATCTCGGTCTCACGTACCTCTTCATCGCGCACGACCTCTCCGTCGTCCGGCACGTCTCGGACCGCGTCGCCGTCATGTACCTCGGGAAGATCGTGGAGGTCGGGTCCCGGGCGGAGATCTACGGCTCGCCGATGCACCCCTACACGCAGGCCCTGCTGTCGGCGGTCCCGATCGACTCGCCCGACCAGCGGGGCAAGCGCAAGCGCATCGTGCTCGAGGGGGACGTTCCGAGCCCCGCCAACCCGCCCTCTGGATGTCGCTTCCGCACCCGCTGCTGGAAGGCGAAGGACATCTGCGCCGAGGAGGATCCGCCGCTCGTGCCCCGCGGGGGTGGCGCTCATCCCGTGGCCTGTCACTTCGCCGAGATCATGCGCCCGCTCGACCTCGTCGAGGACGCCGCCGTGGCGGTGGCTCCGACGAAGACCATCTGATCCCGACTAACTCTCTCGGTCGACTATCGTCCGAAAGAGTATGGGGCTGGCCCGCCGTCTCTCGTGTGAGCGCGTTCGCGCCCAGGTCTCGCTCGAGCTCGACAGCGAGCTCTCGCAGCTCGAGCGGAGAATGGTCGCGAGCCACCTGGAACGCTGCGCCGAATGCCGCGAGTTCGAGCACTCGGTGGTGTCGTTCACAGAGGCTCTGCGGAGCGCGCCTCTCGAGGTGTTCGACCGCCAAATCGCCGTCACCCGCCGCCGCCGGGTCTCCTTCGCCCAGACACAGCTCGGCGTGGCGGCCGCTCTGGCCGTCGCGGTCCTCGTGTCCGCGGGCCAGCTCGCCGGGGGTGACGTCCAGCGGGAGGCCATCGTGCCGTCGTTGAAGGAGCCGATTCGCTTGGAGTCGACGGCGCAGCTCAAACGGGAGATCGCGCTGATTCTCTCGAGGAAGCCCGGCGCTCTACGCGGCGACGAGACCCAGGGCACGACGCTCCCGCTCTGACGCTACGTCGCTGCAGTCTCCGGCTGTGGCTCCGCGTCCGGAGCGGAGGTGACGAGCTCACGGTCGCGTAGGGGCGTCGCGCCGACCCACTTCGGGTGGTGCTTTCGGGCCCAGTCCTCGCGCACGTCCCCCCGCGTCATCCCCCGAAGGGCGTGGCGCGTGGTCGGATGGATGACGGCCAGGTAGAGATGGCCGGAGACGAGGAACACGGAGAGGATCGTCAGCGTGTCGTGGACGACGATCGGACCCTCCCAGCGGAAGCGGGCATCCCGGGCGGAGAGCCAGAGAAAGGCGCCCGAGACGGCGAACAGGATCGCGAAGGCTGCCGTCGTGATGGCGTTCAGCTTCTGGCCGGCGTTGAAGCGCCCCTGGGGCGCGCGGCGCAGCGTGAGCCAGCGGCGATCGTCGCGCTCGATGGTCTCGATCTCGCGCCAGGCCGCCCGGAGCGCCCGCCGGTCGCCGAGGGCGACGACGAGCACGAGGGCCGCCGCCCAGGCCACGGCCGTCCAGACGTGGACGTCCTTGACGAGAGCGCGTCGTCCGACAATGGTCGACAGCGCGGGCAGCCAGAGGGCGAGGCCCGTTCCGAGCAAGACGAAGAACGCGGTCGCGTGCGTCCAGTGGAGCGCGCGCTCGGTGCGACCGAACCGTCTGACGTAGCGCGCCCGTGAGGCCGCGACTGCCTGGTCGCCTCGGCTCACCTCTTACTCTTTGCCGCGGAAGAAGACGTCCGAGGTCTTCTCCTGGATGAAGAAGTTGGACTTCCCGATCCAGGCGTCCGAGTCGTATCCGTGCGTCTCCCAGTACCCGGGCACGAAATCGCTCCGGGCCTCGATGGTCGTCACCCACTTGACGCTCTTGTAGCCGTACATCTGCGGCATCACGACCCGCGCCGGGGAGCCGTGCGGCCGGCTCAGCGGCTTGCCGTCCATGTCGAGGGCGAGCATCGCGTCCGGGAACCGCGCCTGCTCGAGCGAGAGCGTGTCCACGTAGGGAACCTCCGCGGAGACGAACCGGAGCCAGCGCGCCTCCGGCCGGAGCCCCGCCGCTCCGAGCAGGTCGTCGAAGCGGACCCCTCGCCAGTGCACGTCGTGGACCGACCAGCCGGTCACGCAGTGGAAGTCGGAGACCTGCTCCACCTGCGGCAGGCTGCGAAGGTCGGCGAGCGAGAGGTTGAGCGGCCGCTCGACGAGCCCGGTCACCTCGAGGCGGTAGCGCTCGGGGTCGATGCGTGGGATGCCGCGGATGGTAAAGATGCGCCACCCCTTCGTCGGCAGGATCTGCTCGACCTGGTCGGGCACGAACCTGCCCGCGAAGGCTGCGACCTGCTTCCCCCAGAAGATGCCGGCCATCCCGGCGCCGAGGAGGCCGAGGAACGCCGCGCGCCCTAAGACGCGGTCGTTCACGAGGCGAGCGCTCCTTCAACTGGACGACTCCGCGCGACCACAGTGCACCTCCGGCCCGTGACGATACGCGCCGAATGATACGCAGCGTGTCCAGCCGCCTCGGCGGCGCGGACGGCCTATCCGGGGACGGCGCTTTCGGCCTCGCCGTAGCGCTGGAGCTGGTCGACGTCGATCCCGAGCTTCTTCAAGGCTTTCAGCGCTGCGTTCGTCTTGACCCACGTCGGGAAGCTGAGGCTCCGAAGCTGAGGGAGCACGTCCTCGAAGTTGGGATCCCTGAGCGTGCCCGCGGTGCCCGCGAGCTCGCCGGAGAGCCCCTCGAGCGCCTTCACGAGCCGGTCGTTGGCGTCCTCCAGTCCCTCCGGGACTCCCGTGCCGTCGAGCTCGTCCGCCGCGTCGGCGGCGACCGACGACGCCTCGTCGAGACGAGTGGTGAGCTCCTCGAGCGACTCCGACTTCGCCATCTGCTCGAGGGCGTAGTCGACGCGGTTGCGCGCCTTGACGACCGTCACCTGGTACTCCGCCGGCGTGGCCGCCTTCCCATCGGAGAAGCCCCACCTGCCCACGGCGAACGCGGCGAGCCCGACGAGAGCGGCACCCACGACGACCGCAGCGATGACCCGCTTCCTCTCCATCGGCGGCCGCAGCATAGCCGGGGCCCTGTTGGCGTCTGCCTGCGCCTCCTGAAGGGATGTGTTAAGGGATTTCCGGCCTCCGGCCTTCGATAGACTCCGCGCCCGGCCGGCCGCCTCGCCGTCCGCGTCCTTACCTCAGGAGAACCATGTCCGAGCACGGAACCGACACCGCGAACACCGGCAGGATCGTCGAGATCAAGGGCGTCGTCATCGACGCCGTCTTCACGGAGCGGCTGCCGGAGATCTACACGGCCCTGGAGATCGCAATCCCCGAGGGCGACGGCTCCGTGCGGACGCTCGTGGCCGAGGTCCAGCAGCACCTCGGCGACGACCGCATCCGCGCCGTGGCCATGGACTCGACGGACGGCCTCGCGCGCGGTGCGATCTGTATCGACACCGGGGCGCCGATCTCCGTTCCCGTCGGGCCCCCGACCCTCGGCCGCCTCTGGAACGTCATCGGAGAGCCGATCGACGAGCAGGGCCCGGCCCCCGACGAGGTCGAGCGGTGGGCGATTCACCGCGACCCGCCGACGTTCCGGGACCTGTCGCCGAAGATGGAGACCTTCGAGACCGGGATCAAAGTCATCGACCTCATCGCCCCGTACGTGAAGGGCGGCAAGGTCGGCCTCTTCGGTGGCGCCGGGGTCGGCAAGACCGTCCTCATCCAGGAGCTGATCCACAACGTCGCCCTGCAACACGGCGGCGTCTCGGTCTTCGCCGGCGTGGGGGAGCGGACCCGCGAGGGAAACGACCTCTGGCTCGAGATGACCGAGTCGGGCGTCATCGACAAGGTCGCACTCGTCTACGGACAGATGAACGAGCCACCGGGCGCGCGTCTTCGCGTGGGCCTCTCGGGTCTCACGATGGCGGAGTACTTCCGCGACGAGGGCCAGGACGTCCTCCTCTTCATCGACAACATCTTCCGCTTCGTCCAGGCGGGATCCGAGGTCTCGGCGCTCCTCGGCCGGATGCCGAGCGCCGTGGGCTACCAACCGACGCTGGCGACGGAGATGGGGCAGCTGCAGGAGCGGATCACGTCCACGCGAACGGGCTCGGTGACGTCGGTGCAGGCGATCTACGTCCCGGCCGACGACCTGACCGATCCCGCTCCGGCGAACACCTTCGCCCACCTCGACTCGACCACGGTGCTCTCGCGCGCGATCGTCGAGAAGGGCATCTACCCGGCGGTCGACCCGCTCGACTCGACCTCGAGGGCGCTCCAGCCGGGCATCGTCTCGGACGACCACTACTCGACCGCGACCGACGTCCTCCAGATCCTCCAGCGCTACAAGGACCTGCAGGACATCATCGCCATCCTCGGCATGGACGAGCTGACCGACGAGGACAAGCTCGTGGTCGGGCGCGCGCGGCGGATCGAGCGCTTCCTCTCGCAGCCGAACTTCGTCGCCGAGCAGTTCACCGGCACCCCGGGCAAGTACGTGAAGCTCGAGGACACGATCCGCGGCTTCCGCGCGATCATCGACGGCGAGCACGACGAGCTCCCCGAGTCGGCGTTCTACATGGTCGGGACGATCGAGGACGCGGTCGAGAAGGCGCGTCAGTCCGAGGCCGTCGCGGCATAGGGCAGGGCATGGGCTGGACCACAGGCATCGCGTCCCGCGAAGCGGACGACTTCAGGGATCTTGCGCAAAGCTGATGGCAGAAGCGCACCCGAAGTTCGACGTCGCGCTCGTCACCCCGGACGGGCCTGCGTTCGAGGGCGAGGCGGAGATGATCGTCGTTCCCGGTGCGGCCGGCGGGATCGGCGTCCTCGCGCGCCACGCGCCGCTCGTCGCGACGCTCAAGGCCGGCGCGACGCGGATCTACCTCGGCGACAGCGAGGTGCTCGAGTTCGCGACCGGCCCCGGGTTCTTCAAGGTGGAGCTCGATCGCGCGCTCGCGCTCGTGGACGACGCCGTCAACGTCCAGGAGATCGACGACGAGCGGGCGCGAGCGCAGCTCGAGGCGGCGAAGGCCGAGCTCGAAAAGGTGGAGGCGGGAGTCTCGACCGCCGACCGCTGGCAGCTCGAGCAGCGGATCATCCACGCCGAGAACCAGCTCGCGGTCTCCGGTCGTACGACTGGCTAGCGCAAGGCCGGCAATCCGCCGAGCGGATTCCCGGCCGCGCGAAGATCCCTGAAGGCGTCCGCTTCGCGGCCGCGTGCGCTTGTGCGCACGGCCGGCAATCCGCCGAGCGGATTCCCGGCCGCGCGAAGATCCCTGAAGGCGGGTGCTTCGCGTCCGCTTGCGCCTCGGTCCCAGCCCTGCAGCGGGTAGGGTCGGCGCTACAGCTCGGCCGGCGAGACGACGAAGCCGAGCCCCCGCGTTCTTCGCCAGAGACGGCCGTCCAGCGTGACGAGCCGACAGCCCAGGACGGAGGCGAGCGCGACGTACTCGGCGTCGTACGTCCTCGCCCAGCCGAGCTCGTCTGCGATGCGCCATGCCTCCCTCCCGAGCCGCGCCGGCGCTTTCGGCTCGATCGGTGCCGCGAGGAGGTGGTCGTGCGCGGTGCGGGCGGTCACCGGGTCGACTTCTCCTCGCCACGCGGCCTCGTGGAGGGCCGACCGTGCTTCGACCCACATGAACGGCGGGGCGGTCAGCTCGTCGTCGCCGAGATAATCGAAGCCGCGGCCGGCCGCACAGTCCGGGACGACGAGGCTGGCGTCGAGGACGAGCACTCAGCGGCTCTCGCGCGCCCGGCCGATGATGCGTACCCAGTTGGGCTGCTGCCGGCCGTCGGCCATCAACGCGAGCTCGGGCGGCAAGGGCAGCATCTCGTACTCGTCCCCGAGCACGGTGTCGAGATCCGTCTCCTCGATCACGTGCTGCGTCCCGATCTTGCGCGCGGGGAGCTTCCCTGCTCGGATCCAGCGGCGTATCGTCTCCGGGTTCCGGTTCGCGCGCTTCGCGGCCTCGGGGACCGTAAGCATAGTCGTATGCTACAACACTGTTCGTGGAGGAGATCGCCCCCGGGATCTGGCACTGGGCGGGGCCTCACCCGCGCATCAAGATCCTCGTCCACTCGTACTACCTTCCCGAGGAACGAGTTCTCATCGACCCGATCGCTCCTTCCGAGGGACTCGAGTGGTTCGCGGACTTCTGCGCAGGGCAGGGATCCGCCGAGCGGACCCCTGCCGCGCGAGAGTCCCTGAAGGCGTCCGCTTCGCGGCCGCGTACTTCCTATGGCCCTCCCACAGACGTCCTGCTCACGAACCGGCACCACTACCGATCGAGCGCCGAGTTCGAGGAGCGCCTCGGGGTGACGGTGCGCTGCGTGCGCGAGGGCATGCACGAGTTCGAGCGCGGAGAGCGTCGCGTCGAGGCGTTCGACTTCGGCGACGAGCTGCCGGGAGGGATCGTCGCACATCGTGTGGGAGCGATCTGTCCGGACGAGACGGCGCTCCACATCCCGGCCCGGGAGGCGCTCGCGCTCGCCGACGGCGCCGTGCGCTGGGAGGAAGGCGGCCCGCTGACGTTCGTCCCCGACCGGTTCATGGACGATCCGCCTGGAACGAAGGCCGGGCTGCGCGAGTCGTACCGCCGCCTTGCCGCGGAGCTCGAGTTCCGGCACCTGCTCCTGGCGCACGGCGAGCCGTTCGTGGGCGACGGGCGCGAGGCGCTCGCCGCGTTCGCGGGATAGCCGGAAGGGCCGGCTCGGGCCGGCCCTTCCGGTCGTTCTCCTACGTCATGGCACCGGGAACGGCGCCGGGACGTATCCCGGGACGATCCCGGGAGCGGAGAGCGGGGTCGGCTTGACGCCGGTCGCGATCCAGCTCTCCATCTTCGTGACGGTCTCGAGCAGCTGCTCGTCCGAGTAGTTGCAGTGCCCGGGGGCCGAGGCGAAGCCGTCCAGGTAGAGGCTCGCGTCCTGCACGGTCTCCCGGTACGCGGATGCATGGGAGGCTGGGACGAGCCCGTCGTTGATCCCCCAGAGACCGATCTCCGGTCGGCTGAACGCCCCGGTGTACGAGGCATAGTGCTCGAGCCAGTTGCGCGCGTTCTGGTCGGCCGCGATCGTGCGCTTGGCATTCATGGACGCGAGCAGCGCGTTCGCGTTCACGCCGAGTGCCGCCAGGTAGGCCTGCTCGGCGGCCCCGAGCGTGTAGGAGTGGTTCAGGTTCTGCACCGGGATCCCACCGGCGCGCCGCTCGAGCTCCGCTCTGCCTTCCGTCACGAAGAACATGACCTGGAAGAGGAACGGCGCCTCGAGCGCGGTCGGCGGAGTGTAGAAGCCGGTGGCTGGCAGCCTGGAGACGAGCCTGAGGAACTCGAACTTGCCGATGTTCGCGGGATTCAGCAGCTGTCCGACGAGAACCGGCACCACGTCCGCGTTGAAGCTGAGGTCGTCGCGGACGTCGTCGATCGGCCCCCACGCGGCGGGCCAGCCGAACGCGGCGTCGTAGGCGACGGCGACCGCCGTCGCGCCGTCGAACGCGCGGGCGGACCCGGCTCCGACGGCGCACATCGAGATCACGCCGTCGTACGCGCCCGGGAAGCGCTCGAGGCTCTCCATCGTCACGACCGAGCCCATCGAGCGTCCCCAGAGGATCGTCGTCTCGGGCATCGCGACGTGCCCCTTGAACCAGTTGGTGAGGGCGAGCGTCTCCTGGATCCCCTCCTTCACCGCCCACCCCGGCCGCGAGTACGCGGAGGCTGCGAGCGCGTACCCCCGGTCGAGGAAGAACTGCTCCTGCCCGGCGCTTCCGTAGTTCGGCGTGATCGGGATGGGCTGCGTCGCGCTGCGGCCGTAGCCGTGCGCGAACACGAGCAGCGTCCCGTTCCAGCTGGCGGGGACCTTCACACGGTACGGCGCGTCGCCGAGCGTTCCCTGGAGCTCGATCGCCGATCCCGGAGCGAAGCGTCCGCTGCCGGCGGACGCCGGCACCGCCAGGAGGAGCGCGAGCACGGACGCGATCGCGATCAGCGCTCTCTTGCGTACCACCATCGTGTTCCTCCAGTGGTTGCTGACGCCGACACGATAAGCCTCTCGAGCCGGATACGCCCTCGCCAGGTAGTCTTGAGCGCACCCGGACAGCTTTGACAGGCAGCTTGGCGACCGGGTTACCAAACGCCTAAAGAGCCCGAGGGCCTCCCGGCTCCCGACCCTTTAGGCGGGAGCCGGTTCC
>Ga0233417_10000207_pt1 | contig 17038 bp, 19 predicted proteins | sample Sed_MG_FD_189023 | JGI IMG/M metagenome (GOLD analysis project Ga0233417, IMG submission 189023) | Sediment microbial communities from Lake Towuti, South Sulawesi, Indonesia - Sediment_Towuti_2014_0.5_MG | ecosystem: Environmental > Aquatic > Freshwater > Lake > Sediment | place: Indonesia... | reverse complement strand
AAAAACGTGCTCTTCATTGGTTGTTTCTTGTTCATTGGTTCTAAGGGTTAGGCTCATCATAAATAAATTAATACATTATGATAATCTTATTTAATAGATTATTTTTGAATGATTTTCATAAATTATAACGGTTAAAATATAAGTTATTCAGTTCTATCTGTTCATTTAATGAAATATTTTTGATGATTTATTATTTCTCATGATATATGTCTGGATGTTTAATTACGGATCTTACTACAGCTTGTACAAATTTGTCGATCTTAGGCAATTTAGTCAACAAAGTTAAGATTGAAGTAAAATATTTTGAACAATATTCAGGATATCATGTTAGCAAACAAGCTGTCAATTCGATGTTGTAATCAGGTTCTTATTTTTATATACTCATAAGCATCTGTAGAGTTTTCAAAAGCATATTGCACTTTTTGAAATTGCTCGCGGAATCTAGATACAGAGTTAGCAACTTGCTTTGGATCCGACTTGTCTATTACTATTTGCTTGATAAACGATGCAATCTCTTTCATTTCACTTTCTTTCATCCCTAATCTAGTTACTTCAGGTACTCCAATTCTAACTCCACTTGGGTGCATATAATGTTTACCAGATTTGATATCACCAGGTAAGAGCTGTCTGTTAAGAATAATATTTGCTTTTTCTAATTCCTTTTCTATGGTTCCACCGTCTCCAAATTTGGAAACATCTACAGCCAATTGGTGCGATTCTGTGTAACCTCGTTTTTCCCCTAAAACTGTAAAACCAAAATTTGCAAGTGATTCGGCTAGTGTTTTTGCATTTTTTATGACTTGCCTTGCATATTCTTTTCCAAATTCCAAAGACTCTGCTAAGGCTATTGCTTTTCCTGCCACATGGTGTAGATGATGACTACTTGTATTGCCTGGAAAAATGGCTTTCTTGATGTTGTCTGCATACTTTTCTTGCGAGACAATAATTCCTCCTTGTGGACCCCATAGAGTCTTGTGAGAGCTCATCGTCATGGAATCTGAACCTTCTCCAATTGGGTCTTGGAATTCTCCTCCTGCTATCAATCCTGCCACATGAGCTCCATCATAATTGACGTAAATATTATTATCATGCATGTAAGGTGCCAATTCTTTTACTGGATGAGGAAAAAGAAATAAACTTCCTCCGAACATTGCTATGGCAGGTTTCTTACCATTTGCAATCATTTCATCGACCTTTTTCTTGGTAGCATCTACGTCGATTGTCATATCTTCCTTTGAGAATGGATAATGTTCTATGTTGAGGCCGTGAACAAGACCGGCAGTTCCAGAATGTTCCTTTTTACCATGAGAAATATGTCCTCCACTGGGGATAGATGCCGCTAGCATATGGTCTCCTGGATTAGAAAAAGCAGAATAAATTGCAAGGTTTGCGACAACACCTGAAGTAGCCCGACAATCAGCAAATTCTGACTTGAATACCTTTTTTGCCAATTCATTGCAGATTAATTCTACTTCATCAATGTAGATACATCCGGCGTAAACCCTTTCACCAGGCCAACCTTCGGCGTATCTATTTCCAAAGTCTGAAACGATGGCTTCTCTTACCGCAGGACTCGGAATATTTTCGCTCGCAATTAATGGAATAGAGTACTTGAACCACTTGTGATGTTTTTCAACAAGATCAAATACCCTATAATATGATTCTTTAGCGTCCATTGTGATATTTATGGTGACTTGAAGTTCCTAATTTAAAATATTGCTTGGCATTTTGAATATGTTTTTTGCATTATTTAGTTGGCTCGGACTACCATTCATCTCTACTATTTCACAACTTTTAATTTACTCTAGATTAGACCCATATTGATGGATAAAAATGATCTTAAATGTGCCTTGTGCGGTAACGCGTTAACCTTTAGATACAAGTCCATGGAAGAGTGGAACATTTCAGGATATCTGTGTGGCATATGTTATGAGAAAAAGTTAACTGAATTTTATATTGCTCCAGATCGTAAAGATATCGTTAAAAGATAAGAATAACGCTTGAAAAAAATAGATCTTCATTAGGCATTTACATTTCTTATTTGCTTTTTACTAATTACCTATGAAATGAAAAAGTGGAAAATCTAACGATACGATTTTTGTTTTCTACGCCTGGCTCCAGACCCGCCAAATTTCTTTGATTCTGTCTGTCGTGGGTCGCCTGATAGTAAATGCCTATCAAATTCTGTTATTCTTTTACGAATTTCCGTACGAACGCTCCTTGCGAATGGGTGGTCTTTTGGATCTCTACCGCCCTTTCCAGCACCGGTCAAAGCTCGACAAATAGCAACAGTACTTGCAAATGATTGTCCCATGAAACCGCCCCCGTGAACCTTCACACTAATATCTACTTTATCTCTATAGTCGCCAATTAATTTTAGGGGAATAAGTACCAGTTCTCTCGCTACTTCGGAATTTATTAACTCGGCTGGTATATTGTTGATTCTAACTTTTCCTGTACCTTTTGATATTGTGGCCACAGCTCTACTTGACTTTCTCTGACCAGGATAAAGATCTATTTTATTCATAATTATCCAACCCTTTCCAACCTATTTGTTTTGATAATTCGCCAAGTGTAATAAAGTATGAAGCTGGTTTCCTAATTTTGGAATCCTCGAATGTTTCAAGTTTTGTATTCTTGAGTTCAGGTGGTATTGAGATATAAACTCTCAACCTCTTTAAGGCTGTTAACCCACTAGATTTCCTTTTTGGTAACATACCTCTAACCATCTTTGTAATAATCTTGTCGGGCTTTCTTGGATGAAATGGACCGTGTATGGGATTTGTATTAGATGCAATTTCTAGAAATTCTTTATAAATTTCAATAGTTTTGTATCTATTTCCTGAAATCATACTTTTTTCTGCATTTACTACTCTGACATGATGTCCTTTGAGCAAAAGTTTTGAAATATGAGAGCACATTCTCCCTGCGATACAATCCTTCGCATCGACTGTCATAATCTGATTAGATTTTTGTTTTTGCTCAGTAATTTGCTTAGCCAATTATTCTTACCCCCTTACCGTCTGGAAACTTCTTTATCAAGCTGTCAAGAGCCATTATTTTTCCACCTGCATCGAGTACTTTGCTTGCAGCAGCTTCTGAAATACTAAAACACCAAATCGTAAGCCTGTGACTTATTTCGCCAGAACCCAATATCTTACCGGGTACTATTACAACTTCTTTATCTTTAGTAACATGAGCTAACTGACCAATGTTAACTTGCCTTCTGTTGGACCTTGACCTAGAAAGCTCCTTTAAAACAGCTTTCCATATTGGAACCTTATTCTTCTTTAATGCGTTTCTTAGAGTCCAAATCGTATTGCTTAATGTATCAGGAAACATGAAATATTCTCGCTATCCTTAAACCCCAAATAAACTTATACCTAAATATTCTTTGGTAATGATAGTGATTGAATAGCACTATCAAAATCCTTGACTTTTGATCCGAGTATTTTCACTGCCTCTATTACAATCTCTTCTGGTGTCAATGCGCCATTTGATTCTATTACAAGTATGGAATCTTCTTCCTTCTTACTATCCTTTACGACAGCCACTGACGTTGGCTGCCACTTTGCATGAGATTTCCCGGTCCCTAATCTCGCATACGCCTCAAACTTTAATTTTTGACCCGGAGCTAAGGAAACTATTGGTATTTCGCTATTTACTGGTTTAACAACATCGTCCTCGGATATCAGATCTGCAGAGGTAATCACCTTGGTCTTATCCTGAGATTCTGCATCCAAAACTAACAATACCCTACACTTTGAACAACCAAGCGTGCTATTACAATCACAATCATGAGGCATTACAAACCTTTGAAGATCTGTGCGTAAAGGAATAAGCCCCAGCCTATGAGCGATAGCCTCATCATGCATTACAGATGAGTTTTCAAGTATCACCACATCGTCAATAGCAAAAGTAGGAACTTGGCTGATAGATAATCTTCTTAATGCGTTGACATATTGTCTTGGAATTTCGCTAAATTCAATAACTATATGATTATTATCTCTTTCAAGAATCTTAATCGTGTCCAAAGCGTCCACGAAAATTTATTAACGAACACTTAAAAATCTACCGAAAATCGCGTGTCCATTCAATTGCTTTGATTGCTCAGAATCAAAAGGTTAATGCTCTATGGCTATCATAATTTCCCAATTGAATAACGCGACAACGTTAGAATACTATGGAGTATCTCCCTATGAAGTAGAGGCTCTCTATAGCAGTCTGTCAAGATTTTCTGAGGTCGATGAAAAAAGGTTGGATAATTCTGAATCTCTAAGTTTACTAAATATCGAGTTTCCAGTTCCTTATGATGATAATTTTTTCCAATCCTTTGGTTTTGATAATTGGCAGAGGATAAAGTATATTCTTAAGGAAATGAAGCGTAGGAGGGGCAAGAAGGATTTCGAGTTAAGCTTGTCATTTTCAGGATCAATTGACAGCAATTCAAAGCTGGTCTTTTCGCTAACTGGAGATATTGGTACTCAATTCGAATATGCCCTTGAAAAAATAGCGCATATGGTAGACTCTATTAACTTGAAAATCAAAAACCTTGAGAAGGAAAGACAGGTCATCCCATATACGTATGATGCAGTAATCATGAAGTGGGTGTTATCTGAGAAATCTGAGAAATCCTGATGATTGCAAAGATTGAAACAAGATGTATGTTATGTGTAAGAAAGGCGAGTCAGGAAAAATTTTGTGAATTTCATTATGAAGCATTAGAATCGATAAGGACTCACTATCAAGTTTGGAAAAGCAGCTATGGTGAGATAACCTGGTATGACTATCTCATAAGATTGCGTGAAATAAGGCATACAGGTAGGTGGGTCAAAGATATTATTGAAATAGAACTGGAAAATCTAAAAAAAGAATGAGAATGTATATTTTTGATTTACATTTCTCCCATGCCAGGAGGCATGCCGCCAGGAGCACCTCCAGCAGATTTGCTTGAAGCTATTACATCATCTATTCTGAGAATCATAGATGCAACTTCTGTAGCCGATTTTATGATTTGCTCCTTAACACTGAGTGGTTCTACGATATCTAGCTTTGACATGTCCACAATCTTCGCGCTTCTTGCATCAATGCCACTCCATTTCGATCCTTTTGCTTGTTTTGAGCGAAGTTCTGTGAGCGTATCTATTGGATCCATTCCTGCATTTTCTGCTAGAGCTAGTGGAATAACTTCGAGTGATTCTGCAAACTTGTCTGCCGCTAATTGTTCTCTTCCCGATAATGTTGAAGACCAATCCCTTAGTTTACCTGCTACAAAAGATTCTGGTGATCCACCGCCTGCAACTATGTATGGTTTTTCCATGACATCTTTGGTTACCATTAAGGCATCATGTAATGAACGATCAGCCTCATCAACTACCCTCTGTGAACCTCCTCTAATGAGTATGGTGACAGACTTTGGATGCTTGCATCCCTCAATGAAAACCCATTTGTCAGTTTCAACCTTTCTCTCTTCTACGAGATCTGCAGTACCTAAATCCTTAGCACCCAAGTCTTCAAGGTTATTTACTATTCGCGCTCCTGTTGCTTTGGCGAGTTTGGTCATATCGCTTTCTTTGACCCTTCTGACAGCCAAGATATTGGATTTGGCCAAATAATGTTGGGCAACGTCATCAATGCCTTTTTGACAAATAGCCACATTGGCACCTGATGAAATAATCTTGTCTACCATATTCTTTAGCATTTTATTCTCTTCTTCGAGGAACATCTTCATTTGATCTGGTGAATTAATGTTGATTTTGGCATCAAATTCAGTTTTCTCTATTTCTAGAGCAGAATTGATAAGAGCAATTTTTGCCTTGTCTACCCTTTTTGGCATTCCGCCATGAACGACTTCCTTATCAAGTACGATTCCCTCAATTAGTTTGGTATCTCGTAGTGAACCGCCAGCTTTCTTTTCAACCTTGATGTCATCAATATCTACTACATAGCCAGATTCTCTTGATTCGGAAACCTGCAAAGCAGCATTAACAACCACTTCAGATAACTCATTTGACTCCTTGGATACAAGTTTGGTCTGCATTGAGGTTTTTGCTACCTTCATCAGCTCAGCTTTATTTCCACCGTCTATTTTTTGTGCTATCTGATTGAAGATTTCAATACTCTTTAATGCGCTCTTTCTATATCCGTCTACAATAATAGTCGGATGAACATCTTTATTGATTAATTCTTCAGCTTTCTCTATTAATGCGCCTGCCAAGACTACCACAGAGGAAGTCCCGTCACCTACCTCATTATCAGTAGCTTTGCTTATTTCCACCATCATCTTTGCCGCAGGATGCTGGACGTCTATTTCCTTCAATATGGTCGCACCATCGTTGGTAATTGTTACGTCTCCTAGTCCATCTACTAACATCTTATCCATTCCTCGTGGACCAAGAGAGCTTCTAACAACTTCTGAAATCAATTTTGCAGCTGCGATATTATTTTTTTGTGCATCGCGTCCTTTAGTCTGACTTGCGCCTTCTTTCAATATCAGAACAGGCATACCACCTGCTGAACCTTGTTGAATTGACATTTATTACATCATATCTCCTAAAACTTAATGTAAAATCCAGTTTTGGGATATTTTAAATTTGCGACAAATAACAAGTTAAAATGAAATAATAAATCTATGTAAATAATTGATCGAATTTTCCTTCCTTCAGATCAGAATAGATTTCCTTGGCAGGTTTGTTTTCGACTTTAATCCCACTGCTTACACAAGAACCAATAATTTCCTTTACACTTGATTTTATGGTTGTTGCGTAGGAAACATCAATTTTCATTTTAGCTATTTTTACAATTCCTTCCATGGAAATATTTCCAACGTAGTCCTTTCCTGCTGTACCAGATCCTTTGGACACATTTGCTTCCTTTGCTATCAAAGCGGTAGTTGGAGGTACGCCAACTTCAACATTAAATCTTTTTGTATCTGGATAGATCTCTACTTTTACAGGAACCTTCATTCCTTGAAATTCTTTAGTTTTCTCATTAATCGTATTAACTACCTGCAATACGTTAATACCCATAGGTCCTAATGCAGGCCCAAGTGGAGGTCCGGCACTAGCTTCGCCGCCACTCACAAGAGCAGAAATAGATTTTTTTTGTTCCATAGCAGACCATTTTTAGAATTATGTTCTTTAATTTAATAGTTTTTGTACCATTCCTATGTAGTCTTTTTCAAATAATTTGCGTCAACTGTAACGGGTATTTGATAAGGAGAATCTAATAATAAGACCGTTGCCTCTTGCTTTTCATAATCAACCCGGGTTATCTTAGCCTTCATGGATTTAAAGGGTCCAGCGACTACCTCGACTGTATCATCTATATTTAATTCTGATACGACAGGTCTTTTTACCAAATAACTTTCAATGTCTTTATAGGGTAATTCTCCACGGATCTGTCCCTTTACATGTCTGACTCCAATAAGAGCGTCATATGCGATGTTAGAGTCAGGTGCCTCGATTATTATGTACCCCTTAAAACTATCAAGTAATAGGATAGAACGTACAGGAATCTTCTTCGAATTTATCCTGTTTTGTGCCAAATTTACTACAGTATGTTCCTGACCACCAGTTGTTCTTATCGCGAAAAATTTTGAATCTGATTCCTGACTTTTGGTTTCTATTTGAGAACTAGGCTCAATATTACTATCAGATGAATTATCAGTGACTGTCTCTATTTTAGAAGCTTCAGTTTCCAAAGGATTTTCTTCTATATCATTCGTTTCGGAGGTAGTTTCAGTTTTGACATCTGGACTGTCAAACACTTTATCCAGATCATCAAAATTCTCTTCATTCCCTATGGCGCTACCTTCCAATTATCTTCAGGATACGATAGCTTGGTACAATTTATAAGTTTAATCAAAAGTCGCTTTATCTTGAAAAATTCGTCAGACAATGAGGTATGAAAGGATTGATGGTTGACGAAGGATCATACCACAATGTTGGATTTTCTCAGCTTTGCATATTTTTCCTTCTTGCTGTAATTGAAGCTGCAAAATAAATGACAAATCCGCATATTGCCATTATTAACCCGTATAATGACAAAGATCCTTTGCTCAAATATGTTCCAATTCCTACGATTATGGCTCCCATTACAAGCAGAAGCATCCCGAGTCTAACATATTTCGGAATATTCTTGGCCAATGTCTATTCCTAGACATCTTAATTTTATAACTAATATAACTTGTCGTTCGAAAAATCCCCAAAAATTACATGGAATAACAAAAAACATCACATTTTTATTTACCACTATGCCTATTGTCGTTACCAAATGAAGATAGCAGTCGTAGGAATGGGAGTCGCAGGGGCTTATCTCATGAACGGCTTGAGTAATGATCATGACAATCATGTTAAGGGATTTGAAAGGATGCCTATTGAAGAACATGATGCAGTTTGTGCCTGGGCAACTTGTGAAAACGTTATGGAAGATTTGATCAAAGAATGTGGTCTAAATTTTGATAACTATGTTTTACATGAAGGAAAAAGAATGAAGGTGGATATGAGCCAGAGTGGTAAAGAGCATAATAGTATTGATGTTGGACTAAAAGGAATGGTTACTTACGACAAAATAAAATTGATCAAGGATATGACAAGAGGTACTGACATCCAATTTGGTGTTACCCCGAAAAAAGAGAATCTTGAATCAGAGTTTGATATTATTATAGATGCTACAGGCTTTCACCGAAATTACTTACCGCGACCGCAAAATGAAATGTGGATACCCTGTGTTCAGTATAAAGTGAAATATCATGGCAAAACGCCATTTGATGATTTTTACCTCAAAGCTTTTCCCTCTATGAAGGGTTATTTTTGGTACTTTCCATTAGAAAATGGTTACGCACATATCGGAGCTGGAGATTATGAACGAAAAAATAACAATGTATTTGTTGATGAATTCTTGGAAAAACACAAATGTGAAGTAATAAAGAAAGTTGGTCGTCCAGTAAGAATAAGTCCGCCCAAAAATTCCGAGCCTTTTACTGATGGTCGGAAAACTGTAGGGGTGGGTGAATCCATTGGTACAGTATATCCTTTGCTTGGTGAAGGAATTATTCCATCAACATGGTGTGCACAATTATTTATCAAACACATTTCTGATTTTAATGCATATAGAAAAGAAGTTTTGAAGAAGTTTCAAATTTATGCTCTTGTATTCAAGTTCATTCAGATGAAAATTAATGGCAAATTTAATCTCTTCAGGAATGCTGTTGAAGTACTCAAGATTTACAACCACATGAAACATGAAGAAAAGAGATATGGAATGGAAGTAAAATTGAAAGATTTGATTAAGGTCTCACGAATATAGATCTAATTATCAATTTAGAATATATAATCACAATTATTTTTCATTACGTCATCGATATTGTCTTCTAAATACTACTTACGATTTGGGTTTAATTCTTTAGTAATGTCTTTCGTAAGTATTTTGTTTTAAGAACGCCCAGTAGTAAAATCAACACTACTACCAATCCAATAGCTAATGATGCTTTGATTATGGAGGAAATTAATCCATCTGTAGAATTATTGAACAAAGTGATATGCAAAGGACCTATTATGAATATCAGAAAGTATGAAACTATCATTATCATACTCCACATGATAAAAATTAGAGCAAAAAGTCCAAACATTCTCATAGCGATATTATTCCTTTCATTATTGAATATTGAATAACAATTGAGATAAATGCCAATATCGATGAAAACGTTCCCAGTATAAGGATTCTATCTACTATTTCTTTTTCAGATAATGGGCCTTTAGCTAGAATAAGTCTTACTAATGTTGCCGGTGCTTGACTTTCTTTGGATGCCATTAATCGATAGTCATCGCATATTGTTACAGGTCTTGTTCTAACCTGTCTGTGTTCCACTATTTTCTTCACACTGGAAAGAAACAAGAACGAATTCATTACTGCTGGTAAGAGTGCTATGACACCGATAATTTCTGAATTTCCTGCTATTGATATGGCAGCATACATTGATCCTAATAACAGCGTGCCTGAATCGCCTAGAAATATTCTACTTGGAAATTTATGATAATGAAATATTGCAATACAGCCAAAGAACAACGGAAGTCCCATTAGGAAGACATTGGTATTACCAAATAATAGCACACTTACTAATAATGGTATCATCGTTATTATGACAAAACCGCTAGCCGCACCATTGAATACATCAATCGAGTTTATAGTATTACCAACTATTGGTATTATAGAGAGAATGAGTGGGATATACAACAAGGGTATGAATGCACTATCAAAGATTAGTCCAAGATAATTTCCGTGGCTTCCTAATACTACTATGGGTGCTGCCGCTAATATCAAAGCGACTGGTTTAAACCAACCGGGCATAGTTTTCAAGTCATCAATAAACCCAATGAAAAATGCTATTATAGTTGTCAGTAGTAAAGATATGATTTTTACGTCTAGTATTAGCAAATATAGTATTATTTCAGCTATTACTATTCCTATTAGTATGATAGGGCCGGCGGGCCTTGGAATGAAAGGTTTTCCAGGTTTATGATAGTCTACTACCGTTTTCCCTTTCTTGTTGAGATATTTAATAAAAGGAGGGATAATAAAGAAAATAATCAAGAATGAAATGGCAGATACAATAGCGGCATTTATGATAATATCGGATGGATAAACCAATTTTCAATCACCTGTTGTAACTATACTGGAAATATCTTTTTTGTACTCTTTTTAATTCTTGATTTGATTCTTTAGTTTTTTTGCAAGTTTAACCCCTATTTTCGGTATAGACCCTAGTTTTGATTCAGAAATCTTGTCAATTTCAGTAGCGCTAGTAATTCCTGCCTTATATAGTGCCCTTGCCCTTATCCTTCCAATCCCCTCTAGTTGGATGAGAGGAATTAATTCAGATTTTATTCCGTGTTTAATTCTCAATCGTAACTTGGCTATTTCTGCTAAAAGATCTTTTCTTCCTATTAGTTTTGCAATTTCATACAGACAGTATGATAACCAATACGTAGTTTCAACCATCCTATACAGATCCCCCGGCTCAACCCCAAATTTTTCATTTAGATTTGCCTCGCTTGATTCATCCATCCATTCTAGCAGAATTATCATATTTTTTAATGAGTAGTCATAATTTGAGAGCCCGTGAGAACTCAGTTCATGTTTTTCAAACATTCTTTCAAAGTATTCTATTTCATTTTGCCTCAACGTTAACTTTGGATAAAAATCATAAGAGTCACAAATCCAATGTAAATAGTTTATTCCATCAGCATATTTGTTACTATTATAGAAATCTAGATTTTTCTTGAAATGAATACCGGTTTTTGGATCTATGTATAACAAGGAAATGCGTTTACCAAATCTAGTAGCCATAAGTAACTCTTTCCTGATGATAATCAATCCCTCATCATGAAGATAGTGCAGAAGCGAATCAATTTCAAAGCTGATGGTTTCATTTCTATGATACTTTGAGAGGAATGTTTCCCCAAAAAAGTAAAGTAATTCAGACTTTAATATTTTAGGTCTTGAAGCTATCACTCCCAGAACATGTACTCTTAGTGCAGTTTCATTCATTAATTGAGAGACGATTGGTTCGGGCTCTCCTAACACAAAATGATTGTAGAGATCTTCGGGGTTGGTTCTTGAATCTGCTATTATGATGGCTTCTCCATATTTATCGTATGCAGGCCTGCCAGCTCGTCCGCATAATTGTTTGTACTGTAATACACTTAATGGAACATTACCGCCGTATTCATAATCATATCTAAATATACTGGTAATTACAACACGTCTGGCAGGTAGATTTACTCCTGCTGCCAGAGTTGGTGTCGCAAATAGAATCTTTATTATGCCTTTTCTAAAAGCATCTTCTACAATTTGTCTGCTTTTTAGTCCTAGACCTGCATGGTGAAATCCCACACCTTTTGTAACGGTACTTGAAAGTGTTCTATTAAGGTCTGTATTATCTCCTTGTTTTAGGATTTCTGCGCCTTTCTTTTGTGCTAAAAGTTTTGAAGATTTATCCAATGATTTTAGTATTATGTCCGAAGTTTTTTTTGCAAGCGAAACAGTACGTTTGCGTGTCTCTGCGAATACAAGTGATTGTCCTCCATCATTAGTAATCGAATCCATTGCAAGACTTATTATTCCACCGCTTGAATTATCAGCAACTCCAACATTATCAATTTCAAAAGTTGTACCATTATTCATTGTAACTTTGCCATAATTATACACACCTTCTATCAATTCAGTAGGACGCCATTTGCTTTGAATTGGTTCACATTTTAGCCAATCAGCAATTTCATCTGAATTTGATATTGTCGCACTTATTCCAATTATTTGAGGCCTTTGTGGCATTAATTTTATTTTTGTCAATATTATTTCTAGAGTTGGACCTCGTTCACGTTCTGTAAGAAGATGTATTTCGTCTATAATGAAGAGACCGGCATCAAAAATCCAGTTTGAATCGTGTCTTAAGATTGAATCCATTTTCTCATTTGTAAGTATGATGATATCTTTGTCAATCAATTCGGTTCCAGAAGAGTCGTAATCACCTGTTGAGATTGCAAATTCTATTTTCCTGTTCTTAAAACAACTTAAATCTTTGATTATCTTAAACTCGTTAAATTTTTCGGAGGCTAGTGCTTTTAGTGGAGTAAGATACACTATTTTTTTTCTCTTGCTAAGAACGTTTATCATTCCCATTAATCCAATTAGTGTTTTTCCGCTTGATGTAGGAGTCGTAACAAGTATATTGTTACCATTCATCACACCCTTTGATAATGCAAGTTCTTGTGGGGGATATAATGAACCGTAATTTAATAATCGCAAAAGCTCTTGTAAATATTCCTTCATTTGCTCAATTGAATTAATTCATTCTAATTAATATATTAATAATATTGAGGTTATGATAATTCGCATGTTGGAATTATTGACGAAGGTCAATTTGCAAAAAGTGCTGACAATGGAAAAACATTTGATAATACTACAAATATTAGTGACTCGCCGGAAATGAATTCAATAGGTGCTAGAATAGCTGCTGATGGAAATAATGTCTATATTACATGGTTTGATATTGATATTGTGACCGAATAGAAAAATGCATTCCTTATAGCAAGTAGTTATAATGGGGACAAATTCGGTAATAAAATAATGCTAAATTCTACTGGCTCTTCTTGAGCGTCTGTAGTCATTCTAGTGGGTTGCATCTTAGACCTCAGAATTGACTGGGATGTCCTCGAAGCTTTGCTTTTTACTCACGCTTTGGCATAAAAGCCAGCCCTTCTCTCGTATATTTGTCCATTCTGCATGGCTTTTCTTATGAAATCTTTGGATTCATCTTCTGTAAACTTTCCTGTTTTCACAAGTTCATCAACAAAATTCTTTTCTTCAACATCACTCTTATCCTCTCCAGACAACCCATTGAAGACATCGTTAAATGTCTTTAGTTTTGAAGTTTCGCTGAGAGGTTTTCCATGAAGAACTCCGAGATCAACTTTTCCAGTATTGACATCTATACCTACAGTTTCTAACATTTGGGAAACGAGGTATATTGCTCTCTCTGCATCTGCTGCATCTACGTTATCTTTTAATAATAGTCTGGCTCTTGCAGTAGCAAGACGTACAAGACCTTCCAGCTGACGAGGAGTTGCTGTTATCATGCCTTCGGAATCAACGTTTCTCATCTGCAAATAATATTTTCTCAAGATATCAATGGCCTCGGGTGTGAGTTTTGGCTCAATTTGTTTAGCATAGGCAAGATATTTGCGAAATAAATCTATTTCTATGACGGATTGAGCGGCATGCTCTATATCTCTATGAATCTCAAGTATGTGACTTGCAATTCGATTATCTTTTTCAGTATCAGCATTATCTCTGATTACATGAATAATATCAAATCTTGTTAGTAACGGTATAGGAAGTGGTTCTACGTTTTCTGTAATGTTTCTAAAGGGATCGTATTTACCATATTTAGGATTAGCTGCTGACAAGATTGAAGTTCTGGCATTAAGTGTTGCTACTATTCCTCCTTTTGCGACCGAACAAGTCTGTTGCTCCATGACTTCATGTAATGCGGATCTGTCTTCGGACTTTATCTTGTCAAATTCATCTATACAAACGAGGCCTTGATCTCCCAAAACTACAGCGCCCGCCTCCAGCATCATAATTCCGGATTTATCACGAATTACTGCTGCTGTTAAACCTGCAGCAGTAGTACCTCTTCCTGAGGTGTAAAGTCCTCTTGGTGCTATTTTTGCAGCGAATTTGAGCATTTCGGATTTGGCAGTACCTGGATCTCCTACTAGAAAGATGTTGATATCTCCTCTACGATTTGAACCGTCAGCTAATTTCTTTGTTACCGATCCTACAATTAGTAAAAGAATAGATTCTTTGATTATTTCATGTCCATAAATATGAGGTGCAAATGATGCTACTAGTTTATCATAAGCATCGGGCATGCTGGCAAGAGAGATTATCTGTTTTTCATCTTCACTGCTCATAGCTATTCTATCAACTGTTCTTGCATCTTTGTTTCCGGCTATTCCACCAAGATATTCAATATTGTTACCTTCCATACGGAGTCTGAATAGACTTGTCCTTACTTGTAATGACTGTTCTTGCTCAATCCTGACAATACCTGTTAATAAAACCCTATCACCAGGTCTGCACCTGTCGACAAGATCATCCATTACAGTAACTTCTACATAATGTGGAAGTTGACCAGCAGGCAAGTCTTCTGGCAGTTCTTGAAGTCTCACCAGTTGAAAATCAGAAAAGGAACTACTTTCAGGATCCATTTCAAGTTCCTTTTCTGAACACTGAGTACATCTTGTAGGCTTCTTTAGTGTCAAACCTTTAAGCTGGGCTTCATTAAGAGTATTACAGTTCAGACATGCATATGCAATTTTTTTAGCAAGTGGTTTAATTTCAGAAGTCCTGACTACCATACCAGGAACGCTAATCAACTTGTTTATGACATCTGCATTTATTTCTCGTAGTCCTTTTTGAACCGAATAATTTCCAATTCTTACTTTTATCTTGTCCTTAATTTCCTCTGCATAGTCATAATGAATCTCTCTTAAGATGGAGTATACAGCTTTGTTAAAAGCGTCAAACATATCATCGGGTGTGTCAGTAATTAATTTTGTCAGTTCCGGCTTGTTTGTATCTAAATCGATATAATCAACTACAACAAAAGTAGAACTTGATGCCATCATGTTGTTAATTCTGTCGAAATATTTGTAATTCCCGTCTCTGTCCTTAAAGGCCCGTAAAAATGATTCTAATTCATCTGATATTGCCGAAGTAGTTTGTTGTTTTTGTTCAGTCATTTATTTTCGTAACACCGATTCTTTAAAGGCCAAGGAAGAAGTGTGAACAAAATTATAGAGCTGCTTCTCTTCGGCCGATAACTTTGATTCCATTTCTGCAGAAAGTGATGAAGCAGCTGCTAATTTCACAATTTTACCAAGTCGAGACATCACGAATGAATTAAGTGATACCATCAAATTCTCCCTTTCTTTTTCATTAAGACTTTCAAGAAAGTCATTGACTCGGATGTAGAAATCTACATCTACACTTGATATATCGTGGGGCTTTGATATTCGTTCTCTATTTAGTGCCTTTGAAACATAACTTGATACTTCATTATCTTGAATTTCAACTAGATTCTTATTCAGCAGAATTTTTGTAAACCACCTTGGCAATAGCAAGATATCGCCTTCCTTGGCATCTATGTTGATCTCATTGATAGATACTTTCACATCAGACTTAAACGTAACCCTAATCTCTTCAAGAAGATATTCAAGCAGGTATGTATTTTTTAAGCTTTCAAAAACGCCTTGAATAAGAATGGTGGACGAGGACATGTTGGGAATATAGTCTTAGAAGTGGTTATTAATTAACGTTGGATATCTTTACAGGTCTGAATATATAACTGATAATTCGAACATCTTGGTATGCCACAAGCAGAGGTAGAAAACTTTTCAGACTTGATGTGGGTAGAAAAATACAGACCTATTAAATTAGACGACGTTGTCAATCAAAAAGAAATAGTAGAGAGTCTTAAGAACCTAATGAAGGAACCTGCTGAAATGCCGCATTTGTTATTTACAGGTCCTGCTGGAGTTGGCAAAACTACTACTGCATTGTGTATGTCAAGACAATTACTTGGTGAAGATTGGAAGAGAGATACACTTGAGCTCAATGCATCTGATGAAAGAGGAATAAAGATGGTTCGAGAAAGGGTCAAGGAATTTGCTTCTGTCTTTAAAATAAGAACAAGTGAAAAGGAGGAAAGAAAATTTAGAATTATAATATTAGACGAAGCCGATGAAATGACCTCCGAAGCCCAGACAGCTTTGCGAAGGATAATCGAGGATAGTTCTGAAACAACTCGCTTTGTTATAATATGTAATTATTTATCGCAGATCATTGAGCCTATTCAAAGTCGTTGTGCTATTTTTAGATTTAAGAGAATTGAAAAAGAAATCATAGAGAATCATCTAAAATCATTATGTAAGAAGGAGGGAATAAAGTATGATGATAAGGCAATTTCGCAAATTTTTGAATCCACAAATGGTGATCTGCGTCATTCAATAAACATTTTACAAACTGCTTCCGTAATGGGATCGGTAAGTGTATCAAACGTCCAGGCATCATTGGGACTTACCGGAAAATCAAAGGTAATTGAAATAATCAAGCTGGCAATGTCTGGTAAATTCAACGATGCTAGGGTCAAATTACTTGAATTAACTGCAGTATATGGAATGTCTGAATTCGACTTTCTGAAATATGCATATGAGGCTGTATATTCCTTAAAACTATCCCACCCCGAGGACTTTGCTGCCCTAATAGCTGAATATGATTATCGTTTGGCTCATGGATCACATCCTGAAATTCAGTTAACAGCATTTTTAGCTCAATTGTCACGAATTGGTACAAAGCAGTAATTTGATCTTTGGATTACAGTTGGCTCATTTATTGATCTGGAAATTATTACAAGTATTACCTGGGTTTAAAAAAAATCTAGTTCAAGAACTAGTAATCTTCCTCAAATTCT
>Ga0233417_10000206_pt1 | contig 17062 bp, 21 predicted proteins | sample Sed_MG_FD_189023 | JGI IMG/M metagenome (GOLD analysis project Ga0233417, IMG submission 189023) | Sediment microbial communities from Lake Towuti, South Sulawesi, Indonesia - Sediment_Towuti_2014_0.5_MG | ecosystem: Environmental > Aquatic > Freshwater > Lake > Sediment | place: Indonesia... | reverse complement strand
CATTCACTTTTATAGAAGGAACTTCCCAATATGTAAATCGTTTTATTGGAACATTTTTTTCAAGATACAATACTCTTTTTGGTTTCATGGCTAAAGCACAATGTAAAGGACCAGATGGAACTGCCACAATTCCAGAACATATAGCAATTAAACTTAATAAATTTTTTACAGTAGCTTTAGCTTTTCTAACAGAACAATCTATAAAATCAAATTTACTATTTACAGGATTGTGATAAACATGTTGAAAATCAAGTTCAATTGGAATAAATTCTGTTTCAATAATTTCGTTCCATATTTTTTCAGCTACTTCTTTAGAAGGATTAAAAACATCAGGTAATGCTGTATTTTGATAATGAACACCAATTAATCTACTAGTATAATTTTGAGCATTATAACTATTTCTGGTCCAATTAGGAATTTCTTCATATTCCCAAATTGGAGGACAACCTATTTCTGTTTGACAACACAATTCTGCTTTAGTCACTTCCCCATTTTCAACAGGAAAATGTACTAAAAAAATATAATCATAATCCATTTCATCAAAATGGTCGAAATCATCTAAAAATATACAATCTGGATATATCATTTCTTGTCCTAGATTTCTTTGTAGCATAATATCTATCTGAATTTTCGGATAAGTATTTCTTAAGTATTTTAAAATATGCATAAATTGAACACAATCTCCTAATCCATGCCAAAAAACTATTGCAATTTTAGAAATTGCTTCAGTTAAATAATCTACTAATTTTTTTTCTTGTTTATAAGGTTCTATAATAATTGCCATTTTTTAAAGATTACAAAAATGCCGATAATGATTATTCATTTCTTTTATTTCATTTAAACTAACTTTCCAATCAAAATTAAGAAAATCAGTTAAAATTGTATGATTTTTTAAGTTAGTAGCTGCATTATAATATTCTACAGGAAATTGATTCTTATCTATCATATCAACTGAATATTGACTTGCTCCTTTATTCCAATATCTTCCATGAACAACTTGTAATCTATCCCCAAAAGGATTAACTAACCTATACTTATCATGCTTTTCTAAATTGACATGAGCTTTTTGATTGTAAGTATCAGCTAACCAAAGAGAGCCTGGTAATGTAAAAACATTATCTAATTTATTTAAAGCAAATAATCCTTCTAGAAAAAAACAAGGTTCTAATCCTGAATTCTTCTCTAATCTTACATTATTTCGTTCATTCCAAACATAATTTATTAAATCTTCATGTCTTTTTGCATTATAAAAAAATAAGAAATTTTGCACAGGACGACCGAAACATAAATTTCCTATTTCCTCTTTCGGATATACTTTCCAAATAGATAAAGGTAATGCACAACAAGAATTTTGTGGAATCAAAATATAATCAGTATTTTCAACTATACTAAAATATTTAGAAATATCATCTACAATCATACAATCTGCATCTAAATGTAAAACACTAGTATATTTATCTTTTATTTTTAAAGCCATAGGATATTTTGCCCATACATAAATAGTATCTGCCCAATATATATTAGTAATTGGATATCCTGCACACACATCTTCAGCTATTTCATAGTAGATTGGAAAAACAAATTTATCTTTAACATATTCTAAATATTCTTTCATAATCAAACTAGATACTATATATACATCTATATCTTTGACTTCATAATAATCTAATCCATTTAAAATAGCATTTAATCCCATCAAATAACTATGACTCGAACAAATTATTACTGCATATTTAGACATTTTTTAATACCCTATTGTCTTTAATTATCCACCAAGTCCAATCATCACCTAAATAAATAATATTTTCAATCATTTCTCTAAATATTGGAATCACTCGTTGATAATCATGACCACCAAAAATTCCATTAATTTTTACTTTAGGATAATAATTAATAATATCTTTTTTAACCTGATTATTACTATGGTCTCCATCAACCCATACAAAATCAACATTATCAGGTATTTGAGAAATAGCATTATCACTAGTATCAACAATTAATTTTGCTCTTTCACCCCAAACTTCTAAATTTTTTTTTGCTTCATTTTTTCTAATTTCATGAATTTCTATTGGTAATCTTGCCTCAAATTCACTAGTAGAGTCGTGTTTATAAGGGTCTATAGTGTAAATTAATTGTAAATTTGGTAATTCTAATAATAAAGATTTAGTTAGCCAACCTTCCGCAGTTCCTATTTCTACACCAATAAAATTATTCTCTTTAAAATGGTCTTTAAATAAATCAATTACTTGTTGATGATGATGTCTCATATTAATTCTAATTTTAAATTATTTTTTTGTTCTTCTGTTAATGCTGAATCACTATAATCAGGAAATTCTTCTTTTTCCCATCTTTGTAATCTATACAAATTATAACCAAATCCTCCTGTTTTTTTATTAACAATTACAGGTTCTAAATTATCAACTTCATTTAATATTTCTAATCCTCTAGCTACATGGTTTAATGAAACATCATGAAATCCTATTAAAGATTTTGCAGGTATTAAATGAAGACGAAAACGAAAATATTCGCTTAAAATATTGGAAATTGCATGTTCAGAATCTATATTCAAATAATCAATAGATTTATCCCAATTATTAAATTTTCTCGCATCTGCTTCATGTACTTGAACATATTCTCTAATTTTTAATTCTTCTAAATAATTTAAAAATTCTTTTCTAGGAAAAATTTCTATTGAATGTAATTCACCCCCATACCTTAATATATGAAGAAGAAACATTCTAGTAGAATATCCCCAACCCATACCAGTTTCTAATATAGTTAAAGGACAATTTCCTAATAATTGTAATCCTCTATACATGATTTCTAATTCTACAGGATTCATTCCTCTTTCTATACTTCCTCCTTCGGCAGAAGCAAATTCAATACATTGAATCATATCAAAAGATTTAAAATCGGCACCTTTATAATCCAAAATATGATTTCTTTTAATTTCCATTGAAAATTTCTTTTGTATAGTTATCATTTTTAGTTGTAGGAATTATTTCATTAAAATAACACATCATATCTCTTTGAGTATTATAATTATGAGCAATAATTTCAGCAGTTTCGTAATGTCCTGCTTCTTTTTCTCTATCAATTGCTGTAGTAACAACAGTAGGAGACCACCATTTTGTATGTAATCCTCTCAATCGAATTTCTCTATCATATAAGCGTTGTTTTTTTCCATCATAAATTAATTTATATTTAGTCCAAGCACCTCTATCCCATGTCCAAGTATGACAATCTAAACCTAAAATTTTATCTTGATTCAAATGAGTAGTGCACGCTTGATTAAGAGCTGTCATAGGATGTTGTGTAGAAGGTAAATCACAACCTAACCAACTATCTGAACATTGTTGTTTATAAGTATCAATAAAAATATTTTTATTTACCTTCCCGCAAAATACTAATTGGTCATATAAAGCATAACCGACATTATTCATAAGAATAGATTTATTATCTCCAAAAAGTAAATCTTCAAAATTAAAAGCTCCATGATATTCTGTTGCAATTACTATATCTGTTTCAGCAGCTATTTTAAATAAATTATTTACATTAGTTATTAAAAATTCATCAGCTTGTAAAACGCATATTGCATCATATTCATTTAGTAATTGAGAAGCTAAAAACCAAGGAGCAACATAAAATCTATATGGTTTTATTTTCGCTTGAATATTCATACTGCCATAAAGTTCTTTTAATGAAGTCCATTTTATTTCAAAAGGAAAGATATTAGAATATTTATTCCTATCTTCTTCAAAAATATCATCGTCATATAAAATATTAAAATCTGCATTAGTCCCAAAAAACGCTGCGGCATTTATAGAACAATTCAACGCAAATAAATAAAAAGAATTTACAGATACTACAAAAGAATACTTCATTGTTTTATAAATCCCCATTCGGTATTTCTAGAATCTTCTAAAAATTCCAATATATTTAAACTATTATTTTTTGCAAATTCTCTAACAGCTCGTTCTACATTTAGTGTCCATTTATAATCGTGCCCGCCTAAAATTCCATCTTTTTTTACTTTCGGCCACCACATATTAATATCTTGTATAACAAATTCATAATCATGATTACTATCTATATAAACAAAATCAAAATATTCATCAGAAAATAAAGAAGAAGCAAAAACTGAAGGTTTTGTAATAAAACTAATTTTTTCTCTAAAAGGATTGAGTCTTTTAAACATAATTTTATAGACATCATCTTGTATTTCTTGAGAACAATTAGTAAGACCATCTTTATAAGTTAAATAATGGTCAATCAAATAAAGATGCTGTATATTCAAATCATATAGCAATTCTAAAGCATGAACTCCTTTTTCTACTCCTATTTCAGCTATTGTTAATGGATAATTATATTTATTTTTAACCATTTTAATTAAATCTCTCATATTTTACCCATTATTCTTTCTAATACTGTATGTGTAGCAATCTCACCACCAAAAAAATTAATTGTAAATTCAGAAGCTTTCACATCATCGAAATCTTTACAACTAAAAATATTTATATGAGCAGTTCTATAATTTTCAGAAAAATGGCAAATAATAGAAGAAGTTTCAATTAGCTGAACAGCAGAATAACCAGAAGTTTTATTATTATTATGCCCAAAATGTTGAACTACACATTCTCCATATCTTTTCATCTCTATTATCTTACATAATTTATTAATATAATTTTTTATTTTCTTTTCTGATTTAATATTATTATTGCAATTAATAATATCTAAAATTAATTCAAGTCCATAAGAAGTTTCTTTCATTTATCACTCCAATATCTTTTGTCTTCGTCAAATCCATCCATTTTTCGTAATATTGCTAATCCATATACACAAAAAATTCTACAATATTCCCATTTAAACATAGGGTCTTTAATTATTGTATGCCAAGCTTCTTCAGCAGGACCGAAACAATCATGAAAAATCCAATATCCTTTTCCATCTCCTTTTAATTGATGATACATAGTCTTCATTTCATAAACAATATGCTCTGTATCATGATTCCCATCTTGAAAAATTAAATCAAAAGTAATATCTTTTAATGGACCAGGTAATCTCATGCTATCCAAATTATAAATTATATGAGGCAAATTAGCTTCAGTTAAATTTTTATCTACTTTTTCTGTTTGAGCTATATCAATTCCATAATACATATTTTCTTTCATTCCATATCTAATTCCATTATCTTTTAATGCGTGAGCAAGATAATAAGCAGTATATCCTTCAGCATGACCTATTTCTAAAATTTTTTCACAACCTAAAGCTCTAACAAGAAAATACAACATCGGACCAAAAAATGTTATTGTAGAATTAATATTAGTAAAATGAGTAGATTGTAATAATTCTATTAAAGGTGAAGGATATTGAGTAAAATATTCAATATCCTTATCGAAAGTTATTAATTTTCCTGCTAAATCAGGTATTTTATAATCTATTTCTTCCACTTTCTAATAACTATCCTCCATACAATCTTAGTTTCTTAGAAATTACTCCATTATAAATAAAATTATATAAATCATCATAATAGTCGGTCATTTCTTTTTCATTTCCAAAATAATCCCTAATATCGACACATAGAACATTATCATCCAAAAAGGGTCTTATCGAATCGAAATTACGCATATAAACATAAGCGATTTTCTTACCTTCCTTACTATAACCTCTATAATCGCACAACACATGACAATGTGTTATTCTTACTATCTTTTCATTTTCTTTAGGCAAAAATTCTACTTTACTTATTTCTTTATTGCCCATCCTACTCCCTTCCCCTCGTAATTTTCATACCACTCGAATTCACTAATATATTTATTCTTAAATTCTTCCCAAACAGGTTTTAAATTCATTCCATCTTCTCCAATATCATCAAATACTAATACTCCTCCTTTAGCAACAATAGGTTTTATATTCTCCAAATCTTTTTTCGAATCTTCAATAAAATGAGAACCATCAATTAATATCCAATCAAATTTGTCTTCAGGATAAGAATTAATATAATTTGGAATTACTTGTTTAGAATCTCCTATTAAAAAAATTGTTTTATCAATTATTTCTTGAGGTATTCCTAAACTTTTCATATTCAATTTTACTAAATTAGGAGAAATAAATCCATCATCGAATAAATCAACTAATACTATTTTTTGAATTGGTGAATAATCAATATATCCTGATAATAATTGACATATTGAAATTCCTGTTCTAACACCTATTTCCATTATCATTTTAGGTCTATGCTCTATTGCCCATATCCATGCTAAATGATAAATATCAAAGAACTTTTCTTTTCGTTTATTATAATGCCATAAATAATTATCATAATAAGTATCACCTGGATTAATTTGTTGCAAAGTTTTTAACACTAAAAAAATTACTTCATTAGGAATTTGAATCATTATAACTCCTTTGCTAAATCTTCATCTCCTGATTTATATAAATCAGCTTTAACTAACTTTCTCATCTCATTCAAAGAGCGTTTAAAATCTCCTTTTTGAAAATTTTCGGAAATAAAATAATGTTTTATTTTTTTTTCTTTAGTTAATATTGAAATACAAAGAAAAAATCCTTCTTCGTTTTGTATTTCTTCATCAATTTCTCTTATATCTTCTCTAGAAAAAATAGATTCTGCCATACTTCTCCTTTCTTTAAGATAACCTTCCTCCTTCATAATAAAGCATTATTGCTCTAGCTATATCTTCAGGTCGTATTAAAATCATACATTTAGGAATATTATTTACTTTATTCTGGCAATCATCCCAACGAGATTTCCAACAACCATCTGTCAAACAACAAGGTAACAAACCATTAGTATGAAGAAAAACATGGTCATTGTGAGCTTGCCATCTCATACCCTCTCTTCCACCCGCAACAATTACACAAGGTTTAGCAAAAGCTTGCATTATTACCATTTGTAAAGTTACAGGACAAACAGCCCCTTCTGCATGATAAGATAATCTAAAAAGTTGTCTTATATCAGTTTTTCCTCTCATATCAATAGTTCCTTCTATTCTTTCATGAATATGAGAATCATGCCCAACTTGAACAAATTGAACTTTATCTTTTAAAAGATTTACAACTTCTTGATAAAATGGATATTGCTTTAAAGTATAATCATTTTTACTACCAGCATTTAATATCCAATATTTACCAGAATATCCACATTCTTGTTTAACAGGATTTATCCAATTTATTTCACTTTGATTTAACACTATCATAGGACGCATACTAGTTTTTGGAATTTTTATTTTTAATTCATTTTCTAAAAACATTCGATGTCCATCATTAAAACAAAATCCTGTTATTCCAGATTGATGAATCAAAGGATATTCTACTTGTATAATCCTATCAGCTTCTTCGTCCTTAATAGGAGTTATATAATGATTATTTTCAAAAATCTCATTACAAGGACTTCGAACATCTGTTTTATATTTATTAGGATAAGCTAAATGTAAATCTCTAATAGCACAAGTCATCATTAAAATATCTCCTGGACAAAGTGGATTTCTTAAAATTAATTTCATGCATTATCCTTTCTTATATAATGCAGAATATACATCTGTCCTAGGAGGACATTCAGGATAACCTCCTTTTAATTTAATAAAGTTATAAGTTTTAAAAAGAGCATCCAAAGTTTCAATCGTAAAATAATGTAAATGTTCATTAGGTTTAAAATGCTTCCAATTTTCTAACTTAATCTTCTTTGGTTTAATAGGCATACTAACTGCTACTGCCTTTGTATTTATTAATAAAGACTTAATTTGATTAAAATTTTCAAGATGTTCTAAAACATCCCAAAAACATACTAAATCATATTCTTTTTTTTGTATTCCAGTTTGCGGATAATTTGCAATATCATAACTATCAACTTCAATATCTTTAGGTCTATAAGCTCTAAACCATCCCACACCACTACCATAATCTAAAATAGTTAATAGTTTTATTTCTTTAATAAAATTCCACCTAATCTTACAGATTTGTTCTGCTGTTTTAGAATATATTCTTAACATATGTTCGTAATATTCTAAATTATAAATCATAATTACAAATCAATTACATCCAATAAACCATGAGTATTCTTTTTAAAAATAGCAATAGCTTTCCCAATTTTATTATATGTAGGCAAATCACTCGGAACAGTCACTCTCATATCTGGCAAAGAATAAGATTTATTATCGGGTTCAATTAATAAAGCTGTTATCAATGCTATAAGATTTTCTTCTCTATCATCAGGTTCTGGATAAACAACATCATTTTCTATTTTAAAATCATAATAATTATTAGCACTTATATGTACTAATGATGCATGAATATAGGATTGAATTTCAGCACTAGAATAATTTGAATAATATGTATAATCTATCTCTACTGTATCTCCTGCTGTCAAACTAGCACTAATCGTTAATTTGTTAGTATCAGAATCAAAAGAATATTCACTTGCTCCTATTTCTACACTATTTATATAAACAGTTGAAACTGAAACTACATTATCTTCTGTTATAGTAAAAATCGCACTTGTATCATAAGTAAATACATCTTTGCCTGAACGAGAGAAATCATCAATTAAACAACGAACTTTTGTTTCAATATCAGATAAAGTTACATTCATTCAGCTCTCCTTAAAAGTATTTCTCTACCTCTACCATGAAAAAATTTAAATCCTTTATTCATCAAAATTCTAATAAATGAAGATTCTTTATTTATTTTTATAAAAAATTCATTATTACTGTTCCATAATAAAACAGTAATTAATTTTTCACAAATATCTTCATCTTTTGCATTTATCTTTAAATAATACCTTTTTTTATCTCCTCCAATTGCTTTCCAAATTGCTAATAATCCTTTTACTTCACTATCCTCTTCACAAATTAAAATTTTATAACATTTTTTTAATAATTTTGATAAAGTTTTATAATCTTTAACAATAAATCTTTGATTATTTTCTGTAATATAAAAATCAGGATTATAAAAATTATTAATGAAATCAACTAAAGGAACATAATGTTTTTTATTATAGAATAATACCAAACTCCCTCACTTTTTAATAATTGGGAGAGAGAAGAAATTAATCCTCCCTCTCCCAAATCTATTTAGTTAATTTAATTATTAACTTCTCTGGAATTTCCAAATAGCATTAACATTGGTTACAGCAGTAACAATATTTTCATAACCTGTAAGACCAACTGCCAAATATCTTGCTACACCTGTCAGCGTAATTGGGTTAGGAGAAACATAAACTAATCTTTGTGGTTTATCACCAGCTTCTGAAAGGGCTGCACCTAGCAAATCAATATCATTTAATCTTTTTCTAACAAACAATACAGGTCTTCCAGACACCCCATTAAGAGCAAACAAAAATGCATTTGTACTAGCTAAAGCTGCTGTACTAACAGAATCAATAGTAACAGTTTCGTTGACTCTTATAACCTTAACTCCTAAATCTCTAAAAGCATCTGATAAACTTTGATATTTATTATCTTTCCAATTCCATAGTTTAATATCTTTATCAATTAAAGTTCCTGCTACTAAAACAAAATTATCACCATAATCAATAATATTGTCTTGCATATCAACTAAATTTTCATAGGTGAAATGCTTTGTTCCTGAAGTCAATGCTTCAACATTACCTTGTGCTACGCAAGCGGTATTAACAACATCTAAAATTTTATAAGTTTCATAAGCATCTAAAGCTCTATTAATAGTTTTTAATTTTCTAGCAAGAGTCCGTTCTTTTGCTGTAGCCAAATCTGTAATCTTCACATAGTATTCAGGAGAAGCAATATCAATAAATGTTAATGCAGCAGGTGTATCAGGTGTTACACTAGTTTGAGTCACTCCACTAGCGACAGTTGTATAAATAGTATCTGTATCAGATAACACATCAAAATAATAAACATATTCATCTGGGTCAGCAGTATCAACTTCGCAAACAGCAGTAGTTAAATCAGGATATGGTTTTCTAGGGTCTAAAGGTTCTCCAAGAATTCTAGCTATTTCTAAATGGTCGTACTTCATTGTATCTAATTTCCTCCGAATTTATATTTATTCATTGCCCGAAAGCAATGTTTCTAATTTTTTCTTTTCTTTGTTTTGTTTTATCTGTTATATTTTTATCTTTACTACCTTTTTCATTTCCTTCATCATTATTATCATTTTCATCATCAGAATCATCATTGTCATCTCCATCTCCCTCTTCATCTTTTTTCTTCTTTTTCTTTTTCAAAGCTGCAATTTCTTCATCTTTTTCTTTTAATGTTTTCTTTAGCTTTAGATTTTCATATTTAGCATCATCCAACAAATCTTCATCTTTTATATCTTTAACAAAATCTCCTAACTCATTTCTTCTTTGAGTTAATTTAATTGCTTCAGCTTTTGCTTCTTGAATCTTTTTTTCAACATCTTTCTGAATTTCTTCAATTTTGACTTTAGCTGCTTCTGATTCTTTCTTCAATGTTTCAATAACTTGATTAGATTTTGTTATTTCTTCATCTTTAGATACAATAACTTTATCTTTTTCTTCAAGAGTAGCTTTCAAAGATGCTATTTCAGTTTCTAAAGCTTTAATTTTTTCTTCCATTACAATTTCCTCCATCTCTCCTTTATATCTTTCCAATAGAGAAGTCATATTCAACTCTCTAGCTCTTTTCAGAATTTTTTTCTTGACCGATTCAGGACTAACTCCCAATTTATTTAAAGTTTCAGTAGCTTGGGGTAATCTTGCTAAAGCATTTCTAACATGAGCAGGGTCATGAATCGGAAACATTCTTATCTTTCTAGGTTCTCCTGTTATTTTATTTTTAACAGTTACAACTACAGCAAACATATCATCAGAAATGTCTTTTCTTTCTTTATAAGTAAGTTTTTTACTTTCTTCGGTTTCACCTTCAAAATCAATTATTTGATTTTCTAATTCTTCTTCTGCCCCTGTAAAATTTTCAAAATCTATCATTTTTATCTCTCCCGTATGTATGAAATTTCTAGGGGGTATCATAACTTTAGCAAACTCTAAAACTTTTGTTCTTGCCATATCTAACATCTGACTACCAGGAAAAGCAGGTTCTTCTTTCAAAAGTAATGCACCACCAGCAAATTCTATATCAGTTAAATTATATCCTTCATCTTTCATTTCTCTATTTCCCCATGCTTCAAAAGAAATAGCTAAATTTCCTTTTTTCATCAATTCTTTAATTACTTCATAATCTTCATCAAAATTACTTTTAAAAAAAGCTCCATAAGCAAGAATTTCATCTCCTTTTAAAGTAGCGTCAATCCAATGTCCTACAACTCTTTTACGAAGATGGTCAAAATCAACTGCTTTCCCTACTAAAGTATCTAAAGCTTTTTCTACTTCTTCTTTAGGCAAAGTACAGCCGTTTTTATTCTGTCTATTAACAAAAGCATATCTACTTTTAAAAATAGCCAAATCTTTCGAAGGTAATCTTATACCTCTCTTTTTTGCTATATTATCAAGCTCATCTTTATTAGCAGCATATTCTAGAAATTCATACTGCGTATTATATGTCATATCTTGCAATAAAATTTCTATTTTATTCATATCTATTTCTCCCATTCTATATTAAATAAACTTAATATAATTTTCTTAAAATTTCTTTTCCCCTCTGTTAAAAAAATTTTTTCTATCTTTTTTTGTTTCATCCCAATAATATCTTTATCTAATATATTATTTTGTTTCTTAACACCTTGAACTATATTTTCTGATTCATCATGCTTCAATATATTACCGAAAATATTATTAACTAATTTTATTATATTAACCTTTATCCCATTACTACCTATATCTAAAAATTTATTTTTTAATTTTATTCCGAAACTTAAAATTGAAGATAAATTAAAATTTAATTTTATTCCATTTAATTTAGTAATTAAAATAATAGGATTCAATTTCATCCCATAAACATATAAAGCATCTAATATTGTATATAATTTTTCACCAATTAAATTAATTAACATTAAAATATTAATACATTTAATACCTTTCATTTCCATCATTAAAATATCAGTTATAGGAATTCGAGGTTTTAATTCAGTTAAAGAAACACCTCCTCCTCCTTCTCCTTCACTAATTTGACCGAAAATAAAATATGCTTCATCTTCAGCTATTAAATAATTATCGCTCTTATCTATTACATAAATATAATTCATACGCCACTATGATTCGATGCCAATGGAACAACTGTTCCATCATCAAATTTTATATGTAAAGTTTGTGTTCCTTCAGGGTCTCCTGTCAAATATAAAATAGCTTTATTTGCACTTGGACTTGGTGCTGAAGTTTCAGAAAAAATATAATGCCCTGTAGCTTTAATATTACCATTGACCACTAATTTTTCATCTTGATTATAAATACCACCAATCCCTACATTACCATTCGTAAGAATTGTTAATTGCCATCCAGCAGTTACAGGAAGGTATTTATAAATTCCAAATCCAGCAAAAGCAGAACCTTCTGTTTGAAGACGATAGTCTTGATTAGTGGTTTTTAAAGAAAGATAATTATAATTAACTCCTCCTGTTGTAGAAGCATAAAAAGTAACAGGAAAATTTATATTTGAAGGAAAAAGGGTGATAGCTCCAGGTGCGTAAATATTAAAAGAATCAGCTCCCGCATAAGTTAAACTTTCACGAGCGGTTATTTGCCCAAGACTATCTATTTTAAACTTTTCGGCAAGGTTGCTATTGTAAAGGGTTAAATTATAAATTCCTATTGTATCGCCTAAAATCAAATCTATATGCCCAGAAACAATCTTTGTAGTTTCCGCACCCCTTAATTCAATATATGGTAGTTCGTCAAACGGATTAGCAAATATTTTTGGATTCTCGCCAGAAGTATCGCCTAAATAAAGGTAATGGTTTGTATCATCCCAAATTAAATGAGTTGAATGTTTCCAAATAGCATTGGTATTATCCCAATAGGGAATTTGCCCATCAGCAGTTCCTTCTTCAATATTAATACCTAAAATACTTTCCCAATCAGTATTACTTGTATTTCTGATTTTGGTAATCCATTTACCAGTTCCATTGCTCGTATCTATCCAAAGTTTTCCTGCACCTACAGCTCCAGGGTCAGAATCTTGATAATAACCAGGAACATGTAAATCGTCATCTGTTGCTAAATTATGTAATCGAACAGCCATTATGGTTTATATTTTTCTATTCCTTTAATTATCACTTTTAATCTTAATCCTTTTTTTATTTTTAAAGCGGGAGTCCATTCAATAATGACAATATCTTTACCTTCCATTCCTAAAAATGTAGGAAATTTTATTAACTCTACTTCTTTTAATAATTCTTTAGCTTGTTCTTCAGTTAAATCTGGATTAACTGCTTCAAAATTTATTACTATATCATGCATATCTGTTCCGCTATCATTATATAAATAACATTCATATCTAGTTTTTTCTCCGACAAATACTTCGCCAAAATTAATTTCTGTAATTATATTTCCAAATTTATCCAGTAGTTTCATCTTTTTCTTCCTCTTCTTCAATTCCTAATAATTTATTGAGGAGTTGAGATTGCTTACTAGCAATATCTAATTTCGCAATTTCTAAAATCTGCTGTATGTCTATTCCCGACTTTTCTAAATTTCCTTTAGTTTTTCTATGCCATTTACCATTTGGTCCTTTTTCTGCAATTTTCTTCAAAGCTGACCAAGCAACTTTTCTAGCAGTATCTTCATTTTTATATTGTTTATAAGCATTATTAAAAATATGCATCCATATTCTTTGTAATGATTTATTCATTACATTTTTTATATTATCGGGTAATTCACTAATCTGATTATATGGAGCTTGTTCGAAATCTCCTTGAAAATTTTTAGATTCTGGTCCTTTTCTATCAGGTAAAATATTTTCTTCTTCTTCTTTTGGTATAGGTTCTTCTTCTAAAGGAGAAATATCGGCTTCTCTATTTTGAATAATAGGTGGATACATAATAATTTGATGTTTATTTTTGTCTTCAATTTTCCTTCTATCTACTTCAATACTATAATCAACCTGTGAAACCATTTCTGCATAAGTTTGTTTAGATAATATTCCTCTATCATAAGCACTACGAAGATGTTCTAATAAATCTCTTGTGACAAATTGATTTATAGGAGTATTAGCAATTCTAATAGGAACTTTCGTATATTTTCTATGTTCAAATTTATTTTTTTCAGCAATTGTTTGTAATAAATCATCTAAAAGTAATTTAAAATCTTCAATACCAGTTCTTATTTCAGATATAAATGGCTTCGGATTCAAAATTGCTTCTCTACGATTAGATGATATTCCTTCAACAACTTCTATTAATCCTAAACCTGCCAATATTCTTCTTTCAATTGGTGCATATAATTCTTCTTCTAAAGCTCTACGATATTCAGGAATAATATGTTCTATTTCTGTATCAAAATTAGTTATATAAGTTGAAATACCTTTGCTAGTTCTTCTTTTATTAGCTAAATCTGCGAAATCTTGTTTTATCTTTGCTAAATCTTCTTCACTATAAATAAATTCAGGTCTTCCTGATAAAGCTAATTCTTTAGCACCTTTTTTAACTAACATCAAATGTTCTAAAGCTTGACTAACTACATATTCTCCTTTTTTCTCAAGAATATCTATCATTTGCATATTTATAAATACCCCTCTTTGAATTAAAAAAGGAGTTGGGTATTCTGTACCCCATGAAGAAAAAGGTTTTTGAATAAAAATCATCTCGTTAGATGTAGCAGGTAAAGAAATAGATTTATCTTTACTAATTCTCAATTCATATTTTTCTTCTCCTATAATTACTGTTTCTCCATTAATGTCTTTTATAATAATATCTTCACTATCAACAAAAAATAAAGATGTAGGTAATAAAAAATCACCTTGTTTATTCCAAAAAGTTCTTAATAAAGGAAAAGAACCACCTTTCCATCTTTCTCTAAAATATTCTTTTGCTAGAGCTTTAATTCCTACAGGTATCTTTCCTCTTTTATCTGCATTAATAGTTCCTAACCAATCATTAAATAAATTTGTTAAATTTTCATTTTTTGCTTCAACTTTATATTCAACTAAAGCACAATTAACAGCAAAATCTAATAAAGAATTAACTAATCCTGAAGTATCTGATTTTAACAAATCTTTAATTTTTAAAACTTGGTCTCTAAAATTTGAAGGTATTACAATTGTTTCTCTTTGAGCAATCGAAATCATATCTGATAACCATTTTAATATATTATTTTGTGGATTATCCGCAAAACCCATTTTTTATACTCCTATTCTATTATTCCTCTTTTAGCAAATTGTTTTACAGTTATTGGTTTTACTATAATAAATTCATTATTCCATTGAGAAATAGCAAAAACTTGAAAACTTTGTAATAAATGATTCTCTTCACTAATACAATCATAAAGAGTTCTATTTCCTGATTGCATAGAAACTACAGAATTAAGCTGTGTATCTAATTCATAATCTATTGGCGATTCTATTCTTCCTTCATAAAGAAGAAATTGTAATCTTTTAATTGACCATTCACTTATATATTCTTCTTTATATATTGGTTTCCCGTCTTTATAAACAATATTATTATGTTCATCTCTTTCGAAATCTACAGGAATTTTTTCATTAAAACTTACCCAACATAAATGTTCTTTAGGAATAAATTCAGCCAAACCTCTAAAAATAGCTCTTCCTGTTCCTTCTGTAGTATCTAACGCAATAAAATTTGCTTTTATTCTTTCTATAAGATATTTAAAAATTTTCAATTGTTCTTTATCTGTTAAATTATATAAAGTAATTTTATATAAATACTTATAAGTATTTCCGACTTGCGAAAAAATAGTTATTTTTGTTGGTGCCGATTCTCCTATATCAGCATTTAAATAAATATTTTCAGCATTAGGAGGTCTTTCAACAATAAGAATATTAGAATAATTATCAAAGAATTCTTTTGCTAATTCTAAATGTTTAATTTGTTTTTCTTCACTATAAGACTTTCTAACTCTCTCCATATCAAAAACACTAATTCCTTCTTCAACAACTTCTCCTTTAACAAAAACTCTATACCCTACTGAATTTTCTCCTCCATATTTTTTAACAGCTTCTTCTTTCTCTTTCTTCCCCCACATTGGATTAATATATTGAGGAGCATTACAAATCCAAGGTTTCTTTTCTAAATCACCAAATATCCTCCCTACTGGAGAATATTTAATAAAATCCGTCATTCCAGAAAATCTTTCTACACATCCTAATTCACTTATAGCATCTACTCTTTTTTCGAAAACTGTTTCTGTTTCTTTACTTCCTTCTTCCATCCAATGTTTCATTGCATGCTTTCCAAAAAACTGTGCTCCTGGATTTCTACTAGCAATATTCATATTTATACTTTCAATAGTAAAACCATTATCCCAAGTTAAAAAATAAGTAGGAGACCTTTTAACTGAAACATTAAATATCCTTAAAAAAGGATGATTTTCAGCAGCAATTATTATTTTCTCTAAAATAGTCCTTATATGAACAGCATCAAAAGAACTAAATAAACATTTCCAACTATCTAAATGAATAATAGACATCAACATATCTAATATCAAAGTTATTAAAGTCTTACCATATTTTCTTGCCCCAAAATTATATAAAGAACCAGCTTTTACTTTTAACTTAAAATTCTCTTTTTTATCTAACTTTGAATCTTCATCAATCATATATTCACATGAAAGCATAGATAATTGACCTAATCTAACATGACTAAAATTCTCATTAAATATCCTCAAATTATCAAAATCATCAAATAAACATTCAGCTAGAGCAGTAGAATCACAAAGAGTTTCACAAAATTCTAATTCTTCTTCTGTTATTCTTTCTAACATTTCATTATTTCAGAATTATCTGAAATAACTTAATCCTAATTATTTTAATTTAATTGGAAAGGAAGGAAAAAATGAAAGCAGTTAATTACTGCGTAATAGAAACCAAATTTACTTTACTTAATATCCAATCTATATAATCTTCACTAACTTCCAATATTCTAGCGACATCTGTTTTAGTTATCTTGCCTTCCTTATAACATTTAAACAAATGTT
>Ga0233417_10000203_pt1 | contig 17078 bp, 7 predicted proteins | sample Sed_MG_FD_189023 | JGI IMG/M metagenome (GOLD analysis project Ga0233417, IMG submission 189023) | Sediment microbial communities from Lake Towuti, South Sulawesi, Indonesia - Sediment_Towuti_2014_0.5_MG | ecosystem: Environmental > Aquatic > Freshwater > Lake > Sediment | place: Indonesia... | reverse complement strand
CCGCATGAGAGTCTTTTTCGTCTGGATAAATGCGGCGTGATCCACGTCGTAATTGTCGCTGCCGATCCAGGGGTCTCTGGCATCGGTCTTGAACATGGACTCCAGCGCCCGCGATGTGACGATGCGTCTGCACACGTCTCCGTCCACCATGACGGACGCCACGCGCGCGGCCTCGTCAAGCTGCCGCTCCATGACAGGTTGCGGCTGCGCGGAGGCCGGGAGCGAGAGAGCAAGCAAGCCGATGAGTGTCTTCATTTTGCCTCCCCGGCCAGTTCTAGGATGAACCGGCGGACGTTCTGCCAGGCCGCCGAATCGAGGTTGTTGAAGAAACGCTCGTTCGGGCGGGGGGCTTCGTCAATATCGGTGTTCGTCCATTCGTGCGGCGGCGTATCCGCCAACGGCGGCCGTGTGTTCCACCAGTCCGCCGGTGATGTGCCGTTGTAGCGCCGCGCCACCTCCGCCTTCAACCTGTCTGCCGCTGTCACTTTCGCGAAGCTTTCCAGCAATGCGAGATCCTGCACGCAATTCCGCTGTATCTTCAGCCGCATGCTCGGAATCGGCCCGTCGATTCCAAAACGCTCGCCAGGATATACGAGGGCCGTGACGCCGCCGTCGTATTGAAACCAGGGGTCTGTGCCGGCGGCGACGGTTAGCCAGTGGATATAACCGTCGATTCCCCACATCCAGGCCCGCACCGGAAAAAGGGTGATGGACGAGGATACGCGCGCGGCGCTCGGCGGGCCCGAATAGAACCAGGCGATGTCGCCGCGATCCCGCAGCATCTTCGGCGCGTGGGGAAACCAACTGAACTCCGTCCCGCCGACGACCCAGAAGTTGATGATGCCGGCCTGTTCCCGGAACTGGCGCTCCATGAGCCAGCTTGCGTCTCCGCGGAACACGAACTTCACGGGCGAGCCCGGCGGTACCGCCTTCCGGAGTAGACGGGCGTATTCGGCAAAGAATGGCAGGTCCTTAGCGAAGCGGGTCTCGTCGCCATCCCAAGGATACGCCTTGTAGCGCTTCTTGTGATTGAAAAACATCTCGAAGCTTGTGCCCGTCCAACCCTTCTCACGGAAGTGTCGTTCCATCGCCGACACGACGTTCACGAACTCCGTTTCGTAGCCTGGCTCTCCCCACCAGAGGAAGGAGGCGGGCCAGTCCGGATTGACCGGCAGGTACACGAACGGAATCGGCCGCGGCCCGCGCCTCGAATTCGCGAACGCGGTTCCGTCAAGCAGCGGGCCGTAATGGCGGTCGAACAACGTCCAGTCCCGGATTCGCCGCGACTTCCCCGTACCCTCCAGCGCTGGGGCGAACTCCGGACCGGTCTTTCCGCCGTGGCCGTATCCGAGCTGGTGAAAAGTCCCGCGGTGCTCGTAGAAGATGCGGTGATAGGCGTGGATGAGCCGGAAGAAATGGTCGCTCTCGAAAAACTTGGCGCCTCCGCGCTCGCGCGCCGCCGGATACGCCTCCCCGATCCAGCCACTGCTATAGGAATTGTGATCGATTGTGACCGCGTCTTTCTCCGGGAACTCCGCCGCAAGGACGGTGATTTTGATAGGGATCGTCTTGCGCTGGCCGTTTGAGTCCAGTTGCGCCGAGCCCGCATAGGCGCCGGGCTTCGTGCTCCGCGGAATCCAGAGGTCTACCCAGAACGCCTGGGCGGTTTGGCCGGCGATACGGTTGTCCGGCTCCGGCAACTGCGAGCGGAACGGGACGCTCACCGGCGCCAGCGCGTCGGGAACGTGCGCCTTGTCTGCTGCCAAAACGTGGAACCACTCGCGGAACACATCCGCCTCCATCGGCGAGGGGACGCTCAGGCCGAGTGAGTACGGCCCGCCCACCGGCATGGAGACCACGAGTTGAAACGAAACGTAGCCGCCGCGCGGCGTGGCGAGACCTACCGATCCCCCATAACTTGCGCCGGGCGACGTTCGATCGCTCCGCACAATGCCCCCGAATGGATCCGGCCGGAGGTGTTCGGGGAGGGCCTTCAGATCGAGCGCCGGCAGGCTCTGAACAGCGATCAAACAAGGCAAGAGGAGCCGGAGGTCCATCTTCACTTTTCCTGTTTGCCGCCGAGGTAACCCAGGCTCCGCAGCCTTTCGAGGGTCTCCCGGTCCATCGGGGACTTTCCGCCCGGTCCCAGCCGGTTTCTTTCCTGTTTCTGAGCGTCGATCCATCGGATCAACTCCTCCTTCAGCCGGCCGGCCACGTCCGGATGAGTAGCGGCGACGTCGCTGCGGTCGGCCTTGTCGGTTCGACGGTCGTATAGCTCCGCCTCCTTGAGACGCGCGCGGCCGGCTTTGCTCCGGTACACCAGTTTCCAATCCGCATCCATCCAGGCGAACGAATCGGTGAGGTTTTCGGGCACGCCGCCTCCGGGCTTCGCCCTTGGCAGAGCCAGTTTCGAAGCGGTGACTCCTCCGTTCCTCCGGAACGGGAGGCCCCTGAGCAGCGGCGCCAGGCTCTGCCCCTGCGCCGTCGGCGGCGCTTTTGCTCCGGCCAGTTCCATCACCGTCGGAAGAACATCGAGGAGCTGGACCGGCTCGCCAATCCGCCTCGGTACGGGAATCAGATGTGGATTCCACATGACCAAGACGCAATGAATCAACTCGCTGTACACCGAATGTCCGTGTGCGCCATAGCCGTGCTCCCAGAACTCTTCGCCGTGGTCTGAGGCGATGATGACCAGCGTGTTATCGAGTGTGCCGAGGTTTCTCAGCTTGCCGATCAGTGACTCGATGCTGCTGTCGTTGTGCGCAACCTCGCCGTCGTAGCGCTCGATCGCCCGCCGCATGTAGACGTCAGGACTGATGCCCCTGGACCGCATCTCGGCCTGGGTCACCGTTGCCCCGCCTCCGTATGCGCGTATATCTCGGAGCCTGCCGTAATCACGGTTGAATGCCTTTGTCTCCGCCGGATTGGCGAACTTCGTCTCGAACCCGGCGGGCGGACGATACGGTGCATGCGGGTCGGTCGACTGCAAGTACAGGAAGTAAGGCTCGTCCCGGTGTCGCTCGATCCAGGGCATGACGGCGCGGTTGATGGCCGCGGAATCGGTGCCCCGGTCATCCGACTCTGTCCGGTGGCGTTGAATGACCGGGTATTCCATGATGTAGTCGAATCCCCGGTCCAGCCCGCTCGTCCGGCCGGCAAAGGGATTGGCGATGATACTGGCGGTCACGTACCCTTCGCCTCGCAACAGCTCGGCCATGGTCGCCGCGCCGCGTGGGATCGTGTCCGCGTCGTCGACCAATGCGTGGGTGAATGCGGAGAGCGATGTCATCAGCGATGCGACGGATGGCTTTGTCCATGGCGCCTGGGCTTGGGCGTCGTCAAAAACCGCTGCCGACGCGCCGAGTTTCCTGAGGAACGGGGTCGTATCCTTCGTGTAGCCGTGGAGGCTGGTGTGGTCCGGCCGGAGCGTGCAGACGACGTAGAGCAGAATATTGGGCCGGCGCTTGGGGAGCGAGGTTGTGAGCAGCGGGTTGGCCCAAAGCGCTACGGCTTCGCGCCCCGTGGACGTGGCCTCGAATGTGATTCTCACGGTCGTGCCGGCATAGGCGGAAAGGTCGACTTCGGCGTCCTGCCAGGAATCCGGGTCGCTGTGAGTGCGGGAGAACAGCTCCTTGTCCGCTCCGCCGGCAGTGATCCGGAATGTTACTGGAGCCTTGGTCGAGACACCCAGTCCAAAGTGAAGGCGTGCGCCTTTCGGCGCCGGGACCTCGTAGGTGATCGTGGAAGGGGTGCGGGCGAAAATTGCGTTCCGGTACTCCTCGCGCTTCCCGAACCGTGCCCGTCCCGCCGGGCTGGACAGCCGGACCTTCTTCGGAACCAGTTCGATGGAATCGATCGCCACCGGGGCGAACAGGTCGTCTGTGGGCATGACCGCCATGGGGCGCGTGAAGACAGATTCCTCGATCTTGAGATCGAAACGATACACTCGCCATTGCATCGGCGGGGCAAGTTCCTGCTTCATCTCCAGCTTGCCGAGCTTGATCTTGATTTCGCGTCCACCCTCGGAAATCATCCGGATGAGGATGGCCTCGTAGCGGCTCCAGTCGACCGGAGGCTGGACTGGCGAGATGATGACCGGCGAACTTCCTTCGCCCTTCACCACCAGTTGGCCAGGGCGGAAACCGAGCCGGCCCCGCACCAGGTCCCACGAGATCTTCCCCTCATTGAAGTCCCAGACAAGCGGCTCGGCCACGCGGACCGACGAATGGGCAGCGGAGACGGACACCTTGGCCGAGGCGAACCGGTCGTCGAAGCGGTACAGTCCCCAAGCGCTTTCAGACTGCGTCTTCGCCGGCGGCGGTGCGGGACGGCAACCGCAAGCTGCGATACAGTACGCCACGCCAAACGCCGCGCGCGCCCGCGGACCTGGGGATCGGCGAGTTCGAGCCACCTAAAAGCTTAGGCGCAAGGAGAACTGGATGATGCGCGGCTCGTTGGTCTGAATAGTCAGATCCTGCAAACCGGTTGTGCCATTGGGATCGGCGTCATTCGGATGATTGAAAACGTTGAAGAAGTCCGCGGTGAACCGCAGCTTCACGCGTTCCGTGATGTCGAAGTGCTTGAACACGGAAAAATCCTGGTTCCACGCGCCTGGACCGCGGAAGAAATTGCGGGAGTTCCAGTTGAGGTTGTCCGTGATCGTCGTCAGCCGTACCGTGCCGTCGGCAAGCTGCTGCGGAATCCGGTTGTCGTACGCGGCGCCTACCGGCTTGAGGACCCGCTGAGAACGGTCCACCGGAACAAGCTGCCGCAACTGCGTCTGATCGACTCCGGTGGCCAAAGTCGGGTCGAAGTCGCCCTTGAACCACAAACGCTGGCGACGGCCGAAGATTGTCATCTCCAGCCGCTGGTCCGCGCTCAGCGTGGGATCGCCGAACAGATACCGGGAATTCGCGACACTCAACCAGTTGCCGCTGCGCCAGTCTCCGATGAAGGCGACCTCCCAACCGCCGACAAGTGCATTCAAGCCCTTGGATACGCTGCTCGCAATCGGCCGGCCGCGCCCGAACGGGAGGGTGTATATGCCATTCCAGCGGATTCTCTGTGCCGGCACGTTGGCGGTGTTGTAGTAGCCAAGGCGAATCCGCTGATCGTAGCTGAGGTTCGGCGCTCCGAGGATTTGTATGCTCTCCGGAACCTGGAAGTTTCCCCCGCCCGTCGCGTTGATGCTCGCGTCGCCTGACGTGGCGCCGCCCGCATCACTTGTGGTCAATACGTGGGCGAAGGTCCAGAACCACTGGAAACTCAGGCCATTCGAGTAACGGCGCTCAACGTTGGCTTGGATGGATTGCGCGTTCGAGAATCCGCTATGGTTCGCGGCATTGAACGCCCAGTTGGGATTGATGCGCCGGAGGTCCGGCCTGGTGGGCCTTGCCTGCCCCGTTCGGGCCTGGTAGTTCCACTCCGATTCGAGTGAGTTCACCGCGAACCGTTGCTCCAGATTGCTCCCGCGGTTGCCGATATAGCTGAGGCGCAACGCGGTGTTCTTCATGATTTCGCGCTCGATCGAGAAGTTCCATTCATCCGCCTGGTTGTCGCTCCAACTGTTGCGGTCCCAAGGCATCATGGGGCGGGCGCTCGATGGAAGATCCACGATGCCCTCGATTGGCACCTGTGCCGAACCGACGTAGTCATCCGCCGCCGGCGGTTTCATCACGGCGTAATTCGGAACGTCCCCGTTCTGGTCGCCGATGCTGTTTTCGAAACGCAAGTTCAGTGGCGGATTCGTGCGGGAAGTCTGAAGGATCTGGGACAGCGGCATTGTCCAGAAGTATCTTCCATAACCCGCGCGAATCACCCATCTGTCCGTCACGCGGTATGCCATGCCGACTCGCGGGCCGAAGTTGTTGTTGTCCGCTGGCAGCAGGCCCGCCGGGAAACCGGCCTGGTCGGCCGTCTTCCACTTCAGCCCGCGGGCGCTCCAGGACGCCAGCACTGACGGGGGAATGCCGGGGATTTCCTCCATCTTTGTGCTTTGTGGAGTAATTACTTCGAACTTATTGGCAAACGCCGTAAGGTCGACGTTCACCAGCCGGTTGTATTTTTCACTGTAGACCGTCCACTTGTCCCAACGCACGCCGAGCTCCAGCGTCAGGTTCGGGCTCACCTTGAAACTGTCGTGGAAGTAAGCGCCCATCTCTTTCTGCTGAAAATAAAAGTAGCCGCGGTTGTACTGATTGGAGAGATACGTCGGCAGCCCCATGAGGACGCTGCCCATACCGAGTCCGGTGAACGGCTTGGCGGCGTCGTTGGGCGCGTCGTAGAGTGCGGTCCAGTCGCCGTAAAAGGAGTGGGACCCGTGGGCCTGCTGTAATTCCCGGATGTTGTTGTATTCCTGGCGCCCTTTGAAACCGATCTTGATCGAGTGGCGGCCCTTGATCCAGGTGACATTGTCTTCGATCTGATAAGCCGTCAGGTTCTCGTCTTTGCGGTTGTCGGCATCCCAGCAGCCGTAGTAGAAGAAGTTGTCGGCGCCGCAGATGGTCGGCCAGCCGGTGACTCCGAACGGATTCGGCAGCCCGAGCGTTTTTGCCCAGTCGGTATCGTCGGCGAGCGTCCCGGAGGTCTTCGGCGCGCGGTTCGCCGAGGCCTGAAACTCGTTCAGAAGGCTGGGAGAAAAGGCGTGATTCCAGCGTGCAAACATCGAGTAAATGTCGGCTATGGAACGTCCCGTGCCGCCGGCGTCGCTCGACCCGGGCTTCGGGTAGCCGAAGCGCCCGCCATAGACCTTGTTGGTGAAATTGGTCTTCGTGAAGCGGCCGGATATGTTGTCTTTCTCCGAGAACACGTGGTCGCCTTTCAGCGTGTACGAATAGTAATCGGTCGTATTCGGATAGTAGGTCGTGAAATTGATCCCCAGATAAGGGCTTATGTCCAGGCGTGTCGGCTCCGCCGACACGCTGCGCATGGTCTTGCCGAACGACGTGATCCTGGCCGCGGGAATGCGGTTTCCGCTGAAGGGCTGGCGCAGGCCGGCGGCACTACTGGTCAGGGGATCATAGACGGTGATTGCTTCGCTGTTCTGGGTTGTCGCGCCGGCAAAGTCGCCATCCCACATCGCGTTGCTCGGTGCCGACGTTTCGGCGTACCTCGATTGCCGCAGTTTTTGCCCCTCGTAGGCAAAGAACCAGAAGGTTTTGTTCTTGATTACCGGACCGCCGACGGACCCGCCGTACTCGTTCCGGATGTACTGCACGGGTTTGTAAGGAACCGAGAGATCTTGCCGCTGGCGGGTCCGTAGTCCGCCGAAATTGTTGCGGTGCGTCTCAAAGACCGCGCCGTGAAACTCGTTGGTGCCGCTCTTCGTCACCAGCGTGATCGTCGCCGGGCGCGAATACTGGGCGCCGGAACCGCTTGTTTCGATGCGGTACTCCTGAATGGTGTCCAGTCCCGGCGATACGCCGCCCCTGAGGCCACCCTGGAAACGGTCTACCAATGAGATGCCGTCCAGCAGCATGTCCGCTGAGCCGACTTTCAACCCATTCACGCGGGGAGCCCCGCCACCCTCTACGCCCGGAGTGAGATTGAACAGGTTGCGCACGTCGCGTCCATTGAGCGGGAGCTGCGAGATCCGCAGCGCATCCTTGACGTCGTTGATCTCCGCTCCTTGCGTCGTGATGATCGGCGCGGCGCCGGAGACCTCCACTTTTGTCTCGACCGATCCGACTTCCATCACCGGGTCGACGACGGCAGTCTGGCCTACGTCCACTCGGAGCGTGCCAGCCCATTTCTTGAATCCGGCTAATTCCACTTCAAGGGTATAAGGCCCGGGCCGTACCGCCCCGAAGTAGTAGATGCCGACCGTGGTGCTTTGCGTGGTGGCCGCGACGCCGGTAACCGTGTTCGTTAGCTTGATGTTTGCCTCGGGAATCACCGCTCCCGTCGAGTCGAGAACGGTTCCTCGGACGATGCCAAGACCGCTCTGCCCGTACAGCGAAAGTCCGGTCCAAACGAACAAGAGAAAGGATGTTCGAAGAGCCGTTCGAATGACATGACCCCTGCTCATATGTGTTACCTCCGTGGCACAGGTATTATTGCTGAGGCAGCTTCAGGCTATTCGACTCTGCCGGTAGTGTCAAGGGGGCTGGCCCTTCACGGGCGGCGCTCAGTGCACTTCTATCTCGGATCCCGCCTGCTGCCCGCTGAGAACGTCGGTAGCCTCGATGCGCCAGCGGCCGGGTGGATCATTGTGGGCCACGGCCAGTCGATGCGCCGTCACCCCCCGGCGTGCCAGCAGGTTGCCTGAGTAGTGCGCCACGAGCCTGCCGTCGGGCGCACGAACCGACAGCCGGAAGATGTGGCGGTCGGCCTGCCCGCCTCCCTCTATGCTCAGTCCGATCTCACCAATCTCGCCGCGCGCAAGATTGCGGGGCGCGGCAAGCCGCAGGCGGTCCGGCGCCGGCGGGAACAGTGCCGCGAGGAAAGGCTCATAGGGGTCTAAGGTCACCGCAAGCTCCCTCTTCACCCCGAGGACTTTGCCTGATCGGACATTCACCACCGTCCGTTCGGCTGGCAACGCAATCCGAACGTTGCGGGGCTTCTCGAAGCGCTCGTTTGATTTGAAATCGGGCGGGCCGAGCTCGTCCACCCGCAGTTGCGGGTTGGATAGCAGTCCCACCAGTTGCACGTGGCCGTTGCGAAACAGGTGCACCTCCACACCGGTGGGGTGCGAGCCGGCTTCATCCAGCACGCGAATCTGGGGCCGCACTCCGCTCTGCTCCACAAGGGCAGCAACCTGGCGTTTCGTGGCCTCCTCCTTGCCGCGCAGCCGCTGCTGGTGGTAGTTCAAGACGTCGGCCTTCAGCCGGACATGGCCCGGGTGGCCGGCAAGATCCGCAAGGCGGCTCCGTTCCAAACGCCGGCTATGCTCGTCGTATGTGCCGGGTTCGGCGGTAGTGAGCGCCACGCCTCCCTGGGCGATGAAATTACGGATTGCCTGCGCCTCCGCCTCCGACATCGACACGGAATCGGGCAGAATCAGGACGCGGTAGCCGCCTTTCAGCAGCTCGCCTTGCTCGACCTGCTCGTAAGCTACAAACCGGTATTGCAGGCCGAGGTCTTCCAACAGCCGGCACCACGACTCCCGCAGGCGTAGAAAGTCGCTGTCCAACCGCTCGGTGCTGGCGCTGCGCTTGGCCCACGCCCTGCCGGCCGGCTGGTGCTGAAGCATCCAGGCTGTTCGCATGCTCGCCTGCGAATAGTGGATCGCCACCGGATCGGCCAGCCGCTCGCTGTTCATCACGGCGGCGGCAACGCCGCTGCGCAGTTCGCCGAAGTAGGGGGCCGTCTCCGTGGCCCTCGGCGCCACGGAGCCGTCTTTGGCCAGATACTCGTTGCCGTCATCCCAGATGATCAACCCGTCGCCGCCGTGCAGCAGCTCATACCAGACCCGGTGCTTCTCCCACGGGCCGCGCGCGAACGCGGTCGTGACCACCGGAATGCTGGGATTCAGCGAGCGGATGATCTCGATGTTATTGCCGATGTTGTAAGGCTCGAAAAAGTTCATTGACCGGGTTAGCTTCCAGTAGTCATAACCGCCCCAGCCCGGCATCTGTGCGCCGGCGATGCCGACGAACGCCGCTGGGTCCACCGCCTGGATCGTCTCGACGCCCATCCGCAGTGAGCGCGCAAAGGAAATGTCCATCCATTCCTTGTGATCGGCCCAGGAAGAAAAGTTGCCGTCGGTGCGTTTCATGGCTTCATCGGTGGTTTCGGGCACGACGAGGTTCCAATCCGCGAAGAATCTCCCCCACTGGCTGCTCAACGCTCCTAACGTTCCGTACCGTTCCTTCAACCATCGCCGCATCTCGGCCAGCGAGTGGTCGGAAAAGTCGAAGTCCCAATAGGCCGACAGGTCTGCAACTCCCGATTCGTCTCCCAGATCATAGAAAATTGGGCCGTATGGGGAATGGGCTCGGGCAGCGCTGGTCAGTCTTTCGCGGATCGTGGCAAGCCACGCTGGGTCGGAAAGACTCGGCTGGCGCTTGAATGCTTCTTTGTCGTCCGGATTCTTCTCATAAAGGGCCTTCGCCTCGTAGAACAGCCAGTTGTGCCGGCGATCGGGGAAGTAACGGTGATACGCGGCGTAGAAATCGGTGGCCAGGTTCTCGGCATACCACCGCATGTCGTTGGCATACAGAAACTCCGGCGCAGGTTGATTGCGTCCGAGATACTGTCCCGCGCTGATGCCCATCCCCTTCAGCGTGGCGAAATCCTTCGGGCCGTATTGGCGCCACATGATGATCTCGTAGTCCCACCAGTCGCGGTTCGGCGGCTTGGCGATGAATTCCACCTGTGCCTGCTCGTCGCGCCGGTCGGGCTTGCCGTCCCGCGTGATGCCCTCCAGTGTCAGGCGGGCCTGCAACGTGTTCTTCATGGCGCACGCGCGGCGCAGGTCTATGGCAAAGCGGATTTCGTTCTCGTCCGCCATTGCGACGCGGATTCGGCGGTCCTCCACGAGGCGTCCGAGGGCATCCGTCCACGAAACGCGCAATTCGCCATTGCCGATGGCCAACGGATTCGTGCGGTAGAGGGCAACCACCGTCCCTTCGCGTTCCAGTGATCTTGAGGGCAGCACGATTTCGGCGCATTGCGCGCCGCCGCAGAGAAGAACGACAGCCGCGATGTGCCTCGTCATTTCACGAACTCCAAGTAGCCGCGCTTTTCGAGGAAGCGGAAGTACTTTGGGAAATCGAAATCCGTCGGGCCCGTCTCCAGCCTCGTCAACCGAATCACCTCGGCCAGCGTCCGGCGTCCGTCGCACCAATACAGCGCGGTGATTAACCTCGTATCCCACGCGCCGCTGGGTTGACCCTCACGCTCATCTGGACGAATCTCGTCCAGCGGCAGCGTCCCAATCCGCTTGCGTTTGACGACGATCCGCTCCGCTTCGGTGTTCCCCGCCGTCGCCGTCGCGCGGACACCCGCTCGCAGCCCGAGGGCATGCGCGCGCCGGTGGGCCGTCCGTTCCAGCCGCGCGGCCTGGTCCTTGTGCAGCGCGCGGAGACCCTCCATCAGCGGCTCCACGTCCCGCTCGAACTTGGAACGTCTGGCGGCGGGAACAAGGCGCGCTGCCGAGCGTACCGCTTGAATCTCCCGTTCCAGCAAGTAGTCCAGCCGCTCGCGCGCCTCGTGGAGTGCTCCACCCAGCCCGGCGGCGTCAGTGGAAACCGTCAGCGTCCCGATTGCCCGCGTCGCGCCGGCCACTAGCCTCTCCTGTCCCCGGCTCGCTGCCAGTTCCGCAAGCCATCCCGCCTCCGCTTCGCCTGCTGAGGCCAGGTAGTACAGGTACGCGGCCGTGACGATTGTTAGATCCCGTAAGGATCGTGGATCTACCGTCTCGGGACGGTCCTCGCTGTTGTGGTGGCTGTGGATGCCCGTCCCGCTGTACGGCCAGACGGTTGGAACGCCGATCAGCGGATCGGCGAGGAAGGTGTCGGTGCCTGGCATGAAAGGTGCGGAGTGAAAGGGGCGCTTCGGCTTCAGCGACGGGAAGTAGCGGCCGGCAAGGTGGAGCACAAACGCGTCCGTGTACGAGCTGGCTGCATGGGGATTCAAGTAGAACGTGTACTCGGTGCCAGCCATCTCGTAAGGGGCGGCGGGTGTGTCCACGCAGAAGGCCGCCACCGTGCGCCGGATGCGGTCGGTATTTTCGGCCACGTAGTGCATCGAAGCGTACAGCTCGCCCATCGCCAGCATGCGGATGGCGCGTCGCGGCGGCGGCAGTTTTCCTGCTGTGATCAGGCGGTTCAGGGCGCCGAGCGCCTCCAGCATCGCCGCCACCCCGGTTGCGTTGTCGTGCGCTCCTTGTTCGGCGGTATGCCCGAGCGTCAGAACCTCCTCGTTGCCGCTGCCCGGCACAAGGCCGGTCGCATAGGCGTACACTCCGTTGTAAGTCTTGCTGTCGGCAAACGCTTTCAGCCGCACTCGCCCGTGTTGCGCCAGCAGGCTCTCGAGGAGTTCGGTTTGCCGTGGTGTGATGGAGAAGCATGGCAGCGACGAGTTGTCCTTGGTAAGCGCCCAGCCATTGTCGCCCCAGGAATTGACCCACTGCCGCCCATCGAGCAGATCGGGGTTCTCGGTGAAGGCGTTGATGGCGCCGGCGGCGCCTTTCCGCGCCAGCAGCCATTTCACGCCTCCCGGCTGCTTGCGCGTCAGCACGAATTTGCCTCGCAGGTCCAGCTTTTCTAAAGCGGCCTCGCTTGCTTCCCCGCCATCGACCAGTTCGGCCGTAATACCCTCCGGCGGCGTGGCCCCGCTCCACATGCAGACCAGGGACGGAGTCTGGCGGTAGTCGCCCAGCAAACGCAGGCCCGGCTCGACTTCCGGCTCGACGATTTCCAGCCGCGCCTCGTGTACATCCCAGGCCAGTGGCATGGTCCAGTACCCGGCTTGCGTCACCCCGTCGGCCGGCGCATTCAGGATCTGCACCTGCTGGAGTCCCGCATCGCGCATGGCGCTTTCCAGGTAGCGGGCCGTTTCCTCGATCATCGGAAACGTGAACCACCGGTCGGTCTCCCAAACCCTGCGCATGGTGCGCAGTGCTTGCTCCTCCCGGACCTCCGACTTTAGTTGTTCCAGGATTTTGTCCAACGGCTCGCCCCAAAGCGCGGGCAACGTGAAGAGCAACGCGGCGGTTTTCCATGCATGCTTGGGCATAAGCTGCTGCAAGCATATCCGAACCGTGTTGCCGCCGCAGAGGCCGCTGTTCTACCATCGGGCTTGCCGCATGGTGGCCGGCGGCCGCTAGGATGCTCGTCGAGACTCTGCCCCCGCATCTCACCACAACTTTGGTCTCCATTGCTGAGGCGATGTTGATCGGAATCCTCGTGGGAATCCAGCGGCAATCCTCGCAGAGCCCGGAGGAATCGGAAGCCGTCGAGGCCAGGGACTTCGTTATCGTCGCCTTGACCGGCGCGGTTTGCGCGATCGCCCAGGCCGCGACGCTGACCGTCGTCGCCCTCTTGAGTGTCACCGCCCTGATTGCCGTTCACCGGCTTAAACTGACCCCCACTGCCCATCTGACCAGCGACTTCACCGCCGTGGCCACGTTCTGTCTCGGTTATCTCACCGCCGTTCCCAATTTCCCCCACGGCACCGCTATCGCGGTCGGAACAAGCATCGCCCTGGTCGCAATCCTGGAAGCTAAAGAGCGGCTACAGCGGCTGGTGCGCGAGGACTTGACGGAAGCCGAGTTCCTCGGCACGCTCCGTTTTCTCGCCATTGTCTTCGTCATCTATCCGCTGATCCCTGCCGGACGCTACGGGCCCTACGAGTTCTTCGAGCCGAGAAGCGTCTGGATCTTTGTCATTCTTGTTTCCTCCATCTCCTATCTCGGCTATTTTCTCGAGAAGTTCCTTGCCGGCCGGGGCATCACGCTGATGGCCGTTTTGGGCGGCGTTGCTTCCACCACCGCGGCGACCGTGTCCTTCGCCCGGCGGACACATGAGGAACCAGGCAACGAGCGGATGTTCTGGTACGCCTCCGTCGTGGCCAATCTGTTTCAGCTCCCGCGGCTTTTTGCCATTGCCTATGCCATCAACCCGCAATTGGCCGGCGCTCTGCTGGCTCCGGTGGGCTGCATTGCCGCCTCCAGTTTGTTGTTCGCGTGGCTGCTCTTTCGCCAGGCCGGCACGCCTGCCGCCGAGAGAAGCCGTTTTCCGCTGGGCAACCCGTTCCAGCTCGTGCCGGCGTTGAAGTTCGGCGCTCTCTTCGCCGTGATCACGCTGCTGACCAGGTGGGCGGCAACGGAATTCGGCAGCCAGGGTTTGCTGCTCGGCACGTTCCTCGGCGGTGCGGTCGACGTGGATGCCGTCACCGTAACCCTCGGAAACCTCCTCAGGACCGGCAACGTCGATGCGCCCCTGTGCACCAAAGGGGTGCTTCTCGCCATTGTCGCCAATGGGCTGTTCAAGATCGTGCTCGCTCTCACCGCAGCCGGCGTCGGTTTTGCCAGGAAGATCGCGCTGAGCTTCCTGGGGATGTACGCTCCCGGCTTCGCCCTGGCTTTTTTGCTGTAAGCCAGGCCTCGGTTGGGCTAGAATTGTCAGGTAAAGAAACGGCGAAAACGCATGAACCTCTCCCTTTTCGATCCTTCCGAACCCACCCGGTCGCTTATCCCCAGCCGGTCCATTGAGGATTCCCTGGAGCAGTTCCGCGAGCTGATGCGTCGGCCGGAGTCTCCTATCCGCGAAATCCGGCGCCAGCCCGCCCGGGAAGCCGAGCTGGCGTCCATGCCGGTCCAAATCGATCACCGCCTTCGGGAGGCCCTCGAAGCCCGCGGCATCCGGCAGCTCTATAGCCACCAGGCCAGCGCGTTTGAAAGACTCGACCTCGGCCGGAATGTGGTCGTCGTGACCCCGACCGCCAGCGGCAAAACCCTGTGCTACAACCTGCCGGTGCTGAACAGGCTGCTCGCCGACCCCGAGGTGCGCGCAATGTACCTGTTCCCGACCAAGGCGCTCGCCGAAGACCAGCTCGCCGAGTTCAATACTGTCGTCAATGCGATGGGCTCCGGGATACGGGCGTTTACCTATGACGGCGATACGCCGCAGGACGCCAGGAAATCGATTCGCGAGCGCGCCAACGTCGTTCTGACGAATCCGGACATGCTGCACGCCGGCATACTGCCCCACCACACTCGCTGGGCAAAGTGTTTCGAAAAGCTGCGTTATGTCGTCATCGACGAGCTGCACTACTACCGCGGCGTCTATGGGAGTCATCTGGCGAACATCCTTCGCCGCCTGAAGCGCATCTGCGAATTCTACGGATCCTCGCCCCAGTTCATCTGCTGCTCGGCGACAATCGCCAATCCGAAGGAACTTGCCGAAGCGCTGGTCGCGCTGCCCTTCGATCTGATCGACAACAATGGTTCCCCATCCGGCGAGAAGTACTTCGTCTTCTACAACCCACCGGTTGTCAACCGGCAGCTTGGCATCCGGCGTAGTTATCTGCACGAGGCCAGGCGCATTGCGGAGGATTTCATCGAGCACGGCCAGCAGACTCTGGTCTTCGCCAACAACCGCCTGGCCACCGAGGTGCTGGTCACCTATCTGAAGGATGCCTGCGAGCGGATGCCGATGGGCGCCGAGGCGGTGCGTGGCTACCGCGGCGGTTACCTGCCCCGCGAACGGCGCGAGATTGAGCGGCTGCTGAGAGACGGTGAAATACGCGCCGTCGTAGCCACGAACGCGTTGGAGCTGGGAGTCGACATCGGCACGCTGGACGGCGTCGTGATGGCCGGTTATCCGGGCACGATTGCGTCGACCTGGCAGCGCGCTGGTCGCGCCGGCAGGCGGCAGACCACCGCTGTCGCGGTGATGGTCGCATCGAGCAGCCCGCTTGACCAGTACATCGTCGAGCACCCCGAGTACTTCTTCAGCCGGCCGCCGGAGCATGCCTATATTAATGCCAACAACATCGAAATCTTGCTGAATCATCTGAAGTGCGCCGCTTTCGAGCTGCCGGTCCGTGACGAAGAGAAATTCGGGCCTTACATCGCCGCTGAGTTGTGCCGTTTTCTTCAGGAACGGGGCCTGCTGCATCCATCGGCCGGCGCCTGGCACTGGACGTCCGACACATATCCGGCGGATGCCATCAGCCTGCGGGCTGTCAGCAGCGACAACTTTGTCGTGGTCGATATCACCGGCGAGCCGAAAGTCATCGCCGAAGTGGCTTTCCCGGCGGCGCTGGTTGAGCTGCACGAGAAGGCCATCTACCTGCACGAAGCCCGCCAGTACCAGGTGGAGCGGTTCGACTATGACGGCCGCAAGGCCTACGTCCGGCGGGTCGACTGCGACTATTTCACCGACGCCATCGATTACACGCAAGTCAAGGAGCTGACCCGCTTCGCCGACATTGCCTGCAACGGCGCGGCCGCCCGTCACGGCGAGGTTCGCGTCAACCGCCAGATTGTCGGCTTCAAGAAGGTGAAGTTTTACACGATGGAAAACGTCGGCGCCGGTCAGCTATCCATGCCCGAGCAGGAGATGCACACGACCGCATTCTGGCTCCATTTTCCGGCCGTTTTCCTGGCGCGGCTGCCGGAATTCACGCCGGCCGAGCAGCAGGGGGGGCTGGTCGGGCTCGGCAACGCGCTGCGCGCCGTCGCCGCGCTGCTGCTGATGAGCGATCCGCGCGACCTTGGCGTGGCGATCACCGAAGATATCGCCGGTGGGGTGAAGCTCTGGGAGCCGGACCTGTTCCTGTACGAAACCTACCCTGGCGGCGTGGGCCTCTGCGCGCCGCTGCACCGGATGTCGGAAAAGCTCTTGCGGGGGGCGGCGGAACTGATCTCCCGGTGTCCGTGCGAGTCCGGCTGCCCCAGTTGTGTGGGCCCGGCGGGCGAGGTGGGAGATCGCGGCAAGGCAGCCGCCCTGCGCCTGCTCGAAGAACTCCTCGCCGCACCGGCCGGGGCCGTCGGCGAAGCGATAACACGATCCTGAAGATCGTGATACGCTGGGCCTGTTGGCCCGTATGCTTCGCCGGTTCACCGTGTGCGCCGCTGCCGGCGCCTCTCTGCTATTGGCCCACTTCAGTTGGATCAACCCGCTGTCGTCCCCGTTAACCGCCGGCGCCGAGGTGCAGGTTCAAATCGCGCATGGCCATGCTTTCCCGGAGAGTGAGGAGATGTTCCGCCCCCAGGGCATCAGGTCCTATGTTCTTGCCTCCGGTGGCGAGCGAACGGAGCTGAAGCCGCTGCTGGGCCGGAAGAAGTTGCTGGCAAATTTCAAAGTGCCCCGCGAGGGCCACTATCGGTTTGTGTTCATTCAGGATCGCGGCGTCTTGAGCCGGACTCCGAAGGGGCTGCTCCCCGGCGGGCGGGATGCGCACCCTGATGCGCACGCCTCGGCCCGGCATTACCGTTCCGGGGTAGCGTGGGCGGCCACGGCAAACGCGGCCAAAAGCCCGCGCGCCGCGGCCGGCCTGGAATTCGAAATGGTTGCCGAGGCCTCCGGGGACCGCCTCCAAGTCACCGTTTTGCACAATGGCAAACCCTGTGCCGATGCGGAGGTGATCTCCAAGAGACCTGGCCGTGCCGAAGAGAAGCTCAGCCGCAC
>Ga0233417_10000202_pt1 | contig 17215 bp, 17 predicted proteins | sample Sed_MG_FD_189023 | JGI IMG/M metagenome (GOLD analysis project Ga0233417, IMG submission 189023) | Sediment microbial communities from Lake Towuti, South Sulawesi, Indonesia - Sediment_Towuti_2014_0.5_MG | ecosystem: Environmental > Aquatic > Freshwater > Lake > Sediment | place: Indonesia... | reverse complement strand
GTCAGCGGACGACCGTATCGCGCCATCGGACCTCCCCTGGCGCTGCTGCCAGAGGTTATCGCCCATTTCCGTCATACTAACTATCATTGGTTCAGACCCTTGTACCCGGTTTTGAAATAGGTTCTAGTGAGGACCAATGAAAACTTGCTCACAGTGTGGTGCGTCGAATCCTGCGGACACGCCGACCTGTTCCGCCTGCGGCGGTTCCTTGACAACTGAAAAGGCTCCACCTGCCGCAGCGAAGACCAGCCGCAGGGCTATTGCCAGCCTTGTTTGCGGGATGCTTGTAATTTTTCTTCCTCTGGCAATTGCGGCCAGCGAAGCGGCAGGCCTACCTGGCACCATCTCAGCCGGAATCTTTGTGCTTATTCCCTTAGCTGCGATCACAGCTATTGTGCTGGGACATCTCGCGAGCACCAAGATTCGTCGCAGTGCAGGACGCCTCACGGGAGCAGGTGTTTCGCTCGCTGGCCTCATCCTCGCCTATATCGGCGTGCCCCTCCTCATCGCGGCCGTAATCGTCCCATGTGTGCGCCGCTCCCCTATGGCCCTCAACGAATCCTCTGCATTCGGCTCATTACGGCAAATCGACACAGCGTGCACGGAATACTCGGCAAAGCACAAGGGCTATCCCTCTTCGCTCGCGGCGCTAGGTTCGCACAATCATGGCAACGTAGACCACCAAGTTGACGTTTCGCTCGATCCGCAACTGGCTAGTGGAACAAAATCCGGCTACGCATTTGTCTACAAAGCGTTTGATACGGACAGTGATGGTGCCTTCGACACGTACACTGTTCTCGCAGCTCCCCTCACTCCTGGCGCGACTGGCATTCGATATTTCTTCACGGACCAGACGGGCGTCATCCGGGCTGGCCTCAACGAAACCGTTTCGGCAAACAGCTTGCCTATCTCCTAGCATCCGCTGATTGACAATTCGCGGAAGGGGCGTTACGAAGGGGGCGGCGACGCTCACCTGGTTAGCCAAAGATGGCGGGATAAACCCGCCGCCACATCAGAGGCTTGATGAAGACTTGCGCGCAGTGCGGCAAGGGGAACCTCGACGACGCGGCGTTCTGCCAGTGGTGCGGGCGGCCGCTGGCCGGGGTTGAGCCCGCGCCACCGGTGGCGTCTGCGACTGTGGCGCCCATGACGTCTCCGACGGCGACGCCACCAGAATCCTCGGCGGGTGCAGCTTCGATGTTTGGCTTCTCAGCAGAGCCGCCCGCCCCGGCCGTCCCGCCTGCGGCGCCCCCCGCTGCTGCGCCTGTAACGCAGCCCACACCTGCTGGTGCACCTGGGCCGCTGCCAGCAACTCCTCCGACTCCTCCCGAGACCAGCGGCAAAGCGATGGGCAGCCTCATCAGCGGAATTTTCTTCATCTTTTTTCCGGCGGCGATCACGGCGGTGGTGCTGGGACACATCGCGCGCGGAGAAGTTCGCCGCAGCGGCGGGCGACTGCAAGGCTCGGGCATGGCGCTGGCCGGGCTCATCCTGGGCTACATCGGGCTTGCCGTCCTGCCGATTCTGATTATCGCCGCGATTGCCATTCCCAACCTGTTGCGCTCGCGTATCGCCGCTAACGAGGCCTCCGCGGTCGGCGCGCTGCGCACGATCCATACCGCCTGCTTCGAGTACCGCTCGCGCTACAACGGCTACCCGGCGTCGCTGGCCAGCCTGGGGCCGAGTCCATATAAGACGCCCGGCCGCGAAGGCGCGGACATGATTGATGCCGCGCTCGCCGCCGGCGCGAAGTCGGGCTACACGTTCCGGCTCGAGGCGCACGACGACGACGCGGACGGCTACGCCGACCGCTATCAACTTTGGGCCGACCCGGTCACGCCCGGCACTACCGGCCAGCGCCATTTCTTTACTGACGAGACGGGCGTCATCCGCGCGCGTCGAGATGCTCCGGCGGATGCGGGGAGTTATCCCCTCGAGTAGCGACGGCGCGCTTGGCGGCGGCGAGCGGTTTTGCGATGAAGTATTGCTGGCACTGCGGACGGGACAACCAAGATGAAGCCGCCTTCTGCCGGCACTGCGGGGCGCCGTCGGCCGGCCCCGTGGTGGAAACGAGCGCGCCAGTCGCACCGGCTGCAACCCCGCTCCCGCAGACCAGCGGGATGGCCATCGCCAGCCTGGTGCTGGGTCTGGCCTGGCTGTACTGGATTGGTTCGATCCTGGCGATTATCTTTGGCTACCTAGCCAAAAACGAAATCAAGCGCAACCCCACGCAGCTTCAGGGTCGCGGTATGGCCATTGCCGGAATCGTGCTCGGCTGGGTGGGCATTGGTCTGCTGGTGGTGACGATTTTTTTCGTGTGGTTCTACCTGCAGGAAGGCAGCCGACCCGAACCGTCGCAGACAAACACCACGTCAGCGGTGCTGCTGCGGTTTTGAGTGTTGGTGCTCAGTCGCTGGCGCGAAACTCGGCCGCAGCGGCTTGAGCCACCGCGCGCTCGGAAGCGGGTTCGGCGGAAGTCTCTTCCCACAGCGAAGGGTCGGCCAGCAGGCGTGTGACGAGCTGGGTGTGCAGCGCGTGCCCGGCCTTGTGCGCTTCGACGCGGGCCAGCAGCGGACGGCCCAGCAGCGCGAGGTCGCCGATCAGGTCGAGGGCCTTGTGGCGGCCGAACTCGTCCGGATAGCGCAGCGGGCCGTTCAAGATGCCGTCGTGAGTGAGCACAATGGCGTTTTCAAGCGAGCCGCCGCGGGCCAGCCCTTGCGCGCGCAGCCATTCGACCTCATGCATAAACCCGAAGGTGCGCGCCCGCGCCAGCAGGCTACTGAACGTCTCGCGGTTCACGCGCAGCTCGACCGTCTGGCGACCAATCTGTGGATGCGCAAAGTCCACAAAGCAGCGCACGTGGAAATCGTCGGCCGGGCAAATGCCGATGCGGCGGTCGCCTTCCGCCACTTCGAGCGGGCGCAGCACGCGCAGGTAGCAACGCGGACGACGTTGTCGGCGAATCCCCGCCCGAGCCAGCAAATCAATAAACGGCTGCGACGACCCGTCGAGGATGGGCACCTCGAGAGCGTCGAGGTCAACGTAAACGTTGTCCACACCGCAGGAATAGAGCGCGGCCAGCACGTGTTCAGTGGTGGAGATCAGCACACCCTTCTTCATCAGGCTGGTGGCGTAGCTGACCCGGGCGACGTTGCGGACGTGAGCCTCGATGGGGAAGTTGTCCAGATCCGTGCGGCGGAAGACGATCCCCGTGTCCGGCGGGGCCGGCACCAGGGCCAGGCGACACTTCACCGCCGTGTGCAGGCCGACTCCCTGCGTCTCGACCGCGTGCGCGATTGTCGTCTGAAACGGCATGATTCGTACTAAAACGCCTCACTTTAGAGCAGTTTGCTGGCCCTTCTGCTTGCAAATAAGTTAAGCTATTTCAGTACTTTGCTAGCGATTGCCGACCATGATGTGGTAAAAACGCAACACCCGCGCGAATAGCTGTGCAAATTTTTTCCCAGGCAGTGGTTACTTTCATGCCCGTATTCGCGAAGGTTCTTACTCCGAGAGATACAGCACTCCCTCGTGAAAAAGCTTCTTGGGGTCTGGCTTTCCGCTTCCGCCGAGAGTTCCGTTCTTGCGCAAGTATTGATGGACGAGGACCACTGTGCGTCCATGAGTGTCCAGATATGCTATGATTTGGCTCCTAGTACAGGGTGGTTCGTGAGAACGAGGAGGGCTAGGATGACCTTCCCGAACGATTTTTTCTTGTAATGAGCCTGAGTTGACTCGGCGGGCATAACTCTCTTCGTTAAAGATCCTACGGATCTCCTGTGGAGTGACCCTTTTTACCGACGGTCTGGTGACCATGAGCCAAGCGCTTTATCGGCAGATCCACACGAGTCTTCTGGACTACCTCTCTGGACATCAGACGCTTGAAGGGTTTCGTGATTGGTTTGACCGTTATACATGGGGCATCTATGAGAGTTTGGAGGGAACGACCTCAGCGGAGCTTGCTGCCGAGATTGAGTTGCGCCTGGCAGAATTCAGCAGCGGCCACTGGAGTGAAGCCGAATTGCAACGGCAACTGAAGCCTTTGCTGCGCATTTTTGTTGATAGTCGGCAGAGTTGGGGTTGGCTGGAAGCGGAATGCCGAACAGCATCCTCGAATGACATCATCTGTCCGATGACTCCTGTGGATCAAATAGCCTTCCCTGGCTCAATCGTTGATATACGATCCTCAAAGGTATTCGCGTGAGCAGCTGGTCCTCGAGAAGAACCTCAAACCAGTAAAGCCCTTCCTCTTTGACCTGCATTTGCAGATTCATGACCACATTCACACCAACCTACAGTTGTCAGAAGCCATGCCGGTCTTTAGAATTAGGTTGTCTCCATGACCGTTACCTTCAACATCGTTTCGAATCCGCCACAGCCGGGGGGCGGGTGTGGGTTTCCGCTGGCGGTGAGCGAGAACGGCGGGCGGCAGCCCAAGCCGGAGTGGCTGAAGGTGCGGTTCTTCGGCGGGGAGAACTTTCAGGAGTTGAAGCGGATCATGCGCACGCTGGACTTGCACACGGTGTGCGAGTCGGCGCGCTGCCCGAACATGGGCGAGTGCTGGGAGCACCGCACGGCCACATTCATGATCTTGGGCAACATCTGCACGCGGGCCTGCGGCTTTTGCGCGGTGCCGTCGGGCAAGCCGCTGGGCCTGCCGGACGAGCAAGAACCCGAGCGCGTGGCCGAGGCGGTGGCGCAGATGGGCCTGCGCTACGCCGTGGTCACCTCGGTCAACCGCGACGACCAGCCTGACGGCGGCGCGCACATCTTTGCCCGCACCATCGAGGCTATCCGTGCGCGCGTTCCGGGGTGCAAAGTGGAAGTGCTCATCCCTGACTTTCGCGGCGACAGGGCGGCGCTGGAAACTGTCGTGCGTGCGCGTCCCGACGTGCTCAATCACAACACCGAAACCGTCCCGCGCCTTTACCGCCAGGTGCGCAAGGGGGCGCTGTACGAGCGCTCGCTAGAGCTGCTGCGCCGCGCCAAGGAGATGTCGCCCGCATTGCCAACCAAGACCGGCATGATGCTTGGCTTGGGCGAGTCGCGCGACGAAGTGCTGGCGACCATGCAAGAGCTCGCCGCGCAGCAGACCGACATTCTCACCCTGGGCCAGTACCTGCAGCCCACGCGGGAGCATTTGCCCGTCGCGCGCTTTGTCCATCCCGACGAATTCGCCGAGTACAAAGTGCTCGGCGAGCAGATGGGCTTCCGCCACGTCGAGTCCGGCCCGCTGGTTCGCTCCTCCTACCACGCCCACGAGCAAGAAGCCGCGGCGCACTCCTGAGAAAAAAACCGGCGAGCCCATTCGGCCGGCTCATAGCAGGGGCCGGCGCTCCGAGAGAGTCTGTCAGCCGGCTTGACCTGGTCGCGGCGATGTGGTTCCCTCTCCGCGTGCGGGGCTGGCTCAAAGACCGCGTGCGTTTCGACCGCAACGAACTGAGCGGCGCCTTTGGCGACCTGGGCACGGAATTCCCTTTGGTCGTGGGGATGATCCTGGTGGCCGGGCTGGACGCCGCCAGCGTACTGATCGTCTATGGTTGTTTACAGGCGCTGACCGGTGTGGTGTACGGCATGCCCATGCCGGTGCAGCCGCTGAAGGCCATGGCGGTCATCGTCATCACGCAGAAACTCAGCGGCAGCGTACTCTACGGCGGCGGGCTGGCGATTGGGGTGTTGATGCTGGTGCTTGCGGTGACCGGCTTGATTGGCTGGTTGGCGCGCGCCGTGCCGAAAAGCGTGGTGCGCGGCATCCAACTGGGCCTCGGCCTGCAACTGGCCACGCTGGCGCTGAAGGACTACGTCCCTGCCGACGGGCGCGCCGGCTACGTGCTCGCCGCCGCCTCGTTTGTCGTCACCCTGGCGCTACTCGGCAACCGGCGCGTGCCGCCCGCGCCGCTGGTCATTGCGCTGGGGATTGTCTACGCGCTGGCCTTCAAGTTGAACGCGGGGAGCCTGCAAGGCAGCTTCGCCCTGCGCTTGCCTGAGGTGCACGCACCGACATGGGCCGACGTCGTCGCCGGCCTCTTCGTGCTGGCGCTGCCGCAGCTTCCGCTTTCGCTGGGCAACTCGATTCTGGCCACGCGGCAGGTGGCCGAAGACCTCTTTCCCGAGCGGCGCGTCACCGTGCCCAAAATCAGCCTCACCTATTCGCTGATGAACTTGGTCGCGCCGTGGTTTGGCGGCGTGCCGGTGTGCCACGGCTCAGGCGGGATGGCCGGGCATTACGCCTTCGGCGGACGCACCGGCGGCTCGGTGGTGATTGAGGGGACACTCTACCTGGTGCTGGGGCTTTTCCTGAGCAACGGCTTCCATACGGTCATCGAATTGTTTCCCAAGCCGGTGCTGGGCGTGATTCTTTTTTTTGAGGCGCTGGCGCTGGTCAAACTGGTGCGCGACGTCGCGGCTTCAGCCGCTGACTTTGCCATCGTGTTGCTCGTCGGCCTGATTGCCTTTGCTCTGCCCTACGGCTACGTCATCGGCCTCGTCCTCGGCACGGCGCTGGCTTATCTTGCCTCGCGCGGCCGCCTGTCTCTCTCCCGCTGACCTCATGGCTTCAGCGCCGCCAGCGCTGCGCCTGCCACCTCGCGCACACGCTTGGCGCAGGCCGCGTCAGCGATTTTACCGTTGACGGCCAGGCGCTCGGCGGCGCGGTAGTGCGCGGCGGCCTGCTCGTTGCGCCCCAGCTTGGCGTACATGTTTCCGAGTTGCAGGCGGAAGAGCGGGTTCTGCGGGTACTCGGCGACCAGCGGTTCGAGCAGCTCCGCGGCGCGCGCGTACTGGCGGTCGTGGTCGCGGAGGTTCACCGCCAGGTAGAACCGCGCCTCGACTTCCGACATCCCCTTGGCGGCAATCGCCCGTTCGAGCTGCCGGATGCCGTCCTTTTTATCGCCGCCGGGAATGCCCATAAAGAAGCGCAACAACCTGGCGATAGCCGAGAGGGTGTCCACGTAGTAGTTGTAAAGACCGATGCCTAGGTAGGCGTCGTCGAAATTCGCGTCCATCGCGATGGCACGCAACATCTGCTCGCGGCCGCGCACGCCCGCGCGCGCAATCGCCATCCGCTCTTCGCGAAGTGCATTCAGCCGCGCCTTCAGCGCCTGTCCCATGCCCGCGTAGAAGTGCATCTCCGGCGTGGCTTTGACCTTGAGCTGTGCTTCCGCCAGCGCGATGGTCTTGTCAGCCAAAGCGAAGTAGGCGGCGTCCTCGCGCTGCTTGGGGCGCTTCCACGCGCCGATAAACCCGTAGCGCATCTCCAGCGCCGCGCAGTAGATTTTCCACCACTGCGCTTCGCCTTCGAGCAGGTAGCCGAGCGGATTGTCCGGCTGGTCGGCCTGCAGCTTGCGGAACAGCGGAATGGCGGCGTCCGGCTCGCCGTTGTACACAAAGCGCAGACCTTCGCGCGCCTCCGTCGGCAGCGTAACCGTTCGGTCGCCGCCTCGCGTGGTTGAAGCCGCAGGCAGAACGCCGGTCATCAGGGCAAGAGGAATTAGAAAATGGAAAATAGAAATTTGCCCGCTGCGGGCCACGTTTCGAGTTTCCAGTTTCAAGGTTTGTTCTTTCATCCGTGTTTATCTGTGTTCATCTGCGGTTGCAAGTCTTGCATCCACCCCAGCAGCGCGGCGGCGGTAACGTACATGACGAAACACTCCAGCGCAAATGGCAGGAAGCCCAGATACCCCGGCGCGGGCATCTCAAAAATCTTCCACTGCTGAAACATCGGGAAGATGTACAGCCACTTGGCCGCTGCCCAGAAATTCCAGAACTCCCACAGCCAGCCGCACACCCAGCCTGCCACCAGCAGCGAATAGAGCCGCGCGCGACGGCCTTCGGCCCAGTCGCCCATCAGCGACGGCAGGCCGCGTCGGCGGTTCAGCGGGTCGAGCAGGAAAACGAACCCCAGCCACACCAGCCCGAATAGGTACGCGCCGAGGCGCTGCGGCAGCACCAGTGGCAGCATGAGCATCACCGCGCCCGCGGCCATGAGGGCGCGCTCGCCCGCTGTTGAGAGGCGCATCGAACACGGCGCTGGCGCTTCGCGGCGGAACCAGCCCAGCGCTTCGATCACTTCCGCCGTCAACAGGATGGCCGGAGTGATGGTTGCAAACGACCAGGCGTACCCCAGCCAGCGCAGCGCAAAGTTCCCCGGCAGCCCGACGTAGCTCCAGTTCGCCAGCCGCAGGTTGTACGCTTCAAAAATCAGCCACAACGGAATCGAAAGCAGCGCCATGCGTCCCAAGGCGCCTGGGCGCTCGCGCAACCACGACCGCCCGCTCAAGGCGACCAACGCCGCGTCGGCGATCAGGATGTATGCCGTCCAGGCAAGCGGCGTGAAGTAAGTGGCCACGGGCTCGACGCCGCGGAACATCAGCCACTCCGCGCCCACGAGCGCCACCAACCCCAACCAACCATGCGTTGCCAGCGGACGCTTCCGCGCGCGCAGAAACTCCGCCACCAGTATCGTGACGCTGGCCGCCGTAATCGCCACTCCCAAAGGGATCACGTGTGGATAGTAACTGTTGAGCGGCCATCTGGCCATACGCCCTTACGGTGCAAAGAGGCGTATTGCAGTCCGGGTGTTGGGGTAAAATATACAGAAAAGCAGGAGGTGCAGGCCATGAGAAGGTTCAATACGTTTCTGGCAGTCTTGATACTTTCTGTGCCCCTGCTGAGAGCGCAGGAGCAGAAGCCCTCCCCGCGAACTGAAGAGCAACCTACCGCTGCGTCGCAGCCGCAGGCCAAGCCTGCGCCGAAGCTCGGCCATCCGCTCGACCCGGCCGATGTGGACGTTCTCACCGGCAAGAACAAACAGAACGCTGGGCCCGCCCGTCCGGTGGAAGTGCTTCCCTACGGCTACGCAGGCTACGGCGGGTATCTAGGCTACGGCCGGTTTGGGTCTACGTGGGGAACGTCGCGCCTGGGCGGCTCCGCTCAGCCGCTGTTCGCACCGATTGCCTTTGGGCGAATCGGCAACCGCTCGTTCTTCGTGGTGGGGAATGCGTCCAGCTTTGGTTCGTCGGCCTTCTTCTTCGCCGGCGGCCGCGCGCGGCACATTGGACTTTTCCCGGTGACAGGCTCTCGCTTCTCCGGCCGCTGGCGGTAGCCTACTGCGTCACGGTCTTGGCCAGGTCTCCCACTTTGAAGCCGGTGCCGCTGACGATCTTGGCGACGGCCGAGCCGGCATCCACCTCGGTCACTTCGATGACGCCGATTTTGCTGGTCATGCGGCGGATGACTTGACCCGTAGCCGGGTCTTTGATTTCCCGCGACACCCGCTCGACCGAAAGCTGGTCGCCGACCTTCAGCCCGGACTTGCTGCCGACGTTGAGCACCACCATGGTCGGATCAACGGCGGCGATCATCCCTTCGACGATGACGGTGCGGATTTGCAGCTTGTCTTTCGAGGCGATCACGCCCGCGGACATCTGGTCCACCGCGGCTTTCACCGCCTCGCCGAGGATGGTCTCCTCGAAATCGCTGGAGGAGAAGTCCACGCCGCCGGCCCCCCAGCCGTGCCACCCGCCTCCGCCGCCCAGCAGCGAGGTGCTCTCACGCTTGGATTCGCCCTTGCCGTCGGCCACGGCCAGAATCTCCGCCGTATCTATGTCAATCAAGCGCGCGTCCAGGGTGACAATGGCCTTCGACTTCTTCTTGCCGAACCCGCCGATGCCGAAGCCGCCCCACCCGCCGCCGGCGCCGCCGATTTTGGTGTCCTTGGTCTCCTGGCCGAACTGGGTGATGCTGCCGACGATGATGGCATCCAGCCCGAGAATTTTCCCGATCTGCGCCGCGGTGGCCGGATTGGCCCGGTCGCTGGTGGAGAAATTCTGCTCCGCGAGAATTTTGTCAATCATCCGTCGTTCGACCACGGTGTAGCTGCCGTCCTGCACCAGGCGCTTGACTAGCAAGTCGCAAATGCCGCGGCCAACGTCCACGTCGGTGCCAAACAGGCCGGCGACGGCGGTGCGTACCGTGCCGTACTCGAAGTCAATCACCGCCACCCGCTTCTTGCGCGGTGCGGACTGGTTTTGTCCTTGTGCCGCCAGGGGCAGCAGGGCGACGGCCAGCAGCAGGGCGGCCGCTGCGAAAAAGGTTCGACTCTTGCGCATTGCAGGTCTCCTTGAAGCCGGTACTTCGATGGAAAGTCGCTCAACCGGATGCGTCGTCGGCATATTTTAGAAAAGGGAGTGCAGCGTGTCTAGAAGAAAGTGGCCGGCAGATGTTTCGCTGCGGAACATTTTGCCGCGGGCGAGGCTGCACTCATCTGTTATCCTCTCAGCTTCGTTTTGCGGGGCACGATGCATCGTGCCCCTACGTGTGTGTCTGATGGGATTCGTTTGTAGGGGCAGATATATCTTGCCCCTACGCCTGTTCAACGGGACGCTATGGCGGTACGCACGTGCCATGGGGGTAGGGGCACGCCATGGTTTGGCGGCCCTCACCACAAGTGGCGTGCCCGTACAGAAGCACCAAACGGAACGCGATGCCTGAAGCGGAAAAAGTGATGCTGGAGCGCGGCCTGGGCCTCAAGGAAGCCACCGCGCTGAATATGATCGACATGGTGGGCATCGGCCCGTTCATTGTCGTCCCGCTGGTGGTGCAGGACATGGGCGGCCCGCAGGCCATGCTCGCCTGGGTGGCGGGCGCGGTGCTCTCGTTGATTGACGGCTGTATCTGGGCCGAGCTGGGTGCGGCCATGCCGTTGGCCGGCGGCAGCTATGTTTTTCTCCGCGAGGCCTACGGCCCCGGGCGCTGGGGACGGCTGATGTCGTTCCTGTTCATCTGGCAGACGATGTTTCAGGCGCCGCTGGTGATGGCCTCCGCGGCCATCGGCTTTGCGCAGTACCTCGGCTACCTCGTTCCATTGAACGCCGTCACCGACCGCGCCGTTCGCGGCGGCCTCATTCTCTTTCTCGTCTTTCTTCTCTACCGTCGCATTACCACCATCGGCAAAATCTCGATGCTCATCTGGGTGGGCGTGATTGCCACCATGCTCTGGCTCATCTGGGGCGGCGCCACGCATTTCAGTTCTAATCTGCTCTTTACTTATCCGGAGGGTGCGTGGAACTGGTCGTGGGTCTTTTTTGCCGGGCTGGGTGCGGCCACGGTGCGCACGATTTACACTTATCTCGGCTACTACAACGTCTGCCACCTTGGCGCTGAAATTCAAAACCCCGAACGCAACATCCCGCGCAGCATTTTCATCTCGATTATCGGCATTGCGGTTCTGTATCTCGCCATGCAGTCAAGCATCCACGGCGTCATTCCCTGGCAGGAGATCGAGAAATCGAGCTTCGTCGTGAGCACGTTTGTCGAGCGGCTCTACGGTGCGGGGGCGGCCAAGTTTGCGACGGCCATGATCCTGTGGATCGCTTTCGGCTCGCTCTTTTCGCTGACACTGGGTTACTCGCGCATCCCTTACGCCGCCGCCGTGGACGGCACGTTTTTTTCCATTTTTGCTCGCGTCCATCCGACGAAACACTTCCCGCACGTCTCGCTTGTGGCGCTGGGAGCCGCAGCGCTGGTCTTCGCCATGCTCTTCCGTCTGCGCGATGTCATCAGCGCCATCCTGGCCATGCGCATCCTGGTGCAGTTCATCGGCGGGGCCGTGGGGCTCATGGTACTGCGCCGGCGCTGGCCGCAGGAGCGTTTTCCGTACAAAATGCCGTTGTACCCGCTGCCGGTAATCATCGCCGGTGCCGGTTGGCTGGCCATTTTCATCTCAACCGGATGGAAGTTCGCGCTCACCGGCGCGCTGGTCATGGCGCTGGGCACGGCGGTTTTTCTGTTTCGCGGCAAGCATTTGCGCGAATGGCCCTTTGCCAAGAACGGATGAGGCCACGGATGAACACGGATACACACAGATGAGGAATAAGCGAAACTCGAAAAATGAAACTCGAAGTTTCTTCTCTATGGGGCGAGTTTCTAATTTCCAATTTCTAATTTCGCTTTTGTTGACGCTGTCTGTGCTTCTTGCCTGCGCGCTGCCGCCCGCCGTCGCGCAGGCGCCCGGTCCAGGCACGGTGCGCGCCGACTCCACGCTCTGTACCGGCTCCTGCCTGCCGGCGGTGCTGGAGGCCATCCAGCGCGCCCGCGTCACCACGCGCATTCTGTACGTCACTGCGCATCCCGACGACGAAGCCTCCGGCGTGCTCACCTATCTCGCCCGTGGTCTCGGCGCCGATGTCGCTCTTCTCGCCATCACGCGCGGCGAAGGCGGACAAAACGCCCTGGGTCCGGAGATGGCTCCGCAACTCGGCATCCTGCGCACGGCCGAGCTCGAAGCGGCCACGCGCACCTATGGCACCCGCCTGTTCTTTACCCGTGCCCCCGACTTCGGCTACTCGAAGACCACCGATGAAACTCTGCGCATCTGGGGCGATGCGACGCTGGGTGACATGGTGCAGGTTATCCGCACGTTTCGTCCTCACATCGTGGTGAATCACTGGGCCGGCGTGCGCTCTGGACACGGCCATCACCAGGCCGCAGGACTGCTGACCCCACGTGCAGTCGAAGCAGCGGCTGACCCAAACGCATTTACCGAACAACTGGCCAGCGGAATGAAGCCGTGGCGCGCGCAACTCGTCCGCCTTGCACGGAATGAGGAAGCAGGCGCATTCCGTATCCCCACTGGAGACACTTCTCCGATTTGGGGCGAAAGTTACGGTGCGCTCGGCCGCCAGGGTTTTGCCAACCACCGCACGCAAGGCATAGCCGGCTTTCTCGGCTCACCTTTCTTCCGTCGCTCGTTGTTTCTTGCGGGCGTGAGCGGGCCTCCACCCGACGCGAGAGATCTGGCCTCGCCGCTGACGGCTCTTGGCGAGCAATTCCCAGCGGCCAAACTACAGCTTGATCCTACCCTTGGGGAAGCGGCTGCAGCTCTTGCCGCTGCGAAGAAATCTGCGGAGGTGCTCGACTGGCCGGCTGCGCAGCGTTCATTGGCGGCTGCGGGCCGCGCTGTCGCCGGTGCCCGGGTTCGCCTGCCCGCGGAAGCCGCGGGAGTCGCTTCGGAGTTGCGCTGGGAACTCGACCGCGTGGAGGAATGTGTGAACGATGCGCTGGCGCGGGGGGCGGCGCTGGAGATTTCCGCGCGCGCCGACCGCAGCGAAATCGTCGCCGGGGAAACGTTCACCGTGCGCGTCGAAACGCAGCGCCGCGCCGATGCACTGCCGCAAGTCGAAACGCAGACGCTCGTGCTGCCTGGAGGATGGAGCGTTGCCAAAGAAGAAGCTGACGCCAACGGAGTCCGCGTCACCGTCAGCGCCCCTGGCGACGCCAAGCCGCCTGCCGACGCAGACGCCTGGATGCACCCCTGGCCGCGGCCGCTGGTAAGAGCCAAGGTTCGCGCGACCCTCGATGGCTATTCCTTCGACGCGGAAGCGCCGGTCGTCGCCCTGCGCGCCACCTCCACCAGCGTGGAAACGCTGCCGCTGCGCCTCGTCCCTGCGGTGACGCTTTCGCTCGAGCCGCACCAGTTCATCGTGCCCGTGGGACAGCCCGCAAAGCCGCTGGAGCTGCTGGCACGCGTCCATTCTTATGCCGCGGGTGCGGCGAAAGTCACCGCCGGTCTGGACGTTCCTGCTGGCTGGCGAGTCCAAGTTCCCGCGTCGCTCGACTTTGCCGGGCCGGGCGACCAACTGGTTCGCTTTATGGTTACGCCCCCGGCGCGGCTCGTGGCGGGGAAGTACGAGTTGAACGCTTGGGCCAGCGTGAACGGCGAAAAGTTCCGCACTTCGCTCGAGCCGCTCCCCACGCTCCCCACCGAGCTGTGGTCCGAGCCGGCCCGCGCCACGGTTCGCGCCTTCGAGCTCAACGTGCCGCGCGGCCTGCGCGTCGGCTACATCGCTGCGGAAAATGACCCCATCCCCGAGCTGCTGCGTCAGGTCGGGGTCGAGGTCGAACTGCTTGGCCCCGTGCAATTGGCCTTTGGCGACCTCAGAAAATTCGACGCCATTGCTATCGGCATCCGCGCCTACGAACTGCGCGCCGACCTCGCTCGCGCGAACCAGCGTCTGCTCGACTACGCCGCCACCGGCGGCACGCTGGTCGTGCAGTACCAGCGCGACGACGACTTCAACCGCCTCAAGCCCGCTCCGTTTCCGGCGTCCGTGGGCCAGCCCACCATCCGCATTACCGACGAAACCGCGCCTGTGAAACTTCTCCTGCCGCAAAGTCCAGTGCTAAATTTCCCCAACAAAATTTCTCTCGCCGATTTTGACGGGTGGGTGCAGGAGCGTGGCCTTTACTTCTGGGGTCAGTACGCGCCCGAATACCAGTTTCCGCTGGGCATGCGCGACCCGGGCGAGTCCGCAGACGCGGTCGGCGCCATCGCCTTCGCCCGCACCGGCAAGGGCTTCTACATCTATACCGGCCTCTCGTTCTTCCGGCAGCTCCCTGAAGGCGTTCCCGGCGCCTACCGCCTCTTCCTCAACCTGCTCAGCCAGTCCCGTGCGACGCCTTCGCAGTAGGTTCACATGGCTACGCGCGCCAGCACTATCGCTGCGATTGAGCCGCAGATGGTGCGCATTCCTGCTGGCTGGTTCCGGATGGGGGACGACTCCGGGCGAGACGACGAGCGTCCTGCGCACCGCGTGTGGGTGGACGAGTTTGAGTTGGCGGCGACGCAAGTGACCAATGCGGAGTACGCGCGGTTTCTCGAAGCGGGCCGCGAGGCGAAAGGTCCACATGGCGGCATCCAGCCGCCTCTGCACTGGGAGGACCCGCTCTTCAACCATCCGCAGCAGCCGGTGGTGGCGGTTTCCTGGCACGACGCTGTGGCCTACTGCGCGTGGCTGAGCCGCGCGACTGGCCATCGCTATCGTCTCCCCACCGAAGCCGAATGGGAACGCGCGGCCAGGGGCGGCGTCGCGGGCGCAGCGTATCCCTGGGGCGACGCGCCGCCCGAGTCGCTGCCCGACTACGCCACGCGCTGGCGCACCGGCCCGGAGCGCGTCGCGCTCTACGCTCCCAACGCCTACGGCCTATGCGACCTGTGCGACAACGTGCACGAGTGGTGTGCCGACTGGTACGACCCCCGCTATTACGCTCATTCACCCGACCGCAATCCGCAGGGTCCTGCCGACGGTGTGCGTCGTGCCTCCCGTGGTGGCTCCTGGCGACATCACATCAAAGTCTCCCGCTGCGCCGCCCGTTCCTCCATTCCGCCCGACTTCAAGTACGCCGACTACGGCTTCCGCATCGCTCGCAGCGCAACGCCTTGAAAAGTGTCACCCTACACCCCAAACAATGGCGCGCCATTCCTCCCGGATAGAAACTTTCCCGCGCTCTGCTGCGCGGCCCAGGCAATTTTTGCTATGCTCGCCGCAGAAATCTTTTGAGGGGGTTGGCCATGAAGCTGAGAGGAAGCGTGCTGCTCGCGGTGTTTCTGCTGGCGTCCCTGGCGGTATGGCCTGCGGCGGCGCAGAAGAAGAAAGACGCCAAGGCAACCGACCGCCCGGCTCCGCTGGTCAAGGGTCCCGAGGGCGACCAGATTGACATTCTCATTTCTGAAATGCTGGCCGTCTGGCAGGTGGGCGACACGGAAATGCTGCGCAAGTATTTTGCCGAAGACGTCACCGTGGTCAGCGGTGCCTGGGAGCCGCCGCTGATCGGCTGGGCCGCGTATCTGAAGGCCTACCAGGCGCAACGCGAGCGTATGCAGTCCGGCCGCCTGGACCGTCGCAACACCCTCATCGTCACGCGCGGCAATCTGGCCTGGGCCGACTATCAATGGGACTTTGCCGCCACGGTGGAGAATCAGCCCATGAGCGCCCGCGGCCACACCACGCTGGTCTTCGAAAAGCGTGCCGGCCGCTGGGTCATCGTCCACAACCATACTTCCGTTGTCCCTGAACCCCAGACTCAGCCCTCCGCGCCGCCGCCTCCACCCAAATCGGAAGAGTAGCTCTTCGCATGGCTAATGGCTTGCTAACTCGACATCGTTGACATACTGAAATGAGGATTTACAATACCGCGCATCGGCGCTGGGTGGCCGATGGACTGCCGCCAGCCCTTCGACCCGCGGAGGACACTCCATGGTGGACACCCTGTTTGAAACTATTGGTGGCCGGCAGACAATTCAGGCGGCGGTGCGTTCCTTCTACGAGCGCGTTCTCCAGGACACGGCGCTCCGCCCTTTCTTCGACGGGGTGGAGATGGAACACCTGCACGCCCGCCAGAGCATGTTCCTCTCCATGCTGCTGGGCGGTCGCACGGTCTACACGGGCCGCGACATTCGCGACGCCCACGCCGGCTCGCGGATCAAAGGGCTGACTGACACTCACTTCGACTTGCTGATGGCCCATTTTCGGGAGGCTCTGGTCGAGGTGGGGGTTCAACCGGACAAACTGCAGAAAGTGCTCATGCTGCTCGAGGGTACCCGCGACGCCGTCTTAAACCGCTAGGCGCAGGGGAGTCGCAGGCTGCTCCCCCGGCACCAGGCAAACGGCTCGCGGTCGGTCTACCTTCCGGGTGCCGTCGGGGCTTGGCTAGAAGCTCTTCAGCCCTTCCCAGATCCACACCCCGGCAATCACCAGCAGCAGCCCGCCGGAGAGGACTCCCAGGATGGTAATCGGGCGGCTCAACCCTATGATCCGTGCCACCACCGCCTGCTGCTCCCGGGCCATGTGCTCTTCGGCCTGGTCCAGGAACAACTGGTCCTCCTCGCGGTTTGACAGAATGCTGCGGTAGATAAGAGCGCCGATCAGACAGGTGGTAATTGCTCCCCAGACAATCAACAGGATCGTCAGGATGGTCATTTGCCCAGCGCTGTCCATGGATCCCTCCCCGCCCCGTGCCGGCTGGCCGTCGAACGACTTGCGGGGCGTTCTGTTGGGCCCAGGCTTGACCCTACTTGGCCGGATTATAGCACTGCGGGCAAGGAGAATCAGGCTTTGCGGACGGTAGGCGGGAAGCGAATGCCCCAGAAGTCCTCGCGGGGGTTCAGGGCCTCGATGCCGGCCTCGTAGCGCCCCTCGGTGGGCTTCTCTCCACTCCAGATCACCCGGAAGGTTTCCGTCTCCTGCGTAAACTTGTTCGTCAGGGTCAGTTGCGAGTCTGGATTCAGCCGAGCCGTCAGTAACACCAGCGCTCCGTGCCGGTTGACCACCGCCGTGTAGCCGACATCTTGCAGCCCCTGCCCATCCACCGTCTCTCCCTTGACCTCAATGGGCACGCGGATCAGCACGCGCTCGCTGCGACGTTTTTCGCGGTAGTC
>Ga0233417_10000200_pt1 | contig 17259 bp, 17 predicted proteins | sample Sed_MG_FD_189023 | JGI IMG/M metagenome (GOLD analysis project Ga0233417, IMG submission 189023) | Sediment microbial communities from Lake Towuti, South Sulawesi, Indonesia - Sediment_Towuti_2014_0.5_MG | ecosystem: Environmental > Aquatic > Freshwater > Lake > Sediment | place: Indonesia... | reverse complement strand
TGGACGCTTCCGCGAGCGACGACTCGAGCATCGGCCCGCAGGCAGGGCAGGCGTTGGGTTGCGCGTGAAAGCGGCGGTTCTGCGGATCTTCATACTCGCGCCGGCACTCCGCGCACATGGAAAACCCGCTCATGGTGGTGTTGGGGCGATCATAGGGGATCTCGATCACGATCGTGAAGCGCGGACCGCACTGCGTGCAGTTGGTGAACGGATAGCCGTAGCGGCGGTTGTCGCTGTCGAGGACCTCCGACAGGCACTGCGGGCAGGTGGCCAGGTCGGGCAGCACACCGGCCGCAACCAATCCGTCAGGCTCGCTTTCGCGGATCTCGAACCGTTCGAAGCCCACCCAGGGGAGGACCACCTCTTCCCGGGCCAGAACGACCGCCGGCTCCGGCTTCTCGGCCTCCAACCGGTAGGCGAAGTCGGCGAGCTTCGCGGGTATCCCCTCGACTTCCACAACCAATCCCGAGCTCGAGTTCAGCACCCAGCCGTTCAAGCCCAGTTCGCATGCCAAGCGGTAGACGAAAGGCCGAAATCCAACGCCCTGAACCGCCCCATACAGGCATATGCGCCGTCTTTCCGCGCCGGCCGTTGCGATGCTCGATTTCATTCTCGTGAGTCGTCCGGGAGGATCCGCCCGGTGGTCATGCTTTCAACTTTGCACGGCAACCTGATTCATCACCCCACGCCGTTATAGTAAGAAAGATGACAAAGCCAGGCAACCGGCGGTCCGGGGAAGGTCCCATTCGAGCGGGCATCATCGGATGCGGTTTCTTCGCGCAATTCCAGATAGAAGCCTGGCGCCGGATGCCCGCGGTGGAACTGGTGTGCGCTTGCGACCTGGATATTGCCAAGGCGCGCAATGCCGCGCCACGCGCCTATACCTCGGCGGAGCGAATGCTTGACAGCGAAGAGCTGGACTTCGTCGACATTGCGACGCGCCCGGAGAGCCATCTGGCGCTGGCGAGGCTGGCCGCCGCCAGGGGAATCGCGGTTATTTGCCAGAAGCCTGCCGCCCCGGGCTGGCAGGAAGCCGTCGAGATGGTGGAAGCGGCCGAACAGGCCGGCATTCCGTTCATGTTTCACGAAAACTGGCGCTGGCAGCCGTGGTTCCGGGAAGTCTCGCGCCGCATTTCAGCCGGTGACATCGGGACGCCGATCGCCTACTGCTTCCGCACGCGCCGGCGCGATGGTTTCGGCGCGGAAGCCTATCCTGCCCAGCCGTATTTCCGCGAGATGCCGCGGCTGCTGATCTTCGAGACGCTGGTTCACCAAATCGACACAGCCGCGTTCCTGTTCGGAGATATTCGATCGATCTACGCGCACGCGCGCCGCGTCAACCCGCTCATTCAGGGCGAGGACCGCGCCCTGCTGGTCGTGACCCACGAGAACTCCGTGGATGGCTGCATCGACGGCCACCGCTTCGCGGATCTGGCGCCGGAGAGTCCGCTGATCGGCGACGCCACTTTCGAAGGCGACGGGGGAGTGCTCCAGGTCCGCGCCACCGGCGACGTGCTGTGGAACGCAGCATGCGTCTGGGAGAACACGGTGAAAGAGGGGTATCGCGGCGACAGCGTCCTGGCCACGCAGCAGCACTTCATCGACTGCCTGCGAACAGGCGCTCCCATGGAGAGCGGCGGCCGCGCATACCTGAAGACCGTCGCCTGCGTGGAAGCCGCCTACCTGAGCCTGGAGCGCGGGGCCTGCGTGGCGCCGGAAAAAGCGTTTCCGTGTTGAAGGCTCACCGGTACGCGAAAATCTGCGCGAAGACGATCAGCACAATCAGCAGCAGGCCGATGGCGAGGGCCGTGAAGCCGAGGCGGCGCCAGAGCTTCACGGCCAGCGGCACGGGCGGCGGCATGAAGTGCTTTTCCAGCTCGCCGCTCTGCACCAGTTGCTCATACTCGCGCGGGCGGTCCCGCCGGAACTCCTCCAGCGGGACGCCGCCGGTAAAGATCACCGTGTCCATCGGGAACTTCTCGGGGCGGAAGTGTGTGTTGAAGAAATGAATCGTAAAGATGAAGCCGACCGCCAGCAGCGCCTCGTCACTGTGGATGGTGGTAGCGACGTTGATCATCCAGCCCGGCATGAAGCGCGTGAAGAAGGTCGGAAACCAGAGCAGCAGGCCGGTAGACCCGATGACGGCGACGCCCCAGAAGACGGCGAAATAGTCGAACTTCTCCCAATAGGTCCAGCGGCCGTAGGGCGGGCGCGGTCCGCGGCCGAAGAACCACCGGAGCGAACCGATGAACTCCCGCAGGTCGTTCCGATTGAAAAGCATTCCTTCGTCGTGGGTGATGAACCAGTACCAGCTTCGGCCGCCGCGGCGTTTCCGGCGGACAAGGTCCCAGAGATGGAGCCCGAAGTAGGCGAACGTGACAATGGCGCAGAAGCGGTGGATCCAGCCGGCCGCCTCGAAACCGCCGAAGATTCGGGAGAGCACTTGTGCCCAGCCTGCATAGGAGAATTTCAGCATCATCCCGGTCAATGCCAGGCCGAAGAAGCTGAAAATGACCATCAGGTGGAGATTGCGCTGGAAAGTCGTAAAGCGGCGGACATAGACCTGGCCGTGATCGATTTCCGCGGCCTTGAGCTGTTTGCGGTACTCCAGCGAGCGCGGCAGCCAGGCGATGGTATGCAGGCCGGAAAGGGTCAGCGTTCCCAGCAGCAGGCTGGTCATGCCCCAAAACGTCCAAAACAGGAAGGGATACTTGTCCGGATCGTGATGCGTGGCGTGGGTAAGATAGCCCGCGAAACGCCGGTGCGAACCGGTGTGGCACTTGCCGCACGTCGCGACGATGTTTTGCCGGCTCAAGCGGGAGCGGCGGTCATCGATGGGGAGAATGTCATGAGCGCCGTGGCAGTCCGAGCACTTGGCCGTCTTGACGTAGCCGAGCCGGGAGACTTTGCCGTGGTAGGTCTCGAAGTAGCTTTCGGTGATCTCCTTATGGCAGCGGCCGCATTGGTCCATCATCTGGAGGCGGAAGCCCGTCAAGTCCGCGCGCACGATGCCGTGGGCGGAATGGCAGTCGCTGCACACGGGCAGCGGCTTGCCAGCCTTGCTGACCGTGGCCGAATGGATGCTGGCCTCAAAAAGCTCGAGAATGCCGCGGTGGCACTGGCCGCAGGTGCCAGCGACATTCCCGCGGTTGACGCTCGAGCGGGGATCTCGGCTGGGCAGCTCGCGGTGGGCAGTGTGGCAGTCGGCGCAGTTGGCCGTGACGGTCAAGCCGCTTTGCATCAGCCCTTTTCCGTGAATGCTTTCCATGTAATGCTCGACCGGATTGATCTCTTTGCCGGCATAGCGGACGGCCGCCTGCTGCCCTGCCCTGTGGCATTTGGCGCACAAAGCGGGGACGTTGCGCGAAAAAGTGGGCGACAACGTGTCGCTCTTGGCCAGCACACCGTGGGTCCCGTGGCAATCCGCGCATTCCGGCCCGTCGGGGTTGCCTTTGGCAAGCAACTGGCCGTGGGTGCTTTCGCGGAATTGCGCCACCTGCTGCTCGTGACAAATGGAGCAGTCCACCTTCGCCTCAATGGAGGCGCATGGGCGGTCCCGCGACGGCCTCACCTGGGTGTGGCACTGTACGCAGGCGACCCGGGCGTGGCGCGACCTGGCAATCTCGGCCTGGTTCACGTAGAGCGAAACGGTACGCCCCCCGTGGGTGCTGCGCAGCAGGGCGTCGCCGTGGCACCGCTGGCACTCCCTGTCCGACAGCCCCTCGGTGTAGAAAACCTTACGCACCTTATGAGGCTCATGGCAGTCCACGCAGGCCGGGATGACATGCGGCTGCTTCTCCCAGAGTTCTCCGCGGATAACCTGGGTGTGCACCGCCTCGATTTGGGCATGGCAGCGCGCGCAGGTGTTGGCAATATTGCCCTTGGCGATGGACGAGCGCGGATCGGTGTGCGGGAGCACGAAGTGCGAGGTGTGACAGCTTGTGCAGACGGCAGTCACCGTCAGGCCGCGGCGGAACAGGCCTTCGCCATGGATGCTGTCGGCATAGTTTTCCAGGATGTGCCTCTGCGGAATGTTGCGCGTCTCGGAAACGGGCGTGCCCTCCCGGTGGCACTGGCCGCATAAGCGCGGCACCTGCATCGTCGAGGTGATCGAGCGCGGATTAGATGCCCGCAAGACATTGTGGGTGCCGTGGCATTCCTTGCAGGATGGAGACAGGTTGTCCCCCTTCGCTCTCGCCCTGCCGTGAAGGCTTTCGGTAAATTGAGCCTGCTGGTCCGGGTGACAGAGGCCGCAGTCCACCTTCTCCAGCTTTTCCGCGTGCGGTAGCTCCTTGCCCGCCAGATCCGTGTGGCAGCCATTGCATTCCATCGATGCGTGCGGCGACGCGCGCAAGCCGGCTTCGTCGAAGCCGGGGGGCATGCCGGCCTCGCGCTTGCCCGTCTGCCGCTCGGCGCCGTGGCAGCCCGCGCATTCCTCCGAGCCGGGCAGGGGCTTGGACTGCTGGGCAGCGAGGCCCGCTGCCAGGACAAGGCCGGCATACAGCCCGCGCACGAGTCCCGGGGGCATCACGCTACGCCTCATTGGCCCCGGGTTGCTCCCGCCTGGAGAGATGCACGCATTCCTTCCCGCAACTTACTCTTTAGCAATCCACGTTCCATTCGGAAGATCGAAAACGCGCCGTCGCGCGAGGCGTGCCAGTCCAACGCTATCCTGGAGAGTTATGCGTTTGGGCATAGACTTCGGAACCACCCGGATTGTGGTTGCCGCCGTGGACCGCGGCAACTATCCGGTGGTTGCTTTTGACACCCCCGGGGGGGGATCCCAGGACTGGTGCCCCTCGCTGGTTGCCGTGGCGGGCAGCGAGCGCCTTTACGCCTGGCAGGCCTGGGCGGCCCAGGAGCGGCCGGATACAACCATCGTCCGCTCTATCAAACGTTTCCTCGCCGACGCCGGTCCGGATACCCGCGTCGAAATCGCCGGCCAGGGCATCCCGATGCTGGAATTGTTGACCGGGCTTACGACGGCCTTAAGGCACGCCCTCTACGAGAACTCCAGCATCCAGATCCAACCGGGTGAACCTCTGGAAGTTATGCTTGGCGTGCCGGCCAACGCCAACGGCAACCAGCGCTTTCTCACGGTTGAGGCCTTTCGCAGGGCGGGCTTTGAAGTGCTCGGCTTGTTGAACGAACCATCCGCCGCCAGCATCGAATACGGGCACGGCCTCCGCTCCAGGCAGGAAGCCAGGCCGCGCGACGTGATTCTCGTTTACGACCTGGGAGGAGGGACGTTTGACGCTTCGCTGGTGGAATTGGAGGAGCACCGGCATGCGGTCCTCGCCTCGGAAGGGATTCCAACTCTCGGGGGCGACGACTTCGACGAGATTCTCGGGGACCTGGCGCTGGACGCCGCGAACGTGCCCGCCCATGTGCGTGAAAACCTGTCGCAGGCCGAGTGGTTCCGCCTCCACGAGGAGTGCCGGCTCAGGAAGGAGGCCGTCCATCCGAACACGCGCCGGATCATCGTCGAACTGGAAACGGTTCGCGACGGCTGGCCGACGGTTACGCTGCCAGCCGGCGCTTTTTATGAGCGCTGCCAGCCGCTGATTGAGGAGACGCTGCACGCCGTTGACGATTTGCTGAACCACTACGGCCGGTCCATCGAGGCTGTCTACATGACGGGCGGGGCCAGCGAAATGCCGGTCGTCTCACGCAGCCTGCGAGAAAAACATGGACGGCGCGTGCGCCGGTCATCCTTTACCCGTTCGGCCACGGCCATCGGACTGGCGATTCAGGCTGACAGCCAGGCGGGCTACGTGCTGCGCGACAAGTTCACCCGCAACTTCGGCGTCTGGCGCGAAGCCGATGCCGGCCACACGATTGTCTTCGACCCGCTGTTTTTGAAAGGCACCGCGCTGCCGGCCGTGGGTGAGCCGCCGCTCTGCGTCACGCGGCGTTACTATCCGGCCCACAACCTCGGCGATTTCCGCTACCTGGAATGCAGCCATACCACTGAGGACGGCCGGCCCACGGGCGAGGTCACCATCTGGGACGAGATCCTGTTTCCGTTCGATGAGAAGCTCCAGACTTGCGCCGACTTAAGGCATGTCCCCATCGTCCGCGAGGAATGGGCGCCCTCGCGGCTGATCGAAGAAGCATACTCCTGCGACACCAGCGGCGCCGTGACCGTAACTATTTCGAACCTGACCGCCGGCTACCGGCGCGATTACCGTCTCGGCCGGTGGGCGGTGAAGGACGAGCCGGTCGTGCCGGCGGCGAAGAAGCGCCGCGCGGCCCGCAAAGCGGCGTCCAAGTAAACTATGACCCGATTGATGAAGCCGTCGCTCGATTGGCTGCTGGTGTGCGTCCCGCTGGCGGTTGGGCTGGAACTGGCCCAGCCCGAGGCGCACATGGCGATTTTCGCCGCCGCCTGCCTGGCGGTGCTGCCGCTGGCAGGCTGGCTGGGCCGCGCGACGGAGCATCTGGCCGCGCGCACCGGCGAGGCTGCCGGCGGTTTACTGAACGCCACGTTTGGAAACGCCGCCGAACTGATCATTGCGTTCTTTGCGCTCCGGAAAGGGCTGTTCGACGTCGTCAAGGCGTCGCTGACCGGCTCCATCATCGGCAACTTGCTGCTGGTGCTCGGCGCCGCGTTCCTGGCCGGCGGACTGAAACATCCCATCCAGCAGTTCAACGCCGCCGGCGCCCGGGTGCAGTCCACGATGCTGACGCTAGCCTCTATTTCCTTGATTGTTCCGGCCGCCTTTCATTACCTGGGCGGTTCCGCCGCGATCCCCAAGGAGGCCGGCCTCAGCGTGGAGATCTCCGTGATTCTGCTGGTGGTCTATGCGCTGGGCCTGCTGTTCAGCCTCAAGACACACAAGCAGTTGTTTTCCAGCGGCACGGAGCAGGCCGAGCCTCACGACGCCGCCTGGAGCGCGGGCCGCTCCATGCTGGTGTTGACTGTCGCTACCGTGCTCATCGCCTGGATGAGCGAGATCCTGGTGGGCTCGGTCGAGCAGGCGGCTCACACGCTGGGGATGACCAGCGTCTTTGTCGGCGTCATCGTCGTCGCGGTGATCGGCAACGCCGCCGAACACAGCACGGCCATCCTGGTCGCCCGCAAGAACCGCATGGACCTCAGCCTGGGTATCGCCATCGGCAGCAGCATCCAGATTGCGCTCTTCGTGGCGCCCCTACTGGTCTTGTTGAGCTACTTCTTCGCCCCGCGGCTGATGGACCTCGTTTTCACGCCGGCGGAGGTCATGGCAGTAGGACTAACCGTCCTGATCACCGGCGAGATCGCCTCCGACGGAGAATGCAATTGGATCGAAGGCGTTCAACTGCTGGCCGTCTATCTCATCTTCGGGGTCATGTTCTATTTTCTTCCGGAGGCCCGAACCACGCCATGAAACAACTTCTGGAAATCGTCCGCGGCGCCCGCGTCTACGATCTCGCTCAGCCCTACTTCACGGGCATGCCGCATCACCCCGCACACCCGCCGTTTCTGTTCAGCTTGAGCAAGCAGCACGGCGATCTGACAACTCCCGGCGGGGCCAGCTCGGCGGCGGAAGCCATCACGCTCGGCGGCCACGTCGGCACGCACATCGACGCGATCTGCCATTTTTCGTGCGGCGGAAAGCTGCATGGAGGCTACGAAGCGGCCCAGCTACAGTCGTATGCGGGCGGCATTTCCCAGTGGCCGGTGGACGGCGTCGCTCCGATTCTCCGGCGCGGCGTTCTCATGGACATCGCCGGCCAGGCGGGTGTGGAGGAGCTGGCCGAGGACTTCAGCATCGCGCCGGGACACTTGGAGGAGGCCTGCCGCCGGCAGGGTGTAGACATCGAGGCCGGCGACGTGGTGCTGCTGCGGACCGGCTGGGCACGGCGCTGGGAGGACGCGCCACGCTACATCAACCAGGCGCGCGGACCCGGCCCGGAACTGGACGCCGCCCGCTGGCTGAGTTCGCGCAAGATTTTCGCCGCCGGCTCCGATACCATCGCCTTCGAGAAGGTCCCGGCCGCCGACATGCCGGTCCATGTGCACCTGCTGGTGGAAAACGGCATTCACATCGTCGAGGCGCTCAACATGGACCAACTGGCGCGAGAACGCGTCTACGAGTTCCTCTTCGTGGCCGCGCCGCTGAAGATCCGCGGCGGGACCGGCTCGCCGATCCGTCCGTTCGCGGTGGCCGCGACAACCTAGCCTTTTGCGGCCTTTAGCGCGGCCTGGATTTTCTTCTCCAGCGCCTTTTTCTCCTTGGAGTCCGGCAGCGGTTTAAGGGTATCGGCGGCCGCGTCGCAAAGCAGCTTGACCCGGTCGGGCTGGGAGAGCTTCTTCGCCGTATAGATCTGAGAGCCGTCATAGAGGATTCCGGCAACCGCGAACAGGAACGTTTCCCGCGGCACCTCCACCGTTCCGGCCTTGAACATCTCACGCAGTTTCGCTACATTGTCGCCGACTCCGGCGACACGGCATTGAGCCAGCAGAATGTTCCGTTCCAGGGTACGCCGCTCGAGGTCGACGCTTTCGGCAGGGGCGGGATTGACGCCCTTGGAGATCTTGGCGAGAGCGGCCAGCTCGGCGGCCGAGCCGGCCGGGATGGGAAACACCAAGGGGACCTTGGCGTCTTGCGTGGCCTGGAACCGTTTGAACGCCTGGGCGATGTCCAGCACCTTGCGGTTAGCCAGGCTCCGGTAGTAGTTCATCTGCTTGCGGTACGGCGCGGGGTTCTGCGTGTTGGCGCGGCTGCCGCCGTCATAGCTGTCCGCCAGTTCAATGTAAGCCCCGGCGAGCCCGGCATCGAGAGTGATTTCCCACGGCAGCGCCCGGGCGGTGAACTCACCCTGCGATTTGGTGAGCTGCTCCAGGTGCTCACTCGCCTTGAGGAAGTCGGAGGCCTGGAAGGTTTCCAGTGCGGCGGCCCAAAAGAAGGCAGGTGTCCCTTTCTGCGGGGGGGGCGGACCGCTGGCACAGGAGGAGAGAAGCAAAGCCGACAGGACAGCTATGGCGCAGGATCTTGTCATCGGAGGTACCCTCATGCAGAGGAATTATCATATACCAATGTCCGACACAAGAGCTGACGTCGCTAAACTTGGCTTCTCCGCCGCCGCGGGGGCATGATGTCCTACTCCGGCATGAGTTCAAAGCGACCATTGGCGATGCTCGACAGGATTGCGGATTGGCGGGGGCTCTTACCAGCCGCCGCTCGCAGTCGAATGGTCTGCCCGGCTCTTCTCGCTACCGCCCTGCTGCCTGTGTTGCCGCTGGTAATCGTCGCCCTATCCTCTGAGATCCAGCGCCTTGCGGCATATCTCGGCGCGTGCTGCCGCACGCTGGCGATCGACGACGATTTTTCTCTGGATTCCAATCGATCACGTTGCCTGCTTTCCGCCGGGTGCTCCAGACGTAGGGCGTGTTCGAGCCAGTGTTCACCCGCCGCCACGCCGCCGTCAACAAGGTGATGCCCGAGCCACACTAGGGAGATTTCCAGAGCCGCTGCCCCGGGCGCAGGCCCGTGCATCAGTCAGGCAACAGGTCGAGGCGCGCCAGCATCTCAAATTCTTCGGCCGTGCAGCGGAACGGATGCCAATTTCGCCGGGCGGCAACGGTCGGCGAAGCGCGCCTTGGAAACTCGGCGCGAAACCGCTCCGAGAGCCTCAGCATCGAGGGCGTCCTCGCGGCCACGTCTATCAGGATCTCGATTGCGGCGAAGATGCGATCCACATCCTCCGGCGTGCCCCGGATCTCCATTCGGCCGGAGCGGATGGCTTCGCAGACCTCGAGGCGCGAATCGAGCAGGTCGAGCACCGTTTCGCGATCCGTCAAACCCTCGCCGCCTCCCGCCGCGCCGGACGGGGATGGCTCCACCTGGAGAGTCTCATCCCGGAACTGAACCTCCACGCGCTGCTCGTCCAGTACGATGCGCGCCTTCCGGCTCCCGACGACCTGCCGCAGGCGCTCGTGCGCGGGCGGCTCGGACTCACGCATCAGCGCCACCAGTTGCTCGATATAGCCGCCCAGGGTCATCCTTCAGCTCACATATTCGAAAACGGCGAGCCCCGAGTGGTCAACCGCACGACCGTTCAACCGTCCGCGGGCCACGAATTCGCCGGGCATCTCGTGGATAAATCCGTAGCCGGGAACCACGGGATCGGCGGCGATGACCTGAGCCGCCGCCCGTGCACGGAAGGTAATCTCGATGCGGTCGAACCCGTCGCTGGCGCAGATCCGCACCCGGGCGGGCAGGCGCGGCTCGGCGCGGTCCTGGTGCAGGGCAGCCAGCGCGCCGGGAAAACGGCGGACAGGCTCCGTGAAACTGCCGTCGAGCGTGCAGTGAATCGAGGCTTGCGGGAATTCGCGCTTGAACTCTCCGGTATGGGCGCTCAACCAGGCCGGCCCCAGACGGCGGTGGGCCTTGTCGGTGGTGCGCGCGAAGACAAACCCGGCGCTGCCGCCGGCAGGCATGAAGCAACCCCACTCCCAGCCGGCATCGTCGCCCCAATGCCAGCGGCCCCAGTTGTGATCGTGATATGCGACCGCCCGCGACAGGTCGAGCCGGGCGCCGTCAACCTCGACGGCCGCTTGCAGTCTCAGCAGTTGGATGGCGTTCCACGAGATCCAGCCGCGCCCAAAAGGGATGGGCAATTCAATGCAGACCGGCCGGCTGGCGGCCGTGGCTGTGATTCCGGCAGAGCCAATCCCATCCATCCCGGAAACGCTCGCCAAGACGGAGGGAGGAGATGGGACGACGGCCAGGCCGACTTTCGCCAGGCCGACGAAGCTGGGACCGAGCAGCGCTTCGTCGATGCCGCGGATTTCCAGCCCGCCGAACCAGCCGTGCTCGGGCAGATGCAGCAGCGCCGTGCCGATCGCCCTCGCCCGCGCATCACTCGGCGGACCGTGCAGGGAAACGTTGAAGATCCCGATTGCGCCAGAAGCGGCATCCAGCACGTTCAGGTGCAGCCAGTCCTTGTAAGCGGGCGCGGTGGCGTCCAGCGGAGCAGGCGGCCGAAGGACATCCGTGTAGATCACCGCAAGATGGATCCCTCGACGTCATCCGGCGCTTTGGTCCCCTGGGTGAATTCGCCGCCCGGCGGCAGCATCGGCGACGCGACCGCCTCCACCGAACGCACCAGCTCGCGGGAAAAAGCCCACAAACCGAGCACCACATCCAGGAAGTCGACCTCGGGCGTATCTCCCATTCCCTCGAAGCCCACCATCTCGCCGGGAATGGGCAGCACGTTCAGCATCTCCTCGATATCATCCGCCAAAAGGAGCGCCACATCGTTGCGAAGCTGATCGAGCACCGGCGTCGGATAAATGCCGCAGGTCCACTCCGCCAAACGCATTTTTTTCCAGACGCTGCGGCCATTGGCCGCGGCGCGGCTCATTTCGAGGGCTTTGCGCAAGCGGGCGCCCTCCGCCGTAAGGCTGATCTCACGGCCCAGCTTCGCGTATCCCGCCGTCAGCGATGCAATCGCGTCAGCGCCGGAACACAGGTGCAGGGCCGTCAGCCTGGCCTGCAACGAAGCCAGTAGCGTCGCCGTGCTGCGCCCTGGGCCGGCGGCGGTGTCCGCCAGCCGTATGCGTCCGCTTGTATCACTCATGTTTTCTTCCTGGTCTTGCCGCCGGCAACGGTCCTCGACCTGCCGCGACCACCGGGTTGCCTTGGTTTTTCTTCGGGCGGCTCCCCCACCTCGATCGCCACCGGCAGTGCGCCGTCGCAGAATCCGTGCAACATCAGGCAGCCGCGATACACTCCGGCCGGCAACCGCGGTGGAATCGCTACCCGGAGGCGAAGCTCCGCCGTCGCGGCCGGCGCTACCAGCAAGCTGACCGGCGACGATTCGGACTCCGGAAACCAGGTGACGCCGGACGCCGAAACCAGCAGCGACAGCATTGGGCTGGCCGTGCAATGCACCCGTTGCAGGTTCTCGATTTCGAGTCTCAGCTCGACCGAGGATCCCGGGACACCCAGGCCTTTCAATTCCGAGACCCCGTCCGGGATCATGATGGTTCCCGGCGAGGCCGGCGCGGCAGAACCCTGCAAACGCCGCAGGTAGCGCAGGGTTTCATCGGCCAGCCGCGCCTGGAATTCCGTTTGCAGCCGGAAGAGTTCGGCGAAAGGCCGGCCTTTTTCTTCCGCCGGGTCGTTGCTGATCTTCATGCCACTCCTTCAGGAAACGATGCTCGCCTCACTTGGTGCGGTCGATGACATAATTTAGCATTTCACGCAAGAAGCGCCGGTCTTCATTGTCCTTGAAAAACGGGAGGCCGTGCTCGTCCGACTTCAGGGCGCGCCGGCAGTACTCGCGGGCCAGCTTGCGGCCGTAGTCGAGCGACCCGTTGGCCATCATCGCCTCCAGCAGCCACTTCACGTCCGCCGACTTCTTCCGCGACCGGCGGGTGGTCAGAATACCCAGCGCTTTTTCGCGCTCGGCCGCGGGGGCGGTTCTCAGGAAATGGAGCAGCATGATGGTTCGCTTGCCCTCCCACAGGTCGCCGCCGCCTTCTTTGCCGTAGTGTGTTACATCGCCCTCCAGATTGAGCAGATCGTCATGGATCTGGAACGCGATTCCCGCCTGGAAGCCTAGCTCGATCAGCGGTCTGAGGTCCTCTTCAACAGGCGTGTTTATTCCTGGAGCGACCCCGCACAATACCCCAATGCGCAGTGGAGCGATCACCGTGTACCAGCAGGTCTTCTTGTAGGCCATGCGGACGTAGTCGCGGTCGCTGAGGTTGAATTGCACTTCGGCAATCCAGCCCAACTCCATCGCCTGGCCTTCGGCGGACTCCCGCGCCATGCGCTCGATCTCGCGCAGAATCAGCAGCGCCTTGCGGACGCCGAGGCGCTGTGTGTTGCCGAGCAGCGGTTCCATGGCCAGAACGTTGGTAGCGTCGCCGACATTGATGGCAATGGAGGCTCCCTTGGCGCGGAGCATCGTGAGCTTCCCGCGCCGGAACTCGCTCTCGTCCTCGACGTCGTCGTGCAGCAGGAACGCGTTGTGAAACAGCTCCAGCGCGGTTGCCGACAGGACCGCCTGTTCGGTGCTCCCGCCCACGGCCCGGCAGGCGGCCAGGCAGATGGCCGGACGCAAGCCTTTCCCCTCGCGGAACGGATAGTCGGCCAGCATGTCATAGAGCGGACCGTAGCCCGTTCGCCTGCGCTCGGCGAACATGCGTTCCATCTCCTCGAGCACTTCCCGCCGCGCTTCAGCGAGAATCCGGTTGACCAGATTTACGTCGTGGGCCATTGTGTGGGCCGCAGCTAGCCGGCGGCCTTCTGTCCAAGAGCGATTCCAAAGCCCGGGAGCAGCTCCAGCCACCCGGTGCGCCCGAATCCCGCGTTGCCGAACAAGTCGCGGAACTGCTCCGGAGTGTGGAAGGAGATCCAGCCCGGATCCGCCCACCGGGCCAGAGGCTCGCTGATGGCATTGAACCAGGCAGGGCCGGGATCGATGACGCAGTAGACGCCGCCCGGACGCAGGCAGCGAAGGATCGCCGCCGCCGCCGCCGCCGGATTGGGATAGTGGTGATGCGCCAGGCAGTTATAGACCATGTCAAACTGGCCGTTGAAGATTTCGGGCAGCGCCTCGACGTCGGACTGGAAGAACGCGCAGTTGTCCAGCGCCTGGGCGCGCGCGGCGCGCTGCGCCGACCGGACCATTCCGGCCGCCAGATCGATCCCGACCACCTCGCCGGCCGGCACGAGCCGGGCCACCTGCTGCAATTCACGGCCGGGCCCGCAGCCGGCATCCAGCACCCGCGCGTCCGCCGCCAGGTACCGGCGCATCACCGGCAATGCCTCCTCAAAGATCGGCGCTGAGAACGGACGGACAAATTCCGAGTACACTTCGGCCATCCCGTCGAACTCTTCGACCAGGTGATCGTGTTCCGTCGAACCTTCCAGGTAGACCGGCTCGCGGTATTTGGTGGAGAAATGTCGGCCCATGCCGGCGCGGGGCATTGGTTGCGGCTCTTCCCCCACCAAAGGCATGGTTACCCGCAAGCCGAGCCGTTTGCAGGTTTGGGCGGGATACAGAACGTTGGCGGCATATTGCCACATTGCGCCGACAAGATAGCCCCCGGCGATTCTCTGCTCCTGCGTCATTGTGGATCGATCAGGCGCCCGAGGGCCGTCGCCGCAGCACGACCGGGATGCGCGTGCCCTGAAGTTCCGGAACGAGGAATTCGCCGAAATAGCGCACGTCGGGTTCGAGCTCCTCGGAGATTTGCGCGTAAGCGCGGACCAGCAATTGCTCGCCCGGCCGCAGCGAGACCGCCGGAGGATCGAAGGTCACCTTGGGCGCCGCCTGCCGGCCGGCCGCGTCGGCAAAGACGCTAGCGACGATTCCGGCCTTGACCTCGGCGGCAAGGGAGTTTTCGACCAGAAAAACGCCCATGGCGGTTTCCCCGGCGTGCGCTTCCAGCACCATCTGCGCCGCGGCGGGCCGGGACGCGGCCGTGGGCTGCCCGCCACGGCTCGCTGCCCCCGCCGAAGCGCCCATCTCGCCGACTACGTTGACCACCTCGCGAAGATATTCCGCGGTCAGTTTGCCGATGGCGCCGTAGTAGCGCAGATTCAGATCAACAGCGCGCCGGAACATCTCCTCGATCGTGACGTTGCTCATGCCTTCACTGTACCCCGGCGCGGTCAGCCCCGGCCAACATCCGGACTCCGCTCCGGGCAGGAACGCTGGCAGTAGAAGTGGTCGTACCAGTGGTGGATCAAGTCCGGGCAATCGTCGACATCCATCTCGTGGCAGCAGTCGCCGCCGCGCGTGGCCGCCTGCACTGTCCAGCGCAGGTAGTGCTCCTTGCAGCCCCGCACCCAAATCAGCGCTTCGGACTCCTGGCCGGCGGTGGCGCTCGTGGGAACCGGCGCCGTCAGCGTGAAGACTCCCCGCTCCTGAGGCCCGAGCGTGAGCACCGCCGGAGTGACGGTGACCGGCAGATTCGGCTGCTTGGCGTCGACGGAGACCTGCCGGGGCCGGTCGCTGCAATTGGTCACGCGGAGGCGAAGCGTTGCCACTCCCCCAGGACAGATGAAGCTGGTCAGCTCGCCCAGCGACACCGGCATCCAGCACGGCGGCGGGATGTCGCACCCGCACCGGCTGCCGGCGCGCAATCCGCCCATCATGCGGGCAATTCCGCCCGGCTGCGCCATGCCGCTCATCATCGAGGCTCTCACCTGGTTGAGCGATTCCATCAGGTCCAGGCCCAGGCGCATGGTTTGATCCATCAGGTTGTTGATCCGTCCGGCCGCTTCGGCCAGCGGTTGGGCCGCTCTGGTGAACTGATTCATCGGATTTCCTCACCGGTTTTTCGGGGAACTTCGACACGAAACACGCACCGCGCATTGCGTAGCCGGAAGGTTCCCGTGTACGTGTAGCCCTCCCGCAAATTGGCGGGGAATTTCACGTGGAGCCGCAGCATGCGCATCTGGTCCGGACCAAGCTCGCCTGCGCCCTCTTGGACCTGCACACGGAGCAGTCCGCCGTGGGACTCCGCCAGCTTGTCGCCGAGAAGATTCCAGCGTTCCTGCCCGCCGCATTTGGACTCGCGATAGGCCGCGCCCAAAGCATTCTCCACGCCGCCGATGGCGAACAGTCCCACACCATGCGCGTTTCTGATTTCAAACGCCGCGTTGCCATCATTCACGACTGTCAACTCGGCCGTAGCCTCGCTCTCAGGGGGAGCCGTGAAAGTAAGCTGCGAAGGCACCAGGTCCAGGTGAGGTTCGGCGTCCACGTCCGCCACCAGCCTGAACTCCGATGTCCCGATACGCACCGAGCCCTGGTAGGAACCTGGCGGCGTGTTGCGCGGAAACTTCAGCCGGAGACGGAGCCCGGCTCCGATCGGTTTGGCGATGGCCAGCGGCAGCGCCTTGTGTGTCTCCGATTGGAATTCCGCCACCACGGGAACTTCGCGAGCCTGGTCAGGCGCCACCAACACCAGCGACTCCAGCCGCCGTGGCTGCCCCCGTAGCCGGAACGTGCGTTCTCCGCCGTACTCCTGAGCCATACGAACCTCCGCTTAGCCGGGCGGCTCCCCTGTGCCAGGCACTAGCGGGCCCGCCGGTGGCGGCTGCGTCCCGGTGATCGACGGGCCGCACTTCTCGCATGGATTCGGCCGGTACGGTTCATTGATCATCTGCGCCTCGCCGCACAGCCGGATGCAGAACAGCTCCATGCCCATCAGGGAGAAGCCCACGCTGAAATCCGCCGGCAGGTGCGTCCGCATGCTCGGCACCTCTTTGATCGCCAGATTCAGCGTCAGCGGCTGGATGGTGATCGGGTCGACGCCGAGCTGAATCTTGGGAAGCTTCTCGACGTGGATGTGAAAAGTATCGGGAATTCCCGCAAGGGTTACCGGACCCACCGACCCGAGCGAGCCGGCAAGGGTTGTCGTGATTCCGCCGGATAAAGTTATGTCATATTCATCTGGGATGTCGACGCTCACGAAAGCCTCCGTCAGCTAGCTTGCTTAATAATTACACCTGCCCCATCTCATGTCAAGATTGGACGATGTGAGTGTGGGGCGTGCTTGAGCCGGGCCGGCCTTCAGGCCGGCTGCGGCTCAGGCACACGCGTCAAAACAAGCTTGGCTTTGTCTCAACCGTTTCCCATCCAACGGGATGGATTCCCTCGCAGAAGGGCCTTCGCTGCAAGGCGTAGTCAAGCGGCCAGATCATTCCTGCACCCAACGGCGTCAGGCGAAAGCCGACACGAACTCGAGTCCGGTTGACTACCCTCACGTCGTGATGAGTGACGACGCTGTGCGCTTCGTGACCGAGTTGCGCGCCAAGCCCGGCAAGGACATCGCTCTCTTCGGCGGTGGTGAACTGTTTCGAAGCTTGCTTGGCGCTGGCTTGGTAGACCGCGTGGAGATGGGGCTGATCCCGGTTCTCCTCGGAGGCGGCATTCCGTTGCTCCCGCCACCTGCCGCACGGACGGCGCTCAAGCTGCGAAAGCAGCGACTCTATGAGAAGACGGGCACGATCTTCCTCGAGTACGATATCGTTCGAACCTGACTCATTCCTCTTCCGGGCTCGGCAAACGCCGTGCCGTTCACCATTTCCTCGGGTCCGTGCGGTTGGTCGGTCATCCGGACTATCCACATGAGCGAGTCGGCAACTCGTGCAAGTGACGCCACGACCGAGCCCGCGGCGGATTCACCGCATGCAGCCGTCATATGGGGGCGTCCGCGGCGACACACCGCTTAGTCAGCGGAGCCCCCGGGCAATGCTTGAAGGGATAAACTCCGGTGTTCATCACGCGCCGCAACTGGCAAGGGAG
>Ga0233417_10000198_pt1 | contig 17276 bp, 20 predicted proteins | sample Sed_MG_FD_189023 | JGI IMG/M metagenome (GOLD analysis project Ga0233417, IMG submission 189023) | Sediment microbial communities from Lake Towuti, South Sulawesi, Indonesia - Sediment_Towuti_2014_0.5_MG | ecosystem: Environmental > Aquatic > Freshwater > Lake > Sediment | place: Indonesia... | reverse complement strand
GATTAAAAAGTTATAATTTTTCTTGTTCTTCGATAACCATCATTGTAAGTGTTGATTGAACCTTCTCTATTTTTCTAATTTTATTAGTTATTACTAATCTCAGATTATCTGTACTGTTGGATGTGATCTTTAATACTATATCATACACTCCATAAACACCCTGAACTTCATAGTCTATGTTTGGTTCCTTTTCAAGAATTTCTTTAATATTTGAAATGATTTTTTCGTCAGAACCTAAATCTGAATTTAATAAAACATACGCTGTTGGCACATTCAGAATTTCAAGAAACGATATTTAACCTTTCATTAGAGTATCAAAACTGATTAGTTAGTTGAGATATTTTTCTTCGTGAAGCCTGTAGATCTAACTCTTACCATTTCTCAAGATCTTCCTACATTTCCTGGCTCACCAAGACCTCATTTTATTTCGTGGTCAGAAATTAAATCTGATGGATATAATCTTGAATTACTTTTTCTTAGCTCTCACACTGGAACTCATCTAGACGCCCCTTTTCATTTTATAGAAAAAGGTAAAAAGATACATGAAATTTTGCTTGATAGATTAGTGTCTAATGCAATTCTGATACATATTCAGAAAGGAGCTAATCAATTAATCACCAGATCTGATATAATTAAGTATGAAAAAAAGACTACAAGAATAAAAAACAATTCAACAGTTGTTTTTTCAACGGGTTGGCAGAAAAATTTACAAAAACAATATTATTTCAAAAAAAACCCTGGCTTGTCCATTTCTGCTGCAAGATATTTGGTTTCAAAAAAGGTCAATTTGGTTGGGATTGATTCTCCAAGCATAGATAGGGGAAATGATACAAAGTTTTCTGTTCACCAGATTTTTTCTAAAAATAATGTGTTAATTTTAGAAAACTTATGTAATCTTGAAAAAGTTCCAAGAGATCACTTCAAGTTAATCGTTCTTCCACTGAAACTTAAAGACGCAACTGGTTCTCCTGTAAGGGCAATTGCAGTTTAGGTAACAAATTGAAATCTATTTTGTTTATAATTTTCGTTTAGTGGACCAATAATTGGTATCTGATTTCCACAAAATTTGCATTTGTTATCCTTATCCATATTCCATCCTCTAATATCAAAACCAAAACGTTTGACTACAATCTGGTTACATTCTGAACAGTACGTATGCTCCCATGGGTGACCAGGAACATTTCCAAGATAGACATACTTTAGTCCCTCTTCTTTAGCAATTTGATAGTGTTTTTCTAGTGTCTTAATAGGAGTTGATTCATAATCCATCATTTTGTAATCAGGATGAAATCTCAAGAAATGGATTGGCATTTCTGGACCAAATTCATCATAAATAAATTTGGATAGCTTTCTAGCATGTTCCAAATTATCGCCAACTTTTGGTACGATAAGATCAGTAATTTCGACATGAATGCTAGTCTTATCTCTAATTTCTAATAGAGTATCAAATATCGGTTGAGGATTGGGAACCCCAATAAATTTTCTTGTAAACTCTGGTTCTGCACTTCCCTTAAAATCGATTGTGATAGCATCTAAAAATTCTCCCATCATCTTAACGGTTTGAGGAGTATCATAACCATTTGAAACAAAGATATTCATCAAACCTTTTTTTCTTGCAGCTAATCCACAGTCTCTTGCAAATTCTATGAAGATGGAGGGTTCGTTATAGGTGTAAGCAATACCTTGTGCTCCATATTGTATTGCAGTATCAGCAACTTGGTCTGGGGTCATATCAACTCCTTCAACCTTTCTTCGTTGACTTATGTCAGAGTTTTGGCAATACTTGCAAAGCCAATTGCAGCCAGTAGTAGCAATTGAAAAAATTTTGGAGCCTGGATAATAGTGTATTACAGGTTTTTTCTCTATAGGATCAACGTGTCCCGCAATTACTTTGCCATATACAAAAAGCTCAAGTTTCCCGTCTTTATTGCCTCTTATACCACAAAGTCCTATCTGATCTTTTTTTATTTCACAATACCTTGCACAGGCAGTACAACGCACTTTGTCGTCTGCTAATTTTTCATAGAGTATAGCTTCTTTAGTCATTTACTATCATTATACATTTTTTTGTTAGGTATTTTCTATTTGAAAAAATCATACTCTTGGCTTCGTTTCTGTTTAGGGAGATCCTTCATTACTGCTTGAACTACCTCACTATGATTGTAGGTTAGATGTCTTAGAAATTTTGCAGATTCGTCCTTTCGAGTATCTTCATCTCCAAAGATTATTTCAGGGCTAGCTAACTCTTTCATTATTGTCTTACATTCATCACATGGTTCAAAATCTAAATAGAGTTTCAATCCCATTTTTTATCACTATCCTAGATAATTAGTTTTTATCCTATTTGATAGTTTGTGCAAGAGGTGCCTCTACTCTAGATAGCTTTGGTCTAACCTTATCAATAGCATCCATCAAGTCTTTTTGTGTAATTTCGATTTCTTTAACAGATGTTGGTTTTCCACTCACATATCGCTTCAAGGCTGTAATACCAGCTCTGTTTGCTATTGCTTCTATTTCTGCACCACTAAAACCATCAGTATGTACAACTAATTTTCCTAGATCTACATCTTTTGCAAGTGGTTTTTTCTTAGTATGGATTTTGAAAATGTTTTCGCGTCCTTTAGCATCTGGCATTGGAACCTCAATAATACGATCAAATCTACCAGGTCGTAATATGGCAGGATCCACTATGTCAAGCCTATTGGTTGCTCCAATTATCAAAACATTATGAAGTTCTTCTAGTCCGTCTATTTCTGTCAAGATTTGTGAGACTACATTTTCAGTAACGTGTGAGTCAGAGCTTCCACTTCCCCTTCTTGGCACTATAGCATCTACCTCATCAAAAAATATTATACAAGGAGCAGCCTGTCTCGCTTTCCTAAATATCTCCCTTACGCCCTTTTCAGATTCTCCAACCCATTTTGATAATAATTCAGGGCCTTTGATACTAATGAAGTTAGATTCTGTCATTTTTGCTACTGCCTTTGCTATCAAAGTTTTCCCTGTACCAGGTGGGCCATGTAATAAAATTCCCTTTGGCATTTTTACATCTACATAGTCAAAGGCTTCCTTGTGTTTGAGTGGCCATTCAATTGATTCACGGAGTTCTTCTTTTAGTGAATCTAAACCTCCAACATTATCCCATGTCACGTTGGGAGTCTGCACTAACACCTCACGTAAAGCTGAGGGTCTTACTTCTTTTAATGCATCTCTAAAATCTTCACTTGTGATTTCAATTTTTTGTAAAATTTCTTGAGAGATTTTTTCCTGACTAAAATCTATCTCAGGTAGAATTCTTCTCAATGATCTCATTGCAGCTTCTTTAGCAAGTGCTTCTAGATCAGCTCCCACAAATCCATGAGTTATTTTTGATATGGCTTTAAGATCAACTTTTTCTTGAATTGGCATTCCACGAGTATGAATATTTAGAATCTCAAATCTGCCTTCATCGTCTGGGATCCCAATTTCAATTTCTCTGTCAAATCGTCCTGGTCTTCTGAGTGCAGGATCTATTGAATCTGGTCTATTTGTTGCAGCAATAACTACAACTTTTCCTCTACTTTTCATTCCATCCATTAAAGTTAGAAGTTGAGATACGATTCTTTTTTCAACTTCACCAGTAACTTCCTCTCGTTTTGGCGCAATTGAATCTATTTCATCAATGAAAATTATACTAGGGGCATTTTCTTCGGCTTGTTTGAATAATTCTCTTAGTCGTTCTTCACTTTCTCCATAATATTTTCCCATGATTTCTGGTCCACTTATTGAAGTAAAATTAGCATTAGTCTCTCCTGCAACAGCCTTTGCCAATAGTGTCTTTCCGGTTCCTGGAGGACCATATAATAAAACGCCTTTTGGAGCTTCAACTCCAATTTTTTCAAATAATTCAGGATGTCTCATTGGTAGCTCTACCATTTCTCTGATTTTTTGAACCTCGTTTCTCAAACCACCAAGTTCGTCGTATGTTATTCTTGGAATGGAAGCATCAACGGCTTTTGTCATAGAACCAAGCTTAAAGACAGTGTTTTCAGTAACAATTACAGGTTTAGTTGGTTTTGTACTAGTTACTATAAACTGAATTTTTCCTCCCATCTGAGTTGGTAATACTATTGAATCATGAATTGTAAAAACATGATTCTGATACTTGTTAATCATTACTTCGTGGAGTTGTGATTCATCAATAGCTAATTTTTCTGTGGGGGATAAAACAATTTGTTCAGCTTCTCCAGCTTCTACAGATTTTACAGTGATTCTATCGCCAATTCCTCCTCCAAGGTTAAGCCTAGTTATTCCATCAATCTTGATAACTCCAGAACCATAGTCTATACGTGAACCTGGCCAGAGCTTAACATGTGTTTTTTTATTAAATGTTAGTTCTAAGATTTGCCCACTAGCCCATTTTGTTTCTTCGATAATTTTGGGATCAATTATTGCTCTTCCCTTTCCAACGTGTTGTTGAGGAATTTCCTCAATTTTTAATTGAATATCATTCATGTTTTCTCACCATAAAAAAAGGAGGTTTATTCTACCTCCACCGTTTTTCCTTTTGGTTTTTCTGTTTCCACCAAGTTAAACTTCAATTCAAGTATGCCATTTGTGTAAGAGGCCTTTGCTGAATCTTTGTTAACTTTGTATTTGATAGGTACTTTAGCATGGTATTTTTTCTCACCATGTTCAGCATCAATATTTACTATTTTTTCGTCAACTACTACCTTAACATCCTTTTTCTCGACTCCGGGCATCTCAGCTACTAGCTTGAGAATTTTTTCTTTTTCATCAACTAGTGTATCCACTAAAGGCTCTCGTGTATCTGATGTTGGAAGTAAGCTTGGTTTTACATTTCCATATTCCTTTACTACCGGCTTGCCATCAGGTCCAATGGTCATAATATAACCATAATAAAATGGGCCATAACGTTGAATGTCTCCGGTTTCTTTTACCTCTTCAAAGATATCATCAAGATTCATGAAGGATCTAGACATTTTTTTGAAGAGTCTATCGAACTCGTCATCAAAGAACATTGTCATATTCACCTATAGTATGTAATATTTATGACATTATATAAGGATTATGATGTTTCTTATGAAAAATTACATAAGCCTAATATAATTGACATTATATAATAATTTTATATGCGTCTTGCAAATTTGTCTGTACCTGAAGTTGTAAGGGAAATAATTGCCCAAAACCGTTCAATCCATGATTGTATGAAAATGGATCTGATTAACTACACATCTCTGGCTGTGAAGATCCAATCAGAAGTAGAAAGAAATCTTGGAACTAAAGTTAACTTGAATACAATAGTTGTTGCAATCAAGCGTTATTCTGATTCTTTTGAACAAAAAGATGATGTCAAAAAAGAATCTATTCTCAAAAATGCAAGACTCTCATTAACTGATGGGATTTTAGACATTAAATTTTCCTCAAATGATCTTGGTGAAGAAAACGCTGTTTCTCTCCTCAATAAATTTTCAGAGATTAATCCAGATTATGAGTTCTTTAGATTAGCAGATTCTTTTAGAGTACTGACTGAGGATTTGGCTGGTATTAGAGAAATATTTGGTGCTGTGGGAAATGCCGAAGATAAGTTTAGTACTGGTTTGGCCAAAATTAAGATACTCATTCCACCAGAACAAAGTAGAACAGATGTCGCTTCCTATGTAGCTGAGATTCTTCACTATAATGGGATTGAGCCAGTAAATGCCTTCTTTAGTCAAGATAATATCATAATTGTTCTGGATGAAAAGGATGCGTCTAGGGCATATGAGATTTTGAGATCAGAGATTGCAAGATAAAATCTTGATCATACGCCCAAACTTTCTGCTTTAGATAATTCAAGATATACCTTGTCTCCAACGGATAGACCTAATTCTTTGTATTCATGCATATCAATTTTAAGTGAGGTCATTCCGCTTGATAACCCACCCATACCACCAGAAAACATTTTGTTTAGACCTTTCATCATTTCGTCCATATTAGAAAATCCCATAATGTTTGGACCAAATGGCGAAGATAGTGGTTGATTTCCTTCCTTGAAATCTTTTGTTAATGACAATGATACAATTACGTATGGAGCACCATCTGGAGCTGCATCAATACGTACAACCACATATTCTTTCTTCATTAATTACATTTGTTGATTTAGCTATTTTACTCTATCTTCTATATTTTGCAGTCTTGCCAAAAGAAGAATATTGGTTATCATGCTAGTATTGTATTTTTTGATAAAGTGAATATATATCACTAAATAATGGTGAAATTGCACAACGTTGGTAAAAAGTAAAAAAAGAATTGTAGTTTTAGGAGGGGGATTTGCGGGCTTAGAATGTACTCGACGCCTAGAATCCTATTTTGGGGATAATCCAGATATTGAGATTATTCTAGTGAGTGAGGATAATTTTCTCCTTTTTACACCAATGCTTCCCCAAGTAGCCTCCGGAATGATTGAGACGAGACACATCATCATGCCAATTAGAACTCTTTGCGAAAAGGCTAGCTTTTATGAAAGTCGAATTAAAAACATAGATCCTTATGGAAAAATCGTCACCTTATTGGGGACAAGTGAAAAACGAGGTATCTCGCTTCATTATGATTATCTTATAATAGCATTAGGAAGTCAAACCAATTTCTTTGGTATGCAAGATGTAGCACAAAATGCATACTCTATGAAAACACTCACTGATGCAGTAATGTTACGAAACAGAGTAATTGACATGTTAGAACAAGCTGAAAATGAAACAAACCCAATTCTTCGTAAAAGTTTACTAACATTTGTTATTGTTGGAGGAGGATTTGCAGGAGTTGAAACGGCTGGAGAATTAATGGATTTTTTATTAGATGCAAGGAAACATTATCCAAAAATTCAAAAACAAGATATTCATGTTATAATATTAGAAGCACTTTCAAGTATTTTACCAGGATTTAGTGAAAAACTTGCTAAATTCGCATATGAGAAATTAATTCATCGTAGAATTGATATAAAATTAAAAACAGCTGTTACAAGTTTTGATGGAACTGAAGTAATTGTAAAAGAGTTGCCAGAAAATACAAAAGATCCGATAGATGAATCAAAACTTTATTCTATACAAACAAGAACATTAGTATGGACTGCTGGAGTTACTCCCGTTGATACTATCAAAAATTCAATATTCAAAACTGAGAAAGGGAAGATTGTAGTAAATCAGTTTTTAGAAGTTGCAGATTGGCCTGGGGTTTTTGCAATTGGTGATTGTTGTCAGGTTGTAAATACGAAAGGACAAAAACCTCAACCGCCTACAGCACAAGTAGCTGAAGCACAAGCAAAGACTGCAGCTCATAATTTGTATTCTTTGATAACAAACAAAGAGAAAGAGGAATACAATTATGAATTTAAAGGACAGATGGCAGTAATTGGGAAAAGATCTGGAATTGCATCTATTTTTGGAATTAATATTCATGGTTTTTTAGCATGGACGTTATGGAGAAATTATTATCTTTCAAAAATGCCAAAATTTGACAAAAGATTTAGAGTTATGTTAGATTGGTTTGTTGATCTCTTCTTTGATAGAGATATTTCTAGACTAAAATATATGAAAAGAGAAACTTCAAAAGACTATAGAGAATTGGATGAAGTTGATGATGTTTGGTAGCTTTTATTTTCTAAATTTATGAATAATGTATGCCGGTGCTACAAAATACATTCCAATATTTAGAGCAATTAGACTAATTCCATATCCAACCATTTCTACCTCTGAATTGATATCAAGATAGTTAAGAATTGATAGTGAAGTAAGAAGTGGAGTAATTACTATCCTTGTGGTTTCTTTAAAAATTGGATTTTGTCTTTCCAAATCTGAAATTGTGGGGCTAAATAAGTAATACAATTGGTTAAATTGTGTAAGGAAGGATTTGCCAGATTCTGTTTTTATTAAAATATTATCTCTTGTTTCTCGTAATTGCTGAACTTGAGGTGCAAGCTCAGTTCCAAACGTAGCTGTAGCTATAAGACAACCTCCACCATTTCCTTCGTCAATATTTTCATTGTTTGGTTTTGACAATATTTGGAAAGTTTTTAGAGTATTTTCAAAATTTTGTAAATTTTTTTCAAATTCCTCTTCAGTACTTGTATATGATACTTTGTAAAATTTATCAGGACCAGCAATTGTTGCTTCTTTATATTTGATCTTAATTTCTCCAGTAGAAGTAACGGCTGCTCCATCAACATTTAAGATAATTGCTTTAAATCCATTAACTTTAGTTTTTTCTTCAGATTGAATAACTAAGATCCCACGATCTATAGCAGATTGAAGGTGTTGATTTTTCCATTCCTCCATAAATTGTTCTAATGATTTTCCTGTGGAGTTTTGTACTAAAACTGAGATTGATGATGGAATTCCATCTCTCTTTGGTTCAACTGCAGCAACATTTGGGATAACAGGATTTGTATTTTCAATTTCTTGAACAGACCATCCTTGAGGGAATTTAATTGAAAATCCAAATTTATCATTATTATATTCTTCATTTAATGTTTGAGTAGATGATTCTGTTTCTTGCTCTGGCTTACCTAAATCTAACAGATCGGAAATTTCAGATCGTTTAACAACTTCAGCTTTTAGGATTTCTCCTTCACCCCAATCAAATGGAATGTCGTTTGGAGCTGTTGTCAGATTAGCAATTTTATCTAGTGTTTCATAGCTTTCTTGTGTAGCAAGTCTACCAAAAACTGTGTATTGGCCATCAAGAAAATTCGAATCTTTGTGTACAATAAAAAATTGTGAACCAGCACTATTAGGATCTGAGGCCCTTGCCATAGATACTATACCACGATTATGTTTAATGTTGTTAAATTCAGCTTTGATTTTATAACCTGGATCGCCTGTTCCCCATTGAGAAACTGTTTCATAAGCTCCAGGTTTTGTCAAAGGATCACCACCCTGTATCATAAAATCTTTAATGACTCTATGAAAAATTGTTCTATCATAGAAACCATTTTTTGTTAAATTAAGAAAATTTTCAACATGATTTGGTGCATCAGCAGGAAAAAACTCGATAACTAAGTTTCCAGATTTTGTGTGTAAAATCACAACTTCGTCAGATTCAGCATATGACATATTAATGAAATTGACTAGTAAGAATGATAAAGCAATTAGAATTAATTTTAATCTCATGACTACCGTTTTTTAGTCTTCAATAAAAGCTATGATAGACTAAGTGAGAGTTGATATTGATGATTAGTTTCATTTACTGAAATTGTTCATATTATTGTAGATTATGTCATAGAATCCAAAGTTTTGCGTCGAATTGGAATGCCATCAACATTAACTTGATCTTTTTCTTCGAATAAAAGATGCCATTTCTTATCATGAGGTAAAAGTCGATTCATTTCTGCTATTTTGGCATTTGTAGGAGAGATATTAGTTAAAGCGCCCCATCGCATTGATGGAATTTTTGGCAATATCTTGTTTAGATTATTGACTATTTCGTTATTATCATGAGGTGTAGATTCATCTTTCAATTTTATCGATAATGTTGTTCTTTCTAGTATTATGTAAAGGTTAAGAAAAAAACTTCATATTAGTAAATTAGGTTGATATGATTTTTAGTTTTTTATTTTTAAAATTATATATGCAGGATAATGAAATTTTTACATTAGAATTTATCTCAGTTAGTTTTTATCATTCAATAATATCATGTTTTAGTATGGATTCAGATGAACGTATTCAGGCACATATTTTATCAGTTTGGAAGGAATCTAAAAAATTATTTTCCTTACATGGTACTGAAGGTATGTTAATTTTAACTAACAAGCATTTGATGTTTGTAAATAAAACAGAAGCAAAAATGAGGTGGTGGCAAGCTGCTACACAAAGACAAGTTCTTACTTTTTTAAGATCAGTTGATGTAATGATTCATCATGATGGATATGATGAAAAACAATTAGAGTTAGATATGGAAAACAAAAAAAATATGGAAATAAAATTTGATGATATTTTGAATATTAGTCATGAAAATAAAAATTGGGGAGGAGTTTTGAATTTAGAAATTAACGAAAACGGCAAGAAACAGAGATATCAGTTTTCAGTTGTTCAAGATTGGGTAAAATATCCTATGAAAGAACCAACTAAATACATGAAAGTTGATTGGACGCCTCTTGTACAATACATCAAAAATAAACAAAAAATTACGAATTAAAATTGAATAAAGTGTATGCTGTAGGAGTTGGACCAGGAGCCCCGGGATTTATTACTAAAAGAGTAGAAGATATCTTACGCAATTCCGATGTAATCATAGGATACAAGTATACTCTAAACACAATCAAAGATTTGATTTTAGGAAAAGAAGTTTATGAAATTACTATGAAGACTCAAGAAGAAGTGTATCAAAAAGTGCAAAAAAGTTTAGGAGAAAAAATTCTTGTAATACCATTTACTGGTGATGTTAATTTTTCAGAATCAGAAGTAGTTGATAGATTAATTGAAATTTTTGGGGATGTACATATTGTACCTGGAATTAGTTCAATTCAGATAGCAGCTTCTTTAGCCAAAGTTCCTTTAGATAAATCAAAGGTAATTACCATGCATATTTCAACTTCAATTGAAAGAGAAAAAATCGAACTTCAAAAGGCATTACTCGATGGGTTTAGTGTTATACTTATTCCTAGACCTTGGCCAAAAGAACCTTCCAAACATTTCATGCCATCTGAAATTGCATTTTATTTGAAAAAAAACGGATTTGATACAAAAAAATTAAAGGTTCATGTTTTTGAAAACTTGACAACAGATAAAGAATTAGTTTTTGTTGGCACAGTAAATGATTTAGAAAAAAGAGAATTTTCAGATTTATCTGTAATGGTTTTCAATCAATCCAAACTAAATTCCTATGTTAATTTCAATTAGTTGGTTTAGTAGATTTAATGACGCCTGATTCTATATCAGGAAAAACTACAACATCGATTGTCATCCATGGATAATCTTCATCAAATAATGCGTAAAAACCAATTTCATTAATTGTAACACTCCAACTTTTTCCTGGTTGTATGTCGCCACTAGTTATTCTACCGTCGGCGGTATAGATCCCAGCACGAGATTCAGTATCTCGTTTTCCACTCGATACACTATGTGATACGGTGTCATCGTTAATGAATGTAAGTGTCTTTCCTGGTACAATTGATGCTCTATCTATAGAATAAAATCTCTGACTTGTAACACCTTCTTGTTGAATATAACTAAATTCTCTTGTATTAGATGAACCTTTTAGAATGTGGATTATAATTTCATTCTCTTGTGTTGGTTTGGTAGTTGTTGTAGATGGAGTTGTGGGTGTTCCAGTTAATGTTGAAATTTTTGTAGTATAGATTATTTTATTAGATTCACTTCCTTGAGTTAATCTACCAGTAAAGGTATAGATTGAACCTTCAATGCTGTTTTCAACTAGTCTTCCAAAAAAACTAATGGAAACTTCATTACCAATTGAATTTTCTGCAGTGCCAATCAATCTGATAAAACGACCATCTCTTAACAAATTTCCAGATATATTGGTAGCTTCAAAATCTAAGTCGTTGATTGTTACAAATCCGTCCTCTACTACAAGCTTACTACTACTTCCAACTTGCTCCCCAATTGACATTAGTAAATCAATTTCAGAAATTTTAATTGATTTTTCAGTTACAGCAAAACCTGAACCCTCAACAAGATAAGCCTCATTTGCAACTAATTGAGCATTTGATTCACTAAATGATGTTCCAATAAAGATTAGACTAAATACAAAAAACGGAATAATTAATGATAATTTCATACTGATTCATAGTTTGATTTCGTTTATAATTTAATACTAAATTATTTTAGATACACTCAATAATTAGAATAAACTCATTACAAAAACTAGATGATTGCCTCAATTCCAGCGTCTTCTACAACTTGAATCAAATATGCTTCTAAGAAGCCTCCGCTGAGCAGAAGACCTACAACTATTCCTATTTCAATACCAGTTATTTTAAAATCAGGTTTAATTGGTATTTTCTTTATTATTTTATGTATTAGGAGTAGACTGCGTGACATTGCTAACGAATAAGCTATAAGTTCCATTATACCAAAGGGAGACATGTAGAGAATCGCTAGTGGATGAATACTAGAAATCATTGGATTGAGTAATGCCAAGGCGGCAAAAGCCTGACCAGTCTGCCAAGCAGAAAAAAACCCCCATCCAACACCAAATCCAGGGATAAACATTGGTAGTGCTACTGCCGCGTTATGAAGAAAAATCCCTATACCATCAATTCCCTCGATTAAATCTTGGAATTCTTCTTGAAATTGTAATGCATCTTCATGTGATATTTGGCTTAGAGATCCAATAAAGTAGGATGCAGAAAATAACCCAATAAAAATAAAAAATGTGATCAGTCTCTTCTGATTTTTCACAGCCTTTTTCTAAAAGTTGGGTATTTGAGGGTTTGTAGCGGGCAGATTTAATTAAAACTCTTAATATTTTTTGGTGATGGAGAAAGACGTAGTTTTTGCTATCAATTATGCCTTAAACAAGGGTTTTCAAATTCACCCAGATGCTTTAAAGATTATAGAAAGAGTAGACGTTAATGAATTAGAACGAGTAATTAAACAAATTATTCGAGAAAAAACAAAACAAAAATTATTTTCAATAAATCAAGATGATTTAGAAGTATTTCTTGGACTCAAAGACGATGAAAAATTAGAAAGCGAATATAGAGTACTAAGCGATCCTTCTCCAAAAATAACCTCAGCTGAAGGAGTAGAAGGATATAGTAAGCTTTTTGAGAGTAGGTTCATGAAATTAAAAAAAATTATCTCTAATCGACCAGAAGCTAAAATGCTCAAAACAATATCTTCGGTAGTTTCTTCTAAATCAAATGATGATATGTATATTTGCGGTCTTCTTTCAGAACGCAGAGTAGAAAGAAATATCACTAAACTAATAATTGATGATCATACAGGTTCAATTGAAACAATTATTTTTGATCAAGACCTACAAAAAATAGCTGCATCTCTTCTCACTGACCAATTTGTAATGGGAAGAATTAGTCTTGCTAAAAATGGGGGATTTATTATAAAAGATGTTATCGTACCAGATATCCCAGAACACATACCAAATCGCTCTAAAACCGAGACATATGCTGCTTTTTTGTCTGATCTTCATATTGGAAGTATGTATTTTATGGAAAAAGAATTAAATGATTTTATTTCGTGGCTATCAAGTCCTGACCCCATAGCACGAAAAATTCGTTTTGTTTTGATTTGTGGTGATGTTGTAGATGGAGTTGGGATTTATCCAAATCAGGATAAGGAATTAGACTTTGTTGACATCCATGAACAGCTTAAAAAAACTTCAGAGTTATTAAACAAAATTCCTCAGCATATCAAAATTTTTGTCATCCCAGGGAATCATGATCCTGGTAGACGAGCTTTACCACAACCAGCCATACCAGAGAACTATAATTCTGATTTATGGAACAAGAAAAATATTTTCATGTTGGGAAACCCAGCTATGATCTCTCTTAATGGAGTAAAGGTCTTAATGTTTCATGGACAGAGTATAGACGATGTAGTTAGAACAACTCCTGGATTGAGTTTTGATAAACCTGCGTTGGTAATGAAATATCTCTTGCAAGCAAGACATTTGAGTCCAATTTATGGTTCTCAAACACCCCTTGCTCCAGAGCTTGATGATATGATGATAATTGATGATATACCAGATATCTTTCATGCAGGGCATGTTCATGTTGTTGACTTAGATTTGTATAGAGGAGTTTTGATTTTAAATTCTGGGGCTTGGCAGCACCAAACGCCATTTCAAGCTGGGGTAGGCATAACTCCAACTCCAGGTATGGCAGTAATTGTGAATCTAAAAACCTTCAAAGTTTATACAAAATCTTTTACTTCAAAAGACTAGAAATTTTTATAGTATATCTTCGAATGTTAGATCGTTTTTGAATGTCTCTTTTATTGTTTCAGATGGAATAGTAAGTCTGTATTTTTTTGTATTTCCATGAATTCCTTGATGGACTATACGTCCATTGATAATACCGGACAACTCGATTTCACTTAGCATTTGAGTAACCCGTCTTTGGGTTAGTTCTTGTTGCCTGACTGCTTTACAGAGACTCTTGTAAGCCGCATAAATCTCACCTGTTGATAATTCGGAGGTTTTCATTGCTGCAATTATTAGTAATTTTTCATGGAGAGGAAATGATTGAAGAGATGTTACTTCCTTATTTTCTTCAATTTTTTTTGCTGCCATTCTAATATGTTCTTCATTAATGGATTTTTTCTGTTCCCTTTCAGCTATTTCGCCGGCAACTCTTAAGAGATCAATTGCTCTTCTTGCGTCACCATGTTCTCTACCAGCCATTGCAGAACAGAGATTCAAGGCAGAGTTTTCCACGGCTCCAGGAATAAAGGCCTGTTCTATTCTACCTTCTAGAATTTTTCTTATCTGCTCGACCGAATATGTTGTAAAAACAATCTCTTCTTCGCCTAACGTGCTAAGTACTCGTGGGTCTAGTCTTTCTTTGAAGGTAAGGTCGTTTGATATACCAACAAAAGTTAGTGAACCTTGTGTTAAACGTTCATTGGCTCTTGTTAATTGATATAAAATATCCTTACCTGTTTTCCTTACAAGGTCTGCAAGATAGTCAATTTCATCAATAACAAAAACCGCATTTAGATGATTTTTATCGATGGTTTTTAGGATTCTTTTGAAAACCTCGCTAATTGCAAGACCTGTTGATGGTAATTCTTTCTCGTCAAGTCCTAATTGTCTCCCAAAACTTACTAATAATTGATATAATGTAGTTTCTTCCTTTGAGTTTACATATACTAGTTTAATTGGGAAATTTGATTTTGCAACTCTTGTTTGAATTTTTGATAGAATTTTTTTAACGACTAGAGTTTTTCCTGTTCCTGGTTTCCCATAAACCAAAAGATTTGATGGACGTGATTGTTTAAGAATTGGCATTAATGATTGTGTAACTAATTCCTGCTCAGAATCCCTATGAAAAATTGTATCAGGCATATATGAAAAATGTAAAATATCTCTATTTTTGATTAGAGTAATACCATTTTCTGCAGCATCTAACATTCTTTCTACTGGGTCTAAAGTTATAGCGCTCATTGAGATCATTCCCGATCGTCAATTTACACTTGAATTGATCCTATCAGAATTTTTTACAAGTAGGATCGTTCTGGTTGACTTGTTAGATCGGACTCTGATCGACTTTGCTCACACACCTTAATTTCTAATGAAATAAAAAAAGAAAGAAAAATTGAATGAGAATAGATAGTATATTGTATTTTTCATAAAAAAAATTTTTTAATAAAGAAAGAGTGGAAATATTGGTGTGTGGGTATACCAATTAACAAAAAGTTAACTTAGTGTTAAGGGAAATCTCAAAAGAGTAGTTTTGACCCTTTAATTTCTACTCTAGGCGTTAAAATGAAAGTTAACATTGTTAATAGCATGATAATGACCCCTTTATTTCCACTCCAAGCATGGAGAGGAGAGACTAGGAAATCTAATTTTCAAAAACTATGTTAACTACTAAGAACACTTCAGGCGTGGCTTACGTAGTCAAACTTAACAAACTGTTTTGTTAACAAACATAACAGGATCTATTCAATTGTTAACAAACATGCCCAATCTAACACGATGGGAAAAAGAAGAATTAGAATTGACATTGAAGATGCGGAAGGAGCTACCTACAACCTAAATCTAACTGGTAATATAACTAGGGAAAAGGTACTCAAAGCCTTTGAATTCTTAGATCTAATGAATATTGAAGAAACCCCAGATTCCCCTCAAATGGATTCAGTAGGTGCAAAAATCTGGCACATTATAGATAAGTACTATCCTATAGGCAAATTTACCTCCTCAGTCATACTAGAGAAATATGAGGATGAGTATAACGAACCCATCAAACTTAGTATAATTTCCACATATCTCTCTCGTTTTAATGAAAAGGGAAAAATTGAGCGAGCAAAAACTGGTCGTGAATGGACCTATCAGAGCATGAAAATCACTCAAAAAAGACCAAATTAGGAAATATTTACCTTTTTTATGATTAAACGACCATTCTCTAAAAGGACTTTAACATAATCTCCCTTTTGCATTTCAAGATATTTTCTAAAACGCTTAGGGATAGAAACCGTACCTCCTGATGTTATTTTCACTAATTCCTCATTATCTGAACTCATATAAAATTATATATTTTAATAATATATAAATTATTATTTTATATGTTTATGAATTAATAATGAAATTTTGATTTTAGGAGGCTATGCAGCTACATTTTGTAAATGTTCTAAAATACCAATCTTAGCTTTGCCCTTATCAGTAATAGAATAAGTAAATGGTTTAGTTCTAGTGTTCCTTTCAACATATCCTTCTTGGTATAATTTTTTCATTAATCTCGAAATATGTTCTCTTGACCTATGTGATGCATTCTGGATATCACGTGATGTCATTGATTTGTGTGTGATTAATCCTAAAACAAAATCTACTATGTTACTAAAATCATTATTTGGGGCTTGCCTAGGTTTAGGGGCAACATATTTTGGCTTTGGCACGGAACTTTCTTCAGAATCAGAAATTTTCTCTTCATATCTACTAAAACCAACATCCTCAACTGATTTTGTTCCATATTCATCAATTTCTAATGAATCTAATCGTATTTTCATATCAATTAACTGCCTTTCGTAAAACTCCAAGCGGTCATTTGAAGAGGGTTCAAACTTTTTTTGATTTTTTATGAACAGCTTTATCTTATAAAAAGCATACAAACCAAGTAATCCAAGAAAAAATGCAGATACAAATCCGATAATCATCCCTGGATCAGGAATTTCTATTAACATCACATACTATAGCATTAATTTGTGATTTATCGTGATAGAACAACATAATTTCACACTTACATCAATGTGATTATTGGTGTAACACCACAATGAATATTCATCAAATTAAAAAAATCATTCCTAAAATCACATACTAATTAATTGTTTTATTGCTTTATCCATCACAGCAATAATTTGTTCTTCCCGTTCAGGAAAAACATCACTATCTTGCATCACAGAAATCTGTTCGGAAAGACGGGATATCACATCTACATCATCAGGTAAAATTACACCTAATCCACGAAGCAAGATAATTGTGTAATAAAGACCAAATAATTTGTTCCTTGATTGATTAACTTGCCTATAGTAAGCACCTTTAGAAATATTAAACTCAGCCTCCATCAAATTCTTCTGTTTTAAAATAATTTCAATTTGTCGTTG
>Ga0233417_10000197_pt1 | contig 17299 bp, 14 predicted proteins | sample Sed_MG_FD_189023 | JGI IMG/M metagenome (GOLD analysis project Ga0233417, IMG submission 189023) | Sediment microbial communities from Lake Towuti, South Sulawesi, Indonesia - Sediment_Towuti_2014_0.5_MG | ecosystem: Environmental > Aquatic > Freshwater > Lake > Sediment | place: Indonesia... | reverse complement strand
GGGGCGGCCGCGGCGCGTTCGACTCTGCGTGCTGATTGACCGCGGACACCGCGAGCTTCCCATTGAGGCCACGTTCATCGGACGCACCGTCCAGACCAGCGATGCGGAAATCATCGAGGTTCGCCTGGACGAAATTGACCGCGAAGAGCGCGTCATGCTGGTCGAACGCGTCTCCTGATCCCGCCGCCCCCGTTCCGAGGAGATTGTGCCGCACCACTTCAACCATATGCTCGGCATCGAACCGCTTACCGCCGAGCAAATTACATTTATCCTCGACCAAGCCAAAGCCCTTCAGGAAATCCAGCAACACCCCTTGAAGAAGCTGGCGACGTTGCGCGGGAAGTCGGCCGCCCTGGCCTTCTTCGAGCCTTCCACGCGAACGCGAATCAGCTTTGCCACGGCCGCAGCGCGGCTGGGCGCTGATACGATGAACCTGCAGGCTGAGGCCTCCAGCCTGCGGAAGGGCGAATCGCTGCTCGACACGGTGCGAACATTGGATGCGATGAAGCCGGACTGCATCGTGATGCGCCACAGCTCATCCGGCGCGCCGCACTTTGTCGCTGAGCGGATCGCAGTGCCGGTAATCAACGCGGGGGATGGCACGCATGAGCATCCCACCCAGGCACTGCTGGATGCGCTGACCATCCGCGACCGGCGAGGGTCGCTGGAGGGGTTGAGTGTGACGATCCTCGGCGACGTGCTACACAGCCGCGTGGCGCGCTCGAACATTCACCTCTTGGGGAAATTTGGGTGCCGGTTTGCGCTCTGCGGGCCGGCCATGTGGCTGCCCCGCGAACTCGAGTCTCTTGCGCCGTTGGGAAGCGCGATTCGCCGTGTGTCACGGGTGGAAGAGGCGCTGGAGGGGGCAGATGTCGTGATTGTGCTGCGCGTGCAGCAGGAGCGGCACCACGAGCCGGCGCTCCCACTGGACGAATACGTGCTCCTTTATCAACTGACGCCCGAGAGGCTGCAACGAGCGCATCCGAACGCCTTGGTGTTGCACCCCGGTCCGATGTTGCGCGGACTGGAGATTGATCCGGCGGTGGCGGATGGACCGCAATCGTGCGTGCTCGAGCAGGTAACGAACGGGCTGGCGGTGCGCATGGCCCTGCTCCTCATGCTCATGCTCGGGACACCGGCGGATGCCATCGACGTGGTGAAAGGCGCGAGCCATGCTGCTGATTAGAAATGGGCGAGTGATAGATCCCACCAGTGGGACCGACGCCCAGCTCGACGTGCTCGTGGAGGGAGAGCGAATAGCAAGGGTAGAAGCGGGTCTGGACGTACAGGGCGCGGAAGTCTTTGAAGCCAGCGGCTTGATTGTTGCGCCCGGGTTCATTGACCTGCATTGCCATTTGCGAGAACCGGGCGGCGAATCGTCGGAGACGATTGCGACGGGAACGCGGGCCGCCGCCCGCGGCGGATTCACGGCGGTCTGCGCGATGCCCAATACGCGGCCGGTGAACGACAATGCGTCGGTGACGCGTGCAATTGTCGAGCGTGCGGAGACCGCGGAGATGGCGCGCGTGTGGCCGATTGGCGCCGCGTCCAAGGAAAGCAAGGGGGAGACGATTGCAGAGATTGCGGCCATGCAGAAGGCCGGAATCGTGGCCGTGAGCGACGACGGGCAGCCGATCGCAAACGCGAAGCTCCTGCGGCAGGTGATGGACTATTGCCGGTCGCTGGGGTTGGTTGTGATTGACCACTGCGAGGATCTGTCGTTGGCCGTCGGGGCGGTAATGAGGGAGGGACCCAGGTCGGCCCGGCTGGGACACGCGGGAATGCCGGCAGCCGCGGAGTCCATCGCCGTGGCGAGAGATTCGCAGTTGGTTGAGCTGACCGGATGCCGGCTCCACGTGGCTCACCTCTCGACGCAAAAGTCGCTCGAGTTGGTTCGGGACGCGAAGCGAGCTGGATTGCCGGTGAGCTGCGAGGTGACGCCGCACCACTTCACGCTGACGGACGAGGACGTTGGGTACGACACCCATTACAAAATGAACCCACCCTTGGCGTCGCGCGAAGATCAGGAAGCGCTGCTGGCAGGTCTGGCCGATGGAACCGTGGACGCAATTGCCACCGATCATGCGCCGCACGAGCCGGCACTGAAGGAAGTGGAATTCGACCGGGCTCCGTTTGGCGTAACCGGATTTGAGACGGCCCTGGCCCTGGCCCTCGAGCAGCTTGTGCACACCGGGCGAATCACGCTGAGCAGGTTGGTGGAGTTATTTTCCACCGGGCCGGCGCGAGTGCTGGGAATCGAGCGGCGCGTGGCCGTGGGGCAGCCGGCCGACCTGACCATCTTTTCCGCTGAGCATGAGTGGACATTTCGAGCGGCAGAGTCGGCCAGCAAGTCGCGAAACACTCCGTTTGACGGGCGGCGATTCCGCGGGGCGCCGATGGCGACGATCGTTCGCGGGCGGGTGGTCTGGAAACGCTGAGCAGCAAATCCGTCAAATACAAGCTAGCGGTGGGCGGCGGGTTCGGCAGCGGGATGCAGGCCGTGCTGGGGGACTTCGTGTGTGCCGCGGGGAGCCGGCTCCTGCAGGAAACGGTAGAAATGATGCAGCGGCCCGGGGCCCTTGCCAATGGGAAACCCCTTTTCGATGGCTTTCGTGACGTAGGCTTTGGCCAGCATTACGGCGTCAGGGAGATGACGTCCGCAGGCCAGTTGGGCGGCAATGGCCGAAGAAAGCGTGCAGCCGGAACCGTGAGTATTCTCCGTCTTGATCCGGTCGCCGCCGAGTGTGAACGTCTCTACTCCGTCGAAGAGCAAGTCAACGGCCTTCTCCAGGTGTCCGCCCTTGACCAGGATCGTGCGCGCGCCACGCTCATGGAGTTTTCGTGCGGCGGCTTCCATGGTGGCAAGATCCTTGACCTCGATGCCGGTGAGCAGCTCGGCTTCCGCAATGTTGGGCGTGACGATGGAGGCGCGCTGGAGGAGTTCGTCAGCGAGGAATTTGAGGCCCGCAGCGTCGAGCAACTCGGCGCCGCCGGACTGGGCACGGGCCACCGGATCCAGCACCACGCGATCGCAGTGAAGTTGGTCGAGAAACTCGGCGACGACCGCCGCATTGGCGCGATTCCCCAGCATGCCGATCTTGACGGCGGCGATGGAGACATCCTCCGCAAGCGCGTCGAGCTGCGCGCGAAGAACCGCGGCAGGAGTGATGTGCGTGCTGCGAACCCCTTGCGTGGACTGCGCGGTGAGAGCGGTGACGGCGGCAATGCCGTAGCAGTTGTGAGCGGAGATGGTTTTCAGGTCGGCGGCAATTCCGGCCCCGCAGGAGGGATCAAATCCCGCAATGGTAAGAACAATGGGCGGTGTCGAGTTGTTGTGACCGTTCTGCGTTGCCACGAGCGGCGTGCCTCCGCGCCAGACACCCCGCAGAAAGCGGGGCCGGCTCCACCCGAAGCAGTTCGTGGGCCGGCAGTCTCAATGTACGACTGATGTTCTGCGCGCGCAAGAATAATTTTAGGTGGGTGAACTGTGGAAGCTGTGGATGAGTGTGCAAAACTCCGACGGGGTGCTACACTCGCAGACATCCTGAGACAAACAACAATGATACCGTGAGGCTATGTTGATGGCGGCGGACGAGATTTCACTCGCGCAAGATTTATTGATTGAGTTCTTGAAGCCGAAAGTTGACCGGGAAGTGCTGCGCGAGAATCTGAAGCTAACCGTGGAAGAGCGGTTTGAGAAACTGACGGAGCGGCTACGAATTGCCGAGGCCAAAGGAGACCTACCAGCCCCCGGACCGCTCGATGCTTTGGAGCAGATCGCCGAATTGGAAGTCCTCCAAGAAGAAACTCAGAAACAGAAGCTCTGAGTGTCACGACGCGTAGCTTTTGACCCTGAGCATCGGCTGCGGCTCTGATTCTTCGCTATATGTACTGGAGCGGAGGAAGGATGGTTGGAGTTTCATACTCTCTCTTGAGCACAATGGATATCGCGAGGTTAACGGAGGACAGGATTCGTCAGGGTATGAGATATCGCCCCCAGATTCGAGGGGTCAATGGTTTCTGGTCAGAGTAATGGTTAGCGCTTGGTGCACATCAGCGTGGAGAGGTATCCACTACGAGGTTTTGAGGCCGGGGCACAATCCATACGAGCCGCAGGTCTTGCTGTCGGTGAATGACGGCACGAACATTGGCTTTGACCCTACCTTCAAGCTCCGAGTAGAGCGGGACGGTTTTCGGTTGGTCTTCTGCAAGCGCCAAAGCCTTGACTTCGATCTATTTGTGCGGCCTTCAGTGGCCGCTTACAAGGTGAGAGGAGATCTAGCGAAACGGATTCCGCCGCTCGCGTTCTCGCCGGAGGATTTTCTCGACGAGTGGATCAACCTGCCCTGGGAGGAAGCGAAACGCTGGACATTGAGACCATCGAAGGAAGTTGCGCGGACATGGCGTGAGAGGCTGCTTCGGAGATCGGGGGCCAACAACTGGTATTCGTCATCCATCCAATTCGTACAACCTTGCGGAAAAGCTCAGCGATCACGCAAGTGGCAGATAGGCCTAACGATTGATTCCGAAGAACGGAAGGACCGACTTCCGAAATCGCTCTATTTCGATATTGTGAGGAAGGGAGACTCTTTTTATTTGGGGGGAATAGCGACGGAGCGACACGCGGGATGCCCCGGCGAGGACCGGCCGTCTCCTCAATCGCCCTTTAAGCTCCCCTAACTCACGGGAACAAGCCGCGGACGAGAGTGGCGTCAGCGACGCGGCCCACCGAAAGAATGTACGCAGCGGCGCGCATGTGGGTGTGATACTTGCGGCTCGTGTCGTGTACATCCGCAAAGGCACGTCGCATGACCGAAGCCAGCCGGTTGTTGACTTCCGCTTCCTCCCAGAAAAAGCCCTGCAGATTCTGCGCCCACTCAAAATAGCTGACGGTGACCCCGCCAGCGTTGGCAAGAATGTCCGGCAGCATGAAGACACCCTTGCGCGCGAGGACTTCGTCGGCGTGCGGAGTGGTGGGGCCATTGGCGGCTTCGGCGATGATGCGAGCCTTGATCTGGTCGGCGTTGTGCAGCGTGATGACGTTTTCGAGCGCTGCGGGAATGAGGATGTCGCACTTGAGGGTCAGCAAATCGTCGTTGGAGATGCGCGAAGCGCCGGGCATACCCACCACGGTTCCGGAGCGCTCCTTGTAGCGGACGGCTTTCATGGGATCAATGCCGCGAGAGTTGAAGACGCCACCGCGCGAGTCGCTGATGGCGATGATCTTTGCCTTTTTCTCGGCAAAAAGACGAGCGGCGATGGCGCCGGCGTTGCCAAAGCCCTGAATGGCTACGGTCGCCCCACGCAGGGACATTTTCTTCACCTTGCAGGCTTCTTCGGCGACAAAGAGACACCCCCGAGCCGTCGCCTCGTTGCGGCCGAGCGAGCCGCCGAGCGAAACGGGTTTACCAGTGACGACGCCGAGCGAAGAGTAGCCCTTGGTCATCGAAAAAGTGTCCATGATCCAGGCCATGGTTTGCGCGTCGGTGTAAACGTCGGGTGCGGGGATGTCCTGGTCGGGGCCGATGATTGGGAGAATCTCGGACGTGTACCGGCGCGTCATACGCTCGATTTCGTTGCGGCTCATGCGCTTCGGGTCGCAGATGATGCCGCCCTTGCCACCACCGTAGGGGATATTTACGGTGGCCGTCTTCCACGTCATCCAGGCCGCCAGCGCCTTGACTTCGTCGAGGGTGACGTTGGGATGGTAACGGATGCCGCCTTTAGCCGGGCCGCGGGCAACATTGTGCTGGACGCGGAAGCCGGTGAAAACCTTGAGCTGGCCGTTGTCCAGTTTCGTGGGAACGGAGACCTCGAGGATGCGTTTGGGCTGGCGCAAGACTTGGCGCAGGCCGGGGTCGAGCTTCAGATACTCGGCGGCCATGTCGAACTGGATTTGCGAAATGCGGAAGGGATTCAAATCTTCGCGCGGCGCCATGCGCGGCATCAACGGCTGGGGAGCAGCCTTTGCGACCAAAGCCATTTGTGTTTTCTCCTTATGCGCGATTGCCGGCGGCGCGGCGGGAAGCGGATTGATACTTCTCGCGGCACGACGCCGAGCAGAAATGAATCACCTGGCCCGACTCCTCGAGCGAAAACGAAATCTCCGGCGACACGTGAGTGCCGCAAACCGGATCACGGTAAAGCCGTTTGGGCTCACTTCCGCGAGGGACTTGGGCCGAGCGATTCCGCGAGTCCCTCGCGCCCGCGAGAACTCGACGCAGGAGCCAGAGAAGCCAGCTCAGCAAGAGCAGCCAGATCAGGAATTGGAAAATGCGCCCCAAGAAACCCACGCCGCGATTGTCTTCCCGGCAGCTAGATTGGCCGGACCCCTCAGAAACACGAGGGCGCGCATTGCCGGTCCCGCCACCTGTGGTGCCAAGAGGGTAAGTTTGGCGAAATCACGAATTTAGTCAACATTGAAATTTTGGCATTTCTGCAAGCGGGGAGGCCAAAAGGCGCGCTCCGGGCGCCAAAACCATTCGCAACTGATTGACAAATAATGAGATATAGATAGTTCCTAGGCGGTCGAAGCCTTGGGGGCCGGAATTTGGTCAGTCCCCAAATAGGGGCGCAAAACCTCGGGAATGAGGATCGAACCGTCGGCCTGCTGGTAGTTTTCCACCAGGGCAAGCCAGGTCCGTCCGACCGCCAGGCCGGAGCCGTTGAGTGTGTGGACGAAGTCACTTTTACCGGCTTGCGGTTTGAAACGAATCCCCGCGCGGCGCGCCTGAAATGCTTCGCAATTCGAGCACGAAGAGATCTCTTTGAACTCATTGGCTGAGGGGAGCCAGACTTCGATATCGTAGGTCTTCGCGGCAGCGAAGCCCATGTCGCCGGTGGAAAGGAGCACTACGCGGTAGTGAATGCCAAGCTGCTGCAAGACAGTTTCAGCGTCACGCACGAGAGATTCCAACTCGGCGTAGCTTTGGTCGGGGCGCGCGAACTTGAACAGCTCGACTTTTTGGAATTGATGCTGGCGGGCAATGCCCCGTGTATCGCGGCCGGCGGCGCCGGCTTCGGAACGGAAGCAGGCGGTCCAAGCGCACACCTTGAGCGGAAGCTGGTCGGCGGGAATCGTTTCGTCGCGATAGAGATTGGTGAGTTGCACTTCGGCAGTGGGCGTCAGCCACAGGTCCGTGCCTTCCAGGTGAAACATGTCGTCGGCGAACTTGGGGAGATGACCCGTGCCCACGAGTGAAGCGCGGTTGGCCATGAACGGCGGAAGGATCTCGGTGTATCCGTGCTTTGAGGTGTGAAGGTCAAGGAAGAAGTTGGCGAGAGCGCGCTCGAGGCGTGCGCCGAGACCTTTGTAGAGGGCAAAGCGTGTACCAGCGATTTTGGCTGCGGTGGGAAGATCGAGGATGCCGGCGCGTTCCCCGACTTCCCAATGGGGACGCGGCGTGAAGTCGAATTTTGGGGGCGCGCCCCAGCGGCGGACTTCCACGTTGGCGGAAGCATCCTTGCCGACGGGCACGGAAGAGTGCGGCAGGTTGGGCACGGTGAGCATGAACTCGCGAAGCCGGTCATCGAACGAGGCAATCTTTTCGTCAGACGCCTTGATGGCTTCAGAGACCTTCTTCATCGTGGCCAGCAGATCCGAAGTATCCTGGCTGGCCTTCTTGCAGCGGGCGATCTCCTCGCTGGCCCTGTTGCGCTCGGCTTTCAGTTTTTCCGTAGCGGTGATGACTTCGCGGCGCTCGCGGTCGAGCTGGCGAAAGCCGTCAAGATCGAGCGCTATGCTGCGACTCCGGGCCATTTGCTCGAACAGTTCCAGGTGCTCGCGGAAATAGCTGAGGTCGTGCATCAGTCGGACAGAATAGCGCAGGGCAGCCGAGTTGTCAGTCGTCAGTTATCAGTTGACAGTCGGGGGGTTGAAAGCTGAGAGTTTGGGGTGGTGAGTTGCGGGGCTAGACTTGCGCGGGGAGCGGCGATGAGAACAGCATTCGTACTCTTGCTTGGGGTTACTCTCGGGCTCGGCAGTGTGGCGTGTAAGAAAGCGAACAACGCCGAGCGCGACCGCGAGGCCATCCGCGTTGCCATAGAGAAATACCTTTCCGAACGGAGCAACCTGAACCGGGCGGCAATGGATGTGAAGATCGGACAGGTGACGATGGAAGGGAACACGGCACAGGCCCAGGTGGAGTTTCAGGCCAAAGGGAGCGAGGTAGGCGGGTTTACGATGCAGATGGAGTACCAACTCGAACGGCAGGGCGAAGGATGGGTGGTGCGCAGCAGCCGAGCCAGGGGGGAAGGTCCGTCACATCCCGCGGGTGGGACACCCATGCCGCCAACGGCCGGGCCGTCGGAGGCGTTACCTCCCGGACATGCGCCGGTGGGGAACGAGCCAGCTACGCGCGGAACACCGAGCGGAAGCAGCCTGCCTGCCGGCCATCCGCCGATCGGGCAGACCAACACGCCGGCAAAGAAAACGCCCGCGCCACCGAAGAAATAGAGAGTTCTTCCAAGGGTTCTCCTTCCTGGAGGCGCCGGTGACAGTATCGTCTGATTGTTGCGCTTCACTGGACTAACGAATGGATCGTGCAGCTTACATTGTGAGTGCGGCGCGAACGCCGGTCGGCAAATTCGGAGGATCGCTGGCTGATTTCACAGCGGCGAGCCTGGGTGTGATTGCTGTCCGAGCGGCGCTGGAGCGCGCCTTTGGCGCTGCGCCCCCCGAACGCACCGCAGGCTCGAAGGCGGGAGGATCAGGTTGGGACGGGCCGCGAGTGGACGAGCTGATCTTTGGGAATGCCCGGCCAGCGGGCGGGGGCCCGAACGTCGCGCGGCAAGTGGCGTGGCGGGCCGGTCTTGGCGACGACGTTCCAGCATTCACGGTGAACATGGCCTGTGCTTCCGGCTTGCGCACGGTGATGCTCGGATGGCAGCAGATCCGCTTGGGCGAAGCAAGCCTTATTGTGGCCGGTGGAACGGAGTCCATGAGCCGGGTGCCGTACCTGCTGGAAGCACGCTGGGGCTTTAAGATGGGCCACCAACCGCTGGTGGATGCGATGTACCGCGACGGCTTCGTTTGCCCCATGTCGCAAATGGTGATGGGCGAGACGGCAGAAGTCCTGGTGAGCCAATACAAAATTTCGCGCCAGGAGCAGGACCAGTTCGCACTGGAAAGCCACCGGCGGGCGGCGCGCGCAGCCGAGGAATCCCGCTTCGGCGCGGAGGTGGTCCCCGTCGAGGTCAAAGATAAGAAGGGCCAGCCCGGGCGTCTGGAGAGGGATGAACACGTGCGAGCCGACGCGTCCTTGGAGTCGATGGCCGCTTTGCCGCCTGTTTTTTTGAAGGATGGCTCGGTCAGCGCGGGGAATTCGAGCGGGCTGGCGGATGCAGCAGCAGCGATTGTGCTGGCCAGCGAGGAAAAGGTGCGTGAGCTCAAGCTTGCGCCCATGGCCAGGATTGTGGACGCAACCCTTGTGGCCGTCGAGCCGCGCATGATGGGGATCGCACCCGTGCCGGCAGTGAGAAAGCTGGAGCAACGAACCGGGTGGAAGTTGGCAGATTACGACGCCGTCGAGTTGAATGAAGCGTTTGCGGCGCAGGTGCTGGCCTGCGACCGCGAGCTGCACTTCGACCGCACGCAGCTAAACCCCAACGGAGGCGCCATTGCTCTGGGGCACCCCATCGGTTGCAGCGGAGCACGGATTCTGACTTCACTGGTCCACCATTTACGACGCACCGACGGGCGCCGCGGCCTGGCCACGCTCTGCGTTTCCGGCGGACTGGGCCTCGCCTTGGCAATTGAGACAACTTAAGAGGTCTTCTTCGCAATTCCCTTCCCTGCGCATGGCATTCTGAACCCGTCTTCTCGGGAGCGAATCAAAGGACGGCTCCGGAGAGATGCGCGGTTCCGGCAGGACCGGAGCCTTAAATGACAGCAAGGGGAGCTGCTATGCCGCAACAAGAAGTGCAAGCCGACGAATTCGTTGGCCGGGCGTCGCGCCGGAAACCGCAAGAGTTCAAATTTGTGCAGTGGCGCATCGAAGGTGCCGCGGCACGGATGACTCTGAACCGGCCCGAGCACAATCTGCTGAATGAGCCCATGCTGCGCGAACTAGCCGCCGGCATCGAGGCGCTGGAAGACAAAGATGAAGTAAAACTCGTCGTGCTGGACGCCGCTGGAAAGACCTTTTGCGGCGGAATCGACCTGGGCGAGTACACCAACCAGCGCGTGTTCCAGATGCTGGACGCCTTTCACGCCGCGTTCAATGCCATGCTGGACGTAGCCAAGCCGGTAGTAGTCGTGGTGAACGGGCCGGCCATCGGAGGCGGGGCAGAACTGGCTGCCTTTGGAGACCTGGTGGTGGCTACGCCGCGGGCAAAGTTTGCGCAACCAGAGATTACCATCGGTGTCTTTCCCCCGCTTGCCTCCACCATTCTGCCGCACATTGTCGGACCGAAGATTGCGCTCGAGATGGTGCTGACTGGTGAGCCGGTGACCGCGGAACGCGCCCGGGAACTGGGATTGGTAAATCGGCTGGTGCCGGAAGAGCAACTGGAAAAGTCCGTTGCGGCATTGATCGCACAAATCTCTTCCCAGTCGGGGTCAGTGCTGACCATGGCCAAGCGCGCGGTCATGGGGGGAATGGGATTGACGCTGCGCGATGGGTTGAAGAACTCGATGAACATCTTTCTGAATCAGCTCTACCAGCTCGAAGACTCGCAGGAAGGGCTGCGGGCGCTGGTCGAGCGGCGCAAGCCACAGTGGAAGAACCGCTAGATTGTGCGGAAGAGCGATTCTATGGTTGAATGAGTATTGAGGCTTTTCCCCGGGCCCGCGATGCAATTCTATGAGCTTTTTGAATCCTCCGCTTGAGCCGGAAAATCGGAGTGGGCTGCGCAAGCGGTTCGCCCTGCTGCTCCTGGCGGGACTCGCGGCCTTTTCACTGACAACTTGGCAACTGGCCCGCGTGAAGTTTCCTGTTGCCGACCTCGGCGACAGGGCCGGCCCCACCGGTGTGGTGGAAGCGCAGCTCGATGCGCTCTCCGGCGGGGAGGTCCGGGCCGCCTATGAGCTGTTTTCTGCGCGGTACCGTCAGAAGGTTTCCTTTGCGATGTACCATGAGCTGATTGTGTCCCATCTAGCCATGTTTGAGACGCACGAGCTGACCGTTCGACACCGCGAGGAGACGGATAGCAACGCCGTCGTGGAAACCCATACGGAGTCGGAAAATGGGGGGCACTACGTGGCCCGGTTCACCTTGATTAAGGTCGGCGGGCGATGGTGGATTGACGATGTCCGATGGGGAGAAGAAGGCGACGAAGATTCCATCTGGGTCTAGCAGGAAGACGACCTGGACTGAACGACGAAAGGGCAGTTTCGCAGGCCTCGCATTTGACACGCTCGACGGCGAGGCATAGACTCAGCGAGCGACAATCAGCAGGCACGGGTGCGGGGAAGGCTGTGAGAATCAGCCGCGGTCCCGCCACTGTGATCGCCCCCGATGTGATTGGGGGGTCAGTCAGGAAACCCACCCGAGCCGCCGAAACGCAGACACTCTTCGCGAGAAAGGGTGTGGCGCAAGCCCCACCTTTTCGGTTCGGGGCTTTTTTTGTTGACGACATGCATGCCACAAAAATTCCTGAGTCAGGCCGCGAGGGTTTGCGTCGCAACCGCGCTCTTGTGCGTTCCCTCGGTTTGCGCGCAGACCTCGTTGGGCACCCCGGGACCCGTCCTGCGTCAGTTCACCGACGAGGCTGGGCGCCGCGTATCCGTGCCCGTGTCCCCGCAGAGGATTATTTCGCTGGCTCCGGCGATGACAGAGACGCTCTTCGCGCTGGGCGTGGAAGATCGCATTGGGGGAGTGACAGACTTTTGTGATTACCCGCCTGCCGCTCGAAAGAAGCCCAGAATCGGCGGGGCGATCAATCCGAATTTCGAACAGATTGTGGCACTCCAACCGGACCTGGTGTTGGCGCAGGCGCTGACACTGAACCGGCGCGAAACGGTGGACGCACTGGAGCGATTGGGGCTGACGGTGTATGCCACGAGCGCGAGTACGGTTGAGGGAGTGCTGGAGTCCACGCGGCTTGTGGGAGAGGTGACCGGCGCTGGCCAGCGCGGCGAACAACTCGTGACGCAACTGCGCGAACGGCTTGGAAGATTGAAGCAGAGATTGGAAGGGCGACCGCCGCGACGCGTGCTGTTCGTGGTGTGGCATGAGCCATTGATTTCCGTGGGGACAGAGACGTTTTTGGGGGATGCACTCCGGCTGGCGGGAGCGGTGCCGGTTGTGGAGACGGAGCAAGACTGGCCGCGGTTGAGCCTGGAAGAAGTTGTGCGCCAGCAGCCGGAGTATCTTGTCTTTGCCAGTGCGCATGAACAGGGCGTGGAGCATCTGCTTGCCGGGCTGAAACAGCGGCCCGGCTGGCGCGACCTCGAGGCGATGAAGCACCATCGGGTTGCCATTGTCAGCGACGCGATCAACCGGCCGGCGCCCCGCTTGGTGGAGGCGATTGAGCAGTTGGCCCGGCAGCTTCACCCGGAGGCGTTTGAAGAGAAGGAAGTCACCGGAAGCTCGCAGCTTGGGTTACGGCCCATGTCAAGCGCAACAGCAACAGCTCGAAATGCAGGCGCAGGAACCTCTCGATGAGAAGAATGACCTTCCGGCGGGTGCTCTGGGTCTGCACATTGCAAGCGGTGGTGCTGCTGGCCGTGGTCGTTGTAGCGCTCAAGCTGGGTGCAGTACCCATCTCGGTGACGGATTTGGTGTACAGCCTGGGGCGTGTGGCCATCGGGCACGATTCGCAGCTGCCGAGTCAGTTTCAGGTGATTGTCTTCGGTTTGCGGCTGCCGAGGATCATTCTGGCGATTTTTGTCGGTGCGGCGCTCTCCGTGGCGGGAGCAGGCTATCAGGCGTTGCTGAGGAATCCTCTGGCCGATCCTTACGTGCTCGGAGTTTCGGGCGGGGCCGCGCTGGGAGCGATCTGTTCCTTGATCTTTGCGCCGGAGATACCTCTGGTGACACCGGCGGCGGCATTTGTGGGCGCAACACTGACCATCACGGCCGTCTATTTCCTCGGACGGCGCCAGGGGCAGTTGGACGGTTCGACGTTGCTGCTGGGTGGAGTCATCGTGGCGTCGTTTCTTCAGGCCGTGATCATGTTTTTGATGACCACGCTGGCAGGACGCGAGCTGCGAGGGACGTCCTTCTGGCTGATGGGGGATCTGTCCACGCCCTCGCCTGAAGAAATTGGCTGGGTGTTTGCTGTGGGACTGGCTGTGAGCATTGGGGCGATCTATTCCACCTCAGCGGATTTGAACCTGATGTTGGGCGGAGAGAACGAAGCGATTCACCTGGGTGTGAATGTGAAACGGGTGAAGCTGGTGGTCTACGTGGCTGCCTCGGTGCTGACGGGGCTGGCGGTTTCGGTGAGCGGCGCCATCGGGTATGTAGGACTGCTGGTCCCGCATGCGCTGCGGTGGCTCGTAGGGTCAGACTACCGCATCTTGATTCCTGCGTCGGCGTTGGGCGGGGCAATTGTAGTCGTCGTCGCAGATACCCTGGCACGTACCATTGCCGCTCCGACGGAGTTCCCCGTGGGAGCGATGACAGCGATGGCGGGTGCACCGGTGTTCATCTACCTGTTGCGGCGGAGAATGCGTTGAGCTCAAACACGGTGCGGCTGAACGTGGAACAGGCCAGCTACGCCTATTCCGCGGGCGAGCGGCAGGCGCCGCTCTTCACGCTGGAGGCGACCAGCTTTCAGGCCCGGTCGCGGGAGCTGGTGGCTGTGCTGGGGCCCAATGCCAGCGGGAAGTCCAAGCTCCTGCGACTGATTGCCGGAACGCTGAAGCCGCTTTCCGGGCGGGTGGAATTGGACGGTTTTCATACCAGCCAACTGGAAGCGCGAACCCGGGCGCAGAGAATTGCTGTGGTGCAGCAAGAGAGCCCGATTCTGTTTCCCCTGCGGGCGTGGGAGTACGTGCTGCAGGGCAGGCATCCGTACGGCCGGACATTTCACTTCGAGAGCGAAGAGGACTTCGCCATTGTCGAGAACGCGCTGGAGCAGGTGGGCGCAAAGCACGTCGCTGAGCGCTGGATGGACAAAATCTCCGGCGGCGAAAAGCAGCGGGTCGTGGTGGCCAGGGCGCTGGCCCAACAGCCGCTGCTGCTCCTGCTGGACGAGCCCACGCTGCATCTGGATATCGGTGCGCAGGTGGAGCTGCTGGAGCGACTTCGGCACTTGGCTGTGCGGAACCATCACACCGTCGTCGTCGTGACCCACGAGCTGAATCTGGCCGCCGCCTTCGCTGACCAAGTCGTCCTGCTTCATAAGGGGAAGTGCTTGAAAGTGGGTCCACCCGCCGAAGTGTACCGGCGGGAGCTGCTCGAACAAGTGTACGAGGCGCCGCTGGAGGTTGAGTACAGTCCGGAAGGACGGCCGCGAGTGTCCATCCGCGGCGGAAAAGAGATTGGGCTGGGAAGCACACCGGCCCAGGTCGTGTAGGTTGTTCTGGCGACGCGAGCGGCAGAAGGGTTTGTCGCCCGCGCTGCATGACAGGAACCCGCAGACTCCGTGTACGGGAAGACGGTGTGAGGCCGTCGCCGCCGCGCGACTGTAAGGCGGAAGGTTGACCGCGCACGAGCCACTGCTCCGGGCGTTTGGCTGGCCGGACGACGGAGTGGGAAGGCCGTGCGGGGAGATGTGCCGCCAAGCCAGGAGACCGGCGGAGTCCGCAGCCCGCAATGCGCTGTCTCGGCGCTTTGCGGGACAACCTTCAACTCCCGCGCGAGAGGGAGAGGAGGACGTCCATGAAAATCCGCAATGCCCTGGCACTCGGCAGTTTCCTGATCTTCGCAACCCTGAACATCGCAGCGCAATCCACGGCGACCCTGGGCGGGAACGTAACGGACGCCACAGGAGGAGCAATCCGTGGGGCTGTGGTGACCGTCGAGCCAATCGGTTCCGGTGCGACATCGGTGCAAGTAACGACTGGAGCAGATGGAAGATTTGAGCTGCGACTGGAGCCCAGAGAATTTCGGCTGCGCATCACCCACCCATCATTTACCCGCAACGACCAGACCCTCACGCTGGCCGCGGGCGAGAGCCGCGAGCTGCACGTGAGACTTGAGCTGGAGAAACTCTCAGCCAGCGTGATTGTGACCGCATATGCGGAACCGGTGGATGTGGCGACAGCAGCTTCGCCAATTACAGTGGTGACCCGCGAGCAGATGGAAAAACGACAAACCGTGTGGCTGGCGAACGCGCTGGCCAGTACTGCCGGCGTCCATGTGGCTCGGCTGGGGCGTGACGGCGGCTTGGGGTCCGCTTTCTTGGACGGCGGAAACTCCAATTTCACGAAAGTGCTGGTGGATGGAGCGACGCTGAATGAGCCGGGAGGTTCGGTTGATTTCTCCAACTTCACCCTCGACAACGTGGAGAAGATCGAAGTCGTGCACGGCGCAGCGAGCGCGCTCTTTGGCTCGGACGCCATGAGCGGTGTCATTCAGGTGTTCACGCGACGCGGGGAGACGCGTGTGCCCCGGCTGGAACTGTTCGTCGAGGGAGGCAGCTTCGGCACCGCCCGAGGGACGGCACTCCTTTCGGGAGCGATCGGAAGGTTTGACTATTCAGCAGCGGCAGGGCAGTTCCAGACCTTGGGTGACGGGGTGAACGACAATTTCCGCAACACCATCCTCTCCGGCAACTTTGGCTGGCGCTTTGCCGACACGAATCGCCTACGCTTGAACCTGCGCAACCACAACAGCCATGCGGGGACGCCCGGACAAACGCTGCTTCAGCCGCCGAACCTGGACCAGGAAAACCGCCTCGAGGATTTCACGGCCAGCCTGGGCTGGGAGTTTCAAACCGGCACGAGCTGGCACCACCGGCTTTCGGGGACGGAAACTTACATTCGGCAGGTGTTCAGCAACCCGCTGGCAGACTTCTACCTCGATCCGGACCCGTTTGGCATCTGCGCCTTTGCGCCCCGTTCGGCGCGTGCTGTCGCAACCGCACAGTTCTGTGATTTCCCCTTTGTGGTCCAGAACAGATTCAACCGCGCGGGATTTGGCGCGCAAACGAGTTACGTGTCTAGACGCGGCGGCCTGACGGCAGGCTACCAGTACGAAGTGGAAAACGGGTCGCTGAGCTCGCTGGGCACCGTGCACGCGCGACGGAATAACCAGGCCGGGTACGTCGAAGGACGCACGCAACTCGGCCAACGGCTCACGATGAATGCCGGCTTCCGCGTGGAAGATAACGCCAGCTTCGGGACCCACGTCGTGCCGCGGTTTGGCGCTGCCTATGCCGTGCGCTTTGGCAGCGGGTTCTGGGGACCGACGCGGCTGCGCTTTGCCTTCGGGCGCGGCATCAAAGAGCCGCGCTTGGATCAGTCCTTCGGGGCGGATCCCTGCTTCCCCGGAAACGCCAGCCTGCGGCCGGAGCGGAGCCGCACGATCCATGCGGGGCTCGAGCAACGCCTCGCTGGCGACCGCGTGAAACTCTTGGCCAGTTACTTCGACAACCGTTTCCACGACATCGTGAGCTTCACATTCTGTTTTCCGGGCGGGCCGTGTCCGGTGGCGCCGCCGCCCGGGTGCCCGTTTGGCTTCGGCACGTTTTTCAATACCGATCTGGCGCGCGCTCGGGGAACCAACCTCGAGCTCGAGGCCAGGCCGGCCAATTGGCTGAGCATCGCGGGGAGCTACAGCTACGTGGATAGCCGCGTGCTGCGCGCCCCGAATGCCTTTGACCCCTCCCTCGTGGCGGGCAACCGGTTGTTCCGGCGGCCGGTGCACTCGGGCAATCTGATCCTAAACGCAGCGTTCCGCCGTATGAACTGGAATGTGGCAGCGTATTTCGTTGGGCGACGAACAGACAGCGACTTCCTCGGACTGGGGCTGATGGACAACCCGGGCTACGCTCGTGTGGACGTGGCCGGCGGCTACGCTCTCGGCCGAGGGGTGCAGTTGTTCGGGCGGATCGAAAACCTGTTTGAGAAGAAATATCAACAGGCGCTGGGCTATCCGTCGCTGGGTCGTGCAGTACGAGCGGGCATGAGGTTTACCGTGGGCGGAGAATAGAGCGGCGGCGGGGACAGGCCGCCGGCAGCCGCGGCATGGGGTCGTCGGCGATGACTCGTCGGAAGGGTTGGCCGCGGTTTAAAAGCGAGCTGAACACAGGCATTAAGCCGTCGAATGCTATAATTCGCCGACTGCAATGAGCCAGGCCACATCGCAAGTGCGTGGAGTGTCGCCAGGGGCGCTGGAGCGTTGGGAGCCAGTTATAGGGTTGGATGTACACCTTCAGCTCAAAACGCAGTCAAAGATCTTCTGCGCCT
>Ga0233417_10000196_pt1 | contig 17334 bp, 18 predicted proteins | sample Sed_MG_FD_189023 | JGI IMG/M metagenome (GOLD analysis project Ga0233417, IMG submission 189023) | Sediment microbial communities from Lake Towuti, South Sulawesi, Indonesia - Sediment_Towuti_2014_0.5_MG | ecosystem: Environmental > Aquatic > Freshwater > Lake > Sediment | place: Indonesia... | reverse complement strand
AAGACTTCAAGCATATGTGTATTCGCGTCAGGCGATATGGGAACAAGAGCGAAAAAAGCTCAGGTTGACAGAATCATAGAGCCTGAAGAATTAGATAGACTTGGCACCAATAAGAAGGATGCAAGAAAAGTCGTTAAAGCTTATGACTTTTTTTTGGCAGATACATCTCTCATGTCAAGCGTAGGTCGTTCATTAGGTCAATTCATGGGACCCAAAGGAAAGATGCCCTCACCTATCGCTTATGGAGCTCCAATAGAGAATATCGCAGACAGATTTAGAGGTTCTGTTAGAGCAAGGACAAAGAATCAACTCAACATTTCTGCAAAAATAGGTGATGAGAAAATGGAAGATGAGCAAATTTTGGGTAATGCTGTTGCAGTAATTTCTGCCATTGAAAAAAAATTGCCGCAAGGGGATAAAAATATCCACAATGCGATAATAAAGTTCACAATGAGCAAGCCTTCAAAGGCTTCAGCAGTAAAACAAGAGAAAAAGTAGGTAGATAGATAATGGCAGCTCAAAAACATACCAGAACCAGTTATCCGCAAGGAAAACAGAGTCTATATCAACAGATGATGGAACTTCCAAAATCATATAATGTAATTGCACTTTCAAAGGTCAACAAAGTTCGAGCTACCCAATTGATGATGATTAGGAAAAAATTCCACAAAGACATTATCATCAAAGTAATTAAGAATAGAGTAACACAAAGGGCATTTGAAAATATATCCGATGTTAAAGGTATTCAGGAATTAAGTTCCCAATTGGAGGGACAATGTGCACTTATGTTTACTAATATCAGCCCATTCAAACTCAATTTAATTTTTGAACAGAATAAGGTGTTTTTAGCAGCAAAAGGTGGAGATATCACTAAAACCGAAATAATGATCCCCGCCGGCGATACGGGAATAACTCCTGGCCCAGTTTTATCAGAGTTCAAAGAAGCAAATGTACCTACAAAGATTGATCAAGGAACAATATGGGTAAGCAAAGACACCGTAGTAGCAAGGCCTGATGATGTGATTTCAACCAAACTTGCTTCTCTTCTGTCCAAGATGAATATCAAGCCAATTGAAGCAGGAATTGTAGTAAACTATGCACTTGCAGACAAGTTAATTTTCACCGAAAAGGATCTTAGAATTGATCTAAATGAGTTAAAGAATGATTTGAGCAGATCATATAATGAATCAATAGCTCTTGCGGTAGAATCAAGTTACTTTACAAAAGAATCAATGGGACATTTGCTATCAAAGGCTTCTAGACATGCACAGTCTCTAGCAATAGAATCAAACTACCTGACAAAAGAGACAGCAGGACAAATAATCTCATTATCTTTGCTAAAGGCAAACAATGTGGCTTCCCAGCTCATAAACAAAGGCTATTCACCAACTTAGTCATTTTACCCCCTCAAAGTGATGGTAATTCAATTCGCACGAGTGCGAATTGAAGCTTGGTATAAACTGGTTCTACAATCCTACGCTTGATAATCAACAGAATACATCAGAAGTGAATATAAAATAAAAGTAACTAAAAATAATGAAAAAAGGCTATTTAGCCAAATAAGGAAGATAATCCTTCTAAAGCTTCTTCTTCCTTCTTTTCATCCTTTTTCTCTTCTTTCTTCTCATCCTTAGCCTGAGCGGCTCCAGCATCACCAGCAGCTGCTGTAGCAGGGACAGCCATAGCCATGGGAGTTGCCTTTAATGATTCTTCAATGTTTACTTCACTTATGGCTGCTACAAGTGCTTTTATCTTTACTTCATCGGGACTTGCACCAGTAGCTGCTATCACACTCTTTACATTATCTTCAGTGATATCCTTGTTTAATTTATGTAGTAATAATGCAGCGTATACGTATTCCATTTCAAGAATGCTCTATCCATGTCCATAATATAAAACTTTCAAAATCACAATATCTTGGTACTTCTAGCTACCGCATACATGTGTTCCTTTAGATCTCTTTCATAAAGCGAACTCATTTTTTCCATCAAGACAGCCCTCGCCTGCATTCTATCTTCATTGCTTGTTGCTCGCAATACGTTAGCAAAAAGTTCAGGAAGATTTTCTTTTATCCAGCCATCCAGAATGTGAAATCTTTCTTCATTAATCCACTTTGCGTCTGAAGAGTTAATGTCGACGTCTTCATCAAAAATACCGGTCTCAACGTTATCAATTAACATGAATATGCAGTTATTTGGGTCGGGATTTTTCAGAACCTCCTTTGGCCTTCCATCACCTCGTCCTGCAGAAACCTTCTCCATCAATCCTACGGGGATAATATATGATCCTTTAATTCTAGCAACTGAATCAGTAAGAGCAACAATCCTGCCAATTACCAATCTAATTTTTCCAGAAAAATCTTGAGTTACAAAAGCATAATCTCCAGGCTTTAACTTATTCTTTCCAAATAACATGTCAAAATGAGTTTTAATAAATTATTTATTATTTGCTGTTCAAATTTTAATATAAGATAACTCGATTGCTTATCTTGTGCCTAGAATATTTGTTGCTGCAGATATTCATAAAAAAACTGAAATTCAAAAAGTTCAAAAGAATCTAATCACTCATTTGAACCTGGATAACAAATTTCTCAAAATCGTTGGGCCAGAAAATTTCCATTTTACACTAGTTTTCTTTGGTGAAGTAGACAATTCATTAGTTGACAAAGTAGTAGCCAAAATTTCAGAAATAGAGTTTCAATCTTTTGAAATAAGCTATGGAATGATAGGAGCGTTTCCAAATAACAACCGAGCAAAAGTCATCTGGATGGGGTTGGATGAAAAGACAAAAGAATCATTTAATCAATTATATCAATTGGTCATATCCAAATTGACAGATTTGGATCTAAAATTAGAAAAAGAGATAATACCGCACATAACACTATTTAGAACAAAGGTTACACTTAATTTGAAATTAAACAATATTGAATCTTATTCCAGCATGAGTGACAAGATAGATACAGTTTCTTTAAAAAAGAGCATTACCACACCACAAGGTACCATATATGAGAACATCATATCTGTGAATGGCAAATGAACAAGATAGACTCTGTCATACAACAAGCCACAGAATCATCGGTGCCCTCAAAACCAAAACAAGTCGAACTAGAAAAAATTTCAAAGGAAATTCAAAAGGAAATTGAGAACTTTAAAGACAGTCGAATATCCAAAGTAATGATGGGGGGTTCTTTTGCTAAAGGCACTTGGCTCGAGAACGATGCAGACATTGACTTTTTTGTAATGATAGAACCCAACGTTGAACGAAAGGAATTCGAAGAGATAGGCAAATCTGTTGGATACCACGCTTTAAGAAAATACAAACCTTATCTACGATACTCTGAGCATCCCTACGTCGAAGGAAAAGTTGATGGAACTAGAGTAAACATTGTTCCATGTTACAGAGTTGAAAAAAGTAAGTGGAAAAGTGCTGCGGACAGATCGCCATTTCACACTGATTTTATGCAATACAAATTGAATGAAAATCTGAAAAGTCAAGTTAGAGTATTAAAAAAATTCTTAAAAGCAGTGGGAATTTACGGCTCTCAGATAGCCGTTTCAGGTTTCAGCGGATATGTTACAGAAGTACTTATCCTAAAATATGGTTCATTTGAGGAGGTCCTGAAAATATTCTCTGAGCATAAACCAAATCACATCATTTCCCTGGATCCTCCAGACGAAAAAGTAATTGAGAAATTTACCAGTCCCTTAATAATAATCGATCCGATTGATTCAAATAGAAATTTGGGAGCCGCAATTTCTGCAGACTGCGTAGCAAAATTTGTTTTGATTTCAAGACAATTTTTGAAAAATCCATCCATAGAATTTATGAGAAAATCTGGTAAATTGAAACACAAAATTGTAAAACAGATTGAATCAAACTTGTTAATAATTGAATTTAAAATTCAGAAGAGGAGTCCTGATATTTTGTGGGGCCAGCTTAAGAGAAAATTGACCAGCATTTCAAAAATGCTATCAAATTCCAAATTTGAAATAATCAAGAAATATTGTTACACAGATGAAGAGAAGCATGCAGTTTTTATCTTTATGTTTCATTTTGCAAACCTCCCAAAAATTACAGTAAATAGGGGGCCGGAAGTATATCTAAAAACAGAAACAGATGCGTACATCAAAAAAAGAGGAGGCAATTCCATCATGATGTGGACTGACGGAATGAGAATTCAAAGCATAGAAGAAACAAAAATGATATCAATAAAGCAATATGCTAATGAAATAATCAAAAAAGATATACAATCACGAACTCAAACCAGAATAACTTCCGATTTCAAAAATGGCTATTCGATATATTTAGGTAATGAGAAGAAATTAAGTGACTATGTGGTAACTGCCATTAATAACATGATTGGCGATGGAGAATTTATTAGATAACAAAAATAAGGAAAGCCTAAAATTTCTATTGACTTATCCCTTATTTAATCAAGATGCATTTGAAAGCAGGGAAAAGGAGTTGCTATCGTTTGATATCAATGGTATTTTTTCTTCAGGTAACTTACAATTAAACAAGATTTTTATTCTAGGTAAGGGCTCCGTTGGTTTAGTAACACTAACAAGATATAAGAAAAAATATTATGCCTTGAAGATAAGAAGGACGGATGCCAACAGACCCAATATGTATGATGAAGTGGTTTACCAATCACTTGCAAACTCATCTGGAGTGGGCCCTTTTCTTGTAAATTTCTCTGAGAATTTTATTTTGATGGAATATGTTAGAGGCACAAACATAATCGACTGGTATAGTTCAGCACGAATATCAGAAAAAAGAAAGATCAAATGCACTGCTCTTATCCTTGAGCAATGTTATGTTCTTGATTGTATGAAACTTGATCACGGTCAGCTAAATAGGCTTGATTGTCATATAATAATATCAAAGGATGACAAGCCCACTTTCTTGGATTTTGAATCTTCCAGCACGCAGAGAAGAGTGAGCAACATAACAAGTGCCTCACAATCAATTTTTCTAAATGGGCCTATATACACCCATCTTCAAAACTCAATCCCTTATGACAGGAAACAAATAATGAAAAAAATAAAAGGATACAAAACTGAAATGAATCAAGAAACATTTGATGACATACTTAACATGTTAGATCTTTAGCTCCCTCGCGAGAACATATCATTTTAGAACCACGAGTAATTCTTTTGCGTCATGCATCAATATTCTTAAGTTAGTATCTGTAATCTAATTTTATGTCTAATTCTCAAACCTTTGTGATCAAGACATTAAAGAGAATGAATCTCAAAGGTGGAACAGTAATAGATGGCTTTGCTACCACAGGAATTACAAACACTATTGCTTCTGAATGTATATTGCATTCCATTAATACGCAGCTAGTGGCAACAATACAATCTTCTTATTTTTCTCAACTATCAGTAGTCAGAAATTCGATCCCATATTTTCCAGTAAGGATATATGCAAATGAAGAGCTAAAAACTTCAATCTTTATTTCTGAAATAAGCATGGATCCATCATTGTACTTTTTCATTGGAACTACCATGTTAAATTGGGCCAAAGAAAATGAATGCGATCTAATAATCAGTTCAAGCAGTATTGTGAATCCACCAGAGCAAGCTAATGCCGCTGGCTCAAAAGAATACTCTATAGTAGGTATTGGAAATACAGTTGGTGCAAGAAACAGACTAAAGGACGCGAAAATTTCATTACTCAAAAACGGTACAATAGGAGGAATTCCAGCAGTGCTACTAAATCAGAGTTCCCAGCTTGGTATAGACACAGTGATTTTGTTGGTAAAAATCATTGAGGGCATTCCAGATTTCAGAGCTGCAGCTGAGTTATCTACAACAATAAGCAGACTTGTACCAGGTGTCTCATGCAACGTTCCATTACTACTACAGGAAGCAGAAAAAATTGAAAAAGAAATAACCAAGATAAAAACTCAAGACACTGAAAGTGAAATGAACGCTTATGGTTAAGATACTTTAGTTCCAAAACCCTATCCATCATAATTTACTTTCAAGGTAATTGGGTTTATGATTCTAATAGTTAGTAATAGATTATTTAGAATTAGTTGCAATAATTTTTATCAAATTCTTGACGGTTGCCAAATTCAAATCAACCTGTTCTGCAATCATTTCTTCAGATATTCCTGAATCGTACAAATTCCTGACACTTTCTTTTTTCTCCTGGCTAATGTTTTTGACACCCAACTCTAGATCTAATTCAGCTTCACTATTTTTTATGAAGGAGTGTACTTGCTTAAAGACTGTGTCAATTTCAATACTACGATCTGCGGAGAATACAACTATGTGATTTTTAATTGGAATGCTGAACATTACAACCTTATCGTAAATGTAAATGACTGAATTAAGAGCGCCCAACTCATTTTCAAATATTTTTCGTAGCTCAACAATATATGCCGATTGTGAATAGCTTATTTCTGGACTTCTACCTTTGAGATGTTCACTTATTCCCTCTCTGATCACGCTTGCATTTAGATGACCCGACTTTTCGACCAGTCCTGAAAACCTCAAGGCCGGGTTAAGCGCTAACAGTCGATTCAAGAATTCGACGTCGTTCATTGAACAAAATTTAGGCACCCAGAAATATATCAGTTTTTATGTCCTACTACCACGCCTTTATGCTAATAGAGCTTCATTGGAATCAATAACTGTCATCTAATCTACGAAAACAAGATATTGATCTTAATAATTACTTCAACTAGATTGGCGGAAGATATTTCCTCAACTTCTTCGAACACGATTCCTTTTCCCACTCTTACCATAGTATACCTAGTAAATGAGGCCGAGCAATTGATTGATGAGATAAGTCAAAAGTATAACAATATCACTGTAGAAGATTGCAACGGATTTTTTAACGACGGTGTTAAAAGAGACTACAAAAAAATAACAATATGGAGTCAGGGGATCGATAGCCTGTGGTTTAATGCTTTGATAGCTAGGATAAAGGAAATCGCAAATGTGGACTCAGTTCCCATTGTGTCCGGAGGAATAATGTACTCTGTATAGTAATCACTTGCAGCAAACCTTGTTTAATATTCATCCAAGACAATAATCTCAACACACTAGATCGAAAGTATGCTTGGTACTGTTAGAATTCATCTTACTTTTATTTTGAATCTGCCTTGATATCGATCAGGATTCTATTTCCCACACCAGGGCTCCCGATATTTTCATACTTTTTTCTTGGCATGTTAATCTGAATAACAGTCTTTGGATAAGTTTTGATAGCCGTTTGGGGTTGAGAACGCAGAATTGCTTCTAATATCGGCTTTATCTGCTTTTTTACTTCTTCATCCGATATCGACCTATCAATAGCTTCTAACATTAGTTGCTGTTGTGATACTGATTCAAGTTCGATATCTTCAATCAGAGACAAAGTAATGTTAATACCATTATCTGAGAGTTGTGTTATTTTGTATTTGATCTGAGTATCTTCCAATTCTGAAGAATAGTAATTTTGTTTGCTTATTACTTTTTGCCAATCATCTTAGCTCTTAGCTTATGCGTGGTGTTATCCACAAGACATATTAAATTTATTGTGTATTTATAAAAGCATTTAAAATGAAATACAGAAGCAGGACGGACATTTTTGCATCAATCTTGCAATCTGCAAATGATCCAAAAGGAGTGGGTATAACCACCATAATGTACAAATCCTTTCTCTCTCATTATCAACTCAAAAAATATCTATCCATAATGTTAGAAAATGGTTTACTAATACTTGAAGAGGATGAGCATCTTTACAAGATTACTGAAAAGGGTCTAAGGTTCTTGCAGCTTTTTTCAAATATTAATGAACTTATTGATACCACAAAAGAATATAATATTTGATTATGTTTTGTTTCGCAAAAGGTAAAGTTTGAAATTCGTTATTTAATTTAGTCTCACTCTTGGCAATTAATTAACAGTTCAGAATTCTCTTGTTGTTCAGGTAGATGTTCAATATTCAAATTTTCTTTCTCAAATAAGACAGGCCTGCTACAAATAATGCTTAATAATTTCGGTATCATAAAAGGAGAATCAAGTTAGCCCGGCCCAGATTCGAACTGGGGTCAAAGGCTCCAAAGGCCTCTATGCTTGGCCACTACATTCAGCGAATTTAAAAATTCTCTACCGGGCTGCCGGACATTTTTTTATCAAATATCTGATTTATATGAGTGTCGGCAAAAGACCATTGGTTTTAACCAATGGTTGAATGCCGCTCTTGTTCTTGAATGTATTTTTCAATTACTTTAAACGAAACATGACCTGCAGTTCCTACATAATAATAAGTAGACGACAATATCCCATGCCATAACTGTTTTTCAAGTTCAGGAAATTCTTTAATGATGCAGGCACTTGTTACACCCTTGAAGATTTTCATAGAAATTGGAGAATCAAAAGTAGATTCCACAGACAAATGAATATGATCTGCATTACCTCTAATTGAATTATTATTTTGTATCCTTTAGTTTCTACTATTGTGTATAGCTGTTTTAGAAACTCTAATTTTACCTATCAGAACTGATTTTCTATTTTGGACGCCAAACAAAATGATAATTAATGTTGTAAATTGCTGAACCGAACTACTTTTACCCATAATCAAAATATGGACTGTTGCATATTGGTAAATGTAATGCCAACAGTCAAGAAATGATATCATTGCAAAGTGATACAAAACCTGACTGATACTAAATTAATGGCATTACAACGGGAATATGATAAACTACAACATTACTTGCAGATAAGAGAAGACAAAGGATTGTTTCAATGTCAGAGTTGCGGTGAAGATAACGCTGATAGAAACGCCGATTACAATATTGAAAAACGAGGATTAGGTCAAGCATCTAATCAAGGGTCAACTGTGGACATGCCCAGAACTTTTCCTAGTGTAGACAGGAACACAATGATGAGAAAAGAAGCCTCCGTTTTTAAACTGAGGTATTTCACAATGCTACAAATCTGTCAATTATTTTCATCAGTTTGTCAGCAGGGTCCTCCATTTGGTCGATTATTCGTTTTGCTCGATTTTTTTGTTCTCTCCTAAATTTGTTGTCAGATATCATCTGGTGTAATATCCTTACAATGAGTGAAGAATTTGAGATCTTACGAATCAAACCCATCTTGACCAGATAATCGTCAACATAGAATTTGATTGGAGAAATTGAGATAGTCGGTTTTCCAAGAAGAGCAGACTCGGCAGTCATTGTGCCGCCTCCACCAACAAACACATCAGTCAAGGTTATTAGTTCCATCCCGTCAACAACGTTTTCTAGGACCTTTATCCTATCACCATATTTCTCTTTAAGGTGTCTTATTTGATCTTCATATCTACCCAATACAAGAATATCTGAAGTATTGTGAAAGTTTTCTACAATTGACTCTAATATTGTATTGACATTACTCTCCTTGTCAATCAAGTAGGATGCCTTACTTTCTTCTGGTCTAACTACGATAGTATGATTTTTTTCAAGACCGTATCTGCTCCTTGATTTTTTTTCATTTTTTAGCTTTGTCTCGGTTCTAATCCAAGCGACTGGATCAAGTGCATGATAGCGAATTATTTGATTTTTTGAGATTCCCAGGTTTTTCCAGGCAGAATATGGGATTATCCAGGGGCATAAAAGATAATTTACAAATGGAATTGTTAACCTCTGAACAGCACGGGCATGAGGTGAGTCACTAAATGTGACATGAGGAATTCCCAAACCAAATGCTACTCTGGCAGCTTCTGGTGACGAAAAACTGACACATAGTTCTGGTTCAAATTCCTTTATGGTCTTAGCCAAATCAAAAATTCTGCTGGAACTTGCTCTTAGTTTGTCGTACTTTGATGAGCCGCCAAACTTTCCAACTATTTTAAGATCTAATTTCTTTAGCCTAGATAGCGTTACACATTCTCGATATTTTCTTCCAGTACATAGCAGTTCATGATCCCTTTCTTTTAAAAGATCCACTGAATGTTTGAAAAACATAACTTGTTTTGGAGTTAAAACATCAAACCAGATTCTCACGCACCATGTATAAGCAAACATATGGAAAAAACTTTTCTTCAACCAGTCTTAATTTTGTGCAGGAACAAAAATATGCTGATAGGGGCTGAAAATAGCAGTGAGTGCTAATTCATTGAAAGTAGCAGTATATGGCCTAAGTACAGAGGGATACAAGATAGCTTCTCTTATTTCCAACAAAGGTATTCCTGTCTCAATTATCGACGACTCATCAGGGATGGCAATCACACTCAAGCCAGATATAGCCAAGACATATTCTAGTGTAACCTCATTTATTCAGGATGAAACTCTTTTAGATTTTGAGCCATTTGATGTAGCTATCAGTAATGCATCATTTATTTTCTTTACACCCAGAATTAGAAAATCATGGCCCGATGCAAAGAATCACATTGGATCCAAATTTCAAGATGTAATAAAACATCTAAACAAAGATAGTTCCATAATCTACACAGTTCCCACCGGCTTTGGGGTAAATAATGAAAACATAACGTTGATTGAACACAGAACCGGTCTTAGCGTAGGAAAAAATATTTTCTATTATTACCTACCAATCAGCTCTATTTCTACAACCGTCTTTGAATCAATTATTGGAACACGATCTGAAATGAATCCCAACCTTGAAAGTATGTTAAGCGAACTTCATCCTGAAAATACGATAAAGGTAGTAGATATTGAATCTGCAGAATATATCTACTGTATAAGAATTCTAAGACACTATGGTTTGATGTCACCAATTTTTGAAATTTGTAAATTTGCAGATGAAACATTTCAATCTCAGATGATGGAAAGTCAATCATTTGATGATATGTATCTTGATGACCTTGTAAGTGGCCTGTTTGATTTGAATGCAATTCTATCATCCCTAACTGGAATTTCTCCCCTTACACTTTTACTTAAAGGAAATATTGCCACGGTTGAGAATTACATAAAACATCTAACTGAACAGATCAAAATCATTCTCAAGAAATATGAATTAAAAGCTAGTAAAACTAAAGCCATAATTTCATGGACCTTTGATCCGAATGAAATGAGAGGTGATAGATTAGAGATCCTGTCTAGGTTAGAATCAAGATTAAAAGACTATGTGGGCGATGTGGAAAGACAGGATCCCATGTTTGATTTCTACTCTAGCGAAAAAAAACTGATTGTTGTTTCGTGTTCCAAGTCTGATTTTGAAAAACTCGACAAAAATAATCCTAATTCAGATATCATAGTTATCAGGGCAACTCCATTATTGGCGCAATCAAGCATCCAGACTTGATCACTTAAGACATAATAATAAGCGAAGGCCACTTTAACCTGGTTTGATAGACGCAAAGTGCCCCCAATGTAATGACAAAGCACAAGTTAGTGAAGACATGACAACCATAAATTGTGAGAATTGTGGTTATTCTGAGAGTTATGAAAATTATATAGAGGAAATGAAAATAAAGGCAGAAAATATGGCGGATAATTTTGAGTTTAGAGGAAACGTCTAAAGTTTGGTTTAACTCAGTTACTTAATAGTTAATCACCACGGCCAGTTTGATGGCAAATTAAACGGAAGTAAATTAGTTAGATCTCTTCATCCTAATTTTTCAATTACCAAAATAAACCTTTATCAGAACATGTCAACTCTGATCCACAATTCTCACATCTAAGATGGCAGCTTTGAAGGCTAAACATTGTGAAACCGCAGCGTATGCACATTCTTTCTTTATCTACCTTTTTATCCTCTCTCTGCACCGCATATTTTTCACATAATCATTTATTAAAGCATTTAAGACAATTCAGGTCGTAAAGATTAATTAACGCTCCAAAGCAGGTTCATTGTATATTGACTCAGTTTAAGGTAATAATCTCCGACAAGAAGGGTAAGAGTGTTAACAAAGAACTAAAGGATAAAGAAGCTCAACCGCTGGTTGGTCTGAGAGTAGGAGAGATTATTGATTCTTCAGTTGTTGGTATACCTTCTGGCAAAATTCAACTAAGAGGTGGTAGTGATAAATCCGGAACACCAATTAGAAGTGATGTCCATGGTGGTGTGAAAAAATACGTCTTGCTATCAAAAGGTGCAGGGATGAGGGATGACCGTGAAGGCATCAGAAAAAGAAAATTGGTCAGAGGAAATATGATTACTGAAGAAATATACCAGATAAACTGTTTACTCACTGAGGGAAACTTACCTCTTACTGCTGAAGCCAAGACGGAGACGAAGGAACCTAGTAAGACCGATAAGACAGATAAGAAAGACAATAATATTGAAGAATAACTATCTGTAAGATGAATCGATATTTTCAAGCTTTTATCATCATAATTAAATTAATATCTCTGTAAAATTTCACTATACGTATTGCATTGGAAAGAAACTCTGCCCGAATGGTATGTTAAACAATATGGTTATCAACCATGTGTCAATATAGGAACAGCTGGACATGTAGACCATGGAAAAACTACCCTGGTAGAATCAATAACTGGTGTTTGGACCAGTGGTCATAGTGAAGAATTAAGAAGAGGAATTACCATTAAGGTTGGATACGCTGATGCTGCGTTTTACAAATGTAAGAACTGCCCTCCACCAATCTGTTATTCCACTCAGCCGGAGTGCAAGAATTGCGGACAGAAATCAGAATTTGAAAGGGTAGTTAGCTTTGTAGATTCTCCGGGTCATGAAAGTCTAATGGCAAATATGCTTTCTGGGGCTGCATTAATGGATGGCGCTATTTTGGTAACAGCAGCAAACGAAAAAGTCCCACAACCGCAAACGAGGGAGCATTTGTTGGCTTTACAAACACTTGGCATAAAACAAATTGTATTGGTTCAAAATAAAGTTGATTTGGTATCCTATGAAGAAACAATAGAAAATTATAAACAGATGAAGAGATTTGTCAAAGGAAGTGTAGCCGATGCAGCTCCCATAATCCCAGTATCTGCACAGCACAGATTAAATATTGATGCACTAATAGAGGCCATTCAAACTAATATCAAGACTCCCGAAAGATCAAAAAATTCTGAACCGTTAATGCATGTTCTGAGATCATTTGATATTAACAAACCCGGTTTACCAATAAGCGAGGTCAAAGGAGGAGTAATTGGCGGATCATTAATCCAGGGAGATTTCGAGACAGGAGACGAAATCGAAATACGTCCAGGGCTGTATGATGAAAAGAAGGCAAAGTACGAACCAATAAGGTCAAAGATATCATCACTGGGCACTGGAGCAGGGATTGTTCAAGTTGTAAAACCTGGAGGGCTGGTAGCTTTGGGAACAATGTTGGATCCATATCTGGTAAAGAGTGACTCACTGATTGGTTCGTTGGTAGGATTACCAGGTTCTCTTCCTCCGGACATTTATGATGTTACTATAGAACTGAACCTCTTTGAAACTGCGGTAGGAACACAGGAGCCCGTAAAAGTCGATCCAATTAAAGTGAAAGAATCGCTGCGTCTTAACATTGGAACCGCTGCAACGCTTGGCACAGTTACTCATGTAAAGAATCAAACCGTAGAAATTAAACTAAAGAAACCAGTTTGCATGGTCAACAACAATAGAGTCGCAATAAGCAGAAGAATCGCAGATAGATGGCGCCTGATAGGGTCGGGTATTGCATCCTAAGATGTAGCCAGAATCGCAAGCTGAACAAATCTGCTAGCTATTTGAATAGGGAAATTCACTCATAATTAATCAGTAAGAACATATTTTCTTCCTTCTTTTGTCATAGAAACTACACCGTTTCCCTTTGTGATATGTCCTATTTGATGATACCTTACTTTGCTTTTTTCTAGTAATTTCGCCACATTATTGATACTTGATTTTGAAACAACAATACAAAACCCAATCCCCATGTTAAAAGTGGAATACATTTCTTTAACTGATATTTTACCGGCCTGCTGAATAACACTGAAAATATTTTTTTGTTCTGGGAGGTTGTCCAAATTATAATTGACTTTATCATTTAGTCTTGATAGCTTCGCAAATGAACCTCCTGTTATATGCGCAAGTCCATGAATAGAGTCCGATTTTTTGAGCAAGTCAAGTATAGGTCTAACGTATATTCTGGTAGGTTTTAATAATTCTTCACCTATAGTGCAATCCAAAAATCTGTGAGAATTTTTCAATTTGTATTTTGAAAGTAATACATTGCGGGCAAGTGAGTAGCCATTTGAATGTAGACCATTACTTTCTAGTCCAATTATAATATCACCCTGAGATATCTTGTTACCCATGACTAGTGATTTTTTGTCAGCTACTCCAAAGACAGAGCCCACTAGGTCGAATGTATTTTCTTCCTTTTCGTTAAGAAGATCTGGGAGTATCGCAGTTTCTCCCCCTATAATTGCTACATTTGATTGCTTGGCCCCTTTGGTCAAGCCTTTTGCCAGCTCTCTTACAAGGTAACCATTAGGTTTTTTTAATGCAATGTAATCCAAAAAACCAATTGGAATTGCTCCAACGCAAATTATATCATTTACGTTCATGGCTACACAATCAATGCCGACCGTATCAAATTTTTTCATGAGTTGTGCTATGATGATTTTGGTTCCAACGCCATCTGTGTGTAGAGCAAAAACCCTAGATTGAAACTCAAGAAGTCCTGCATAATGTCCAAAACCGGACCAGACGTTCCAATCCTTATTGATGACAGAATGAGTCGTTGAAACCACTTTACCAATATCACCTTGTATTCTACGTATTTTCCTTATATCTACGCCAGCTCTAGAATAACTCCACATACAGATTACTAAGGTTCTACTGCACGTATTATAAATAAAGCATCTTTGATTCCTTCATGAAGGTAGGAACTTGAAAATTAACTTATAAAGATGATTACAATTGTAATAGGCATGGAAGATGCTGGATCTGTTTTCGAAGACTCTGAAAAGACATTCATAGAATTATCCAATTCTCAACGACTTCAGATAATGAATGCACTAAGAACCTCTAGCATGAACTTGACCTTAATTGCAAAGCATCTGGGCATAACCATGCAAGAAGCCCATAGAAATTTTAACAGACTAGTAGAAGCAGGTATAGTAAACAAAGACTCCAGTGGTTCGTACTCTTTAACTACATTTGGGAATACCATCATGACTCAGATTCCATCCATCAATTTTCTTTCAAAAAACAAAAATTATTTTTCAGATCATTATTTCGCGGATCTTCCTATGAAGTTTGTTCAAAGAATTGGATCATTGGATAATAGCCAATATATTCAGGGCTTTGTAGCGATAATGGAGGAAATCAAGGAAATGTATCGATATTCTGAGGAGTATATTTATGGCATGATCCCGCAAGTTCCATTGGATCTTATGGAAGTGGCTGCAAAGATAGTAAAGGAGCGCAAAATCAAATTTAATTACATACTGCCAAAAAATGCGACTGTACCAAAGAAAGGTAAAGATTTTCTAAACGAAATCAACTTTCCAGAATTATTGAAGAATGGACTTGTTGAGAGAAAGATGATAGAAGAAGTAAAAGTGTCCGTTGTATTGAATGAAAAAAAGGCACTAGTGATGTTCCCAAACACTAAGGGAGAGTCTGATATGAATGGAGCGTTTTCTAATAGTTCCCACAAAGAGAACAATGAATTGTTTCATGAGTGGTGTTTAGACTACTTCAGATATAACTGGTTAAATTCAAAACCCTTCGACAATACTAAACTTAGGGAAGTATAATCAGTTAAAGCATAAATAAAAAAAGTGTTGGATTACTTACAGTTACCTTTTTTCAATAATGCATATTTATCCTATTAGATCGAATACGTCCTCATCGAGGACAGCATTTCCACTCTCAGGATTTTGTGCAAAGTTCCAGCAGGTTATGTCGCCGTTACCATTATCACCATTGGAATTATTGTCGCGGTCATCATCATTTTCAATGTCATTTATTATCTTACAATTGTTTTCCTGATGTATTATTTGGTTTTCTTCGTTACAATTGTCGTCACCATTGTCATTACATTTATCCTAATCATCAGCAAATGCTGGCTGTACCTTTGATATGGCTGTTCCTATCAGCACTGTCAACAATCCTGCAAACAGCACTACATGCATTAACACGTTCTTTGTGTTCAACATTTGTTATCATAAAATGATACTAAACTAAGTATGAGTAGATTGAGTATGAACAAGTGGTAAAAAATGAGAGTTGTTTATAGTACAATGATTCTGAATTTATCACTAGAATATTTTTCAGTATCCAGTGCATGCTTCTTTGCAATAGAAATTATTTAGTTTGCTTTCTTGTTGCTTTCATTGCAGAAAATAAAGCGCCAGCTTTGTGTTCAGTTTCACGATATTCATTAGCGGGAATAGAGTCCATTACTATTCCTGCTCCAGTTTGAATATAGGCGTTGTTCCCGTTTATGAATAACGATCTTATAATAATTGCAAAATCACAACACCTATTGAATGAAAAATACCCCAATGCTCCCGCATACGGCCCCCTTGAAGATTCTTCTAACTCTGATATTACTTCCATTGCTCTCACTTTGGGCGCCCCAGAAACAGTACCTGCAGGAAATAAAGATCTAAATGCATCAAAACAGTCGTATTTACTATAAAGATCACCTGTAATATGCGACACAATGTGCTGGACATGACTGAATCTTTTAACTATCATCAATTCTTTGGGTTGAACAGAACCAAATTTGCATACTCTTCCTAGATCATTTCTTGCCAAATCCACCAACATTGTGTGTTCGGCCAGCTCCTTTTTGTCCCGTAATAATTCCTTCTCTAATCTTTTATTTTCACTCTCTTTGTCTGTAATTGGTCTTGTTCCTGCTATAGGAAATGTTTCAATCTTGCCATTTATCACTCGAAGAAGCATTTCGGGGCTTGAACCTATAATAAGTAGCTTTTTGCGTTTAAAGAAATACATGTAAGGCGATGGATTCAATTTTCTCAGATTCTCATATAGAATCATAGGATCTCCTCGAACTTTAAATATGAACTTTCTTGATATTACCACCTGAAATACCTCACCGTCGTACACGTAATCCTTTGCCTTCTTCACTTTGGAAATAAAATGATTCTTGGCTATTTCGGATTTTGGTTTTGAGAACGAGAAGGATTTATCCAAATGTTTCGGTCTCGAATCCAAAAGTATTTCCAATTCAGCAAGTCTCGATTTTTTACCGATATGGAAATAATATGTTGCCTTGTCTTTCCTATCATGAATCACGCCATCGGTATAAATTCCAAATTCCATAAGAGGAAACATTCTATTTGATCGTTTTGATGGTAACTGTTCCCAGAATTTGATTGCATCGTAACTTATGTACCCCACTGCACCTCCAATGTAACGCAATCGCTTCTCATTAACACTTGGTAATATTTTTCTTAATTCAGCAAGTGGATCCTTTACC
>Ga0233417_10000194_pt1 | contig 17375 bp, 40 predicted proteins | sample Sed_MG_FD_189023 | JGI IMG/M metagenome (GOLD analysis project Ga0233417, IMG submission 189023) | Sediment microbial communities from Lake Towuti, South Sulawesi, Indonesia - Sediment_Towuti_2014_0.5_MG | ecosystem: Environmental > Aquatic > Freshwater > Lake > Sediment | place: Indonesia... | reverse complement strand
GGACAACTCCATACGTTAAGTTCAATTGGAACAATCTCTAAAACCATGTGAGATTTTGCTTCATCTTTACAATTTGGACATTTAATACTGAAACTACCAGCTTTGCCCCTATCTGCCTCTTCAAAATAATTAATTAAATCATTAATATATTGTTTTAATTCTTCTTCTGTTGGAATAAATATTTTCATTTTACCCTCTGTTTAATACTTCTTATTATTTTCATAAATTTTTGCCGTACAACACAAATTACTAAACTATGTGCTAATATAATAGGAGTAGCTAATCCTAATATGATTCTATTTATTAAATTTGGTTCTATTGTTATACAATAGATAAATGCTGCAACCATTATTATAAATAAAGAAAACCCAAACCATCCACCCATACAAACTAATCTTTTATTTTGCATACAGTTCATCGTTAGACTACCACCAAGCAGATTTTATTTGGTAGGACTACATAGAAAAATAGTTCATTTAGTTCGACAGTTCCAACTTGAGATATTGTATAATCGTCTGGAATATAATTTCCACACTGAACAACCTTCTTTTTAAGTTTACCAGTTTTTGCCAAGTCAACTTTTTTTACATTTCGTCTGCATCTTTTCATCTATTTCTCCTAAATCTTCCGTTACGCCAAATCCACCCATCAACCATTCCACAGATGAACCCATCACTATATTCTTCTTTACCGAACATTTCAAGTTGCTTCTGTTGGTAGGTGTGTTTTTGTAAAGCATTTCTTAAATCATCTTTTATCTGCTTTCTTATTTTTTGTCCATTAACAGTGATTGTTCCGCCAGCATGAAGAATTGCTGCTGGATGATAAGTTATAATCACATCATAATTATTCCATTTTATTTTCTGACCTACAATATCTCCTATTTTAGTTTTAGAATCGTCAAACAATGCACTATAAGGAATCTTACCCATTACTACTATCATATCTGGTTGAATGTCATTAATATCTTTAGATAATTTAGGATAGCAACATTTTATTTCACTTTCAGTAGGAGTTCTGTTTTTGTTACCCTCTGTTGGTCTGCAACAACAAGCATTAAGAATATTAAAATCAGTTCTCAAATTAAATCCCAACTCTTTTAAAATCAACTCTAATTCTTTTCCTGCTGAACCAACCAAGTATGCCATCTGGTCAACCTCTTCTCTGCCAGGAGCTTCGCATAAGAGTATTACCTTTATTAGTTGATTTACTTTAGGTGGCACTAAAGGATTATTCTTTAAAGTACATTCATCGCATTTTGCAGGCGGTAGTTTTGACATTTTTTATCTCTTTCAACCCATTGTTCTCTGTCCAACATTCAAATTTATAATCACACTTTTCACAACAAGCAGAAGCTCTACAAGCTTCTTCTAAGAAACTCGCATCTTTTTTCCAATGAATTCCATCAAAAGAAATGTACCTCTCTATCTTATTATTTTTCATACTAACGTACTCTACAGTAAGCTTGACAATATCCTCAGTTAAAGTTACTTCATTGAATTCGGTAGGTATTTTATCTAATGGAATCCAAATGATACTATCATTAGTAACCATAATTGTCCTATCTTGTTTTAATAATTATATACTTTCTACCACAATTTTCGCATGGTTCGGTATAATGATACTCATTAGTGCTTGCAGCTTTATTTACTTGTAGAGCATCTCCGCACAAGCATACTAGCCTATTTTGTATTTTGATTTTCTTCATCTTATCATGTCTCCTTAAATTTGCTGGCAAAATACCTCTTGCCCCCTATGAAGGTCTATTACTCCCCAATGTTCGCCCATACGTTTATTACCCTCATCTAAATTTTTTTGTAACTCCTTTGCTTTTTTAATAGCTTCTTCTATATCATCAAATTCCAATCGTTCAGGAGCGAAATCTTTTCCTACATAATGAACGCAATCACCACTCCAACCATCAAAAGCATCATAGAAATCTACAATGTATTGTTTCATTTTCATTTTTCCTCTAATATTTAATATGAAATTTTGCACCCTCACAAATTATAATCTCATTTTCCCATTCTTCAGTCCAGCATCTAAATTTAAATTCACAAGATTCACAACAAGCATTAATTTCATTAAATTGTTGACGACAATATTTCATTTTTGCCCATTGACAGATAAGTTCAACAGATTCTTTTATATTGTTCATAATCGTACAGTCCAACATTTGAATCTAGTATTACAACTATCACATCTTCTATCGGGTCTATTTTTATGTTTACTTCTACAAGATATATTATACCCAAGTAAAAGATTTAATGCTTTATTAGCCCTTATTAAATCATTATAGGTATAAGTATAAAAACCATACTTATCAATTATTCTCTCATTCATGTTTTTCAGTCCAACACTTAAATCTGTATTCGCAACTCTCACAATAATTATCTATATTATTCTTTGCAAGTTGTTGACAAGCGTTCATTAAAGTTGTTTCTATACTTTCTTTTGGTAGATGAATGTCCTCCATGCAGAGTGAGCTAATATTAGGTCTAAACTTTCTTTTTCTTCCCACTTGCTATTCTCCTAATGCATGGGTGATTACCGCTTTTTTTGCTTTTCTTACTTTTTTTCTGCATACTACTGTGATTTTTTGAGTTATTATTGGCTTTTAATAAGTGTTGCCCTCTTTTACTTTTCTTATGTGGTGGTCTTATTCTTGATTTATCAATCTTATATTCCTTACCACCGAACCCATTATCCATTATTGGCTTTAATCCTAACTTCTTCTCAAGATGGTTTTGCCACGATTTGAGATAAGTAAATATTGTTGCTTCATCATCTTCTTCATCAAATCTAATTATAGTCTCTCGTTCTGCCCTTGTCAATTTATTCATTTGTCATCCCCTATTCCACTTCTTCGGATAAATACCCTTTCAATAATTCACGAATTGTGAGTTTTTTTCCACCAAATTTAGGTCGTTTAAGCAATAATGTAAATAGTTCATCAAGTGCGGTTAAATCTTTAATCTCTACATCGTGCTTGATTTGTAATAATATTCTATCAACAAGTTCTTTATTTTTCATTTTACCCCCATATAGTTAAATGTTGTTTATGTCCTTTTATTCTGCCTCTTGGTGTTCTTATTACATAACCTTGCTTTAATAAATATGGTTCAATTGTCTCTTGTAATGTTACAACATCTAATCCAGTCATTGAACTTAAATTCTGGATTCCAATTGGCTTATCTGATAAACAATGAAGATATGCTCTATCTGCGTTATCAAGTCCATCTTCATCAATTTCCATTTCCTTGAACCACTTATCTAAATGTTCTTTAGTTAAACCATATAGAATTGCTCTATCATAAACTCTCTTTAATAATATTAATGAGTTTCTTGCTACTTGTTTGCTTCTTTGGGCAATTCCAACTAAAGCATAATCTGGACAAGTGAATTTGATATTCCTACAAGCACCGTAAACAATTTGTTTTAATTCTGGTACTGTATATGGTTGTAGTACCAAAGAAATAAATCTTGACCTAAGTGGTGGAGATAAATCTCCTGCTCTAGTAGTAGCACCGAGAATTGTTCGTTCTTCTCTGTCCATTATTCCTAGTAACCATTCTTCATCCCTAATTGTATGTATTTCATCTACTATAATAACTTTACCATCGGGGAAATCACTAATATTATTTACATTGTGTGCCACAATATACTTATAATCTCTATCAATATTTTGAGCAAATAATGTAGCAATTGTAGTTTTTCCCAATCCAAATCCACCACTAAATAAACAATGAGGAATTGTCATATGATGTAACTTCTGTGCTTTAAGCATTGTGTCCAATTCCTCTTTTATGAAATCTTGTCCAATGAAATCATCAATCATCTTTGGTGATATTATATGATTCCAGTTTGCTTTTTCCTTTTTCTTTTCTTTCTCTTTAGGCTGTTGTGATTTTAATTTATATATACATCTTGTACATAAAAATTTTCCGTCAATAGGATGTAATACATCATTATGACTACCACATTTATCGCAATTTAACTCTACTGCATTAAAAAAAGTCTCCCATATACCCATTATTATTTTCTCCTATGCAATAACCTTTCAACAGTAAATGTTAGAATACTAGACACAATCAATATACCAATAATTACATAATACCAATGCACATCAGTATATCTACCCAATGCCCACCATATCATATCACATAATTCATGCAATATAACACTTAACATAAAAAATAATATTAAATGTCTTTTCATTCTGGAACAATTCCATTGATTTTCTGTGTAGAGTATTCTCCTGTATAACACTTAAATTTATGTTCACATTGTTCACATAAAGAATGATTTATTATACCGTGTAAATTTCCCCTTAAAAACATTTTATTTTGCTGACAGGCATAACATTCTGGATGCAGATAGTATTTTTTCATATAAATTATAACATCTTTTGCTGGAGCAAAGCTTTTCCACCCTGTTTTAAGAGTAGTAAAAGATGTCCTACGCCCCTCATTGGCATATCCATAATACAATCCGTTATTAACTATTACTTGTCTTTCACCAACTATAAATTCTATTCCACAGATAGGACAACGTTGTATATGTCTAGTAGGTTTATCTCTAATAATGGTATCAAACAATCGGATGGTGTTCTCTAATCTCTTTCTTCGTAATTCATTATTGTATTTTTTAGGTCTGAATATTTTTGTTTCACCGTTTGGTGAAATATCACTATCTGTTGAAATTATAGTATTAATCTGCATCTTTTCTTCCCTTTACCACAAGTTCTTTCTTAATTATTTCGGCTGAACCAATAGAATTCATTTCATCCATAGCATCATTTATTTCAGATTCAAGTGCTAACTCAGCAGAAACTTTCCACACAATTGTATAAATTACTTCTACTTTATCTAAAGGTATAGTTTCAGTCTTTTCTTCTATACTAATTTTCCTTTTCATCATAACATTCCTCATGATAAAATTCAACCTTAGTAACCCTTAATTGCATACTAGCATTAGCGTGTTCTACGACTCCCCTTGTTATTTGAACAAATCCACCCATCCTTAAATTTTCTCCACAATGGGGACATTTAGTAGTTCTTCTTTCTATTTTTTCTTCTTCAACCACCTTTTGTTTTCCTCTCTTTATGCCAACCATAAGCTTTAAGATTAAATTCATCAATTAACTGATTCGCTTTTCTGTAACTACACTCTTTCGCTACATGAGCTAATGTTAATGATATGATATTGTGTGAATATGGTTTAAAATCAATAAATGGTAATTCTTTAATTATGGTTCTTCTTGCTCTAGGTAATAATTTACCCCTTTCATTTTTTAAAGTTCTAGTATCTTCAGTATAACATTTAAATCTTTTGTCGCAATCATCACATAATGTCTTTGCCATTTACTTTTGTTAATACCACCTTTCCACCCTTTTCAATATCTACTGTTATTCTTAATTTACTTATAAAGTTTGCTACATAATCATACAATCCGTCTGCTAATACTCCACTATAATCAAAATCATTAAACTCTATATCAATTGTATTAATCACAACGCCTCTTTTAACAGGTCTTTTAACTTTTAAATTGCTTGGACTATCAGGAATATCTGCTAAAAGACACACAAATTTATTTTCGCAGTTATCACATTTCTTCGTGTTTAAATTTGTTGCTTTGCAATTAACAATATCGTCTGATAACGCCACAGGACTAGCCTGAGTAACCGATGAATTATTCTTTGCACCTTTAGTTCGATAGTTCATCATTTTATTTTACCTCAACCCCACCAAAAAATTTTTATAGTCGAGCATCAACCACATTTGGAGATACTCTCCATCATTATAAATATTTTTTATAATTTTTTATAACTACATTTTAGTGTTTCATTACCCTTAAATCTTCATCAGTTAGCTCAGGCTGAGTCTCTGTATAGCACTTAAATCTAATCTCACAATCATCACATTGACTAGGATAGTTCTTACACAAGAATGGTGCTTTAGTTCCCCATCTTCCTTTAATTACAAATAATTTTGCTGTGCCATTTAAGAAACCACTATGATTTACATAATCTGTATGCTTACAAGTTCTATTACCACGCTTATTATATATCCATATTGGACAATCGCAGGTTAGATGCCCCTGTTCATCCATCTTGATATGATGCGTTTTATCAGGATTAGATGAACTTGGAATGTCTGTTACGAAGTTGTATTTTTTTGCCATTTATTCCCCCTTTATAAATCCACCTGTATAACAGGTAAATCTTTGTTCACATTCACCACAATCTTTCTTCATTGTTAGTTTAGCACATTTAAATAATCTTTTCAACATACATATAAAGCAATCTGGATGAAAGTAACAATATCTAATATATGACATTTGCTGTATTTGTTTATCAATAATTACTTGCTTATCACCTTTATTAAAAGGCTGTCCACAATAAGTACAATCTTGAGCAATTTTTGTAGGTTTTGTTCTCACACCTAAATGAGAATCTTCTACACAAATCAAATGTTGGCTGTCTTTACTTTTATATATTTTTGGTAATCTATGTATCTTTTTCATTTTAATACTTTTGTAACACCTCAATCACCTCATATTATATTTTTTCTTTCCTCTTTTGAATGTCTTTGATGGAATAAATCTATTCCACTTTTCTGTATTCATTCCTGTATAGCAACTAAATCTCAATTCACAAGTATCGCATATTTCTTTTGGTATGTCAAGAGTTTCTTCTTTTATCTTGTCCCACATTTTAGCACAGTTTTCGCATAGTGGCATAATAACTAAACATAATTTTGTATCATCTTCTAGCCTTTTTCTTTCAACAGTTCTGTACTGAATGTTATTGCCCCTCTTAAATTCTTTACATCTTATACAATACACCTGATTATCCATTTTGTCAATACATGGTTTACAAACTGATACAGTAAGTAATTTACCATCTTGTATCATTCTCAAAGGTCTTATGGTATTATTAGTCCACCCACAAAAATAGCATCTGCTAATTTTATGTCGTTTATATCTTCTTATATCTCTCAGCAAATTAGGAGATAGGTTTGTCATATAAAACCTCTACAATATCGGTATCTAACAATGGTAATGTTCTGCCTCTATCTGATTGTGCTAAAGATTCTATATATCCAAAAATGAAGTGTGCATTATCATCTGCCTTATTAAATTTATTTATTTCTGACAACTCACACTTTATTGGTCTAGTCCAATGTTCCCAAGTAATTCTTTCAATATGCTTGTTTGCACCATTAGTCTGCAATTCTATAAAATAATCATAATCCCATTCATCTAAAGTTTCTTTCCACACTATAACTGTCTTGTGTTTAGATGAAGATATTATTATAGTAGGGTATTTAATCATGCTTTATCTGTCCAACAAGAATATCTACTTGCACAATCATTACAATGGCTATCATCCATTATTTCTATTGTTATTTTTACTCTTTTTTTCCTATTGGCGTTAAGAAATTCTGTAATATCGCCTAATGGGTTATATACAACTGAACCATTAAAAGTCTCTCCAAGAAAGAAATACTCATCTTCCTCATCAGAATCTTTAGAGCTTGCCAATGTACCCTCAATCGTTACTGGTAATATTTTGTATAATTCTTTTAATAATTCCCCCTTTCTTTTTTGAAGCCCTACTTTTTTATTCCACAGTTCTTGGGTTACAGAATATCTGCCTGATTCTAATGTCATTAAGCGATAAATAGTATCTATCTCCGCATCAATTTCAACTATTTGTTTTAATATTTGCTCTCTCATTAATCACCTGTAAAGCACATAAATCTATGTTCACATGATTCGCAATTTAAATTAGTATGCATAAACCTTTCTAATCTTTCAATCAAACACATGAAACAATGCTCATGATAATAATACATTTTTCTGCTATGGGCAAGCAATCGAACTTGAATATTGTGCTTCTTAAAAGTTTCACGACAATAACGGCAAGTCTGTTTATGACTTGTAGGCTTTGTCCTAATTGCAATAGGATTATTCTTTACCCAAATATATCCATCATCACTATTTATTTTTGGTAAATCTTTCATTAATTTCTTCGCCCTTTTGGTAATTCCAATACAACTTTATCTCCTAATTTTGGATTCCATCCATATTCACGATGGTTAGTAGTGAATACCCATAATGTCTTGTATTTTGTTTCTTTAGGGAAATCACCGTAACCGTCTGTAAGATAAACAATACCATCAATCTTTTTCTTTAATTTAAATACTTCACCTTTATGACTTTTATATTCTCCCTTTTGAGCTAATTCAAATGGCGGTTTAAATGAAGTACCGCCTCTACCTTTTGCTTCAAATTTATCTCTTTTGAATTTATATTCCTTTACCTCAGTAATATCTGCATCACATTGTACTATTGTTATTTTAACTCCTGCGCTATACATAGCACCAATCTCAGTCCAAAAGATAGATAATTCTTCATCAGAAATACTTCCAGAAGTATCTATACAAACCATGATATGTGCTTTCATTTTAACAACAGAACCCATCATCATTGGGAATCTTTTATTCAATCTCTTTCTCGATGGAAGCCAATCAGCAAATTCTTCATATCCAACAAATCTTCTCACTATTGATTTCCAAGTCAAGGTTTTGTGAGATAAACATTCTTCAATCAAAGATTGTAAATATGCAGGAACAGAACCTTGATTCTTTTCATGCATCTTGTTTACTGCTTTTTGCACCATATCTTTGATTTTCTCATGAGCCATTTCATGATTATCTGAACCTGCTCCCCATGCATCATGGTCGTCTAAACCTATGGGTACTTGTTCACCACCAATATCAATTATACCATGACCTTGCATTTTTCTACATTTACCACAATCTATACTGCCACTTCCACCTTGTCCACTTCCCTGCTTATCTCCCTGCTTATCACCAGAGCCACCAGAATTACCATTCTGGTTCTGATTATCCTTACCATTACCATTTCCATTACTTCCACCCATTCTATCTTTCTTGCATTGTTCGCAAGTTTGTGTCATGCTTGTACCAATCTTTAATACCATCTTTGGTATATCTTTCCACAATTCATCATAATAAACCTCTGCTCTTACTTCATTTGGTAATGACTTCTTTTTGCCATTTAAAATCATATTGTCTGGAAGTAAAGGTTCACATTTATCCATTTTTGGGTCTAATTTCTTATTACACTTTGGACATTCTTTAGGGAATTTATTATTAGCATCTTTATGAACTACTATATTACAATCTGGACAGAAACCACCATAAGGCAAGCCTTTAATATATTGATTTATTGCAATATCAGAAGCAAGATTCCACACATAATTATTTCTTCCCTCTATTCTGATTAGATGTTTATGAAGCAGATGCATTAACTCATGCTCTAATACTGCCATCTTTTCTTCTAATGTAAGGCTATTATAAAAGTCTGGATTGATATATAAATTTGGTTTTAAATCTTCTGTAATATTTACTGCAAGAGTTTTAACATCTCTTGTTATATGTCTCTTGAACTGTTGCAAGAAATATCCATAGAAGAACTTTCTCTGCAAGATGAAATCAATTACTTCGTTTTCAATTGTTGCTTCAGCCATTTTATCCCCCTAAAAATCTCTTGGTACAAATTTGGTTGGACTTTCCACTTCTTTAATAGACATTATTTTATAGCTACCGTTTTTGGGGTCTATATCCATTTCAAATTCTACTTCATATAAGGCATAGGCAAAATTATTCAACGCTTCTCCGTTTGTTATTCCTGCTTCTTCTGCTTGACTAACCATATCCTCTTTCGATGAATGTAAATATATTTTTGCTTGCATTTTACTCTCCTAATTCATTTCAGTCAACTTTTTGTTAGTAAATTTTTTGAAACTTTTGGTAACTAGGGGCAGGGCAAAGAGTAACATTAGAAAGGACAAGAATGTTACTGAAAGGAGAACCCCTGCCCCTAGCAATTAGGAAGGAGTACACTATTTTTTTGCCCATGCTTTCTTCAACCTATCGAATAAATCAGTTCTCTTTATTAACAATCTTTTATTAATGTCAGGATTGCTTGCCAAATCTTTTAGCATACTAAAAGCTAAGTCGTCTGGAATCATCATCAAGAAATCACCGACATTATTTAATTGTTCATCACTAAATTTTACACTTTCAGTTATGTTAGCTTGTGTATTTGGATTTGCTTTAGTTATCTGTTTACCGATACCGAAAGCTTCCAGAATTTCATCCATAGTGTATCTGAGTAAATCAATTCTTTGCTCTTTAACCTGTTCTTCAACTTGTTTTCTGAGTTTTTTATCCCACTCGTTGAAGATTTGAGTTGCTTTAATTGGTTTTTCTTTAGTATCTTTCAAACTATCAATGAAAGCAACAGCAGGTGATTCGCCAATAATACAAGTTGCTGTTTCTCCCCAAATCTGTCTGGGAATTTCTGGGAGAATAGCACTTAACCTCTCATAAGCTCTTGGTGTAGGTGTAATCTGAATTGGAATGTCAATAGCTTCATTTCCCAAGAATCGTTCATCTGTGGCAATAAAATCAATGACCTCTGAAATTATCTCATGATTTCTTGCCCAAGAGAACCATTCTTTTGTGTCAGGAGTAAATTTTATGTTCAAGAATCTATCAAGCAGGGCAGGGTCAAGTTCTTGCACATAATAATCTGCACCACTAGGATTACAAGCACAAACTATTCCACAATTGTCTGGAATGATATGAGTATGGATTCTTCTATCTAGTACAATCTGGAAAGCAGCTTGCTGAACGTCTAATCTGCCTCTATTCAATTCATCAAAGAATAGAAGCTTTTTAGTTCCATTCTGAGGAAACCATGATGGGGGAAGCCAAATTGTTCTACCGACAATTTGAATTTCCTTTTTGTCATTCTGTTTACATACTGGACAATTTAAAATATTACCAGCAGTACCAAATGTCGTATGACAAAGTGGACAGTAATACTCTTGAACTGGCATACCAATAAGGTCGCCCACTTCCATCTGTCCTAATCGCAAGTCAACTACTTCATCAAATCCTAGTTCTATCCCTATTTGTTTCACTACTTGCGATTTGCCAATACCATGTTTACCCCATACCATAGGAGTAATACGCTTCTTGATACAAGCCTTTAGTACAATTTTGGTAGTCTGAACATTCATTTGATTTTTCTCCCCTTTCTTTTATCCTTCCTAATTATAGTATATCAGGTTCTTCATGGTTTGTCAAATTGGCTATGTCATTGATATGTTGAATATCTTTAAATAAAATTTTGACAACTGAATCTTTTATCTTTATCTCTGCTACTAATAATGCTCTACTATAATACCACTCATTATTATAACTTAGTCCTATTAACGTGCCAACTTTAGCAAATTTATATTCTTTACCATTAAATTTTACATGATTCATGAAAGCAATATAATCGTTTATTAAAAGCTTTTTCTCATAATCATCCAACCTAACATCTACGGGGAAATTGACCTTGCTATAAGCTTCTTCTTTTATATTACCTTTCTTATCAAACAATATTACATTAGTATTTTTTAATGGAAATCCTATATGCCAAGTAGTATTTGATTGTTTGCCATTATTTAATAAAGTAACTGCTATTTTGTAGGTATCAATTGGTTCAGATAACTTTGCATCATTGGCATCATGATATTTATATTTGCCCTCTTTTACTTGAAATAAAGCCTCTGACCTCATAATTGTTATCATAGTAAAATCTGTATCTTCTATATAAAAACCACACTTGCCATAAGGTGAATACCTTTTATTAGTATGCTTTAATGGTAACTCTAATCCAGTAGTCATTAAAACATCTTTTCCTATACTAATGTCTGGAATACAGACTTCATCAGTATTCTCATTACGCAGATATGCACAAGTTCCAGTAAACCCCTTGAATTTTTGTGAGCATAGATAGCAGAGTGCCTTTTCATCTTCTACTTTATTACCATCCAAAACAAAGTAAACTTTATATTTCTTGTTATCCTTATCAAGACTATAAGTTAATCCCCTCAATTTTGCAAGAGGATGCCCGCTTTCGTGTAATGATTGTCTTTTTGGTGTATTATTAATGCCAATAATAAAATATTGTGTATCTGTTTCAATAATAATAGCATTATTGACTTTAATATCGTCTGATTTATCCAGAATTACAATTTTATCTTTAACTATCCACATTATTTTGCCTACTTGCTCTTATTTTTTCTCTCCATTTCTCCCTATTTATAACCCATCCATCCCAACAATCATTATCTATATCAGGTATTTCTTCTAATTGCACCCTAAATCTATTTGCTATTTTGAATAGTGATGATAATTGTCTAGGACTCAAAGGATAATAGTCGCTTTTATTTAATAGACTTGAAATAAACCCTAAATTTCTTCCAGTTCTACATTCGCATAACCTATATAAAAGCTTTCTTGCTGATTGTTGTTCTCTTATCTTTTCATCACTCCATGCACAACTATCAATATACATTTCAGTTACTTTTTCCAATTGTTTGTCAGTCAAATATCCTTTCTCTGTCATTTGCAATAACAAACTATTAATGAAATTTCTTGCCCACAATATTCTACTTAATTCCTGTAATCGTTCAGCAATTATTTCATAATTATCAGCAAAATTATTTCGTCTTTCTTCTTTCTGTGCTTCTGTAAGTGCTTTATGAAATGGATATAATCTATTTCTTCGTTTCATTTTGTCCACCAAAATCTAAATCTTCTGGAAGCCAATCACCAAGTAATTGCTCCGTTATCTTGTCAATCTCTTTTGGTATCTCTTTATACCCAACGCACTTATCAATTATTCTCAATAGAACTATATTGCTAATCAAATGAGACATAGCTATTGCATTAGCATCACCTTGAGCCATAGTAATTCCTAATGAGAATCTCATTGATTGAACTCTTAAATATTGAAACAATATTGGATTACTTTGTTTGAGATTTTCCATAATATCATTAATCCATTCCATCATTTTTCCAGTTTTAATGAGATTTTTCATCTCAGAGTTTATATCAAATATTACTTTTTGATTAATCTTTGGTAAGTTATTCATTCTTCTCCGATTTAGCAGTAAAGCTAATAATATCTACATTATAACCTAAATCTCGTAAAGCGGTAACGGTTTCTTTCTTAACCATGTTCTTTGCTTTCCAATGTGTAGATGCTTCAACTGTTTTGCTTACTTGAATAAGATAGACTATTTTAATGTTTTTCATCTTTTCTCTTTTGCTTTGCTTTTTTTATTTCATTCTTCATCCAATTAATTCTATTTACTTCTTCTTTTAACCAATCTTTAGTTGCAATAGGTTTCATTAGCTCATAAGCAAGTTCTTCATTCTTTAAACAAGTTTCCATAAACGCTATTTCGTCTATCTTTATATCAATTGGCTTTTGTTTGCTTTTTGTCATTCTTTTTCTCCCTATGTACAGGTCGTTTTACTAATTCTATTTCTAATGATTCAAGGTTAATTGTTAAATTATCTTGTGGACATATTGCCTGTAATTTAAGACAACTAGCACTTTTCTTTACTGCTTCTTGTAATTTGTTCAAGCATTTCTGAACTTCTGCATTGGCAAATGGTCTTAACTCAATTCGTTTTCTGTTTCTAGCATATAATATAGCAAGGCTTTCAATAACTAAATCTTTCTCTAATACTAATTCTTCTATTCGTTTTAAAACTAAAGCCTTGCCCACATCACCATGTTCATGATAAATATGACTCCATTCTTTTAGCACACTTTTGGAAACTTTTGTACTGCCTTTAGGTCTGCCCCTTTTTCCCATTATCATCTCCCAATTACTATATTGGCGAGAGTGCTGAGTGAGCCACTAAGCGTGTTTACCACAAAGTGCCATGCACCATACGAAGATGCTTGGGATGAATTGTCCGACTCAGCACTCCCATTTATTTTAATTGTATAGACTCACTACCTGCACCGCACATAGGACATTTAATTTTAGATAATTTGTGTGAGAATGATTCCATTAACATAGGTAGATTAAATACTTGAATCCACTCATTCTTGCACTTGTTACAAATCAAAGGTAAACTATTTTTTTGCTGTTGCTTTTTCTTTTCCATTCTTCACCACTTTCTTCAATGACTGGTCATCTTGATGAACAGGTTCATCCAACATGGATTTTAAAGCATCCTCAAGGGAAACTTTCTTAACTTGTTTCTCTGGAATTGCTTCAATCGTTCCACCACTTCTCTTTGTCTCTATTGCAACCTTTAGAGCATCATTGTAAGTATCATGGTAAGTTAAATGGTCGAAAGGTCTAGTCATTTTATTTATGACCTGACCTAGAAGCTTTCTTTCACCATCAGTTACTTGTACTCGCTGACTAATTGCAATCCCTTGCATTGGTCTGATTTCATCAGCATAGAACATCGTGGACATTATAATACCAAGAATACCATCTTTTTCTTTACCTCTTAATGCCACAAATTGTTCCTTGCCTGACATTGTAAACTTTCCTAAAGCTACCTTGCTTTGTTCATTTAATTGTTCAGCAAGAAGTTGAAATGGCTTTAGTCCGACTTCATCTGGAGTAAGATTGTAGGAAGATTCAAAAATCTCTTGGTCAACCTCAGTTAATCCTACAAATCTATCTATCTTTAATGACTTCTGCGTATCTGTGGGAATATTGTCAAAGTCTTGCTCAGTAAATTCAACATACTTGCCTTTCTCTACCTCAAATCCTTTGACAATACTTGCCTTATCAACATTGTTCTGATTACAGGATTTACAATAGTTCATCCTGCCCATTCTGCCACCGCACCCCTTGTGTAATTCATTAGGATGCTCATTATGGTCTGTCGTTGCTTTGCTCATACTTACAGGTATGATAATGATGCCTAGCTCGATTGCGAACTTCTTCATGGTCTTTGCACTTGCTACCATTTTACTCCCCTCATATTTTTATTTTTTGTTTCCATAATCTAATTATACAATGTTTGTTTGGCACTTGTCAAGTAGTGTTTTTATGAATTCATATTTTAATACTACCATCAGCAATTGCTTGGTCAAGGTGATGTTGTTCAATCCTGTATTCGCATCCCCTATATGCCCTATGAGATAATACTTTATTTTTCTTTATCCAATACAACACATTCTGCCTCGATACTTTCTTCTGATGTTTTAATTGTAGTTGATTCACTACATCTGTTATTGATAATCCATGATTTGTTGCATCTTTAGGAAAAATCTCAGTTAAATTCTCTACTGGAAGATGTCCATTACTTGCAACTATTCTTTCCGCAATTGCCATAGAGTTTGAGTGTACTCTATGAACTTCTCGTTTTATTACTTCTTGAACAGGCAAACTTTTAATGAATGTATCAATATCCGTTGAGTCTGCCTTGACAAGTTTTGATAGTTCCGATAAGTGTCCATAGAGTTCTGGATTTACCTCTAGGTTGCCTAAGACTTTCCTCTCTTGTATCTTGGTGAGCATTTTTTCCCCCTTTATACTTTATTCTTTATTTTAAGCAAAAAACTTGCTTAATTTCAATGCTTTCAGTCTTGACATTCTTCTACATTTGACTTTTTATTCTTGTAATATATTTTTGCTTCTTCCGAACGACAATATTTACAGACATTATCTTTACCTTTTTTATAAAAAGCACTTATTGGAAACTTTTGGTGGCATTTACTACACGCTTTTTTTGCTAAAAGAGTTATTGGAACATTATCTTGTTTGACTTGAGTTAAGTAATTTGTATTTACATCATAATCTTTTAAAATATCACCTAAAGATTTCTTACTAAAATCATTATCATTCTGATTATTTTTTATCAAACCAATTATTTTACCTTTAGCTGAAATTAAGCTTTCAAGTGGATTTGTGTTGTCCGATATAACAGGAATCTTTGAAGTTGATAGTTTGCTTATTAGTAAGTTAATTAAAGTATCTAGCCAACTTAATTGTTCCATAAGTTCAGATACAACAACATTGTCAAAATCATTTTGATATGCTTCTAAATACTGCTTTTGATAGTGGTCTTTCTTATATCTACCCATTTGATTCCTTTACACCTTATTTATTTTTATAAATAATTCAAAATACCTGTTCACCAAATCTAGTGGTATCCCTTTCTTTTCAATATTTATTCTAATCGCTTTAGTTTGTTTTGTAGCATCCCACTCTTTCTTTATTATAGCATTATAATCTTCATCTTTCAACTTCCAGATTGTCCCCAAGATTTGAATATATCTAAAACTATATTTAAGATAATACTTAAATCCTTTTTTCTCTAATCTATAATGAAGATTGTTCCATTCCTCTCTATCTTCTCTTGTTTCTATCTGTTTCACTCGTTCTTTTGCTATCTTTATTTCATCCTCACGTTTTTCAGCTTTCGTTTTCTCATGTACAGATAAATCATCTACATTTCCTGTCCAACAATTGAAATATGATTCACACCCATCACAATTTGCTTCTCCTGTTGTTCCAATTACTCTCCCCTTGCAATCATCGTGTAACTCAATATCACTTGAATGACAATGAAAACACCGCATATTTCTATTATATAATAGGAAAGCATCCTTTGTTTTTTGGTCGCTTGCTATCGTAGTGAATGATTTTTTGCAATTACTACATTTAAACTTCAATTCATCTTCCTCTGTTTCTTGAGCCATCCAAATTCAACTACCCTGCCTAATATACCTATCCAAAGCCAAACCTCTCCCTTATGCTTGTGTACGAAAACAATAGGCTTCAATCTCTTAGACTTTCTAGTAGTTTTCCAATCATATAATCTCATTCTTTTATTTTACCACTTTTCCTTTGTGGTGTCAACCTCTTTGATTTTACCTTAATTTCTCTAATTCCATCATAGTCTTTATCAATATGCCCCTCACTATATTGTTCTACAATAGCTTCATTTTCAAAATACTTATCAAACAATTCCTTAGCTTGTTCTACATCGGTTGCACAAACACGATATGTTTCATATCCTGTAAGTGCTAATGTTATCTCAAATACCTTTATTCTTGTAGTATGACACTTAAATCTATCTTCGCAAGTTTCGCAATCTTTTTTATCATACCAATAGCAATTACCCATTTTAGATAATTTTTCTGCTTCTTGTTCTTCCTTGTCAATATTAAATTCTTCCAACTAATTCTTCCTAATTTATATTATCCACTTCTTTTATTGTTTTGTCAAGTCTTATGGTTTTAAACTGTGGACTTCTTAAACTGGTAACTATTCCATTAGCATCCCTTATTGCTCCACCATGTTTAACAGTAATAACAATCTTTGGTTCAACTAAATAATCTTCACCATGTTTATCAATTGCCAAAGGTCTTAAAACCCTAATAAAAGTATCTTTTTCATTATCATCCATGCCACCACCACAATGACAGATTGGCACTAACCTGCCATTCACTTGAT
>Ga0233417_10000193_pt1 | contig 17403 bp, 19 predicted proteins | sample Sed_MG_FD_189023 | JGI IMG/M metagenome (GOLD analysis project Ga0233417, IMG submission 189023) | Sediment microbial communities from Lake Towuti, South Sulawesi, Indonesia - Sediment_Towuti_2014_0.5_MG | ecosystem: Environmental > Aquatic > Freshwater > Lake > Sediment | place: Indonesia... | reverse complement strand
CGGCGAAAACCGGGCACGAGGAATCAGTGAGTTACGTGGCCAAGAATCAACGCCTTGGACGCATAAGTCTTTTGTTTACAAACGGCGTTCAATTTCCCAAGCTGGACGTCGCGGGTTCGAGTCCCGTCTCCCGCTCCAACCAATTACAGCGAGTGAATTCTAATCGGTCCCTCTAGAACGGATTCGCCGCCTCCACGCGCCGACGGCCACCTTCCCTTAAGCGGCTTAAGCGGCGTTAAGGCTTGACTTGCAGCGCCGCCGCAAGCCACAATGCAGCAATATTCCTCAGGCGCCGTTCGGCAGGTCGATGCTGGAGCGCTGTTTCTCCCACTACCGCATCACGGGCAAGCTCGGCCAAGGGGGCATGGGCGTTGTCTACATCGCCGAAGATACGCTCCTCCATCGCGAAGTTGCCATCAAGTTCGCGACGGCCGGCGGCGACGGCCAGGACTCGGCGCAGCAACTGCTCCGGGAGGCCCGGGCCGCGTCCTCGCTGATCCACCCGAACATCGCCGCGGTGTACGACTGCGGCGAGTACGAGGGCTCGCCGTACATCGTGATGGAACTTGTGCGCGGCCACAGCCTCGCGCGGGAACTGGAAAGCGGGCCGCTGGAGCCGTCGCGGGCGGTAACGATCGTGACGCGCGTGGCCGAGGCCCTCGCAGAGGCCCATCGCCGCGGCGTAACGCACCGCGACATCAAACCGTCGAACGTCCTGCTCGGCGAACGCGGCGAGGTGAAGGTAGTCGATTTCGGCCTTGCGAGGCGAACCGCGCCGCTGGCGGCGGCCGCCGCCGCGGGCACCCTTCCCACCGCGACCATCGAGAACACCATCTCCGGCACTCCCGCTTACATGACGCCCGAACAGGTGCGCGGGGGGGCCGCCGATGCTCGGAGTGACGTCTTCTCGCTGGGCGTCGTCCTTTACGAATGCCTCACCGGACGGCGCGCCTTCGAGGCGGCAACGGCCATTGAGACACTGGCGAAGGTGCTCGGACACGATCCTCCGGCGCCGTCCGGCGTCAATCCGGCCGTGACGCCCGCGCTCGATGCCGTGGTCGCGAAGGCGCTCGCGAAGGATGCGGCGGCGCGCTACACCTCCGCCACGGAGATTCTTGACGACCTGCGCGCCGTCGTGACCGGAACCGGGCCAGTGGCGGCTCCCACGGCGCGCGGGCGCCCAGGCGGCACGCGCGGCTTGCGGCGGTGGGGCGTGCTCGGGGCCGCCGCCGCGCTCGTCGTGGTGATCCTGTCCTTCTTCTGGCTGCGTCCCGAACGTGTTCGCAATCCGAGCCCCGAGGCAAGGCGCTGGTACAAGGAGGGAGTGAACGCTCTCGGCGACGGCACTTACTACAAGGCCGGGCAGGCGTTAGAGCAGGCGGTCCGCCTGGATGGCGGATACACCCTCGCTCAAGCCCGGCTGGCGGAGGCGTGGAACGAACTCGACTACTCTGACCGCGCCCGCCGCGCGATGCTCGCGGCGCTCCCTCCCGGCGAAGCGCTCCCGGGGGTTTCGCGGTCGGAGTTGCTCCACATCCAGGCAATTCACCGCGTGCTGACGCGCGACTACCGGGACGCGGCGGCGAAATACCGGGAGCTGGCGAACCGGGTGGCGGAGGATGACAAACGCCGCATCCTGGTCGACCTCGGACGCGTGTACGAGAAATCGGAGAATCCGAAGGCGGCGCTCGGAGTTTACCTCGACGCGGTCCGCCGCTATCCGCAGTACCCGGCAGCACACCTCCGCGCCGGAACGGTCTACCGGCGGCTGGGTGAGCCGAACAAGGCGGAAGAGTCTCTGCGCCAAGCCGAATCGCTGTACCGCGCCCTCAGCAACGTCGAGGGCGTAACGGAAGCGCTGTACCAGCGGAGCATCCTCGCCAATAACGGGCAGCGGTTCGCTGACGCCCGCACGCTGCTGGAGCAAGCGCTCCAGATGGCGCAGGCCGGCGGCAACGAGCACCAGCGCATCGCCGCGTTGCTGCAACTGAACAGCGTCTGCTATCGCCAGGGGCTCATTGACGAAGCGCGGCAGCACGCCATGGCGGCCCTGGAACTCGCGCGCCGGCATGGCTTCCACGATCTCATCGCACGCAGCTTGCTCGAGTTGGGTACGGATGACCAGCTCCAAGGCGCCGCGGAGGCGGCCAAGCAGCGCTTCGCCGAGGCTCTGGCGGCGGCGCAGCAGTTCAGCGGGCTGCGGACCGAGGCGCGGGCACGCTTCTCGCTGGCGAGCGTGCGAGTGGATCTCGGCGAAACCGACGCGGCACTTGAGGACATCGGCCGCGCGCTGGAATTCTACCGGTCCGCCGGCTACCGTAACGAAGCGGCCCGATGCGCGCTTCTCGAAGCGCGCGCGAACCGTGCGAAGGGCGAGTACGAGCAGGCGCGCGCGGCCGCTCAAGCAGAACTCGAAGCGGCGCGGGCCGCCGGGGATCCGGAGCAGGCGCGCCTCGCGCTCGAACTCATCGGCGCCGTTCTTGAAGATCAGGAACGTTACACGGAGGCGCTTGCATATTATCAGCAGGCACGCGACGACAGCCAGGCCCAAGGAGACCAGGTTGGCGAGCGTTATGCCTCACAGGCCTGCGGCGGAGCACTTTGGCGGCTTGGCCGCTACGCGGAAGCGCGGCGGGAGCTTGCCGAGGCGGCGGCCCTCGCGGAACGGGCGAAAGACCAGGCCTTAGCGGCCTCGATCGAGCTATCGCGGGCTGAAATGGCATTGAGCGAAGGCAGGCTGGCTCAAGCGACGGCCGCGGCCCGCAAAGCGCTGCTCCTTGCGCCCGAAGACAGGGTGATCCTCGCCACGGCGACACGCGTGACGGCCGCTGCCGCCGCCGAGTCCGGGCAGGCACGCGAGTCGGTCCGCATGGCGGAGGAGGCGCTCGCTGCGGCACGGGCCACGGGCAATGCCCGCACGGTGCTCAGCACCCTGCTTGCCCGCGCCGAGGCACTCCTGGCCAGCGGGGACTCGGCGCGGGCCGCCGAAGCCGCGCGCGAAGCTCGGGACGCCGCGTCGCGCCGTGGACAGATCGAATCGTCCTGGCGAGCCTGCGTGGCCGCGGCTCTGGCGGCCGCACGAGCGTCCGACGCCGATACACGGAGACGCAGCGCCGCCGACGCCGTGGCGCTCATGGCCGAGATCGGGCGGTCGATGAGTCCCGAGGACTTCAGAACATATTCAGCGCGGCCGGACATCCGCCGCCTCGCGCAGCGCATGTCGAACCTGGCGAGCCTGGCGAGACGGTGAACGCGGATCGAGGCGGCTTTGGTGTATACTTCTCTGAACCTGGGTAACCACAACGCTAGTCTCAAGGAGGGGCGATATGAGAACGTGCTGGTGGCCGCTGTACACAATGACTCTGGCGCTGTTAGCTGCGCCGTCCAGTGTGCAGGCGGGGCCGCCGATTACCATCGGCGACGGATCGGTCTGCATGGACAATGGAGGCCTTGACTTTCCGAGGCGCGGCAAGACTTATAGCCGCGGGATCGAACTCGTGAAGGTTCTCGTGGACGACGTGTCGGAAACCGACCGGTGCACGCCGGCGGCCGGGGGCCGCGACTTCGGGACGCCCAAGGCGATTGTGGTGACCTACGAGGCAGCGGGCAAGGCTGAGACGATCAAAATCACCTTCGCCGATTCTAACCGGGACGTGAATATGTCCAGCACCGCGGACCTGGGCACGTTCACGGAAGTGCCAGGGCAGGGCCGGAAGCGGATCATCAGGCAGGACGCCACCCTCAAGAGCATCGCGGTGGATGGCGCCGTGATCCCATGTCCAGGCCACTGCCGCGTGACCCTGCTCGGCAAATAGGAAAACCGGGGACAGCCCGCATGTTTCCGCAGGGCGGCGGAGCACTGCCTTTCCGCACAGTACGACGCCGACGACCTCTATGCCGACCTGGCGCACATCAAGGCGCGCGTGCGGCCCAAGCGGCGAGCCCGATAGCCGAGCGGTCTCCACGTGTAACGGTCCTCAGGCGGCACTGCGGCCCGCGATCTGGCTGATCTTGATGATCACGAACTCGGCCGGCTTCAACGGAGCGAAGCCAACCACAATGTTGACTACGCCGAGGCTGATGTCGTTCTGGGTGGTTGTTTCGCGATCGCACTTGACGAAATAAGCGTCGCGGGGGATCTGTCCCTGGAAGGCGCCCTGGCGGAACAGGTCCTGGAGGAAGGCGCCGGCGTGAAGCCGGAGTTGCGCCCATAGCGGTTCGTCGTTGGGTTCGAACACGGCCCACGTCGTGCCTCGGTCGAGGCTCTCCTCGATGAACAGGGCCAGCCGCCGGACGGGGATGTACTTGTACTCGGAGGCGGCCCGGCTCGGGTGGATTAGCGTGCGGGCACCCCAGCTCACTACCCCACCCACCGGCAGCAGGCGGATGGAGTTCACTCCCAGACGGCTGAGCACCTCGATCTCCGTATCCGCCAATTCGCGCTCGACACCCTGCGCCCCGACGATGCTGGCGCCGGTGCCCGCCGGCGCCTTCCAGACGCCCCGCGTGCCGTCGGTCCGCGCATAGAGCCCGGCGATGCTGCCGCTCGGAGAAACGGTTCGCAGCATCCCCTGGTTGAGCGGGTCGCCGATCTTAATCCAGGGGTAGTAGATGGCCGCGTGGTCGCTCCTCAGCGCCGGCGCGCTCGCGGCATCGCCGGCCACCTTCTCGGGCGTCAGGTTCTGCCTGCAATCGGCGATGAGGAACGCCCGGCGCGACTTCGAGTACGCCGATGCGTCGCTGAGCGTTGCCGGCTCGGTTACGCCGGGCAGGCAGAGCAAGTTGAAAGTGTCCACGGCATCCAGAGCGTAGATGCCCTTCCGGCTGGACGGATCCGGCGCATAAGTGGCTTTGCCCGTCTTCGAGGCCACGCGTACCACCCACGCCTCGCTTCCGCCGTTCAGGAAGAACTGGAACACCGCAAAGCTCATCTCCGAGGTTGGGTGAAGCCCGCCGAAACGGCGCTGGTAATCAGTGAAGCTGAGGATCCGCGTGGCCTTATTCACCGGGCCACGGCAGGCGGAGCCCACAAAGGCGGCTACCGAGGTGCTCGCGCCGGAGATGCTTCGCGCACCGCTCACAGATTCCTCGATGTAGACACCCGGGCGGTTGCGTCGAGCCGGCACGGGTTAACCTCCGCTGCCAGCATACAGCACCGATCCGAGCGAAGGGCCAACCGGCGACAGCCCGCATGTTTCCGCAGGAGGCGCGGAGCTTACGGAAACATGCGGGCTGTCCCCGTCGGAGGGCTGCCGCGAGAGGCTACTTGGAGAGGGTGAAGTTGACCGTGATCTGCGTGATGACGTCAACGGGCTGGCCGTTGAGCAGCGTCGGCTGATAACGCCACTGGCTGACGGCTTCGACGGCGGACTTGGCCAGGTCAGAATCGATCTGACTGTTCATAACGCGCAGCGACCGTAGGCTGCCATCGGCGGCGATGACCGCTTCGAGCAGCACAGCGCCTTCGATCCCGGCGGCCTTGGCTACCGGCGGATAGGCCGGCCGGACCATGTGAGTGATCTTGGTCTGCTGGACGCTGCCACCGACCTGCAGGGCGCTTGGCTCGGAGGGCGCGCGCGCCGCTTTGGCCGGCGCTTCGCCCACGACGTCGATCCGTTCGCTGACCTCGCCGAGCTGCAACACGATCTGTCTGGAGGCGCTTTCGCCGGCGCGCAACTCGACCTTCGGCTCAACGAAGCGGGCGAACCCGGGCTTGAGGACCTCGAGCTTGTAGCTGCCGGTGGCGAGACCGGTGAACTCGAACATGCCGGTTTGGCCGGTCACGGTCATGTCCTTGGTCTTCGCCGTGGCGTTCGAAGCGATGATGGTGGCGTTGGGAACGGCGCGGCCGGTCGCGTCGAGAACGGTTCCGGAGAACTTGCCGGAGGGGCTTTGGACCGGCAGATTCAACGCGGCCAGCGGCGCAATGAGACACAGTGCGGCGAGCGCGGTGAGGAAAGCGGTCTTCCCGGTCACGCTCCGCCGGTTAAGCGAAGGATTAAGCATTGCAGTGAATCTCCTTTCAAGATTGGATGGCCGGGCCATCGCCAGGGCGGGCGACCAGGGCCGGAGGGAACGGTTCAGCGTGCGCGCCAGCTCGAGCAAGTGCTCGGCGTAGGCGTGCCCTTCGACCCCGGAGCAGAGCACGGCGTCATCGCAGGCGCATTCGCTCTCGCGCCGCAGGCGGTCGCAGCCGATCCAGACGAGGGGATGAAACCAGTAGATCGCGCGGCCGATTTCGGCGAGGATCTGCAAGAGCCAGTCGCGGCGGCGGACGTGGGCGAGTTCATGGGCGAGCACGACACGCATGCGCTCGACGGGCCAGTCCTCGGCGCCCACGGGAAGCAGCACGCGCGGCCGCCACGCGCCCCAGGTGACGGGCATCACAGCTCCAGGCGCCATCAGCAGGCGCACGGGCGTGCCGAGGCCGGCGGCGCGGGAAAGGTCGGCGGCCATGCGCATCCAGCGGGATAGAAAGAGCGGCGTTGAGCGCGCGGCGTTAAGCGCGAGGCGCAGCGCGCCGGCGAGCAGCGCGGCAAGGCTGAGCAGGAAGCCCGCGGCCCACACGGCAAACAGCGCCCGCGCCAAGCCCGGTCCCGGATCACCGGCCAGGATGGCGCGGACGGTCATGGCGGGCAGGTTGGCGGCGGACGTTTCCGGGCCTGCGGCAGCGGCCGGGCTCCAGGCGCGGGCGGCGGCGACCTCGGGCTGCCAGGAGGGGAGCAACAGGCTCAGCGCGGGGATCGCGAGCAGGCTGGCGAGGGCCGCGGCCCATACCAGGTGCCGCGCGGCAGCGGAAGCGCGCCGCAACGCCCGCGAGACGAGAAACGCGGCCGCGAGCACCACCGAGCCTTTGAGCGCGGAGGCGGCCAGCAGGCGCACCCACCCATCGGCGTCGAGCAGAGGGAACGTCATCGCTTGTCTCCTCTCTTGGCTTTCTCGACGATCTTGGCGAGGCGCTTCAGCTCCTCATCGGAGAGTGGGGCGCGCGTGCCGAGCAGGGCGGCGACGAGCTTCCCGGCGGAGCCGTCGAAGAAGGTCTCCACCAGGTGCCGCAGGGCGGACTGGCGCGCCCTGTCCCGCGGCACCACCGGCTCGTAGACGTAGCGCAGGCCCTCCTCGAGGTGGCGGATGTGGCCCTTCTCCTCGAGCACGCGGAGCTGCGCGCGAACGGTGGAGTAGCTGGGACGGCCGGGCAGGCGCCCGAGCACCTCGCCGACGGTGGCGCGGCCGGTCCGGTAGAGGACGTCCATGATCTGCCGCTCGCGGCGGCTGAGTTCGGAATACAGGGTCGCGGCCATAGGTGCCTGCTAGTTTTCTAGCACATTTGCTATAAAAATAGCACCATCGAAAGGACATGTCAACTCATTTCCGGCTTTCACGTCCGTTTGGACGCCGCCGACGGCGGAAAGTTCCCGCCAGCCGTGCGGGAAGGGAAAGCAGCGCTTCAGCTCAGGCTACAGTCGACGCAGAGGGTGTCGCGCGGGCGGCCGACGGCGTCGGCGAGATCGTCGATGGTGTTGTACTCCAGGCCGTCGACGCCGAGGAATTTGACCCGGTCTTCCTTCGCCGGAATGCGGTCCACCAAGACCTCGCCTTTTTTGGTCGTTTTGCCCCAGCGACAGTGCGAGCGCAGTTCCGGGTTGGAAATCCGGAAGTGGATCTGGCTGACGCCGGCCAGGCGCAGCTTAGGGACCAGCTCCGTCTGGGCCTGCGTTCCCCTGACGATGGAGTCGTCGCAGACGACCACGACCTTGCCGCGGCAATCCTCGCCGCTGGCCAGGAGCTTGATGCGGGCTTCGCGGTCCCGCTGCTGCTGGTCGCGCGGGATGAAGCTCCTGCCGGCGTAAGGGTACTTCAGCAGCAATTCATCGTAGAGGGGCACCCGCTGGACGGTTCCGGCCATGATCTGGCGGCAGAATTCCTGGTGATAACCGATGGCGTGGAACCTGCCGGAATCGGGGACGGGGATAACGATGTCCGGGATGAATCCTCGTTGAACGTCGCGGCGGGCCAGGGCCGCTCCCAGTCTTTTTCTGACCAGCGAGTCGGGCACATTCTCGAAGACGTTGTTGGGGAAGCCGGTGTAGACCCAGTAGAAACTACAGGCTTGAACGGCGCTCTCCGGAACTCGGCCGCGGGATTCGCAACGGCCGTTGCTGAGCAGGACAATCTCGCCTGGCTCGACGTCTCTCACACGTCTGAATCCAAAGTTGGCAAAGCCGCCGGACTCGGAGGCGACGGCCACGGCGCCTTCCTTGACGCCGATCACCAGCGGCCAGTGGCCGCTGGGGCAGCGGGCGGCGTAAACGCCATCCCGCGTGAGTACGAGGAGCGAGAAGGCGCCTTCAATCTCCCGGGCGAGCTTGTGGATGCCGTCGACGACGTCGTTGCCCTGAGCGACGAGTTTGGCAATGATCTCGATGTCGTCGCTCCTGGTGAAGATGTGGCCGAAACTCTTGAAACGCTCGAGCAAATCCTCGAGATTGGCGACGTTTCCAGAGAAGCAGCAGCAGAGGGGTCCCAACCTGGACTCAGTGAGGTAAGGCTCCCTGACGGAACCGCAATAGCCGACGCCCTCCGTCCCCGCCAGGCCTTCCAGGTCGCTGCTGAATGTAGATCGAAAGAGGCCGCGATGAGTGCGGATGTGGAACTGGCCGCCGGCGCGGGTGGCGAGGCCGGAATAGGCTTCGCCGAGGTGCTGGTGGTAGAAGGTGCCCAGGAACAGATCCTCGAGAAAATCCCCGCTGTAATCGGCGGGATGGATGCTGAGAGCGAACAGTCCGGGCAAGGTGATTCTCCTTTCAATGGACGGCGGAACAGGCAGGATACCTCGGCGCCGGGCGGCCGCGCTAGCACGCGGGCGTCGGTGCACGCGGTTCCCGCGCGGCAAGAGTCATTTCCTATGTTTCGCCATGATCTTCATAATGGGCCCAACATTGACATAGACACGCCACTCAAGGAGCGCGTCATCGCGAGCCACGGCGCGCCACACAGCGGGGACGCTCCAGTGATTCTCCGCGAGCAGCTCACCACCAACGGCATACGTGCCTTCGGCGGCGCCGACCAGAACCACCACCGGGTCTCGCGAGTAGGTCTCTTGAATTGTGATCCTGTAGTCGGGGAACAGTTGGAAGTACTGTGCCCAGCCGGCGCGCATCCGCTCTCTGCCGCGGATTTCGGCGCCATCGGAGTCGATGAAGACATGGTCCGCGGTCATGAGACCTGCCATTTCGTCGACATTCTGGCCGTTGATGGCGCGGACAAAGGCCTCGGCAATTGCCACAGGTTCCGGATTCATGACACAAGGGTACTGGAGCTGGAGAACTCCTGTGGTGCTCTGCGAGCAAGTTCGGGACTTGGGTATGGGCCGGTTTCTCGATTCTCGGCGGAGCCTCCGCGCACCGCGTTTCGAAGGAACAAGGATTCCGGGAGGTTGTATTTTTGACGTATGGACAGCATGTGCAAGCTGCGGGTGAAGAACAAGACCCGGGGGACCGTGGTGGCGACGGAAGCCGATATCGCCGACACGAGCCGGAAGCGGCGGGTGGGACTGTTAAAGCACGAGCGGCTGGAGGCGGGGCAGGGTCTATGGATCGCACCGTGCGAAGCGATCCACACCTTCGGGATGCGCTTTCCCATCGATGTGCTGTTTCTGGACCGGCGAAAGAAGGTGCTGAAGGTGAAGGCGAACATGGCGCGTGGGCGGATTTCGGGCTGCTTGTGGGCGCACTCGGTGCTGGAGTTGCCGGCGGGACAGGCGGAGAGGACGGGCACTGTAGCGGGGGACGAACTGGAGTTCGAGGAGGGGTGAGGGGCAGAAGGAGCCGCCTGAAGGTGTGTTGCGGGACCTTGTCGGCGAGTGGATTGCGAAGGCGGAAGTGGATTACCGTGGGGCGGAGAGGCTTGTGCGGGATACCGAGCCGATCCGCTAAGCGGAGTTCGTGGCGCGGGTCGCACCCGAACTCGCCACCTCACTGGAAGAAGCGGAGGTGCTCAGTCCTTTCGGAGTCGATATTCGATATCCCGGGGATTTCCCGGAACTGCTGCCGGGGCAGGAAAGGGACCTGTTCGAGGTCTCCAGACGTGTGCGGGAAGCAGTGATGGCGCGGTTGAGCCCCTACCTGACCGGAGAGTGATCGACAGCCGAATTGGCGCCAGGCGCCGGTTTGCTGGCCGGTTGGGCGCGGAGGACGAAGGACCAGAAATCGGTGATTGCGTAGCCTGTCACTGGTTTTTGGGGAGGACGGTCGCGGCCATCGCCTGAATCAGCGGCGCGAGGCCGTCGCCGGTCGCGCTCGAGATCGGGAAGAAGACCAGACCCCTGTCGGCGGCCAGCCGGCGCAGCGATTCCACCCGCTGCGGATCCTGGGCCGCATCCATTTTCGTCGCCACCACAATCATCGGCTTGGAGGCCAGAGTGTGGCTGAAGTTCTCGAGCTCTTTGAGCACGACTTCGAAATCGCTCACTGGATCGCGGCCGCTCCCCTCCGACACATCTACCAGGTGCGCCAGCAGGCGCGTCCGCTCGATGTGCCGGAGAAACTGCGTTCCCAACCCGTGCCCTTCGTGCGCGCCTTCGATCAGCCCCGGAATGTCGGCGACCACGAACGTCCTCATGTCGTCCAGCCGCACGACTCCGAGGTGCGGCTCGAGAGTCGTGAAGGGGTAGTCGGCGATCCTCGGCCGGGCGGCGGAGATGCGCGAGATCAGCGTCGATTTTCCCGCGTTCGGAAAGCCCACCAGCCCGACGTCGGCCAGCAGCTTCAGCTCGAGCCGGAGCCGCCGCTCTTCCCCAGGCTTGCCGTGTTCGAACTCGATCGGCGCCTGGTGCGTGGACGTAGCGAACCGCGCGTTCCCGCGGCCGCCCCGGCCACCCCGCGCCACCAGGAAGCGCTCCCCGGGCCTGGTGAAGTCATGAAGAACGGTGCCCGTTTCCGCGTCCTGGACCACCGTGCCCACCGGCACGGGCAACTCGATGGATTCGCCGTCTCCGCCGGTCCGGTTGCTGCCCTCGCCGTGCCGCCCGCGCTCTGCTTTGTGCTCCGGATTGAAGCGAAAGTGAAGGAGGGTGTTGTAGTGCTCGCTCGAAACCAGGGTCACGTCGCCGCCGCGACCGCCGTTGCCCCCGCTTGGGCCGCCCCGCGGCACGTACTTCTCTCGCCGGAAGGCGACGCAACCGTTTCCGCCGTCGCCGGCCTGCACGTAAATCCTGACTTCGTCGATGAACATCAGAGAAGCTCGTGGCGTGCGCCTCGGTGGATCGTGTCCACGAGCTGCGGGCCGCTAGCCTTCTGAAGGAAGGATGCTCACGTACTTGCCCAGGCGGCCGCGGTCGCGATAGGAAACGATGCCGGTGATCTTGGCGTAAAGCGTGTCGTCTTTGCCGAGACCCACGTTCTCGCCCGGCTTGAACCTGGTCCCGCGCTGCCGCACCAGGATCGATCCGCCCGGCACCAGTTCGCCTCCGAACGCCTTTACCCCCAACCGCTGCGCATTCGAGTCGCGGCCGTTCTTGGAGCTTCCCAAACCTTTCTTGTGCGCCATGCCGTACTCCTACGCGAGAATCTCGCTCACCTTAACTTCGGTGTAGTCCTGCCGGTGCCCGATCGTCCGCTTGTACTGCTTCTTCCGCTTGAACTTGAACACCAGCACCTTGTCGCCGCGGCCCTGCCCCGTGATCGTGCCCTTGACCTTGGCCGAGGCTGCCTCGCCTCCCGCCAGGACTTCTTCCGGACCCTTGACCACGGCCAGCACCTTGTCGAACTCCACCGTCGAGCCGACGTCGCCCGGCAGTTTCTCCACCCGGATGGTTTCGCCCGCGGCCACGCGATACTGCTTGCCGCCGGTCTCAATCACTGCGTACATAACAAGCCTCGTTCTGTCGGATATTTGGGAAGCTTCTCGAAGAAGGAGCCCCGGCTCACAGCGGGTCCACGCCGAGAGCCGCAACTCTTTATGTTACTATACCACCACGGCGTAGGCAAAACCGGCTCTGGGCCTGCCAGGGCCTACAATTCCTCTCCAGGCACATCGTGACCCACCCCGGCTGAGGGTGATGAGTGCGAACGTGTGGAAGGAATTCCGCCGCATTGCCAGAAGCGACACCTTCCGGCTGGCGTGGGCACGGTCGGAGCGAAGCGCAGGCCGCGCCGACGCCGCCCCTTCGGCCAGCGGCCCACCTCGCAGTTCTCTCCGTTGGCCTGTGCCCAGGCCAGCCGGCATGGCCTATGGAGCATGGAGCATAGGGGATCTGCTGAGGAACGCAAAATGGTTTTGACCTGCCGCGCCGGACAGGAGTTGTGATAGCCTGAGGAATGTGAAACGACGGATCACGTCCTTGTTGAGGCCGCCGGACAATTCGATTGTTTACAACGTGCTCCAGACTCAAAACGGCTGGCAGATTCAAGCGCTCCTTCCAGAGAGACTGTCGCCCAGCGACCGTGTCAAGGTTCTCGATTGGTTCCGCTCCTACCGTGCCGCCATCCGACAGCAGCATCCACTGTGGTTAACAACGTTCATCGCCACCGATCGGGCTTATTGTCTTGACATCGTCCCAGCGAGTGAGCCCAAGCAAGCGATCGTGCGTACGGCAGAATCTACCCGAGGTTGGCGACAGCTTGAATTCGACTATGCCAGATGAAGCTGGGAAGCAGGAAGACCTCGAACTGGCCCAACCCGCAGAGACCCAAACGCTTCCACCTGTTGTCCCTCCGCAAACAAGAACACCGTTTCAGTTTAACCAACAGATCAACATCCAGCAGATCCCTCCAGGAGCTTGGGAACGCCTAGCACCCGATCAAATCGTGGATCTGTCCAAGAGCATGATGGCCCAGATGGACAGACTGGACGAACGCCATTTCAAATGGGCCATGGAGCAAGCAAAGCGTGATGAATCCACGAACAAGTGGACGCTGGCTATTGGAGGAGTTCTGGCTGCATGCGGATTGGTCGCTGTCACATACTTGGCCGCCTCGGAGCACGCCATCGTTGCGGCAATCCTGGGCACATTCCTTGCTACGATCCTAGCCGTGGTCGTTGGCAACCGGGCGATCGGGTAGAATCGCCAACGGACACTTGCCACGCCACCTGAAATCCCGTGTCCGGACCGCACCGACCCCGCTGTGCTCCGCTTCGTCAAGAGCGGCGCTCCGCGCGAATTACGGCCCCGGCCTCCACCGGTTCCCGACCGATGCCCTTTGTGCCTGTGTGCCTGCAATTTGAAGGTCATGCGGGTGCGCTCGCTAATGGGTGTCGAGTTGCGCTTGCTCTGCGCAATGGCTCTGGCAGGTCGCAGTCGTGTTCGCTCGTCATCAGGGCGTTAAACGTAGTCATGGCACGCGCCGTTTCGGTTCCATGCATCGCCCGCTTTCTCCAGGAAAGGAACATCGACATGGCTAAGTTCCAGCCTGACGACGCGTTGGTGACCGGCCTCGACGGGCGGAGAGGGAAGCGACGTCCCAAGCTGACCTGCCAGGGCCACGATGAGCTCCTTGTCTTCCGTCCCAGCGCCACCGCTGCCAAGCGGGACAGCCCGCTCCGAACTCAAAGAAATCGGCAGCGCGCCCAGGGCAGGCCGCATGTTTTCCTCCGCGCCGGGACCGCGCGAATACGCATGGACTATCGACCGATGAAGGCCGTCAGAGGCTACGCGGTGGAGTGGTACCGTTCGGGGATGGAGTGTCGCAGAGCGGAGGCCTGGTTGCAGGCAACGCTCGGCGGGATTTCATGCCGCCTGGCAAGGTGCCCACATGGTCCTGCGACTGCTTGACGTGAAGTAGGGAACATGTCCTTCCTTCGCCCGTCCGCCCGTGGCCGGCGGCTTTACGCCGCGTGGTATTTCTGCATTAGCCTCGGCTTCGTTCTTCTGGCGGTCCGCGCCGCTTTGCTTGGCGCGCGCCCGCTGGGCGTGGCTCTCCGCTTCGTGATCGCGGCCGGCTTCCTCCTCCTCGCCTGGCTCACCATCCGCCAGCCGGGCAAGTAGTAGAGCATCATCTCGCTTCCTCTTCTCCCAGCAGAACCCGCAGCCGCTGATAACCGGCCCGGCTCACCGGCAGCTTCGCGCCGTCCTTCAACACCGCCAGCTTGCTGTCCTTGCTGTACGGCTCGATCTTCGCGATCCGGTCGAGGTTGACCAGGTAGGACCGGTGGATCCGGACGAACCGCTCCGGGTCGAGTGCCGCTTCCAGGCTCGTGATGGTCTGCTGCTTGAGCAGCGTCCTGCCCTCGGTTCTCAGCGCCAGGTAGTCGTCCTGCACTTCGACGTAGTCGAGTTTTTGGACCGGCACTACGTGCACCCGCGGCCCGTCGCGCACCACAATCCGATCGAGCTTCTGCGACGGCGGGCGCGCAGCGGCCGCCAACTCGGCCGCCGGCGGCATCTTTCGGCCGAGCCGTGCCCGCGCCTGCCCGAGCGCCTCCTCGAACCGCTTCGCCGAAAACGGCTTCAGCAGGTAATCGACCGCGTGCGCGTCGAACGCCCGCATCGCATAGGTGTCGTATGCCGTCACGAAAATCACGGCCATGTCCGCGCCCACCAGCTCCAGTACCTCGAAGCCATCCAGCTTCGGCATCTGCACGTCAAGGAACAGCAGGTCCGGCCTGTGGTCGTTTACCGCCTTCACCGCCTCGAAGCCGTTTGCGCACTCGGCCACGATCTCCACCTCCAGATGGGCCGCCAGCAGCTCGCGCAGGTACCGCCGCGCCAGTTCCTCGTCGTCCACGATCACCGCCCTGATCTTGCCGCTTTCGTTCAATGCTTCCGCTCCCGTTCCACCGGCAGCCGCAACTCGGCGCGGAACCGGTCGCCCGATGCCCGCGCCTCAAGCCGCGCCTCGTCTCCGTAACGCGCGCTCAACCGCCGCCGCACGTTCTCCAGTCCGAGCCCGGTGCGGTTCCGGGCTGGCGCCTCCGGATCGAACCGGTTCTCGATCGTCACCGCCAGCCAGTGGCCATGCGCCCGCGCCTTCAATACGACGTCGCCTTCTTCCGCCAGCATGGCGATGCCGTGCTTGACCGCGTTCTCCACCAGCGGTTGAAGCAGCAACGGCGGCAGCAGGCAATCGAGGCATCCGTCCTCGATCTCCTCCCGCACCTCCATCCGGTCACCGAAACGCACCTGTTCGACCGCCAGATAGTTCCTCGCCAGGGCGAGTTCCTCGCGCAGGGGAATGCTCGTCCGGCCACCCAGCCCGAGGCTCGTGCGCAGAAAATCCGACAGCAGGATGCACATCTCGCGGGCCCGGCCCGCGTCGGCGCCCGCGAGCGCGCTGATCGAGTGCAGGCTGTTGAACAGGAAGTGCGGATTCACCTGGGCTTTCAACATCCCCAGCTCCGCCTCCCGCGCCAGCACCCGAGCCTCCGCCGCCCGCGTTTCCGCCTCCTGGGCCGCTTCGAGCGCCAGCAGGATGTAATGGAATGCCACCGCCAGCAGGTAGAACGACACCCCCGCGATGAACAGCAGCGGGATCTGCCTCCGCACGCGCTCGGCCGCTTCCGCCCCGAGCGCCGCTACGCAGATCTGCCCGGCCAGCAGAACGAACAGCGTGCTTGCCAGCAGCGCCGCCAGAAGCTGAGTGACGGCGATCCGCGGTCCGCTCATCCGCCGCAGCGGCAGGATCCGGCACAGATACCGGGACGACCGGCAAACGAACGCGTACACGGCGCATGATGGCAGCGCCACCACCACCGCCGCCTGCCAGCCCACGGCCCTGCCCAGCAACAGCACCAGCAACCCGGCGAGCGGAATCCAGGCTAGGTAGTAGCCCGCGCCCGCCTTGCGCACAAACGAGCCTTCCACCGCACCCGCCTCAGTTCGTCACCTGCACCACGCCAAGCACCGCCAGCCCGTGAACCAGCAGCCGCCCCGCGCCCGCGTCAGCATGGTCCGTCAAGTCCCGGTATCCTCCTATCAGCGGCAGGCCCTGGACCCGCACTTCCCAATCCTTGGGCACCTTGATCTCGAGCAGCCCCACAACGGCAGTGGCGCGAATCGCCGCGCCGCCATTATCCCTCAGCGCCGCTTCCGTCAGGTCCAGCGTGTAGCGGCCGAGCACGGCCACCGCCTCGCCGCCCGTGAAGTCGCTGGCGTTGCGCATACCGCCGCTGCCGAACACCTGCCAGGCGCGCAGGCCGCTCTCGGAAACCGCCGGCTCGATCCAGGAATAGACCGAAGGCAGCGCCGCCAGAACGAAGACGAAGCCCAGCAGCACGGCCCACGCCGCCGGCCGCCTCGCCAGGTCCCGCCAGAATTCCACCGTTGTCATGGCCGGCCTCCTCGGTTCAGTTCTTGATCTCGACGCCGCCGAACAGCGCCATCCCCTTCACGATCAGCCGCTTCTCCTGTGCCGTGTCCGGCTTGCGGTAGTAGGTTTTGTCGTCGAACCCGCCGAGGATCGGCATGACTTTCGGAACTACCCGCCAATGCTCCGGCACTCGCAGTTCGACTCCCCCGAAGATGGCGGTGGCCGTGAGCGCCACCTCTTCCTCCGCCATTTCGGCTTTCGTCAGGTCCACTTCGTGGCCGCCGAAGACTGCCAGCAGTTCCCCGCCGCGGAACTCCTTCGAGTCGTTCCGAATCTTGTTGCCGCCGAAGATCACCCACTCGTTCAAACGTGAATGCGCGGAGCCCACGGGCGTCTGCGTCTGCTTCCGCCCCTCCAGTGCCCGGATGAGCAGCAGCACTCCCACCCCAACGATGAACAGCGGCCAGATGGTGCTCCAATCCACGCGCAAGTAACCCAGGTTGTGGAGCAAGAAGAGGCCGCCGAAGATCACCAGGCCCGTCCCGCCCACTCGGGAACTTTGCTCCGGCCTCAGCAGGTTCGCCGCCCCCAGCAGTATCAGCAGTACCGGCCAGTACCGGAGCAGTTCGCCCACATCCGCCAAACCCATGCGATCCAGGAACAGCACCGCGCCGACGACGATGATGATCACCGCTGCCACCAGGCTCGGCGCGGGCGAGGAGCAGCAGCCCCCCGTCGCTACCGGTCTTTCTCGCTCATCCATCGTTGCCTCCTGTCCTCAGAATACGCACCACGCCTGTGCGAGTCCCGCGCTGTTCGGCGAACGCCCGCTCGTTACCGGCAAACGGCGAATCCGCCCTCCCCGGCAACGCACCGCGTCTGAGCCGCGTCCCTACAATAGACCTATGACCCGGCTCGCCGCCTGCCTCTTGCTTCTGTTGCTGTTGCCGCCAGCCGAGGCTCAGACCGCGCGCGACAAGAAGAAGGCCGCCCGGCCCAAGCCGGCCGCCACGGCTACCACCGGGACGCCCGCGAAGTGGCCCGTCGAATCCCTTGCCGTCGAAGGCAATCGGAACTACACGGCGGCGCAGATCCTCGCGGTAGCAGCTCTCCGCATCGGTCAGGCTGCCGGCAAGGAGGAATTCGAGGCTGCACGCGA